>WNFI01082890.1_pt1 | contig 35167 bp, 24 predicted proteins | sample 5400471 | NCBI WGS metagenome assembly WNFI01 (sample SAMN13153348, study PRJNA577476) | soil metagenome | isolation source: 100 cm saprolite on Douglas fir-dominated hillslope | place: USA:California | collected 2013-09-17 | reverse complement strand
TTCCTCCGGAAGACGACGTTTCCTCGGCGCCACGCTGAGTGCCGGGACGGGGCTCCTGGTCGGGTGGCGGCCGGCGCCCGCCTCTGCCCTCGGCGTTAACGACCGCATCCGTATTGGTGTCGTCGGCACCGGCGCTCGTGCGCGCAACCTCATGAAGAAGCTCAAGGAGCTCCCGGGCCAGGAGATGGTCGCGGTCTCCGATGTGTACGAGCCCAGCTTGCTAGAGGCCGCAGACATCGCGGGCGGCCCGGTGGTGAAGGCCCTCGATTACCGCCGCCTGCTCGACGACAAGAGCATCCACGCAGTCCTAATAGGCGCTCCCGACCACTGGCACAAAACGATGACGCTCGAGGCCGTCGCCGCGGGCAAAGACGTCTACGTCGAGAAGCCCGTCTCGCACTCCATCGAAGAGGGCGCCGCCATGGTCGCTGCCGTCGACGCCTCCCGGCAGGTGGTGCAGACCGGCACCCAGCAGCGAAGCTGGGACCACTGGATCTTGGGCAAGCAGATCATCGACTCCGGCAAGCTCGGCCGGGTCACCCTCGTGAACACGTACTGGTACCAACTCCGGAGCACGCAGGCGCTCCCGCAGGTCGACGTGGCACGACTCAACTGGAAGCGGTGGCTCGGCTCAGCACCGGATCAACCCTTCGACGCTGCCCGATTTCTCCAATGGCGGCACTTCAGGGACTTCGGGGGAGGCGTCTTGACCGACCTGCTGGCCCATTGGATCGATGTGGTCCATTGGTACATGGGAGTTGACACACCGCTGAGCGCGGTGACCACTGGGCGCAACTACCTCATGAAGGCGTGGGAATGGCCCGACGCGGTGACGGCCACTCTCGAGTACCCGAAGGACTTCATGGTCACTCACACCGGGACCTACGGCAGCAGCATCGACGACGGAGGCCTCGAGTTCCGAGGCGAACAAGGCACGCTCAAGATCGACCGGGAGCGCCTGCTCGTATTCAGTGAGGCGAGCAAGAAGCCGGGCTCGTCGTTCACACCAGAGCCAGAGATACACGTGCGCTCGATCGGTGACGGCTCCATCAGCCATCTTCGCAACTGGCTCGATTGCATCCGCAGCCGCAAGAGCCCAAACGCTCCCATGCGCACCGGCCACCTGGCCGCCCGGGCGGCTCACATCGCAAATTCGGCTCTGGCCCTGGGGGCGCGCGTACGCATCGACGACACGACAGGGAAAGTGGAAAGGCTCTGAGAACCACCTCGCGGCCCGTTCGCGTTCTGTGAGCTCTATCTGAAGCTACCTTTGAGTGCCGGACGACGCGAGATCATTTGGTCAGGTATCGCCAGGACCCGCGACGAGCCGACAATCCGCGTGCCGAGGTTCAATTACGTCTCAGGCCACCAAGTAGCGAGGCCACCTCGAGAGGCGCTGCGACGTTTCTGCCCGTGCTACGCTAGCGGCAATGCACCGCCTGTGCGCTGCAGTTGACCATTCAGAAGGAGCATGAGCATGCGAGCGGATATCCGACCCGGAGCAGTCTTTCCTGACTACGAACTATCTGACCACACAAGCAAGCGTCGTACGCTCTCCCAGCTCCAAGGCGGTGACCCCATGGTCCTGACCTTGAATCGGGGAGGCTTCTGCCCAAAGGACCGACGCCAGCTGGAGGGTCTCCTGCAACTTCATCGCGAGATCGAGGTCGGTTACTGCCGTCTCGTCACGATCAGTACCGACAATCTGATTGAAACGAATGAGCTCCGTTCCGGGATCGGTGCTCATTGGACGTTCCTCTCCGATGCGGGGCGAACGGTTCAGAAGGATCTCGACATCGCGGAGTATACCGACCCGACGCACAATCCGATGATCCCACACACTGTTGTCCTCGAACCAGGATTGATCGTCTTCAAGATTTACAACGGATACTGGTTCTTCGGCCGCCCCACGGTTGAAGAGCTCCGCATGGATCTGCGCGCGGTGCTGCAGCGGTGTCGCCCCGATTGGGATATCACTCGACCCGAACTCAAGACCGCATGGGAGCGCGGCGAAAAGGAGAGGTTCTTCCCATACGGACGTCGACTAGCCGAAGTCTTTGCCGAACAAGCGTAAGCCGTTGCTTTCAGACGAATGTCTTCGCCGGGGCGGAGAGGCGAGTGTCGATCGCGGGCCGGTCGAACGAACATTGGGACCTCACTTTTAGGCCGCTCCTCGGGTTGATGGCAGGCATCATAAAATGCAACAGGTAGAGACTCGTGAATGGCAGATAGGCCTAGTCGGCACGTTTGGTGTCGACAACTATGGCGATCGGCTCTTCCCTCTGATCGCCGAGGCCGAGTTGGCCCGGAGGTTCGACCGGGTCAAGCTCCACTGCTTCTCGTACGGCGTCAATACGCCGGCCACTTGGCCCCATCCTGTAACCTCCATCACGGAGTTACCGAGGCTCGCCGCCAGCCTTGACGGCCTCTTGGTCGGTGGCGACTTGTCGGTGCGGCCCGATGAGCTCATCGCCGGCGGTGGCCCGCCAACCGCGCCGCACCACCATGCGGGCGTCTGGCTCTCACCGGCGCTGACTGCCCTTCAGTACGGCATTCCTCTCCTCTGGAACGGGCTCGGCGTGCACTACGACGACCTTCCGGCGTGGGGCAATCTTCTGATGGAGCTGACATTCTCCCAGAGTTCATACATCGCCGTCCGCGACAAGCCCTCCCGCAACGCCCTCTCGCGCTTCGTCTCCCCAGACCGCATCACCGTCGTGCCCGACCCGGCCTTCGGCGTCGGGCGCTTGCTTCCGGAGCTGCCCTCTCTGGAGTTCGATCGCCTCCGCGATACCTATGGGCTGACGGGTCAATACATCGTCATCCAGGGCGTCCAGGGCATGGACTCCTGCTATCGCTTTCTAAAGCGGCACGCTCACCGCTTGCACAACTTCCGCTTTCTTACCTTGCCCATCGGCCCCATGAACGGCGACCACACCGCCCTCGTGGACGCCGACCTGACCGGGCTCGTCTGCCTGCCCACTTCGCCGCAGCCGTTGTTGCTCGCCGAGATCGTCCGGCGGGCGGCGGCAGTGATCGGCCCCAGCTACCACGTAGCGGTCACCGCCCTTACGGCTGGCGTCCCCGTCTTTACTGCCTCGAACGTCAGCGAGGGAGAGTTCGCGGCCCTCACGGAAGTCGGGGAGCTTCATCCCCTGCCGACCGAGCATGATACTGATCCGAATAGTTTTCTAGAACGGCTGACCCCGGCTGCGCTCTCACGACCGGTGGGTGATGCGGTCGACCGGCTGAGCAAGCACTGGGACCAGATCGCCACCACCCTCTGGGGCGGCATCACCTACGCGCCGGTGGCCGTCGGTATGCTCTGGCAAGCCCTCCCGGTCCTGGTCGAGGATGCCATCCGGCACCGAGACGCCGCCGTCGAGGCCTTGAATGCACAGAGCGAGGCCTTGTCCGCGCTCGAGGCACAGCATGCGAGGAGGGAGCACCGCATTGCGGAGCTGACCCGCCTGTTGGGCCTGGCGCGGTCAGAGATCGCGATGCGAGACCTTAGGATCGCTGGCTTTCTGCAGTCGAAATCATGGAAGGTCACCGCACCATTCCGTTTCGTCGGCAAGCGGCTGAGGGACCGAAGACTTCAGCACCGGAAAGAGGATGCTTGACCTGACGCAGATCGCGCGGTGCACACTGAACAGGGAGCCCTATTCGTGGGCGGCGATCAATGGTCTGTTAGCGCCCAAGCCGGCCGCGGCTCTCGCCGCGACCTTTCCGCTCGATCATTTCAAGACCGTGTCCGACAGGGAGTCCGCGGGTGAGGCCCGTGCCCTACTGCGGCTCGGAGAGGACGCCGTAGCCCACTCCATGGACCTGACCGACGTCTGGCGGGAACTGGCCCACGAACTGCTCTCGCCGGCCTATCGAACCGCGATGTCTTTGCTCACGGGATGCGACCTTACAGCTGTGCCGATCGAGGCAAACGTCCATCACTACGGACCGGGAGCCGGTCTCGGTCCCCAGGTCGATCTCCCCTGCAAGCTTGTCACCCACGTCCTGTACTTCAACCCCACGTGGAATCCGAAGGATGGGGGGGGCCTCCGAATCCTGCGTTCCGCCAACCCGGACGATCTTGTCGGTGAGATCCTTCCCCTCATCTGTGACTCCACCGTGCTGGTCCGATCGGACCATTCATGGCACGCCGTCCAGCCCGTCGCCGAAGGCTGCCGCCAGTCCCGCCGGTGTGTAGAGGTGACGTTCTATCGACCACGATCCGCGAGCCTGATCTGGCCATCCGGTGATGCGAGCCCGCTCCATCGATACGAGGGCACCGAGGCGCAAGATCCACTTCGCGAAGCGGGCTGGGCCGAGCGGCTGCGTCGCTCGGTACTAGGGCACCGAGCGGTAAGAGCACCGGCCCGCATCTCTGCGTCTGGAGTTGCGCCCCGCCCGGCCCGCGGAGCCCCAAACGCAGAGATCACGATGGAGGGCCTGTCCCCCACGATGTTTGCCGGGATGTCCTACCCGGTCAGCGTCACCATCCGAAATACTGGCTCCGTGGCCTTTGATCCGGTCGGGCCGCGGGAGTATGCCTATCGGCTTGGCGTTCGGGACCGGGGCCAGGAGACGGTGTGGGGCCCCGCCCGGGTTGATCTTCCGGCCCCCCTTGCTCCAGGAGAGACAGTGACACTCCCGGTCACCCTGACCGCACCCTCCAAGCCAGGGCTCTACGAGGTCGAATGGACGATGGTTCTGGAGAAGGTCGCTTGGTTTGGGAGCCAGCCTGCCCCGCTGCGCGTCGAAGTGAGCCCGCCGGGCGCAGACCTTCTCAACCATGACGTGCCTCCGAAGATGGTCGCTGGGCACCAGTACGAGGGAACCCTCCTGGTACGGAATCCGAGCCGGCTCACGTGGAGCCCGGTCGGCCACCGCTGGCACGCCTTCCGCTTGGGCATCATCGGACAGGACGAGCGGGCATGGGGGATCGTCAGAGCCGACTTCGCGGAGCCGGTGGCGCCGGAGGAGACGGTCCGGGTCCGGTATGTGGTGCAGGCTCCCGCAAGTCCCGGCCACTATCACCTCCAGTGGCGCATGCTTCAAGAAGGGGTCGTGTGGTTCGGCAGCCTCTCGGAGGACCGCATCGTGGAAGTGACGACGGCGGGCGCGGTATGGGCAGACGGTCGTGCCCGCGACCACTTCGATCCCTCCTGCTGGCGAGAGGCGACGAACGTGATTCGAGGGGACGTGGAAGAGGTCCTCTGCAGCCATTGGCGCTATGTATCGAACGCCATCGACGATGCCGACTGAACAGCGGAAGGCCCGCCGGTCTGGCCGGCCTCGGATGGGTACGCATCGTCACCCTACCCCGCAACCTCGGCTTTACGGGGGGTAATAACGCAGGCATCGCCGCTACCGTGGGCAGCGACGTCGTTCTCCTCAATAACGACCTCATCGTCACGCAGCGAGACTGGCTCTCGCGGCTGCGCCAGTGTGCCCTGGAGGACCCAACCATCGGCGTTGTAGGCTGCCGCTTGACTCTCCCGGACGGCCGTCTGCAGCACGCCGGGACCTATATGCTTCCCGACACTTTCTGGGGCCAGCAGATCGGTTCCTTGCAGAAGGACGTGGGTCAGTTCCGCGCTTCTCGCGATGTGGAGGGGATCGTCTTTGCGTGTGCGTACCTGAAGCGGGAGGTGATCGAGAAGATCGGGGGACTCTCGCCGGAGTACGAGTCGTATTTCGAAGACACCGACTACTGCCTCCGGGCAAGGCAGGCCGGATTTCGGATCGTCGTCTGCGGCCAGGTGAGTCTCGTTCATGACGAGCACGGATCGACCCGCGACGACGCGGGCACCTTCCACCGACTCTTTGCGCATGGCCGAGACACCTTCCGACGGCGATGGCCGGCGTTGGAGGGCCGGTATCGGCACGGGCTCCTGTGGCAGTCGATCCTTAATTTCCCGACGGGATACGCGATGAGTTCCCGGGAGATCCTCCGTGCGCTGGAGGCAAACGGAGTTCGCACCGTCTACCGCTATGTGTACGGGCCGGGGACGGCATTCCCCGTTACGGAGGCGGGGGAGACCGACGACTATCTGTTGGATCTGATCTCCCGTCGTGCGAACCCACAGCCGCAGGCGGCGGTCGTTTACGGGCAGGCAGACGTGTTCGGAAAGAACCACGGACGGTACAAGATCGGCTACACCATGCTTGAAGTCGATACCTTTCCGAAGCCGTGGGTAGACGAGGCCGAGAAGATGGACGAGGTCTGGGTTCCGACCGAATTCAATCGGGAGGGGTTCCTCCGTTCCGGGCTCACGCGCCCGATCCAAGTCATCCCCCTGGGTATCGATTCGAACTATTTCCACCCCGAGGGAGCCGCCTACAGGAATCCCGGCGGCGAGTTCGTATTCCTTGCCATCTTCGAGTGGGGAACGCGGAAGGCCCCGGAGATGCTGCTTCGTACGTTCAGCGAGGCCTTCTCCGCCCACGAGCCCGTCCGCCTGCTCGTGAAGATCATGAACTGGGATCCTCAGGTCTCCGTCAAGGAGGAGATCCGACGACTAGACCTCAAGGCGTCGGGGGGACGGATCTCTTACCTCTACAACGTCGAAATTCCGCATTACCAGCTACCGGCTCTGTATCGGTCGGCAGACTGCTACGTGAGCACCAGTCGGGGTGAGGGCTGGAATCTGCCACTCCTGGAAGCCATGGCCACCGGACTCCCTTCGATCGCCACCGATTGGGGAGCCCACACCGCGTATGTCAGGGAGGGGCTCGGCTTTCCGCTGCGCGTTCGGGGCACGATCCAGGTCGGCGGCTGCGGGCCCTATTACGACGGCTACCGCTGGGCCGATCCCGATCCGGAGCATCTCCGGTACCTTTTGCGGTGGGTCTTCGAGCACCAGATGGAGGCGCGGAAGGTGGGCGCGGCCGCGGCCCAAGAGGTGGCCCGGAGATGGACCTGGCAGGCGACCGCCCAGGCCATCGTGAGGAGGCTCGAGGCGATCGGCGCTTAGTCTGTGACCCGGTCCCCCACCGGCCTCCCCGCTCAGGGCAGCCGCTCCGCGAGGCGACCACCAGTGGGTGGGCCCCGGAGTACGTCGGGTTCAACCGCCGGGAGGGGGCTCACAAGTCTGGGCGAGGGGCCCGGTGATGACCGCTTCCTGTCCGCCTTGGAGACGGACGCCTTCTGACGAGGACCAATGCGTTGAAGAGAGCGCTGCAGAAACCGATCAAGCCGGACGAGGCTCTCGGGAGGGCTCACCTACCCCGACGAATTTCTGGCTACACCTTCGACGTGCGCGCAGCGACCCTCCTGTCCCGGGACCCACCCGGGCCTTCTCCTGATCCAGGCTTGCGGGGCCCGGGTCTTCGCTCCGCCCAGTCCCGTTGATGATCCTACCCCCAGATCTGACAGCTCCGGTGCCGGGGAACGCCTCCCCCGCCGCCGAAGGCAGGCCGCGACAACGTTATCGCGATCTTCGTACAAGTCTCCTACTGGGAGTCTGCTGCCTGCTCGTCTACAACGCAAACCTGCGCTCGATCGGCACCGGCGACACGCTCCCCGCGCGCTACCTCCCGTTCGGTATCTGGCGGTACGGGAGCGTACTGCTCAATCCCATCCGCGACGTGACAATCGAGGGCCACTCCGACCCCTATTGGATCGTGGATGGCCGTGCGGGTCGCGCGCTTTCCTTGTACCCAGTGGTGCTCCCGCTGCTCGTCTCTCCGCTCTACCTCCCGGCGATCGGATACCTCCACTTCGAGGGCTGGACGGAGTGGCGTCTGCGGCAGGTGGCGACGGTAATGGAGAAGCTGACCTCCTCCCTGCTGGCCGCCTCGGCGGCGGCTCTCCTCTATCTGCTCCTGCGGCGGCGAGCCCCGCCCGCGGACGCTCTGCTCCTCGCAATTGCTTTTGCTTTCGGAACCAATACCTGGATGATCGGCAGCCAGGCCCTCTGGCAGCACGGGTTCGCCGAACTCCTGCTGGTCGTCGCCCTCCTCATGCTCACGGGTCCGTGCACGACCTCCCGTGCCGTGGCGGCGGGGGTAGTCTGCGGACTCATGGCCGGAAACCGTCCGCCCGACGCCCTGCTCGCTGCAGCCCTCGGACTCTGTGGGCTGCGTTGGGCGGGGCAGCGGGCGGGCTGGCTGGCCGCGGGGGCGGCGGTGCCGGTCGGCCTGGTGCTGGGCTACAACCTCGCGGCGGCGGGTCACCTCGTCGGCGCCTACGCGATACCCCCGCGCGGCGCCTTCTTCCGTTATGGGCTGCTGAACGGCGTCGCGGGGTTGTTGGTCAGCCCAACCCGCGGGCTGTTTGTCTTTTCGCCGTTCCTGCTCCTCGTTCCCGCCGCCTTACGACATGGGCTCCGCGACCGCGCCACCCGCACCCTGACTCTTGCCATTGGCGCCGCCGCCCTCGCCCAGATACTGTTCTACGCGAAGGCCGATTGGCGAGCCGGCTACTCATGGGGTCCACGCTGGCTCACGGACCTCCTGCCGTTCCTGGTCTGGCTGCTCCCGCCCGGGCTGGCCGCCCTGCGCGGAGCGGGGCGCCTGGCCTTCGTGTTCGCGACCGGCGCTTCGGTGGCGATTCAAGCCGTTGGGGCCTTCTGGTACATGGGCGCGAGCGACGTGGCGATTTTCGCTGCCCCCGCAGGCCCCGGGGAGATGTCGGCGGCCTGGGATTTCCGGAATACTCCATTTGTCGCCGAGCTGCAGCACGAACGAGCGCCATTCGATCCCGCATTCACCCGGTGGCGGGGCCTCCCGGTGCGCGGGAGCATAGATCGCGTCACCGTCAAAAAAGGTCCGGGCGAAGTCGTCCGCCCCGGCACGCCCCTCTCCCTCAAGGGCTGGGCGCTGGCCGACGGCCGGTCCCCCGCCGCAGTGGAGGTCACCCTGGATGGCCATCTCCGCGGGTTGACGGAGACGTTCTTTGATCGGCCCGACGTCAGGGCCGCCCTCAACGTTACTAGCCCGACGGGCTGGCGCATCGACCTCGGCATGGACGGCGTGGGGCCTGGTGCGCACGTCCTCGCCGCCGCGGCGCGGGTTCACGGCAGCGCCATTGCCCTACCGCTGGGGCGACGGGAGATCACGGTTGGAGCGAGCCGCGCCGAGTTGAGCGAGGTCGGCTCATACCTCGAACCCGATACCACGCTCGAGGCGGCCGCTCAGGACGCAGCGGCGCTGCTCAAGTCCCACCAGCAGCGGGCGGGGTATTGGCTCACCTCCTACACCGCGGCCCCGCGTTTCGAGGACCCGCGGCAGGAGATGAACACCTTCCTCACCGCGATGATGATCGATCTCCTGGACCCGGTAGCGACGGCGGTGGGCGTGGGCGAAAGTCTCGCCCGGGCCCGAGCACATCTCGGCGGTCAGATCGAGGGGAGCGGGCTCGTTCGTTATCATGGCCGCCCCGATGGGCCGACGATTCCCTCTTTCGGCTGCGTCATTTCGCCGGATGCGGACGACACCGCGCTCGCCTGGAGGCTTGCCGGCGGCGACCACCGAACACTTCTGCCCCGCGCACTCGCCGTCCTCCCGCAGTACCGCACCCGCGAGGGCCTCTACCGCACGTGGCTGGCGCCACGTGATCGCTATGAGTGCATCGACCCCGGGGAGGACCCGAACCCGGCCGACGTCGGCATACAGATGCATGTGTTCTTATTCTTGGCACAAACGGAGCCGTCGGCCGCGCGGGCGCTCTGCGGGGCCCTCGGCAGGTCGCTCGACGAAAACAGGCTCTGGGTCTACTACCAGGTCACGCCTCTCGTGCCCTTGCTGCGGCAGGCTGACCTCCGCCGGGCGGGCTGCCCGTTGCGCCTTCCCGAGGCTCGGCTGCGCACCTCGGTGGGAGGCCAGGAGGCCTGGCTCGCCGCGGGTCGGCTGCTCGATCGACTGTGGCGCGCGGATGGACACGGCCCCACCCCCGCCGAAACGCTGGCCCCCCTGAGGAGCTTCGCGAAGGACGACTTTTCTCTTGTCCGCCGGACGCCGCCCCTGCTCTATCACAACGACGTCACCGCCCACACTCCGCGGTTCTACTGGTCGGAAGACTTCGGGTATGCCCTCTGGCTCAGGTTGTTCGTGGAAAGCGCGCAGCGAAATGGTAGCCCAACACCCCTCCCCTAGCGCCCCGCTCGCGGCGGGAGACGCCGACGCGAGGGGACCATCGGTCGCTCCCGCGGAAGGGACCCACGAAGCGACCACGGTTGGGCTCGTTGGTCGGTATCTCTCCTGCATCCGCTATCGCGAGATCCTCGTGTTGCAGGGCTCGCCCTTTCTCGGCGCCGCCTTCGCCCTGGGGACGGTAAACGCAGACCGGCTCGGGGCGCTTTTTGTCTTCGGCGCCGCCAGTGTCCTGCTCGTAACGCACATCTTTCTGCTCAATGACTGGGCCGGGGCGGACGACGATCTCAAAGATCCCAGCCGAGTTGCAGGCGTCTTCGCAACTAAGGGCATCAGTCGGACGGCAATCCGTCGGTTGTGCATCGCCCTGCTCGCGCTCAGCCTCGCGCTGTTCGGCTCGCTCGGGAAGCGACCTCTGTTGCTGGCCACCGGCATCGCCACCCTCAGCTTTGTCTACTCCCGTCGGCGTTCGCCGGCAAAGGGCGTCCCTGTCCTCGGCACCATCCTCCACCTCGGCGGAGGCGTTCTCCATTTCCTGCTCGGTTTCTCGGTGTTCGGAGTCATCAACGGGCCTAGCTTGGCCCTCGCTCTCTTCTTCGGCTTGGTGTTCGCGGCCGGGCACCTCAACCAGGAAGTGCGGGATTTCGACGGCGATGTTCGCAATCAGATCAAAACCAACGCTGTGCGCTTCGGGAAGACGCCCACTTTCATCGCCGGCCTGATCGCCTTCACCCTCTCGTACATTCAGTTAGTCGTGCTTGCGGCCAGCGGCATCGTCCCCGGCTGGCTCGCAAGCCTCGCCCTCTTCTGCCTGCTACACTTCTATTGGTCGTTGAAGGCCGTTTCCGAAGGGTTGAGCTTCGACGGCATGCGCCGATTTCAAGCGCGTTACCGCACGATCTATGCGCTCATCGGAGTGGCTATGCTGGCGGCGTTCCTGATCGCGCCCGGCTCGTCGGACGGATCGAGTGTGACCTCTGGCCTTCACAAGACACTTCCCTCCTGGCCTATCCGGCGTGCCCTTTGAGCCAGGGCGCAGCTAAAGGCGGACCCCGATTCGGGGCGTGGATGATCGGCAATCGTTCCGTGCGGCGGAGGTGTTTCACTATCTTCTCTGGCCTGATGATGAAGGAGGTCCCATGAGCCATCTGGTCCGACGCGCAGCGCTCGCCCTTCTCGTCCTACTCCCCGTGGTCGCTACCCCCGCGGGTCCCGAGGCTCACTCTCGCGTCCAGACCCTGCGGATCCTCATCCTTTCCACCATGCTGGCCGACGAGGGTATCGGTGAATGGGGCTTTTCGGCCCTTGTGGAGGCAGATGGCCAGAAGATTCTCTTCGACACCGGAGCCCGCCCCCAGACCGTGCTCCAGAACGCGCGCGAGCTCAAGGCGGACCTTGCCGGTGTGCGTGATGTCGTGCTCAGCCACCACCACGACGATCACACGGGCGGCTTGCTGGCCCTCAGGAAGGACCTCGCAGCCGCCCACCCCGGTGCGCTAGCGCGCGTCCACGTGGGTCGCGGTATCTTCCTCTCCCGGCCCGCCCCGGACGGAGGCGAGAACAACTCGATGATCGCTCTCCGCCCCGCGTTCGAAGCGACGGGCGGCACGTTCATCGAGCACGACTCGCCGGTGGCGCTCTGGCCCGGGGTCTGGCTCACGGGCCCGGTTCCCCGCGTCCAACCCGAGCGAAACTATGGCCCTCCTAGCCGCGTGCGTAGCCCGGAAGGGTTGGTCGAGGACACGATCCCCGAGTACCAGTCACTCGTCTTCGACACCGACCGCGGCCTTGTCCTCCTTTCGGGATGCGGCCACGCCGGCGTGATCAACACGGTCGAGTACGCGCGCAAGGTGGTCCGCCCCGCGCCGCTGCACGCCGCCATCGGGGGCTTCCACCTGCTTCGGCTCGCCGACGAGCAGCTCGACTGGACGGCCGACCACCTCCGTGAAGCCGGACTCGAGAACTTCATCGGCGCCCACTGCACCGGGATCGAGGCCGTTTACCGGATGCGGGCGCGGATGGGCCTCGCACGTGGCCGGGCGGTGGTGGGCGCGGTGGGCGCCTCGTTCGAGTTAGGCAAGGGCATCGATCCTCTGGCTCTTGCCCGCTAATCGCCGGGTTCACGCGCCTGCCCGGTATCAACCCCCCCCTCGCGCGGGGCCCGTTCAGGGCGTTCCTTCTTGCTTTAGCTCGCGTTCGTGGCTGGCGGTCCATGCCGCCGCCCGCCCTGGGCTCCATTCGAAGTTCACGCCCTCAAGCGGTTGCATGTCCCGCTCTTCCCGCTCCTGGACAATCCGGACGGCCTTCTTCCAGGGCGGAGCATCGAGAAACGCATCGAAGGCGAGATCCTCGTTCACCAGGCCCTTCTGCATGAGCGAGCCGACCGCCTCCCAGAAGCGCGCCAGGTTGATGAAATGCTCGTAGCCGTCGCTCCTTTTGGGGCATCGTGCTTCTAAGGCGCTGCGGCCCTGGCCAAGTTCTGTCCGCCGGACTCTCCTCGCTCTCAGGATCGGTTCCGAGAAGAAGATCGGCATCAGCGTGAGCGGAGTATTCGCATCCTGCGGCGAGAACTGCCTCGCTCCTTGGCCTAGCCGTGGGCGTCGATTGCGACACCACCGGAAGAGCGGCGAGGGAAACGACCCTGACGAATGGGGCCATACGAAGCCTTACCGAACGCCTCCCTTCGACTCACCGGGTCCAGGGTGGAGTCTCTCTTCTTCAGTAAAAGCCAACGTCGTCGAGCCAGATCGTGCCGGAGGTGCCGACCTTTACCGCTCCTTTGTCCAAGACAAAGACGATGGCGCGAACCTTGTCGAGGTCGAGTCGTCCATCGGTGTGCTTGTCGATTGAGCGGAAGCGGCCAAAGGGGACGGCAACCTGACGCCACTCCGGAGATGTCCGCACCGATGCGAACCACCATTCCGTCCCGTCATCGGTCGAGGCTGGGTTTTCATCCCGAATCTGGACCCAAAGCCGGTAGACCCCGTCCGCCCTGATCCAAAACGTTATGCCGCTCTTCCCCGAGAGGTCTCGCTTGGCTCTGTTTACGATTGCGCAGAACGTGTGCGGGTGCCCGGGCTCTGGTACGCCCAGATGGAATTCCATGCGCGCAGCGCCGCTGCCCCCGACGCCCCCCCGTGGATCGAGAATCGGCAGACTCAAGCGCGATAGGGAATCAGAGGCCCCCTCAAAAACCGTTTGGCCCTCGAAGGAGTCGAGCAGGGTCACTCTCGACGGAGGGTCGAGGGGAGGCGGCCAGGCGGCGCGGCGTTGTCGAGAAGCCTTCTGGATCTCATCAAACACGAAGATTGGGTTGGATAGGATCCAGGGAATGGGCCAACCCGGCACCCGACATTCCACGCGGTAGACACCTGGAGTAGCAGATGCGAGCGAGACGTGTCCCTCGGCCTCAACCGCGGTCATGCCGCCCCGCAGAAGGCGCACGCGCGTCCCCTTGGGTAGCGCCCCCCCGGCCTCGAGCGTCGGGCGAGTCGAGGCCGGGACTGTATCCCCCATCTTCCAGCGCTCTCCGCCGCTCTCGCCGAAGAAGTAGAAGCTGTCGGCGGGTGCCAAAGCATCAAGCGCGATGTACGAGCGTCCTTGAGCAAGGGCTAGAATGACGCTGCGGGCATCCCGCTGCGGATCGCCGGTCAGGTGGGAGTCCAACAAGACGTGGTTCTTCGCCACGCTGAGGCTGGACTCGTACGACGGGAGGCGGAGAACGCTGCCTTTTCCCACCACGATGCGGCTGTGCGCATCCGCTCCCACGATTCCCGGAACATCACGCTCCTCCAGTAGTGAGTCCCAACGCCGAAGCGTCGCCTCTGGCGACACCAGGCTCGCGAGAAGCGCGTACCGCGGGTTCAACCCGTAGAGGGCGGCCGTCTGGAAAAGAGTCCACCGGCTCGCTTCACGCCACTGGCTGTCTCCATTCCAGAGCTCAAGGCCCCATGGGCCGGGCAAGTCCCACCCCGTCCATTGGAAAGGCTTCCGGGGGCTCAAGGGATGAGCAGCAAAGGAGACTCCACCCAGGTCACGAATGTCCTCCACGGCGTCAAGCCCGTCCCCGGAGAATCGGAAGGCCGGATCTGCAATCCCCAGACCGAGCAAGTGCCCGGAGGTCGTGGAGACCTCGGTGCCCACGATCACGAGCAGCCCGTCGTGGTACCCCTCGAGGGGTTTGGCGTCGAGGTTATCGTGATCCGTAAGGACGACGAATGAGAGTCTGGCCGCGCGGGCGGCCTCAATGACCTCCTGGGGGGTGCCTCCGCCGTCGGAAAGGGTCGTGTGGACATGGACAGCGCCGGCGACAGGCCGGAGATGGCCGGCAGGAAATACGCCAGTAACGGAAAAGGGACGCCAAAGGAAGGCCCGGAAGAGGAACAGCGCACTCGTAGCGACGATCGCGGCTGCGATCCATCTCAGCCAGGGAGGGAACCGCCCCTTGCGAGTAGCGTTCAAAGGTGCGGAGCCTTCTCTACCTCTTGTCTATCTCCGAGGGCGGGCAGACTCTGGGTTAGAGTCTTTGGCCTGCATCGGGATCTCCCATGTCCGGGAAACGCTAGCGGCACGAGCTGTTCCCGGCTCCGGGTACGGTGACGAAGTTGATCGTCGCCGGCGCGAGAGTGAGCGGCCCGGTCGAGATCGGCGGGCCCGCCAGATCCGGCAAAGTGTCGTCCGCACCCAGCTTCAGCTCGGCCCCGTTCAGCTCTACGCGACGGCTTAGACGGTCCGTCGAGCTGAGGGTATGGCGCCGGCCCCCTATGGGAAGGATCGCCGTCCGCGTGGCGGCCTTGTCCGTGTTGAGGAGAAGTAGCGCGACGCCGCCTGGGTCGCCCCGGAAGCAATGCCAGTCCGCGGATTCCGGCGAGGCGGGCGAGGGACCCGCCGCGGGTGGCACCGCCATCATGGTCAGGGCGGCGGCGAACGCGACAAGCGGGCGTCTCGACATCCAGTCCTCCCCGCGTCATCCATGAACCGCTGATCTGGCCAGAGAGGTTACGGCCGGGGCGGCGCCCGGTCAAGGACGACAGGAGAAGGCGACTTCGCCCGCTAGCCGACCACCTTGCCTTCTCCGATCAGCGTCTGGAAATCGAAGCGCTGTTACACCAGTCGAACAGACTAGATCGACGCGACGTCGAGCGGACGCTACTCAGCTGCCGCTTTCGCGTGCACGTTTCCACTAGCCAAGCCCTTGCCGTCTATGACTCTAGCGGATCCGCCACCGCCGGCTGGCGTGAATCCGCCCCGGGCACCTCGGCCCTGGCGCGGCTCTTGCCGCCAGGGAACCCATGGACGAACCACGCTCTTCCCTCCGCTGGGGATGCCCCTCGGTCACACGCGCCTGCGCGATCGGCACTTTCGTGCTGCTCTCCGCGTGCCAGCAGAGCCTCGGCCCACCGGTCGCTAAACTCCGCTCCGAGGCCCTCGTGGGCGCTCACTACTACCTTTGGTTTCCGGCCCGGTTCGACGGCGGGAACTACCTGCGGGCAAGGCTCCGCCCCGGCCAGCAGCCGCAGTTGGGCGAGTACTCCTCGTCGTCTTCCCCGATCGTCGAGCAGCACATCGCGTGGGCCGCGGCCTCTGGCGTCGATTTTTTCACCCTCGACTGGTGGCCAAGCGCCCCCCAGCGGAACGCCCTCATCGACGAAGCGGTCCTCACGGCGCGCAACATCGCCGACATCCGCTTCTGCATCTTCTACGAGCTCTGGGATCTCGGCTACAACCCATCCTCCGGCCTGACGGTCTTTGACGACGCCACCGTCGAACGCTTCCTCTCCGACATGGACGAGATCGCCTCCCGGTATTTTGCCCATCCGAGGTACCTGCGCGTCGCCGGCCGGCCGGTGATCATCCTCTACGTGACCCGAACCGCCGCCGGACGGTTTGTCGAGGCGATGTCGCGCTTCCGTGCGCGCATGGCCCAAATCGGGATCGATCCCTTCGTCATCGGCGACGAGATTTTCTGGAGCGTGGCGAGGGTCGACGGCGCGGGGGCTACGGACGAGCCCCAGCGCACGCGCATCGCGCTCCTGGACGCCATCACCGCTTACAACCTCTATGACTCGTCCCGGCCCGCGTGCACCGGCTACGGGGCCTCGAGCCGGCTCCTCACCGACTCCTTCGCGCTCTACGAGCGCTACCGCCAAGCCGTTCCCGGAAAACCGATCATCCCCCTCGCCCTCCCGGGCTACAACGACCGCGGCCTGCGGCTCGACGAGGACCATCCTGCAATCCCGCGGGAATGGGCCCCCGGTGCCGGCGAAGGAACATTCTTCGCCGAATGGCTCGACAGGTTCACACTTCCCCTGATCGATCCTCGTCTCCCCATGATGCTGGTCACGTCGTGGAATGAATGGAGCGAGGACACCGCGATCGAGCCCGTGGCCTCTGCGCCCGCGACCGCCGCCGACCAGAGCCGCTCGGGAGCCATCTACACGCAGGGATATCGCTATGAGGGGTATGGGAGCCGCTACCTGGACATCCTGCGCGAGAAGACCGGCCGGTAGCGCGCGGTGGGATGGCTGGCTCCCCCAGGAAAAAGAGGCGGAGAGGCCTCATATCTTGGGCTCGTCTCCGGGGGCCCCTGACCCCGGGCCGGAGGCGAGACGGGTCGGGGGTATCGAAGATGTACGAGCGGGACCTCCCCCCCCGCCGCCGCTGTCCGCTGGTCGCGCCGGGCCCACCGAAACGAGGATCGGGGACTCCCGCCCCTCATTTGTCGGAGGCCGCCGCCTTCCCGCCCGTGCTCTTGAGGTGCCGATCCAGGAACGTGAGGATGGCCCGATAGCCCTCGATCTGGTTCTTCTTCTTTGTAAAACCGTGCCCTTCGTCGGGGAAGACGACATATTCGACGGGGATCCCGTTCTTCTTGACTGCGGCCACGATGTCGTCCGATTCCGGCTTGATCACGCGGGGGTCATTCGCGCCCTGCAGAACGATCAGCGGCTTCTTGATCTTGTCCGCATGGAAGAGGGGCGAGATGTCGAGCAACATGTCCCTCTGCTTGACCGGATCGCCAATCTCTTTATAGAGGGCGACGCGCTGCGCCTCCCACCAGGCAGGGATGCTCTCAAGCGTCCTCACCCAGTTCGAGATGCCGAAGAGATCCACACCGACATCAAACACGTCGGGCTGAAGGGACAGCCCAGCCAGGACCATGTAGCCGCCGTAGCTACCCCCGATGATGCCGATCCGGCTCTTGTCCACGTAGGGGAGGGCGGCGAGATATTTCTTGGCCTCCACACAGTCCCACAGGGGCTCGTGCCCGTGCTTCTGGTCGTCCGCGGTGAAAAAGCTCTGTCCATAGCCGGAGCTACCCCGGTTGTTGATGCCGAGAACGACGTAGCCATGGTTCACGAGGTACTGGATGAGGGCGCTGTAGCCCTTTCGGGTCTGGCCACCGGGGCCGCCGTGGACCCAAATGAGGGCGGGGGTCTTGGCCTCCGGCGTGGCCTGCTGAGGCTTCCAGAGCACGTTCGGAATCTGCATGCCGTCGAACGACTTGAAGCGCACGACCTCCGACTCTACGAGGTCCTCCGGATCGATCTCCTTGGTGAGGGAGTCCGTGAGCCGGTGCGGCTCGCTCTCGCCAAAGGCATATACGTAGAGGTTGCTCGGCGAGCGGTCGCCGTTCACGTAGAAGGCCATCCGCGCTTCGCTCCGCGAAATAACGAGCGACGTCACATCAGCGGCCGGTAGCTTTGGCATCGCCACGGGGGAACCCGTCTTCGCCTCCCGGACCTTGATGACGGTGCGGCCATCCTCGTTGATCGCCGTGACCCGGTACTTGCCGTCGTGGGAGAAGGACGTGCTCACGATGTCCCAATCTGCCCTTTCGACCTCTTCGTGCTGGGCCGTCCCCATAACGTAGCGGCGGACGCGGGTAAACTCGCCACCGTCGTTCGTCGTGTAGTAGAGAGCTTGGGACGCCGGATCGAAGGCCTCTGGCGTGTAGCTCGCTTGCCCCTGATGCGGGGTGATGTGCAGGGTCTCCTTGCTGTTCGCGTTCCAGAGGTAGATGTCACTGTCCGCGGTGGTTATGACCTTGGTGAGAGCGAGCCACTTGCCATCGTTGGAGACGGGTCCCGGGAAAAACCCCTTTTCGTTCTGGTAGAGAAGGTCGCGGGCGTAGGATGCCGCATCGTAGCGGTAGATGTCGAAGAATCGCGGATCGCGCTCGTTGGTGGCGACGTAGAAGGCGTCGCCATCAGGCGTCCATCCCCCGAACTGCGCCTTCAACTTTCCCCCGGGGGTCAGGTCCCTCTCCTTGCCGTTCATCTCGAGCACGTAGAGATGATTCAATTCGTTGCCGCCCTGGTCGCGCGTGAGAAGGATCCGCTCGTCTTTCGGGAAGTAGGAAACCGCCAGCGTTGTGTCCGTGGTGGAGGCAGTGACCTGTTTCGCTTCTCCGCCTTTCAGCGGAACGACGTAGGCATTGAAGATGCCGGGCCCATTTGACGAGAACAGGAGCTTCGTCTCATCCGGAGAGAACGACGCCCCGCTGACCGCGGTTGTGGCCATGAACTGCTCGATGGTGTAGAGCTTCGCCGGCCGGTTCGCGGCGGAGGCAACACAGCCCGCAAGGGCCGCGGCAAGGAAGAGGACCGCCTGCCGGAGCCGGGGACGGAACGGAGTCGCGCTCATTGGGGCCTCCTTGGACGTGCGACGGAGAGAGTTGATAGGGTCATTGCCGTCTCCTTTGCCCGGCGTCGGGTGAAGGGTGCAAATCATAGCAAGCTTTCCGAGAGCCGACGGCCTGCCGCAACAAGAGAGAGTCCTCGTGCGCGAGACGTTCCGATGTTCTCGCGGCCGAGGGCGACCGTCTGAAGTCCCCCGGCCTGGCCACTATCGCCGCCAGGAAGGACGCTACGGGCGGCCGCTCGACGATCGGCCAGTCCCGAAAGGTCAGCTCCAGACTTCATGGGCCAGATCTGTGAGCAGTCGAAGCTTACGCCTCTCGTCGTCCACGGAGAGGCGGTTGCCCACGATCGAGGAGGCGAAGCCGCATTGCGGGCTCACCGCCAAACGCTCAAGGGGCACATAACGGCTAGCCTCGTGGATCCGCTCCTTGAGCTCCTCAAGGCCTTCCAGGCGCGGCGTCTTCGTGGTCACGAGCCCGAGGACCACCACCTTGTCGTCGGGCACGTGGCGGAGGGGCTCAAAAGAGCCGGAGCGGGCGTCGTCGTACTCGAGAAGCAGCCGCTGGGCACGGGTCTTGGGGAAGAGCGTAGCCGCCACCGGCTCGTAGCCGCCTTCGGCCAGCCAGCGGCTCGCCTGGTTGCCTCGGCAGACGTGAAGGGGGAAGGTGATGTCCGAGGGAGCGGCGGCGATCACCGCGTTGTCGGCCTCGATGGCCCTCTCCAGCCAAAACGCCATGCCCCCCGCCTGTTTCTCGTAGAAAGCTCGAGTCCGAGGATCGATCAGCAGCCCGTAGTGCGGGGCATCGATCTGCATGTATGTCGCCCCCAGGCGGGCGAGCTCCTCCACCTCCTCACAAAGGATTCGGACCACGTCGGCGAGGAAAGATTCGAGGGTTGAGTACGCCTGGAGAGAGCTCTTGGCTGACCAGAAGTTCACCCAGAGGCTCGGGCTGGGCAGCGCGACCTTCGCCGTGAGCCCGGTCCGCGCCCGCAGGTAGGTGAACTCCTCCGCGGCGAGGTGCCTCTTGCGCCGGAGCTTCGACACCACCCCCAGGTTCGAGGGCCGTGGCTGACTCCAATCCCCCGCCTCCGGTCCTCCACGCCAGCTGCCCCAGAGAAATGCATCGAGGGTGTGCTCGGCGAACCCTTCGACAGCGGCCGTCATCTGGCTCTGGAACGACTGGCGGCGCATCTCGCCGTCGCTAACGATTCCGAGGCCAGCCTGCTCCTGGAGGGCTACCGCCTCATCCACCGCCCGGTCCTCGATCACCTTGAAAGCGGCCAGGGTGATCGCCCCAGCCGCCAGTTGCTCCTGAGCGGCGAGCAACTCCGGTGGACGAAGCAGGCTACCGACTACGTCGGCGCGTGCGTTTACCATGGTGAGCCTGGGAGGGGGGTTCGGGCCGCATCGCCTGGACCGGGGCGGGGGGAGACACCTCGCCGACGTTGATCCCGTTCATGACTTCAACCATTTGGCACCCCGAACGCGGCGTGGGCGAGCCCGGCCCGCCATCGTGCTTCTCAGCCGTTCCTCGTTGGTGGCCCCATCCCCGCCCTTGATTCCCGCCTCTTGGCGTTCAGCCGGTTCTGGGGGGGGTGGGCGAAGCGCTTGATTTTCTGCCCTTCGGCAATTCCAACTCCGGCAGGTTGCCCTCTGCATACTCGGGCCGCGTCTCCGCGGCCTTGCCTTCAACGATGACGTCCAGGGCTCTCTGTTTGTCCTGGTTCTGCCACCCATAGATGGCGCCCACAACCGCGGCTCTCGCTGCTCCGCCGTGACGACGGGCCCGGCGCTTGAGAACGACGATCAGGGCCAGGATTAGGAACCCGCCCAGCCACGTGACAGTCCCTGCCGCCAACTCTCTCGTCATGGATGTCGACCCGACCGCCGTCGGTCACCGAGCACGATACTAGGGCCCCTTCGCGGGCGAGGGCGGCGCGGGCCTGCCGGCGCCCGGCGCCTTTGGTTGTCCGCCAGAGGTCGACGGCCGCCGCGGTGCAAGGGGCTTCCCCCGGCCGCGGAGGCGGACTTCATTTGACCCTCACTCCGTTCTTGACCACGATATCCACTCTTTGCAGGAGGTCGACGTGCGTGAGCACGTCTCCGCGTACCGCAATCACGTCCGCAAACCGGCCAGGGGCCAGCGTGCCCAGTTCCTTCTCCTTCTTTAGGAACCGCGCCGGCCACCGGGTCGCGCCCGCGATGGCCTGCATAGGCGTCATGCCAAGCTGGACCCAGGTATAGAGCTCACGCCAGGTGGAGTCGGTGTGGAAGTTCGCGGGGATGCCACTGTCGGTCCCCACGAGGAGGGTGACCCCTGCCTCCCGGAGCTGGCGGAACTTGTTGGCGAGGGTGGGCAGGCGGCGGAAGGTCAGGGTGAAGTAGTCGAGAGAGGTCGGGTTCTGGAGTGAACGACGAATGTCCGCCGCGATGTCCTTCGGTAGGTCCCTCTGCCAGGCCGGGTCGTCGAGCCGCTCGGGGAAGGTCCGCGCCGTGTAGTCGGCGAGGAACAGGCCTTCGATGGTCGGACACCAGTAGAGGGCGTTGTTGCGCTTCCGGATGGCGGCCAGGATGTCCTCAGGGTAGCCGGGCTCCGTGGCCAGACCGGTATGCTCGAAGCAGTCGACGCCGTGGCGGAGCCCCATGCGGATCTCGTCCTCTCGGTGAGCGTGAGCCACGACCGGCTTGCCTCCCTTGTGCGCGGTCTCGACAACGGCCGCCACCTCGTCGTCCGTGAGCTGGTCCTGGTCAATCAGCTTGATGACGTCCACCCGGGCGTCCACGAGCTTCTGGACCTTGGCCCGGGCGTCGTCGGCGCCGTTCACGCCCCAGCGGAAGGTCTTCTCGTATTCGGCGTACGGCGCACGCTGGATGAACGGACCGGCCACGTAGAGGCGTGGGCCTGGGATCTCGCCCTTCTCGATCCGGCCCTTCACATCCAGGATATCCTCGAGCGGTGCTCCTAACTCCCGGGCGGTGGTCACGCCGCTCATGAGAAGTTGCTTGGCCGCGATAGGCATGATCAGGTCGCGGAACCTTGAGATGTAGGTCTTGTCCCAGTGTTCGTAATCGGCGTGACCCACGATCATCAGGTGGACGTGCATGTCCATCAGGCCGGGCAGCACGCTCATCCCCTCGGTGCCGATCACCGGCGTGCCGGCGGGGACCGCGACCTCGCTCTGGGGCCCCACGGCAACGATTCGGTTGCCCGCGATCAGTACGGTGCCTTTGTGGATGGGCGGGCCTTCGTAGCCGTCGATGACCTGCCCGCCAACTAGGGCTAGGGTGGGCTTGTGGTCGGCGGTCTCACCGGCTTTGAGGGCACCGGTGCAGGCCGCCAGGACAGCAAGAACGGCCGCTCGGAGACTCATGTTCATGGCCACGGAGGCTAGCACAGCCCCCCTCCCCCTTCACCGGCCCGCCCAGCCATTCCAACCGACGCGCTCGGGACGGTTTTCGGCCGGGCACGAGCTCACTTCAGGAGGGTGTCGATCAGGCCTCTGTCTTCGTGCCCTTCCTGGTCCACGATCCCGAAGCCACCCTTGTAGTCCCAAGTCGCCCAGCCGATGTCGTGGCCTTCCAGAACCGTCCGGAGGTCGGCGTACCATCGGAGCCGGTCCGAACGGGGAACAGAGGGCAGGCAACCCCACTCACCGCAGTACAGTCGGAGCCCGGTTTTTTTAGCTAGGGCCAGAGGTCCGGCCAGCCGACGCTCCATTTCGTCCTTGTCGAAGGGCCGCGTGTCGCCGCGAAGGGCACGCACGAGATCGGGGGCGAGGCCGATAAGATCCTCTTCGGCCACGGTGCGGCCGGGGTAGCGGACGGGTCCCCTGTACTCGCCGACCTTCGTCCAGTTCGCCCCGTGGTGCGTGAGGGCCATCGGTGTGTAGAAGTGGAAGCTGGGAAGGATGTTGCGGTCGCCGCTGGGGACGCGCAGGTCCGCGAACGTGTCCACCGACTGCCAGCGGTTCGAGCCGACGACGATGACGCGCGTGGGCTCTGCCTCGCGAACCTGGTGGATGACCCGCTCGACCAGCCGGTTCCAAAGCTCGGGGTCGTCGGCCACGGGCTCGTTCATCGGCTCATACGCCACATCGCTGACGGACCGCGCACGGAGACGGGACGAGATGTCCCGCCAGCAGGCGAGAAACCGCTCCTGGGCCGCCGGCTCCGTCCACAGCGGCCTCACCTTCTCGTTGAAGTGGTGCGAGCGGACGATGTGGAGGTCCACGATCGCGCGAAGGCCGTTTTGGCGACAGGCGTCCAGGGCACCGTCCAGCAGAGCGAAGCCCTCGGCATCCGGCCGTCCTTGCTCGTCCCAAAGTTGCTCCTCATCCACGGGAATCCGGAGATGGTCGAAGCGAAGGGCGGCGAGTCGCTTCACGTCGTCGGCGCCGAACCACTTCCGGCGCTCTTCGCCTCGGCGCTTGCTCTGGGAGAGCCAGTGGGAGATGTTGGTGCCTCTCCGGACGGAGAACGCCGGGGGGCCCTCTGCCGCGGGCAGGGTGCGCGGAGCAAAGAGGGTCATCGACGTAGCCAGGACAAGGACGGTATTCAGCACTCGACCGACCTCGAGGTGCCAAGGCATGGGTACTTGCCTCCCCCGGCCCACGCGGGCCTTCACCACCGGCGGCCTCTCGCTCACCACTCGCTCCTTTCGACGGATCCCGATGCGTCGCGTCGCCAGAACCAATGGCCGGGCGACGGCGACCTGACCGGAAGCCGGCCCGGGTCCTGGTTTCGATTGTACGCGAGGCAGCGCTCTCGCCAATGGCGTGCGCCTTCCCTATCGTAGACGGGGGCTCTATCATGGGGCCGTCGGCACCGCGGCCAAGCGCAACCGCCGTCCCGAGGGAGGCAATCCGATGCGGTACGGTGCGTCAAGAGATCTTCTGATCCCATTCGCGGGCCTCGTCCTCTGCGGCGGCTGGGTCGCGACCGTTCAGGCCATGCGTTCCGATCTGACCCAGTTCCTCCAGAACCGAATCGCCTTTCAGCCCGCTCAGCTCGCGGCGGCGGAAGGCGGACACGGCGTGGTGAAGGTACTCGACGCGCCAAACAAACGGGAGGTCGCCCTCTTCGGACTGGTGCGCGTGGAGGTGCCCAAGACCTTCTGGGTGAAGCAACTAGTGGATTTCCCGGCGTCGCTGCGCGTTCCCGGACGCACGCGGCTCGGGATTTTCAGTGACCCGCCGGCCGCCGCCGACGTGGCGGAGTTCGCCGTCAGCCATGCTGACGTCCAGGAGCTCAAGCACTGCAAGCCTCGCGACTGCCAGGTGAAACTCCCCGCATCCCTGATCACGCGGGTGCGACGCGAGATCGATCTGTCCGCACCGGGCGCGGAGGATCAGCTCTCGAGGATCGCGCGGCAGGGCATGCTCGACTACGTCGCTTCCTATCGCACCCTCGGCAACGCGGCGATGGTCGTCTACAACGACACCGGAGAGGTCTCTTCGAGCGAAGCGTTCGCCAGTCTGCTCGCTGAATCCCCCTACGTGTACGACTACGTTCCCGCCTTCCACGAGTACCTAAAGCAATGTCCGGGCGCCAAGCCACCCGGCATTACCGAGATCCTGTTCTGGTCGACCGATCAGATGCAAGGCCTCAAGCCGATCGTGAGCATCACGCACCTCGTGGTGTACACGCCGCCGGAGACCCCGGAGCTGACCGTTGTCGGCGCGAAGCAGATTTACGCTGACCATTACTTCGAAGGAGGGCTCGAGGTAATGATATTGGTGGACGACAAGGGAGCCAAGCCCGCGAAGACCTACCTGCTTCTGCTGCGGCGCTACCTCTTCGACGACCTGCCGAGCGGGGGCCTCCTCAACATCCGCGGCAAGGTTGTAGGGAAGCTCCGCGACCAGATGGCGGCCGACCTCCAGCGGCAGAAGACGGGAAGGGAAGAAGACTTCGCGAAGGCCGGCCACGGCACCTAGCTTGGAAGAACCCGCCTTTTCGGCGAGGCCCAGAGCCCCCGTTTCGGATCACCGCGTGGGTTCCCGAGTCAAGCGGTGGCCGGACGGCGCGCGCGGCCGGTCGCGGCCACCGCAAGCGACGCGAAGATAGCCCCCCCCGCGATCGTGAACCAGATCCAGATCGTGAGCTGGGGCAGGCGTTCCCGCTCAGGACATCCCGGCTAACCCAAACCGAATCAGAGAGATAGGTCGCCACTCCCGGCCCGCGGTTCGACCACTCTCCACCCCGAATGACGCCTTACGCTTAAGATTAGGATTAGTAAGGGCGCTTCCCGGCCCGTGTGTTCGGAAGGCGTGCGGCCGGCGCCCTTCGGCCGTGCCGGTGCCGTCACCCGACGCCGGGCGGGCGGATCGGAACCGCTCCACGCCAGGACTCGAGCACCATGACCCGACATCTCCCCAAGATCGCGCTCATCCTTGCCCTACCGATAGCAGGCTCGTGTTCTCAGGATGTCCTCCCGCCGCCGGTGTCCGCTGACTCCAGCAAGAACACCGTTCAACCCCTGGTCGAGGTGCCATCCGAGGTCGGCTTCGACGGAGCCCTTCCGATCGCCTCGATCTTTCCCACCTTCGGTCGCTTCGCGCTGTCGGGAATCCAATCTCATAGGGGCGCCCGGATGGCGGTGGACGACCTCAACCTCCGGGGCGGGGTGCGCGGGCGGAGCCTCAAGCTCCTCGAATACCGAACGGGCAGCTACTTCCTGGACGCCCGTTTCGCAGCGGAGGACGCGGTGTCACGGTCGGGGGCCGTCGCGATGATCGGCTCCAACGCCAGCTCGCTGTCGAAGGCCATGGCGGAGGTGGCGGAGGCGGACCGCATGGTCCAGGTCTCCAATGTTTCGACGGCGCAGGACCTGACGTGGGACCCCGTCACGGGGGCGAGCCATCGCTACGTGTTCAGAGTCTGCAATTCGGATGTGGTCCTCGGCCGTCTGCTGGCCGAGTTTGTGAAGGAGCGGCTGCGCGCGACTCGGGTCGCGGTGTTGTACGAGGTGGGCCGAACCTACAGCGCTAAGCTCGCCCAGAGCTTCATTCAGCACTTCCAAGACCCGAAAGGCTCCAGGGTGACGGCGGAGTTCTCGTACTTGCCGCTGGAGATCAATTTCGAGAGCCAGCTCAGAGAGGTCGGGGCCTTCGGAGCCGACGCGTTGTTCGTACCCGGGTCTTTCACGGATGCGACCCTGGTGGCCATGCAGGCCCGACGGTCAGGGATACGGGCGACCCTGTTGGGAGGCGACGCCTGGTCGAGCCAGCTCCTCTTCAAGAGGGGGGGGCCGGTGACCCCCGCGTACTACGTCAATCACTGCTTCCCCGCCCCCGCCTTTATGGAGGCCTACCGTGCGCGCTATGGCGAGGAGGCCGACGGCTGCCGAGCTCCGTTGGCCTACGACGCGGTTCAGGCCATTGCCGCCGCGCTCTCGGCGCTTGGTCCTCTCACCAATGAGCAGGCTCGCTCGGGGCTGGCCGTGACGAGGGTGCGTCTGCGTGACGCCCTCTCCCGAGTGGCGTTCATGGGGAAGACGGGATCGATAAGATTCGACGAACACGGGGACGTCTCCCGGGGCGCTGCGATCTCGGAAGTCGTCCCGGGAGCCCACGAGTACCAGGTTCGGCCCTACGAGTGGCTGGGGGCCCACTAAGGTGAACGCGGATCGGCCAGCGACGGGCTTGCGAGACCTCAGCCTGAATTGGAAGGTCGCCCTGACGCTCACCGCCGCCGTCAGCGGCATCATGGTCGTCTTCCTGCTGGTGTTTGTGCCCTTCCAGCGCCAGCAACGCGTCCGCCTGATGAGTCGTGACCAGAAGCTTCTGTCCGTTTTGCGGGAGAAGTACACGCGGGACCTGATCTACGACATTCTCAGCGAGAACCAGCACTCCTTGGCCGCGGACATGGCGGATTTCGCGCACCAGCCCGAGATCCTCTGGGTCCAGATCCGGAGTGGGGCCACCGGCCTCGCCGCCACCGGCGATTGGCGTGTTCAACAGGATTTGCTGGGTCAGGCCCCTCAAGGCACGGGGCAGGTCCCGAACGACACCATCTTGCTGGTAGATAAGAACGGACGCGGGACGGCGGTGGGGGCCGGCGGTCGCCCGCTCATGACCGATCTGGCCATCGTGGCCTCCAAGCTGCCGCCCCTGGACTCCCGGTTGCGACCGGCGGAGGCCTTTCAGGAGATGCCCTGGAGAGGGGAGGTCGTGCTGCGGCACCAGGCTGAGCTCCAGGCCGGGGGGGATTCCTTCGGACGGCTCGACGTCCTGTTTTCACTCGCCGCCGACCGGCAGAGCGAGTCTCGAACCAGCACCCTCTTCTGGGGCCTGGTCGGGACCACGCTTCTCGTCCTGCTGCTTCTGCTCAATTTCCTCCTCTCCCGGATCGTGATCGCCCCCCTCCACCGAGTTCAGCTCGCTATGAGCCAGGCGAGCAAGGGTCAGCTTGAGACGCGGCTTGTCGCCGGTTCCCGTGACGAGATTGGAACCATGGCGGAAGCCTTCAACACGATGGTGACCGACCTCTCGATCTCGAAGCAGAACATCGAGGGCTACAGCCGAAACCTCGAGGGAATGGTCCAAGAGCGAACGCAAGCCCTCTTGGCTTCGGAGCAGAAGCTCCGGGACTTGAAGAATCACTTGGAGACCGTGATCTCTCACGTGGCCACGGGCGTGGTGTCGCTCGACGGCGGGGGGAGAATCACCACCTTCAATGACCGGGCTTGCGAGATCCTGTCCATTCCGCGGGCGGCGGCCGAGGGCCGCTCCCTGGCCGAGGTCCTCTCCCCTCGCGACCACGGGCTCCTCGCCCTCGTCGACGCGGTCCGGCGCGGGGAGGCCACCGTCAAGAAGGGCCAAGTGCATCTCCGGCTGGCGCAGGGGCGGCGGACGCTGTCCGTCGTGGCCTCCGCGTTGCCGGAAGTTGGCGGTACCACCGCGGGAACGGTTGTGGTCTTCGATGACCTCACCCAAATCCTTTCCAGTCAGCGACTTGAAGCCTGGAAGGAGGCGGTGGAGCGGGTAATCCACGAGATCAAGAATCCGCTGACCCCCGTCGGGCTAGCGGCCCAGACCCTGCGCTCCGCGTATGCCGCCGATCGGAAGAAGTTCGATGAGCTCTTCCCCTCCGCCATCGAGATGATCCTGACCGCGGTCCAGGATCTCAAGAGCCTGATTTCGGAGTTCAGCCGATTCAGCAGGCTTCCCAAGAGGGAGCAGCGAAAAGAGGACCTCAACCTCCTCGTCGACGACGTGCTCAGGCCTTTCGAGCAAGCGACGATCGCGGGCGTCGTCATTCAACGGAGTCTGACGCCGGGCCTTCCCGCGGTAGAGGCGGATCGGGAGCAGCTGAAGAGGGTCCTGCTCAATGTCGTCAACAACGCGATCGAGGCCATGGAGGGTCGGGGCGGCGCCCTGACCCTGGCCACCGCCCATCCCGACGGCTCCGCCTTCATCACGCTCTCGGTGGCTGACGAGGGGCTGGGGATGGAGGACGTCGACCGGATCTTCGAGCCGTACTACACGACCAAAGCCAAAGGGACGGGTCTGGGCCTGGCCATTGCCCGTCAGATTGTCGAAGACCACGGCGGAGAGATCCGCGTCCGGAGCCAGCTCAACGCGGGCACAACGGTGGAGATCTCGCTGCCGGTCGCGCACGACGGGGGGAGCGTGTCGGGTGGCTGAGAGGGGAGAGCCCGCTCCAATACGAAAGCCGCCGGTTGGCTCGCTCCTCCCTCCCGGAGACCCGCTCGCAAGCCCTGGTCGGAGACCCGTAGCCAACCGATCGTTGGTCAGGGAGGTGCCCGTCTTGCGGCTCTCCGCGGGCGTTGGGTAGGATGCGTGCGTGTCCCGGGTTCCTCGGGGAGCGGCCGCCTCCCGCTGTCTCGTTCCGGTCCTCGCCTTCCTGACGAGTGCCGTCGCGGGCTGTAGCTCGTCGGCTGTCGGCACGTACCCGGGCGCCCCCGTTATCCTCGTTTCCATCGATACCCTCCGCGCCGATCGGGTGTCGCTTTACGGCTACGGGCAGGGGAGCACGCCGCGCCTCGAGGCCCTCGGGCGCGAGTCAGTGGTGTTTGACGCCGCCTACAGCCACTGCCCCCTCACCCTTCCCTCTCACGCTTCTCTGTTTACGGGCCTGCTCCCCCCTCACCACGGCGTCCGCGACAATCTCGGCTTCACACTGCGCCCGACGCACCGGACCCTGGCCGCCCGCTTCAAGGCCGCGGGGTGGAGCACGGGGGCCGCGGTCTCGGCGTTTGTTCTCCGCTCGCCGACGGGCATCGCCCAGGGCTTTGACTTCTACGAGGACGCTTTGGAGGTGGAGGGCGCTCCCGAGTCGCTGGCCGACCTGCGCCGGGACGGGGCGATCGCGGTGGAGGCGCTCGCGCGCTGGATCGAGAGCCAGGGGAGCCGCCGCTTCTTTGCCTTCCTCCACCTGTACGAGCCCCACGCACCCTGCGCTCCGCCCGACCGCTACCGCGCCCTGGCTCAGCCCTACGACGGCGCCGTGGCCTACGCTGACGAGCTGGTCGGCCGGTTCCTGGATCGCCTGCAAGGGCAGGGACGGCTGCAGCAAGCGGTTCTAGCCGTGGTCTCCGACCACGGCGAAGGACTCAAGGACCACGGTGAGGACGAGCATGGCTTGCTTCTCTATCGTGAAGCCCTCCACGTCCCCCTGATCCTTCGGCTGCCGGGGGCGATCCACGGGGGGACGCGGATCGCGGGCACCGTGGGGACGGTGGACCTGGCGGCTACCCTCCTCGACTTGGCCGGCCTCCCCGCCGACGGCCTGGACGGGCGGTCCCTGCTCCCCGCCCTCCGCCGAGGGGCGGTGGAGGCGCGGCCGGTCTATTCGGAGACGCTCTACCCCCGCTACCACCTGGGGTGGAGCGACCTCTACGCGGCGACCGAGGGCCGGCATCGCTATATCCGGGCCCCCCGGCCCGAGCTATTCGATCTCGAGACCGATCCCGGAGAGAGGCATAACCTCGTCGGTGCGCCGGTGCCTCAGGGAAGCACCCTGGCCCAATGGCTGGAGCGCCGCATCGGTGACGTCTCGGCTCCGGAGGAGGCCACGGCCGAGGTCCGGGAAAGGCTGCAGGCCTTGGGTTACCTGGGCGGAAGCGCCGTCGCCCCGCCGGCGGGGAGCTTGCCCGACCCCAAGGACGGGATCGGGGCTTACGAGGACCTCAAGCGCGGTCTTGCCCTCCGGCAGGCGGGCAAAGACCCTGAAGCGATCGCGCTATTCCGTCGCGTGCTGGAAGGAAACCCACGGATGCTCGACGCCTGGGAGATGCTCGGATTCACCCTGGTGCGGGCGGGCCGCACCCAGGAAGGGCTTGCCGCCTTACGCGAGGGCCTCGCCATCGATTCGCTGAACCCCCAGATCCACCTCATGCTGGCCAAGGTCTACGGCCTCGACCGCAAGCTGGATCTAGCCTCGAAGCACGCGGAACTGGCCGCACAGCGGGATCCGGGAGAAGGCTACGAGGTGGCCGCCCAGCTGATGATGGACCGCGGCGACCCCGGCCGGGCCGGGGCCTTCGCGCGCCAGAGCCTGGCCGCAGACCCCCAACGGCTGATGAGCCACTTCATCCTGGGGGTGCTGGCCCAGAAGGCCGGGCGCTATGACGAGGCCCTGGGCTCCTTTCGAAAGGCAGCGGAGATCCAGAAGCGCCAAAAAAGAACCGTCGTGCGCAGCCTGCACGCCAATATCGGTGACTGTCTGGCCCGTCTCGGCAACGGGGCCGAGGCGGAGCGGGAGTTTCGGGCCGAGATCGAGATCCTCCCCGCCACCCGCGAAGGCCGGGTGGGCCTTGCCACGCTCTACCGCTCGCAGAGACGCGACGACGAGGCCCGGGCCGTCCTGGCCGGCCTCGTCACCGCGGAGTCACCGCCGAGCGCCGAAACCTACTGGACGGTGGTGCATGCGCTGAGCGTCCTGGGCGACGTGGAGGGAGCACGGCTGTTTGCGGGCCGCGCCCAGGCGCGCTTCCCCTCGGATCCACGTTTTCGCTTCTGAGGGGGACGAGCCTGCTGCTCGCACGTTCCTAGCCTTGGATGATGGCGGCCGCCCGGTGCTCGCATTCCGCAGCCTTGGCGGGGTCCCCGGCGGCGGCGAAGGCCCGGGCGAGGTCGTGCCAGACGCGGGGTCGGCGTGGGCCCGCTATGAGCGCGCGCTTCAGGAGCGCCACCCCCTCCGCTCGCCTCCCCTCCAGAATCAGGCAGTGACCGATCACGGTCTGGGCCCAGGGGTGTCCCGGATTTTGGCGAAGTGTCTGGGTCGCAGCCTCCCGGGCCTTGTCGGGCTGGCCGAGAAGAACGTATGCGCTCGCCAGCTCGAGCCAGGACTCTTCGTCTCCCTCTGAGCACGCCTGCCTCAAGTAGGAAATCGCTTCCTCCCGTCGGCCGAGGGCGAGGAGGAGCCTGCCCTTGGCCCCCAGCGCGTCCAGGTGCCGGGGCGCCCGTTTGAGGACATCGTCCAGCAACCGGCCCGCCTCCTCCGTCTTCTTGAGGGCGATCAGCGTCTCGGCCAGGCTGATGCGCGTCTTGAGATCGTCCTCCGTCGTCTGCTCAAGGGCGATACGATGCTGCTTCTCCGACTCCTCCAGCCGTTCACGGTCCCGCAGGAGCCGGCCGTAGTACTGGCGGATGCTCGGCCGGTCCGGGTCCAGCTCGAGGGTGCGTGCGAAAGCGTGATCGGCACGGGCCAGCTGACCGGCGTGGTACGCAAGGGCGGCGAGGGCGAAGTGCGCGAAGGGATTGCCGGGATCCTGGCCGGCCAGAGCGGCCACCTCGTCGGCGGCGTGGGAGGCGGCGGAAGGAGGTGAGGCGAGCAGTCCCTGGAGGCGCTCGTAGAGGTGAACGAGCGCCCGGGGGTCGGGCAAACCCGGCTCGTCGATGGATCCCGAACCGCCGGATCCTCCCCCCGCGTAGCCCAGACTCCGCAGTCGCTCCTGCTGCTCCGGGGACAAGGCCACCGCGTGGGCGTTGTCCCCACCCGGAGCCATCCGTCCCAGGGCCGCGCCCAGCGCCTGTCGCATCCTTTCTACCCGCCCCCGCTCCTCGGCCGCGCGGTCCTGCCTCTCGTCGGGATCACGCCTGATGTCGTAGAGCTCCGGATTGGCTCCGTTGATGAGTTTCCAGTCGCCCTCGGTCCAGCTCCGCAGGCTCGACCAACGGCAGTTCAACCGTCCGAACAGGCTCTCGCCATAGAGCGCCTCCACATGTAGTCGTTCCCCGGCCAAGGCGGGTCGGAGATCCCGCCCCGGAAGGCCGGGAGGAGGCGGGAAGCCCAGCAGGCCGCCACGATCAGCGGGACCCGCAGCGTGGCCTCGTAGATGAGGACGGCGTGTGTGGATTCCCCGTGTTCGCCGAGGGACTCGCCATGGTCGGCCACGGCGATGACCAGGGTGTTCTTGTCTCGGCCCGTCGAGAGGAGCGCCTGCAGGACCCGGCCGATCTGAGCATCGGCGAAAGCAATCTCGCCATCGTAGGGCCGGTCTCGGAACCTCTCGCTGTAGGGGGGAGGGGGCTTGTAAGGCGCATGGGGGTCGTAGAAGTGCATCCAGACAAAGAAGGGCCGCGCGCGGTCGGTCTTGGCCAGCCAAGCGATGGCCGAGTCCGCCACCTCGTTGCCAGGGCGTTCCGCCCCCTCGCCGGGAACCGGGCTTACGTGAAAGCCCTCCTCGAAATCGTCGAAGCCCTGGGCGAACCCGAGGGAGGCCGCGAGAGGGTACGCGCCAACGAACGCCGCCGTGCCGTAGCCCAGCCCCTTGAGGCGGGTGGCGAGGGTGGGATGCCGGGGCTCGAGCACGAAGTTGACGTTGTCGCGCACGCCGTGAGCGGGCGGGTAGAGGCCGGTGAGAATCGTGGAATGGGAGGGGCCGGTCAGAGGCACCGCGCTCTCCGCATGCTCGAAGCGCGCTCCCCTCCGGGCCAGACCGTCGAGGACGGGCGTGGAAGCGAGACCATAGCCGTACGCTCCCACGTGGTCGGCGCGGAGGGTGTCGATCGTGACCAGGAGCAGGTTGGGATGGGGCCCCTGTCTCTTTCCCATCATTCGGCATTGTAAGGGCGACACCGACGACCCGCTTCAACCGGACAGAGGTGGGCGGTCAACCGCGTCCCGGCCCCACTATAGTGTTGCGTCTCCCAAGCCGAGCCTTAAAGGGAGGGGCCTCTCCCTGCCATCTCCCGACGGCCGGCCACCCTCACCCTTCCGTAACTGCGGTTCGGCTAATGGCTATGGCCTCCCTTCGGGAGGCCTTCGATCAGCGGGGCCGGCCACCTGGCCCGGCGGCTAAAAAGGAAACGGCCCCGGGGCCGAGCCCCGGGGCCGCTTGCGAAAACGACCGACTTGCTCAGAAGCCCAAACGGAAGCCGAAACGCAAGACGCGGGGGTTGATGACCTCGAGCGCCTGCTCGAACGCGCCGGAATTCGCGCGGCGATTCACCTGAAGGATGCTGTCGGCGTTGAGAGCATTGAACAGGTCCACGGTGATGCCAAACGTCGCACTTCCCCCCAGTTTGATGTTGTTGGCCACCCGCAAGTCCAGGTCCCAGACGCTGGCGTAGCGCTGCAGGTCCAGGGGGCCGACCACGACTCGGGGCGACCCGTCCGCACCGGCGCTCGCGGGAAGCACGAGAGCCTTCGGATTCCCCTGGCGGCCCAAGAGAGAAGCTCCCACTTCGAATCCCGCCGGGAGCTGGTACAGCCCGCTCGCGGTAACTTGCCACTTCGAGTTGAAGAAGGTGTTGGTCTTCGCCCCGTAGGACTTGTCCGCTACGATCCCGCCCTCGATCAGTGGCCCATTCCCTATGGGGGAATTTAGGCCCCCAAAATTCTCCACGTCCTGTGGGGTGGGGTTCTGGAAGGCCCCGGGGCCGGTGAGGTGCTCCTTCCAGTCGTTGTAGGAGAAAGCGGCCCGGAGCATCCACTTGTTCGACAGCCGCTTCAGGGCCGTGAGCTCGATTCCGTTGTAGGTCTGGTTGAAGTCCGGGCGGTTGGTCAGGATCCGGGCGTTGTTGCCAATCCGGGCCGGATTCGGCGAGAAGGTCCGAACGGTGTAGCCGTTAGCCGAGACCGGCGCGTTCGCGATGAAGTCGGCGGGCGTGAGGAGGTTTCCGTTCGCGTCGATTCGTGGGGTCCAATCGGCATAATCGCGCCCCTTGCGCCAGGTGTAAGCGATGCCCACCGAGAAGTTGGGGATCACCTCTCGCTCCAGGCCCACGATGATCTCGTCGTCATGGTTCGCGTGGTAGTTGGGATCGAGCTTGTTCAGAGCCACGAGCGACGTTGTGTTGTTCGGATCCACGTTGCCGGCATAGAGCACTCCCTGGTTGGTGAGGATCTCGTCCTTCTGGGCAAAGCCATCCCCGTTGCGATCCACCCACTTGTAGGCCAGGTACGTGTACCCATAGGGGATGGGGCTGTTGAAGGTGGCGTCGGGCGAGGCCAACTGACCGGCGTAGTGGGCGTAGGAGGCGCGCGCCACAGTCTTGCGGGCGTCGTCGAGCGCCATTGTGATCCCGACCCGGGGCGAGAAGTCGTTCCACTTGATTCCCGGGACGTTGCCGTCGAAGTTGAGCGTCGGCAGGAGGTCAGGGAACATGGGGTTGCCAGGGGCCGTACTCGCACCATTGCTGGCCTTCTGCTGGTCCCAGCGCACGCCCGCGTTCACCGTCACTCGGCCGGTGGTGAAAGTGTCACCCAGGTAGCCGTTCAGGTTATCCCCCTTGAACTTGGCCACGAACGGCCGGGTGACCCAGGCCACGCGGGAGGTTGGATCATTCGGGTCGTCGTTGTTGTGGTAGGCCACGATTCCGTTCCCGCTGAAAGAGATGGAGGAGGAGTTCGGCCAATGCTTGTAGCCGAAGCCGAACTTCATCTCATGCCTTCCGTTGAGACCGTTAAAGAAGTAGCTTCCGTCCAGGTTGGCGGTGTGCCAGGGCTTCAAGAACCGGGTCTTGACCCAAGAGCCCTTGGCCGTGTCGGCAACGTGATCCACGCTGGCGTCCTGGCTCGAGCCCCCGACGGGATCGAATCCGTAGCCCCAGTTGTAGAAGGCGTACTTGGCATTCACGAACAGATTGGGGCCGAAAGTGTGGTTGACCTCCGCCTTCCAAAGCCCGTGGACTCCGCAGGGGACTCCGCAATCCTGCGTCGCGAAGAACGTCCCCTGGTTCCAGAGGAAGGAGGCCGCCTCGCTACCCGCTTGACCGGGGTCCCGATTGAACTTGCTCTTTTCTCCCCCGTTGAAATAGAAGAGGGAGACCATGGTGTTCGAGTCCGCCTGCCAGTTGAGCTTGCCGTTGATGCTCTTGATGAGAGTTCGGTCATTGGACTGGGTGATGAAGCGGTAGAGCCGGATGTCCTGCTTCCCGTAGGAGCCCCAGAACCACAGCTTGTCCTTGATGATGGGGCCGCCGAGGTCGCCGCCGTAGTCGCCTATTTGGCGGATCGAGTC
>WNFI01161562.1_pt2 | contig 35219 bp, 26 predicted proteins | sample 5400471 | NCBI WGS metagenome assembly WNFI01 (sample SAMN13153348, study PRJNA577476) | soil metagenome | isolation source: 100 cm saprolite on Douglas fir-dominated hillslope | place: USA:California | collected 2013-09-17 | reverse complement strand
GATCTCAGCGGTCATGTGCCGCGGGTCCAGAGTGCTTTGCGTGATCGGCGCAACCACCACATGATTGTGCGCAAAGGCCGAGAACAGTCCTGACTTATTGACCCGGATGGTAATGGTGGATCGCGTGGAATTCGAGTTCGCGTCACTGAGTGGCTGGCCAAGCATTGCCAGTGCCAAGAGCAAGCAGAAAGAAAGCATAGATCGAACCAAGCTGGACTCTCCGTAGTTTTTCGACCAATTCTATTTAGATCACTGGCCATTCAAAAAGGTTACAGGAAATTGCGAACCTCGCATTTGACAAACCTGGGTCCCCCTTAAAACGTACGGTTTTGACAACAGCCTCTCTGTACGCACTTCCATCTGGACGAGGACTTGCATTCACGGTAAGTTCTTAGGTTATGCGTCGAGCTCCCAGTTTGATCGAATTTCCCCGGTATCCCATCATCGCTGGCACGGCGCTGCTGGCTGTCGGCGTGACAGTAGCGTGGTGGGCCAAGTTTGACGTCACACCGTTGCTGGAAACACCCATGATTCGCCGCGGAGAGCTGTGGCGTCTGGTGACCAGCATCTTTCCTCATCTTGACGTTCTGCATCTTGCATTCAATGTCTATTGGCTCTGGGTTTTCGGAACGCTGCTGGAAAAGACCTTCGGGCATCTCAAGACTGCCGCGTTCATTCTTTTGTTCGCGGTTGGATCCAGTTCCTTAGAGTTCGCTTTCTCTACAGGCGGCGCGGGACTTTCAGGTGTAGGGTATGGGCTATTCGGACTGCTTTGGATTTTGTCCCGTCGCGACCAACGCTTTTGCGATGCAATTGATGCGCGCACCATCCAGCTATTTGTCGCATGGTTTTTCTTTTGTATTGTTCTCACAGTGACCAACATCATGCCGGTGGGCAACATTGCTCACGGCGTCGGTGGGGTTCTGGGAATACTTACCGGATACGTCATCACGCTGCCACAACGCCGCGCTCCGTTCGCCTTCGCCATCGGTGCGGTCCTGGTGTTTGGCGTTTGGGGCGCTACGTTGGGCCGGCCCATGGTCAATCTGTCGCGACAAGCCGGCTATGAGGAGGGTAAGTTGGGCTACGATGCCTTGGTTGCCAACCGCGATGCCGAGGCCGTCCAATGGTTCCGTGAAGCGGTCATCTATCAGCCCAAAGTCGCAGGGTTCTGGTATGACCTGGGTATCGCACAGCAGCGGCAAAAAGACCTAACCGCTGCTCTGGCCGCGTATCGCAAAGCAGGTGAACTCGGCGACTCGCAGGCACAGAATTACCTCGGCCAGGTGTATGACCACGGATCGGAGGGGTTAGCGAGAAAGGATGAGGCTCAAGCACTGCTTTGGTACCGCAAGGCGGCAGATCAGGGCGTTACCGGGGCACAGAATAATGTAGCGTGGGCCTATGCCACAAGTTCTGATCCAGCCATCCGCAACCCTAGTGCCGCCCTTGAATACGCATACAAAGCCGTGCAGGCAACAAAGGATAAGCCCGAACCACACTACCTCGACACACTGGCTGAGGCCTACTACGTAAATCAGAAATACGCCGAGGCTGTGGCAATGGAACAACAGGCTATCGCGCTGGAATCCAGAGAGAATGGAAGTGTGTTCGAAGAGAGTCTGAAGAAATATCAGCGCGCTTTGGATGGCCACCGACGGGAAGCGCGGAAGAGATGAGGTTCAGCCATTCGCACCGGCATGTTTCATTCTGTCTTCCGCCCAATCCTCGCTGCTAGTAGTAAAATAACCTGTTGTGACTTCATTCCCGCTCGCCCGCCGGAAAATGCGCGCCGCATGAAAGAGGCCCTGGCCCGCGTTGGCGCTGAACTGGGCCGCGAGTATGACATGGTCATCGGCGACAAGCTGATCAAAACCAGCGAGAAGATCAAGTCATTCAATCCGGCGCATCCTGCGCAGGTGGTTGGCGTGTTTCAGCATGCTGAGACTGAGCACGTGGGACCGGCCGTACAGGCGGCGCTCGCTGCCTTTGCAAGCTGGCGGAAGACCACAGTGGAAGAGAGGGCCACGCTGCTGCACAACGTGGCGGCCATCTTGCGGCAGCGCAAGTTCGAATTTTGCGCCTGGATGGTGTATGAGGTCGGCAAGAACTGGGCAGAAGCGGACGCGGACCTGGGCGAGACCATTGATTTCGCGGAGTTCTACGCGCGTGAGGCCATCCGCCTTTCCAAGGCCGAGGTGCCGGTGCAGTTGCCAGGCGAGCGTGACACTCTTATGTACATTCCGCTGGGCGTGGGCGCGGTGATTCCGCCGTGGAATTTTCCGTGTGCCATTATGGCGGGCATGACCATGGCTTCCATTGTCTGCGGCAACACCGTTGTCCTGAAACCGTCGAGTGATTCGCCGGCCATTGCCGCCAAATTCTTTGAAGTCTTGCAGGAAGCAGGCATGCCTGACGGCGTAGTGAACTTCTGCCCCGGGTCGGGCAGCGCTTTCGGCGGCGGATTGGTTGAACATCCGCAGGTCCGCTACGTAGCGTTTACCGGATCCAAAGAGGTCGGACTCGACATCAATCAGCGCGCCGCCGCTCCGCGTGCTGGCCAGAAGTGGATCAAGCGGACGGTCCTGGAAATGGGCGGCAAGGATTCCATCATCGTAGACGCGGATGCGAACCTCGATGCGGCGGTGGAAGGCGTTGCCGTTTCCGCATTTGGTTTCCAGGGACAGAAGTGCTCGGCGTGCTCGCGCGCCATTATCGACGCAAAAATCTATGACGTTTTCCTGGAGCGCCTGAAAGAGCGCGTGAGCCGGATCACAATTGGCGATCCAGCAGACAACAAGCCTATGGGCCCTGTCGTAAACGAACGGGCCTTGAAGACAATTCTCAGCTACATCGAAATTGGGAAAAAAGAAGGCCGTTTAATCACCGGTGGCGGGCCCGCGAAAGAGGCAGGCGAGGGCTATTACATTCAGCCTACGATCTTCGCGGACATTGCGCCCAACGCAAGGCTCGCTCAGGAAGAGATTTTTGGTCCGGTGCTGGCAGTAATCAAATCCCGCAACTTTGCTGACGCGCTTGACATCGCCAACAACACGGAATTCGGACTAACCGGCGCTGTCTATTCCACGTCGCGCGAGAAGCTGGAGTTGGCGCGGCAGGAGTTCTACGCCGGCAATCTCTATTTCAACCGCAAGTGCACCGGCGCTATGGTCGGCGCGCACCCCTTCGGCGGCTTCAATATGTCAGGAACTGACTCCAAAGCCGGCGGTCCGGATTACCTGCTTTTGTTCACGCAGGCCAAATCGGTGGCGGAAAAACTGGGCGATGCGCCTCCTTTGACCCGTGGGTAAGTGCTTAAGGAAGTGAGATTTGGAGCGCCATTCAGGGCAGCTTGCATTTGACTTTTCTGTGAACCGTGCATCAGAATAGGGCGGTCTGGTTGGCGTCCCTGCCCCAGCTAGAATATTTCCGGCCGGCGTGCTTACAGCCCGAGCGCGCCAGCGTCAAGGACGCTCGTTATGGCCAAAATCCTCTGCATCGATGATGAGCCCCACGTAGTTACGTTGAAGTGCGCCATTCTGGAAGCGGCCGGCCACACAGTAACTTCGTCCACTTCCGCCCGGGATGCCATTGAAAAGCTGCAGAACAACACTTACGACGCCGTAGTCACCGACTGGCGTCTGGGTGATGCCAACGGACGCGCGGTGGTGCAGGCCGCAAAAAACCATAGCAGCATGCCCGTGGTGGTGGTATCCGGTTACGTGGCAGAAGCCTTTCAGGCGGCCGAGCCTCTGGCCGATCTTTACCTCGAAAAGCCCGTCAATCCGGAAGAACTGGTTACGATTGTGAACGAGCTGCTTAAGAGCAGCGAGCGGGCCAGTTCCCACTAAGGGCCTCTACCTGCCTGTACGGCCCCTGGAAAGCTTCTAGTGCGGGTTAGCTGCGGCTACTGAGGTGGCGGCGGCTTCAGCCAATATGCGGTGATGGATCGTGAACAGCGCTAGTTCAAGCCGGTCAGAAACGCCGATCTTGTCGTAAACGTTCCGTAAATAGTTCTTGATGACCTGCTCGGTGGTGCCGAGCTGCGAGGCAATTTCCTTGTTCTTGTAACCCTGGACGATCAGAGCAACAATCTTCAATTCTTTGGCCGTCAGACGGTCGCGCACGCGCGCGCCGACCAGGTCGTTTTCGGCGGTCTCTTTGCTTTCTTGCGTATCCTGGACCCAGGTTTCGCCTTTGCTGACTTTGCGAATGCACTGGACCAGCGCTTCTCCGCTCACGTTGCGATAAATGACGCCATGAACGCCAACGGTCAAGAAGTGGCGCGAATCCTGCCCGGTATCGGCAATGGCGACCAGCTTGGTCTTAAATTTCCGAGCGCTCTCGACCACGGTCTGAAGGTCGGCACTGATGTCCGCGCTGAAGATCATCGTGGTGGCGTGAAATTTTTCCAGCGCCATGTTCATCTTCTCTTCGTTCTCGGCCTGGGCGACAATGCGGACGTCGTCCTCCACGGCCAGGACTTTCGCTGCGCCGGTGCGGAAGATTGCTTGGTTATCGGCCAAAATGATCTTCAGCATTGCTATCGTTTTCCTTTTCCCTTGCGGAGGAATTTATATTGATCAATCACACAGGCAACGCCGTGCCTCTTCTTGCTTTTCGCAGACTTGGAGTTCTTGGTCCCGGCTTCTTTGCGCACCACGCGGCCAATGCAGTGCACCTCAACGTCGTCCCTGGTGCCAAGTACGCCCGCGGGCAGGGTGATGTCAAACTCAATCGGCGAGCCTACGGCCAGATTGGTTTCCGCCATAATGTACACACCCGCAGCGCTGATATCGGCTGTGGTGGCAACACCGACCCCGTCCCCGCGAATGGGCAATTCGAGTGGAAACCGCTTTCCAGTTCTGGATTCAGACATTTTGCTCCTCAATACACTGCCCGGCTGGGCGCTTTCTTTCTAACCTTTCTTTCTAACAAAGGGGAGACGCTCAGGTTTATATCATGAAATTCAAGAGATAAAACAGTGTTTCCTTGGTTTCCGGGCAGAATGCCCCTGGGAAGGTGGCAATTCCCCGAGCCGTAGGCCGCGAATGAATGGGAATTCAGGCGACGACGCTTGGCATTTTTTCGGGGAAGCCGCTCGCTACGGCTTCGGACGCTGGAAAAGTCGCTAGTCGCCCTTGAAGAGTCCGGTAAGCGAATAACCGAAAGCAAGACCGATCATCGCCAAAACGCCCGCGGCGGGCCACATGTAGTGGCGCAGGTTTCGCTTGACGTCAAGCTTTTTTCTCACGGCATGGCGAAGCTCTACGACCGTGTTATGTAGCTGGCGGCGCTGCTCGGCCGCGCGTTGTTCGAGAATGTCGACCGGAAGTGGTGAAGTCATGCTGCCCTCGTTTCTTTGCGGATCCAGATCTGGTCTTCTTTCAGAACTTCAAGCGTGTGGACCGGCGCAACACCTGCTTCTTTGAGTTCGCCCCATGAGAACAGGAAGAGCGAGCCTCCGATCACAAGATAAAGAATGCCGACGATGACTCCGGCAAAGAACCACGAGTACGCACTGGGCAAGAACCATACGTGCACCGCGGCGACCAGGCCGATGGTAATCGTGATCCATGCGGCGAGGAGAATGGAGACTGAGAGCAGGAGCAAAGGGCCAGCCCACTTCCATACCTCCAGCTTCTGGTTGATCTCGCTTCTCAGGATGTTGATGCGGGTTTCAACGAACTCCGTCAGCTCTTGCTTTGTTTCCGCCAGGACGGCGGCGATGGATTTCTCATGCGCCATGGTTCGACCTCCCCAGCCGCAATGCGACGCCAATAACCAACCCGATGACTCCCGCCATCAGCACTACTTCTACCGGATGCTTCATGACCAACCTGTTCGCGCGGTGACGGGCACGGTATACGCCGGACTCTATTTGATCGATCAACTCCGCAGTTTTTTCCTGCGCCATATACTGGACGTCAGAGGCGCGCGCGGCAATTTCCTCGGCCAACTCGTTGGCCTTTGCCTTGGCCGTACCGGCAAGATCATTGGCGCTCTTTTCCAGGTCTCCGGTTACATTCTTCAGCTTGTCTTGCACCTGGCGCGCCACCACTACGGCTTTGCCGATCACAGTGCCTATCTGCCTGGCGCGCTGTTCCAGCAGATTGCCGTTGTCGCCTTTGTTTGGCGGGGTGGAGGGATACATATCGGAGTCCGGAGAATCTGACGTGCGCTGCAATGTTTCGCTCATACGGAGTACTTCCTTGCGCGGGTTATCCCCAGGGGTTGGGACTGTTAATCATGAGATGTTGGATTCGCGAAGCGTGTTTACAGCCTTAGAAAGGAATCGAGAGCAGATGTTTTCGAGAGAGAGGAGGACCACTTAGCTGGCCTGTCATGTCGTCCAGAGAAGCTGCTCTTCGGTACTTAGAACGCGCCGCCGCCACCGCCGCCGAAGCCGCCGCCGGAGAATCCACCGCTGCTGAAGCCGCCTCCGCTCCAGCCGGAAGAACTGGAACTGGCGCGCGGCGCGGCGACAAATGCGGAAGTTGCCTGTTGCGACATGCTGCTGATGCTGTTGATGAAGTAAAAAGTATTGAAGGTCGCGAATCCGTCCGACGAGTGATACCAGGTCGGCGGGTTCTGCACGATTCCCACGAACGCCTTGGCCCAACGATGCTCCACGCCCAACGCCATGGCGTATGGAAGAAACTTCTCAAAGGTGTCCGGCGGCATGCGCTTCAAGCGGTCGGCGTCCACGCGGTTCATGAATTCCTGAAAGCCGAGCACCTGCACGCGGGTGCGCGCTCCCTTCAGGCTGGTAGCGGTAAGCTGGCGGCCAAAGAGAAAAATGATCACGGCAGCGACTGCGACACACACGATGGTTGGACCAATCGAGCTGAGAAAGTCCGCCCAGCCCGCCCATTGCGCCACGATGTAAGGCGCGATCACCAGAATCGCTCCAAAGACCCAATAACCCATCGCCGATTCCGGATCGAGCGTGTACATTCCCTTGCGTTTCAGTGAAGCGATGATTTCGTCTTTCACCATCGGCAGAACAGTATAGAAATGGTTGCGCAGATCGGAGAGCAGGACCACCGTCCCCTTCCCGCCACCTCCGAAGATGCGGTCCAGCATGTCGCGTTCGTAGTCGGTAACGTCATTCCATTCCGCGCGATCTTTCAGCAGGTGCAGCTCGTAATCTTTGGTGTTGTGGAACAGCCCGGGATGGCTGACTTCCACAATCTTCATGTAGCCGCGCACTGCGAGATCCACCAGAATGGCCGTTATGTCCCGCGGGGCTACGCCCTCGTCCACCAGCGTTCCTGCTTCGGCAGGACCGATGTTTTCCGGCGGCGCATACATGGGCGCAACGGAGACTCCTGGATCGGGATCGCGTCCTTTGAACCACCAAAGTAGAAACATGACCGTCAGCGCCCAGAAAGGAAGAGTCACCACCGGATTGCCGCTGAAGAACCATGCAATCTGCGTGAGCAGTCCGGGTTTGTGCAGAATGCCTTGTGGCACATAGACATCAACGGTAAGCCCGCCGCGGATCTCCAAAGGGTTCAGCGTTTCGGTGGTTACGACTGCGCCCTCGACTGAGGCTTTGGCTTTCTCCGCTGAACCGTAGACCCCGCTGAAAGCCTGTGCCTTGAGCTTTCCGCTTGCCTCTTCTGGAAAAAAGATGGTAGCGGAGGCATAGTCGATCGGAACGAGCCAGTCGTTGCCGGTAACGTTCCAGTAAAACTCATCATGGTCGTCCAGGAACTTTGTTCCGTTGGCGACCTCGTAGTTGATCTTCACTGTCCTGGTCGTGTCGGTCGCGCCGGGGACATAAATCTTGAGCTTCAGCGAGCCCTTGTCTTTGCTCTTCTCGTACTTGAGGGGCGCGTTGTCGTCGTCTGTGACGCCCGTGACCTTCAGCAGCAGGTGATAATTCGATGTGCCAGGCCCGGGATAGTCCACCGGAATGTTGCGATAGACGCCGTGATACTCGCCTTCAAAAACAAACGTAATCTGCTCAGAGACTCGGGCTGAGCCATCTTTGTCGACGTGGATGGTAGAGTTGAATTTTGCGACGTGATAGCTACGCGCCCATGCGGAAACGCCGGAAATCAGCAGGAGAACAACGGTCCACCGGAACCATGGCAAGAGTCTGGAGCGGTCCTGGTGAGGTATGGAAGAATTCATTTTTGTTTTGAGGTCGCCCCGCTTGCTCAAAAGTTGGGCCGCCGTGGCGGCGTGTGACATCGTTAGAACTTGACGGCTACGTTCTCGCGATCGGCAGCATTCTCCATCTCAAAAAACTGGCGGACGGAAAAGCCGAACATTCCCGCGAGAATATTTGTGGGAAACGATTGCACCCGGGTGTTGTAGTCGCGCACCACGGCGTTGTAATAACGCCGTGCATTCTGGATATTGTCTTCCACTGAATTCAGCGAACCCTGGAGAGCGGTAAATTCCTGTGACGCCTGCAACTGCGGATAGTTCTCCGCCACGGCAAACAGGCTCTTCAAAGCTCCCGTGAGCTGGCCTTCCGCCTGCGCTTTGTCCGCCGGGCTGGTGGCCTGCATGGCCATGGAGCGGAATTTCGCAATGTTCTCGAACGTGCCCTTCTCGTGCGCGGCATAGCCTTTTACCGTCTCGACCAGATTCGGGATGAGGTCGTGGCGGCGCTTTAGTTGAACGTCAATATCGGACCAAGCCGAGTCGGCGCGTACCCGCAACTGGACCAGGCTGTTGTACATTCCAGCCAGAATGAGGACTGCCAGGCCGATCAAAACCAGGATAATAATGAGTGCCATAGGAAACTTCTCCTCGAGGAACCTTCGAAACGGGTATTGAGCGGAAGGTATCACAGGGGATGTCACAGCAGCAAATCACAGTCCGTCTTCGCCGTTGCCGCACGGGACAAACGCGTCGTGGCATTCTGGAGTTTCTGCGCCGGAGCGCCTACAATTTCAGCAGGACTCTTTTGCATCATGCGCTGTAAATCACTCCTATTAGTGTTGTGCCTTTCTTCGGCGCTTGCTCCTGCCCGTCTCGCTGCCCAGACTGACAGCACATCGAAACCCAACACCGCCGCGGCCAGCGCGTCCCGTCCGCCTTCTTCTCCCGAGGTCCGGGAGGCCATCGTCAAAGGCCAGGAGTTGTTGTTCCAGAAAGACGTGAAGGGCGGCATCGCCAGTTTCAAGAAAGCGGTGGAGCTCGATCCACAATACGTTCGTGGGCACGTGCTGCTGGGAAATGCCTATATGCAAGCGCAGCAATGGACGGACGCACAAGCAGCATTTGAAAAAGCGTCACGGCTCGATCCCAATGACGCCATAGCGCTGCTGGGTCTTGGCTCCGCGCTCAACCAGCAGCAGGATTGGTCGGGAGCGCTTAAGCCACTCACGCGGTGTGTGAAGCTTAAGACCGATTCAGCGGAGGGGCACTACGAAATCGCGCGCAGCCTCACCGGCCTGGAACGCTTGCAGGACGCCGAACTGCATGTCCGCATGTCGATCGAGCTGAATGATAAATACGCATTGCCGCACGTCCTGCTGGGTGACATCTACCTGCGTCTTTATGAGAACGTGGAAAGCGCAATCACGGAGTACCAGGAATATTTGCGCCTTGATCCTGACGGACCCGCCGCGGCGCCGGTGAAAGCGATGATCACAAAACTGCAAAAGCTGATGGAATGACCGCTAGCTAGTTTGCCGCTGTGGTGAGCACAACCTGTTCGCCGTCACCGCTGTTGACTCCTTCATAAAAAGTCTTCAACGAGAGATATTGGTCCACGGGAAAAGCAAAACCTGCCATGGCAAGGTCCCGCTGGAACGTGAGGACATTTCCCTTGGCTGTGCGGTCCACTTTGTAGCGCGCATAGTCTGTCTTGACCGGCTGCGTCTGCGGCAGATTTTCCACTCGTAGATTCGCCGGTAGAGTGACAATTACCAGATCAATGGCGCGAAATGGATAAGAAAAATATATCGCGTTCTTACGTTCCGTCCCCGTGAAACGCTGCCGGTTGTTGGCTTCAAACAGGGACGAAGAAAAGAGAAGCCGTTTGCCGGTAGCAGCCGCGAAACTGGGTACCTCAACATTGAAGACGGCGGTGAGCGGCGCTCCCGCTTCCTCCCATGCTTTCGCCGAATCGAATTTCACAGTTGCGCTGCCCGGCAGCATGGCCTTCAGTTCGTCTTCCAGGTCCTTTTTACGGCCAGCCTCGTCGGTTTTGAACGCGCCCAGCCGGTGGCCCAGCGCCTCCTGGCCCTCCCAGGCGAGGGTGATTCTTCCTTTCAGGCTTCCGTCGTCTGACATCGTGAGCTGCGCAATTCGCTTGGAGATCGCCTGAGTGTAATCAGCCGGCGGCGTCTGGGCCAGTTCAGTGCTTGCGCCGGCATTCTGGCGTACGCCATGGACCGAAGTCCGCGTCCACTCTAAGAGACCAAAGGGACAGAAGCGCGTACCGGGATCGAGGAAGATGTCTTTGTCCCCCAGATGCACAATGGCAATTTCAGAGTTCAACTGCCGCCAGTTCGGAATATTAGGATCGAAGAATGTTTCGTCACGCGTGGCGACGCGCATGAGAAAAGCTGGAATCTGCTGCGCCCGGAGCATGGCGACGAAGAGCCGCGTCAACTCGTCGCGCTTTCCCGCTTTCTTGTTGAGAATGTCTTCGGCGCTGACCTTTTGCTTCTGCTTCTGCTTGCTTAGTTCCAGCGCCATCTCCTCCAAGGAGGTTTCGTCTCTTTCGTAGGTGCGGTTTCTGAGTCCCTGCACGAAGGCATAGATCTTGCGCGCCTTCTGTTCCGGCGGGTCGGAGGCGGCTACGGCCTGCGCCGCAGATGTCGCCACGACGGACGAATGGCCCATAAACCGCTCTACTTCCTTATTCCAGAACTTGCCCTCGTCCTTCCAAAAGTCTGCTGGCTTCAACATCTTGTCCGAACCGTAGTAAAAGTTCACCCGCATCTTCATCACCTCCTCAGGAGGCGAGAAATCTTCCTTCTGAAACGCGGGAATATCTTTCAATTCCAGAGTCATGCGGCCATCGGGCAGGGTCTTGACAGCGCTGTCCTTCGGCAAACCCACCATCGTGCTGAATACGCGGTCTTTGATTCCGTGTTCGTCGCTTACAGTGCCGGAACCCAGGTAGGGTTTAAAGGTAAATTTGGCGCGCTTCAGGAACAGGTCTTGCTGCACAGTCCAGTGCGGCGCGAGCAGGAATTCGTCCCAATATTCGGTGTAGCGCCACTCGATAATGCTGCCCACCTGCACGTTGGGAAGAGTGAAACTCTTGGCCAGATATTTAAGTCCGCGCCCTTTGACAATGGTCTTGTCGAAGGCTTTGCCGGTGAAAGGAGTCACCGTGCCGTCGGGAGCAACCGTGCGGGCTTTAAGGTCAATGATGTGGAAATTGGAGCCCCAGTAGAGCAGTTCCACGTCGGCATGTTCCTTGCCCTTTTCCGTCAATATCTTGATGCGCTCGTACGTCGATCGAGTGTTGCGATTATCGTCCGAATTCTCCTCGCGATAGAGGATCACGGCGCTGGCGCCGTTTACGTCCTTGCTGGTAAGCTTGCGGTCTTCATCGGTGATAGGCTGCCAGTCATCAAGTGCGGCCGCCGGCTTCGGCGCCAGGCAAAGACTTGCAACAACAAGCAGAAGAAGAGAACTCAAACGCCGCATAGGAACAACCTCGAGATCTAAAGCATTCGGAAGATTAGAGAGCGTACAACAGGGATGGCGCGCAGGCAAGAACTAACAACACGCAGACGGAGGTCGGATACAATCCTAATTTTCCGGGTTCCCACATGAGGATTCTTCTGGTATTTCTTCTGTCGCTATTGCCGGCCGACGCCCAGTGGCAGCCGCAAAACAGCGGTACTGACGCTTCCTTGCGCGGCATCAGCGCTGTCTCCGATCGCGTAGCCTGGGCCAGCGGCGCCAAAGGGACGGTACTGCGCACTGTAGATGGCGGAGAACACTGGCAGCGTATTGCCGTAGATGGCGCCCAGGCGCTGGACTTCCGCGATATCCAGGCCATTGATGCTGACACGGCCTATATCCTGAGCATTGGTCCTGGAGAGCAGTCGCGTATCTACAAAACCGCCGACGCCGGACAGCACTGGAAGCTTCAATTCACAAATCGCGATCCAAAAGCTTTCTACGATTGCTTTGCTTTCTGGGACAGTAAGCACGGAATCGCGCTCAGCGATTCCATCGACGGCAGGTTCCCGCTCCTGACCACTGCTGACGGTGAGAGCTGGACGCAGGTCACTCCACAGACGATGCCTGCCGCTCTAAATAATGAGGGAGCATTTGCCGCCAGCGGCACGTGCATTACAACCCAGGGAAAGAAAGATGTCTGGTTCGTAACCGGCGGTCCGGCGGCGCGCGTCTTTCACTCGCGTGATCGTGGACGCAACTGGACGGTGGTCAATTCACCAATCATCAGCGGCGCTGCCCCGCAGGGAATCTTTTCGATTGCGTTTCGCGATCGTACCCACGGGGTCATTGCCGGCGGCGATTACCAAAATGCAAAAAGCCCTGACCGCAACATGGCCATCACTGGCGACGGCGGAGAACACTGGGAGCTTATGCCAGGACCGCCGGGATATCGTTCCGCGGTGGCATTCCTTCCCGGCAGCGCCAAGCCGACGATGATCGCAGTAGGAACGACCGGCTCAGATTTCTTCGTAGACGGCGGGAAGAGCTGGATATCATTGGATACGGCTGATTACAATGCGCTGAGTCTCGTCGGCCCAGCCGTAGGCTGGGCCGTGGGACCAAATGGACGGATCGCCAGATTTACCGGGCTGCCGAAGCCGTAGCTGCCAACCTCAGTACTTCCGCAATACTCCAATGACCCGTCCCTGCACCTGCACGGATTTTGCAGGTAGGACGATCGGGGGCATGGCGGCATTGGAAGGCTGCAAACGGATCTTCGCGCCTTCGCGATAAATGCGTTTCAGCGTGGCGTCTGTACCCTCGACGAGCGCCACCACAATCTCGCCATCTGGAGCGGTGTTGAGCTTCTCCACCAGAACATAATCGCCGTCGACAATGTGTTCGTCCCTCATGCTCTCGCCCTTGACTTGAAGCACAAAGACATCTTTAGAACGAGTAATGTCGCCGAGAGAAATTGTTTCCGGGTGCTCCACCGCCTCAATCGGCTGACCAGCGGCGATGCGGCCAAGCAGCGGAAGTCCAGCTTCCGCTGCCATGGCGGATTGCCGTTTGAGCATGCCGCGCACTGGCAACACGTCAATGGAGCGGCTGCGGTTGTAATCGCGCCGGAGCAGCCCCTTCTTCTCCAGATTGGAGACGTGTTTGTGCACCGTGGCGAGCGAACTCAGGCCAAGCCCTTGACCAATTTCTTCGAAGGAAGGCGAGTAGCCGTTGCGCTGCACAAAATTGTGGAGAAAGTCGTAAACCTGCCGTTGTCTTTTTGTAATAGCCATCAGGCGAAATTTTAGCGAATACAAGGCGAATGTCAATAACTATTTTGGTTCCGGCCTTAAAAAAACGTCAATGGCTGGCGGTGGCAGGCGCGGGAATCTGGCTCAGAATTTCGTCCACCGTGGCGATGGCACGGTCAATTTCTTCCAGGGTATTGTAGAAATGCGGCGAGAAACGCACGCCCGCCTTGGGCCGCCAATCGACAATGACGTCACGACGCAGAAGCTCCTGGCAGACATCTTTTGAATTCGGCATGTCGATCGCGACCGTGCCGGCGCGCTGATCGGGATTTCGCGGCGCGTTTACTTTCCAGGCGCGCTGGTCCGCCAGTTCGATCAAGCGTGCAGTCAGCTTCTTCGATTTTTCACGGATCCGCTCCACGCCAATCTCGCGAATGATCTTCAATCCCGGCTGCGCTGCATAGAGCGCGGCAACATTCGATGTGCCCTGCATGAACTTGTACGGCGGCTCACCATATGTCACCGGGCCAATCTCAAAGGCAAATGGATTTTCGTGCGCGAACCATCCGGTCAACTTGGGCTCCAGTGTTCTCGCCAACTCAGGGCGCACATAAAGATAAGCCGTACCCGGTCCCCCGCACAGCCACTTCAATACACCGCCGACGGTAAAGTCGGGGTCAAGCTGCTGTACGTCCACGGGGACATTGCCCAGGGACTGGAATGTGTCGAGCACCACGTGCGCTCCGACGCGGTGGGCCTTTTCGATGATGGCTTTCGCATCTTTTATATAGGAGCTGCGGAAGACCACATGGGAAATGGGCACGAGAAGCGTTTCTTCATCAATCGCGTCGAGAATTCGTTCCGTCGGCACGTGGATGCCATCATCCGTCCTGACCATGTGGACGCGCGCGCCGCGGGAGCGCTGGGCCTCCCAGAAATACATGACCGAGGGAAAATTCATGTCGCTGTAAACGACCTTGTTGCGCCGTCCGCTGAAATCGAAACAACTGGCGACAATGGCCTGGCAGATGGTCACGTTCTGGTGGACGCTGACCGAGCCTGAGGGCGCGTTCATGATGGCGCCGAGTTCGTCGCCTACCTGGCGGGCGAGCATCCACCACTTTTCCTCCCACGCGCGGACGCCACGTGTGGCCCAGTCGTCACAATAGGAATGCAGCGTGTCATAAACGCCGCGCGGCATGGCGCCCAGCGAGTTGCTGATCATGTACGTGGTGCGGTCGAGAATAGGAAACTCGGCGCGGTAGCGCAGCAGATTGTCAGGTAAGCCGTTCATCCCATTACCCCAATAACCTTAAAGTTTACACGGAACCGGGCCGATACATTTATGGAGGGAAGAGAAGCGGGTAAGCTATGCGGTCTCCACTTACAGCCATCTTGTTGAGCAACGACGCGCAGACGCTCTGCACCGTCGACAAGACTTTTGAAGAGTTCAGCATCGCGGCCGACGTGTGCCTCAGCACGCCGTTCGCGCAGAAACTGATCGCGGAGCGTCCATTCGACCTGCTGGTGCTGGATTTTGACCTCTCCGGAGCGATGGAACTGATGGATTCCTACGAAGACGGCACGCTAAAGCGCCCAGCCGCGGTCATTGGCGCTACGCGCCAGGGACCTTTGATGAAAGAGGCGCTCAGCAAGCGGGTACATTTCATTTTACAAAAGCCGTTCACCCCCGACCTGATGGCCAAAACATTGAAAGCCGCCTACGGCCTCATCGTGAAACAGAAGCGCGCTTCGTTCCGGCATTCGGTGAAAATCCAGGCTGTGGCCAGCATTATGGAAGGCAGAGAAAAACAGAGGCTTCCCGGCGCGATCGTAGACGATATCAGCTTGACCGGTTTGTGCTTCAGGACCAGCCAGCCCGTGCCCAAGGAGACCACCATCTGCGTCGACTTCTGTTTGCCCGGAAGCGGCCAACTGATCCGCACCATGGGAAAAATTATGTGGAGTGACGCTAATGGACAAGCCGGGGTCCTCTTTGAATCTATGGCCGAGGAAGACCGCGCGCTCCTTCGACGATGGATGGGACCGCGTTGTCCGTGGACCGTTGATTTGGCTCCGAGGACACTGCAAAATGCCATCGGCTGAAGGCAAAACCGAGCGTCCACAGGCCAATTGAGAAAATTTTTCAAGGAGAGATGATGAGTACCCCAATTACGGTTTTGGTGGTGGAAGATTCCCGTTTTCTTCGTGCGGCCTCCACTGCGATGCTGGAGCGGGCTGGTATTACCGTTCTGGAAGCGGCTGATGGCGAACTGGCTTTGCAGATCGCCGCGGAGCAACATGTCGACGTCGTGGTGCTTGACTTGATCCTGCCCCGAGTCCAGGGCTTCGAGATCCTTAAGCGGTTGCGCGATGATGCCAGGACGGCCCAGGTGCCGGTGATTGTGCTCACGGGCGTCAGCAATCCTCCCGACTTCTCCGCCTACGCGCCGGTGGAGTTCGTTTGCAAAGACAGCTTTACTATGGACAGACTGGCTCCGCTGGTGAGAAAAGTTCTGCAGCGCGCGCTGGCCAGCGTGGTGCACTAAGTTTCGTCGTAGTCAAGAAATTTCCGTTAGTCCGCACATTTGAGTCGACCCGCACTTTTTTGCTGCTATATTCGCATCGGCGATGCGAAAAACTCCAGGACCTTCTGGCCGCAAACTGACGCTCTTTCCGTTGGTTGCGGCCACCTGCTTTATGGTCTCCGGCGGGCCTTACGGTCTTGAGGAGCTGGTGCAGGGCTCCGGCTACGGGCTGGCCACCGCCATTCTTTTTCTTCTGCCTCTCTTCTGGGCGCTGCCCACTGCACTGATGGTGGGCGAACTCTCCGCCGCGATCCCTTCTGTCGGTGGCTTCTACGTTTGGGTGCGCCGCGCTCTGGGACCATTTTGGGGATTTCAGGAAGCGTGGCTTTCTCTGATGGCCAGCATCTTCGACATGGGCGCCTATCCCACCGTGGCCGTTCTCTATCTCGGACGCGTGTGGCCGCAGGCGACGCAAGGCAATCACGGTGTCTACATCGCCGGCGGCATTATCCTGCTGTGCATGTTGTGGAATCTGCTTGGCGCTCGCGCGGTTGGCGATGGCTCCATCCTGCTGGGACTTCTGCTGATGAGTCCGTTCTTCGTGCTCGCGATCCTCGCATTTGCTCGCCACTCATCTTCCGCCGCGCTCACCTTTGCGCCATCAGGCAAGAGTGATTTGCTCGCGGGTATTCTAGTGGGCATGTGGAACTATATGGGATGGGACAACGCGTCCACGGTCGCCGAAGAAGTGGAAGACCCGCAGCGCACGTATCCTCGCGTGATGGTCATTGCTTTGTTCGCAATCATCTTTTCTTATGTCGTGCCGGTGGCAGCCATGTGGGCCGCGCACGTTCCAGCGAACGCATGGGCAACGGGGAGCTGGGCGAGCTTTGCCGGCTCGATCGTTGGGCCCTGGCTCGCGTTCGCCGTGGTGATCGGTGCGCTGGTCAGCACCGCAGGCATTCTCAATTCGCTCACTATGTCGTACTCCCGTCTGCCTCTGGCCATGGCGGCAGACGGATATCTCCCGCGAGCGTTTGCCTGGAAACTCAGTAACGGCGCGCCATGGGTTTCGATCGTAGTTTGCGCCCTCGGCTGGATGCTCTCGCTCAAGCTGAGTTTCGACCGCCTTATTATGCTGGACATTCTTCTCTACGGCGCCAGCCTGGTCCTGGAGTTTGTCGCGCTGGCCGTGCTGCGCGTGCGGGAGCCCAATCTGGCGCGTCCCTTCAAAATACCTGGTGGATTGCCGGTCGCGATCCTGCTTGGCATTGGTCCTACGGCTTTGTTGATCGTGGCGTTGATCAAGAACCGCGACGAACACCTGGGAAGCATCAGCACCCTGACGCTCGGACTGGCGATGGCCGGGGCTGGAGTCGTCTGCTATCTCATAGCCGCCGCCTTGCGAAAGCCGGACGTTCAGGCCGTGTCCGGGGATTGACTTCGTGCGGGCCGGGCTCCGCGATAACTTCTCCTAATACGTCCGACAAAAATTTTGAATTTCCCTCGCTTCGAGCGCTGTGCGTACATTGGTCTATACGGGCCAAGGGAGAAATACACATGGCTAAGCGGACCACTTATCTTCTGGCGGTAATGTTATTTGTCGGCATCGCGGCGGGGATCGCGTCAGCTCAAGCTTCGTCTGGGGATGCCGCACGCATTGCCAAGCTGGAGCAAGCGGTCACGGACGCCAAGAGTTCCGCCGACAATGGCTGGATGCTCACCAGCTCCGCTTTGGTACTGCTGATGACCGGGCCCGGGCTGGCCCTTTTCTATGGCGGGCTGGTGCGGCGCAAGAACGTGCTTGCCACCATGATGCAGAGCTTCACCATGATGGCCGTGGTCACCGTCTTGTGGGCAATCATCGGATACAGCCTTTCGTTTGGCTCGGGGACTTCATTCCTCGGCGGATTGCAACATATATTTCTGCGCGGCGTGGGCACGCAGCCTGACGCCGATTATGCCGCCACTATTCCGCACCAGACATTCATGATCTTCCAGTTGATGTTTGCCATCATCACTCCGGCGCTGATCACGGGAGCGTTTGCCGAGCGCATGAAATTCAGCGCCATGGTGCTGTTCATGTCGCTGTGGTCACTGATCGTCTACGCGCCTATGGCGCACATGGTCTGGGGCAAGGGCGGCCTGTTGAACGCTTCGCTGGGCGGAAGATTTCCCATACTCGACTTTGCCGGTGGGACCGTGGTGCACATCACGTCCGGAGTTTCCGCGCTGGTGTGCGCGCTCTATCTGGGAAACCGTGTTGGATATCCGCGCGAACCCATGCCGCCGCACAGCATGGTGCTGAGTTTCATTGGCGCGTGCCTGCTCTGGGTGGGCTGGTTCGGATTCAATGCCGGAAGCGCGCTCGGCGCGGGTAGTCTGGCCACAAGCGCATTTATCAATACACACTTTGCCGCGGCCGCTGCCGTCATCGGCTGGGGCGGAGCAGAGTGGTTCCGCAACGGAAAGCCCAGCGCCCTCGGTGCAATCTCCGGCGCTGTGGCAGGCTTGGTGGCGATCACGCCCGCTTCAGGATTCGTCAGCCCGGCTGCGTCGCTGCTTATCGGACTGATTGCCGGGACTTTCTGCTACCTGATGGTCGCCCAAGTCAAGGCCCGCCTGGGCTATGACGATTCGCTCGACGCATTCGGCGTCCACGGCGCGGGCGGCACGATTGGCGCGTTGCTGACCGGTGTCTTCGCACTGCGCGCGATCAATCCGATCTTTAAAGACGCACAGGGCAACGTGCTGCCCTCCGGCGCGATTGAGGGCAATCTGTGGCAGATTGCCTATCAATCCCTGGGTGTGGTGATGGCGTGGGTTCTGGCCGGAGTTGGGACCTATCTCATCCTCAAGCTGGTTGACATGCTGATCGGAGTGCGCGTTTCCGAGGAACAAGAGATTCAAGGTCTTGACCTGACACAACACGGCGAAGAAGGCTATTACGGAGAGGCAGCAGCGTTTGTGGCTAGTTCTCTGCCAGAAGCTGCGCAACCGTCCGCTCAATAGCTTTTGTTTGCAATCCCGAAGCGCAGCGAGGGATCCATATGATCTTCGATAAACGTGCGGGCGGGAACATGGCTCCCGATAGAGCATTTGCAGCCCTATAGATCCCTCGCTACGCTTTGATTTCAGAAGAACCCTTCATGGCAACACCGTTCCTGGCTGGCTGATACGGAAGTTCGTTTTCTTCTTGTCGTCACTTACCATTCGCCGGACGTCGGCCAGGAGCTTGGTGGCGTCATAGACGATTCCATCTTTGATCGTGTACTTGACGCCGCCCGCGCGGATAATTTCATTTTTGTCCGTGAGCTTGATCGCGCCAGTGCCGTAAAGACTGCCGATGTTGGCCAAAGGATTTTCTGAAAGCACAATCAAGTCGGCGAGTTTGCCTGGTTCAACCGAACCCAACTGGTCAGCGACGCCAAGAGCTTCCGCGCCGTTGAGCGTCGCCGAGCGAAAAACCTCGAGCGGATGAAAACCCGCCTCGCGCAGCAGTTCGAGCTCGCGTATGTAGCCGAAGCCATACAAGCTGTAGATGAAGCCCGCGTCCTCGCCGGCGGTAACGCGGCCGCCGTGATTCTTATAGTCGTTCAGGAATTCCATCCAGCGCTGATAGTTGTGCTTCCATGCGACTTCATCTTCCGTTGTCCAGTAATACCAGTACGCGCCGTGGTTTTCGCGGTTGGGCGCATACCATTTCCACAGCGCGGGCATGGTGTAATCCTCGTGCCACTCCGCGCGCCGGGTGCGCATGAGATCGCGATTGGCTTCATAAATGGTGAGCGTCGGATCCAGCGTGAAGTTCAGCTTGATCATTTCATCGCGTACGGAGTTCCACTTTGCGCTGCCGGGCTTCGCGGCCTGCAGCCACAGCCTGCCCGCCTGGCCGAAGCGGTCAGCTTCGTTGGCATAGTTGTAATCGAGGGGAAAATCCTGGATGGTGCGATCGTCAAAAAGCGATTCCGGCAGGCCGTACCAGTGTTCCAGAGAGGTCAGTCCCCAGCGCGCAGTGTCGAGCGCATTGGACCGAGCCACAAACTGCTGACTCAAATGAGCGGCGCTGCCCAATCCGCGTTTTTTCACTTCGTCGAGCGCGGCCTGGAATTGGTCGGGAGGCAGGCCAGTGAATTTGATGCCATCAACTCCGCGGTCCGCCAGAGCGTCTATTTGCCGACGCGCTCCCGCGGCATCGGTGAACGGGCCTTTCTGGTCCATTGAGATATGGCAATAGGCCTTGATTCGCGGCGCGGTGATCTCATTTTTCGCGCTGCGTTCGCGCTCCCCCAGCACCCAATCCACGCCGTTCTGACACCACACTTCGCGGATGGTGGTGATTCCGTGTCCCATCCAGAGCTTGTACAGATATTCCGCGGGAATGCTGGTTACCGGCCCGATGTGCGTGTGCATATTGATGAGGCCGGGCAGAACATACATTCCCGGCAGATTCATTTCACGCGTGCCGGGCTCTTGTGTGGAAGGCTTTCCAACGCGCTCCGAGCCGCGTATTGAGACGATCCGGTTCTTCTGGATCACGATATCCACCGGCCCGACCGGCGGGGCTCCGGTACCGTCAATCAGTGTCACGTTTCGCAGCACCAGGCGCGTATACGGGCCTTCGCCTTCGGCGCGTCGTGGCGCCTTCTGCATAGGGTTGGAGTCTTGTGCCAGAGCAAAGGCAGCAAGCACCAATGTGCAAATTGCAAACCTCAATATCGCGCGTTGTTTCATCTGTGTCTCCCACCCAGTAAACAGAATTTAACTTGCGACTGCGGACTTCTGCCGGTTTCTCCGCATCAGCCAATAAGCGACACTCAGGATCAACAGATATGGTCCCGCACAGATTACCGTTACCCGCGACTGGGGTACCCACGCAGTAGCGATGATCGCTGCCGTAATCGCGAGAAATCCCAGCTTTGAACCGGTCGCTCCCAGCGGAGCGCGCAGATACAAGGAAGCAAGCTGCTCTTTCGAGACGACCTGACGGAAACGAACATGTGCAGCCAGGGAGATGAGCCAGGCAAGCATCCCTCCCACCAGCGCCGCATTAATGATGTAGAGGTAAGCCTTCGGCGTTTTAAGCTGAATGAGTATTGCGGCCACGATTCCGGTCATCGAGAAGAGCAGTGCTTTCATAGGAACGCCGTGAGTGTTCAGCTCACCCAGACGTACGGGCGCGTATCCTGAGCGTGCAAGCGAAAAGAGCATGCGCGAGGCAACGTAAAGAGTGGCATTCGCTCCGGAGAGCGCAGCCGAAAGCACTACCAAATTCATGATGGTACCCGCGTATGGAATTCCAGCAACGTTGAACACCGTCACGAAAGGGCTTCCGGCTCCGTCCGCGTGCCGCCAGGGCATGACTCCCACCAGCACTGCCATGGCTCCGACATAGAGGAACACCAGCATGGCAAACGCAATTCGCGTTGCTTTTGCGACTTCGGCGCCCGAGCGTGCTTCGCCTGACGAGATTGCGACCATCTCGATTCCAAGAAAGCTGTACAAACCAAAAGAGGATGCCAGCAGCGCCGCGCCCCAGCCGTTGGGAAAGAAGCCGCCGTCGCTCACGTACTGACCGGGGACTTTCCTGCTGAATAAAAATGACGCGCCAATGACAATGAACAAAAAGACGGTGATGACTTTGATGAAGGCGAACCAATATTCAAATGTCCCGTAATTGCCGACGGGGAAGAGATTCACCAGCCAGAGCAGCAGTCCGAAAACGATCATCCAGGTGACGACGGGAACGTGAGGGAACCAGGCGCGCATGTAGGTTCCGGCGGCAACCAACTCGGAGCCAATCGCCATCACCACCGAAAACCAATAGCCCGCGCGAGCCACGAATCCGGCCCACGGGTTCAGATAGAGTTCAGCGTAAACGCCAAACGAACCGGCTGCTGGATGCATGCTGGACATCTCGCCCATGGCCAGGGCCACGGTCCAGCACATTAGGGCCGTAATGATGTAAGAAACAATGACGGCCGGTCCGGCCACCTGAATGGCGAAGCCCGATCCGAGCAGCAGTCCGGTCCCGATGGAGCCTCCAACCGCCACCATGGCCATTTGCTTGGCGGAAAGCTCGCGTTTGAGCCCTTGTTCCTGCTGATTCATTGGCAACTGTTATATCGGGTGCGGGCGGCGTTTGCCAAATGGTGCCACATGCCGAAGGGATCGTCCTTCCACCTGAGGTAACGTTGAGCCGGATGCAATTTCCGCATAGAATGGGCATACCTTCAGCCTCTTGGCTGGATCTCGGTTCCCCCCTCCGAGAGCCCGCTGGGGACTTTGCCAATGCCTGACATCTCCAAGCGACTCGAAAAAGCCGAGAAATATCTGCAAAGGGCCAAGCCCGAAGCTGCCTTGGAGGAGTATTTCCGCATTCTGGAAGATGATCCGGACAACGAGCAAGTCCGGCAAACGGCCGCTGATCTCTGTATGAGCCTGGGCCGCAACAATGAAGCGGCTACATTGCTGAGCTATCTTTTCGACGAGGAAGTCAGAGCGGGTGAAAGCTCGAAAGGCTGCGTTACCTACAAGAAGCTGGCGAAAATCGTCACGCCCACGGCGCAACAGACTTTCAATTACGCCCAGTTCATCGAGAAGCGCGACAAAAGGGAAGCGCTGGAGGCCTACGAGACCGCGCTCAAGGGCTTTGACACCCAGGGCCGCGAGAAGCAGGCGCTCACAGCGGCGCGCAAGATTGTTGACCTGGCGCCTACAGCGGAAAATTTGCAGCGTGCCGGCGAAAAAGGCGCGCAACTTGGCGATGGCAAGAGTGCTGCCCTCCACTTCATCCAGATTGGCACGCTCAAAGACCAGGAATCTTCCGGCAGCGGTTTCGAGTGGTACGAAAAGGCTTTTCAGCTTGATCCGGTCAACCTCGACGCGGCATTCCTCTATGCGCGTGGCTTGTTTGCACGTAATTCGTTGACGGAATGCATCGCCGTGCTCATGCCGGCGGTGACCAGTCCGGAAAGTGCGGCTGACCTGCGTGACCTGCTGGTGCGCGCGTTAGTGGCGTGTAATCAGCCCTCGGCGGCTGAGCCGTATGCGTGGGAATTGTTCGAGAAAGATCCAAAGCGGCTGAACGAGATGGGGCTGCTTGTCGGCGCGTATCTGGAGGTCGGCTTTACCGCGAAGGCGCTGGCCATGGCGCAGAAGCTGGAGCAGCATGAGACCAGGGCCGGCCGCCAGCGGGACTTCATCAACTGCATGCGCGATGTGGCCGAGAAACACACGCCGGTCATCGAGTTCCTGGAATACCTGGTGCAGTTGTTCAACACCACCAACCGGGAGCAGGAATACTGCCGCACCCTGGGCAAACTATTCGAGCTCTATTACGCTGCCGGCAAATATGCGAAAGCCGGCGAGGCGCTGGACCGCGCGGCCGAAGTGGACCCGTACGAAACCGGACACGGGCAGCGGCTGGAGGTACTGCGCGGCAAGATAGACAAGAACCAGTACAACACGATCGCAAACCGCTTCCAGCAAGTGGCCAGCACGGTGGACGCCGGACCTCCGCCCGGCTCGGTGCCCGATTCAGAACCTACGGTGCTGGAAGACTTTATTCTGCAAGCGGAAATCTATCTTCAATACGGAATGCGTTCCAAAGCGGTGGAGCGGCTGGAGCGCGTGCGCAAGCTATTTCCCGCGGAGGAGGGCAGGAACGAAAAACTGAGGCAGCTTCTCCTGGCCGCTGGACTTACGCCGAAAGCCGCAGCGCCGTCCGCAGCCGGCCCGGCCGTGGCTGCTCCCGCACCGAGCGGGCCGCCGGTTCTCAACGAAGATCTGGTGGTGGACGATTTCAGCCGCGTGACTGAGATTACGCGCAACATTTATCGCCAGGTAAACGTCAAGAGCGTGCTCTTCACCGCGGTGAACGAAATCGGCAGACATTTCAACGCCCATCGCTGCGTTGCCGGGCTATGTACACCGGGCAAGCCGCCGTCAGCGGCCCTGGAGTATTGTGCGCCGGGAGTCAAGCAGTCCGACGTGGTGGCGATCGTCAAGATGATCGCCGTGCTGCAGCAGCTCGCGGCCAATGGCGATCCGGTGTCCATCAGCTGTGCGCCCGGTGCGCGGGAATTGGAGCCGATGCAGGAACACATTGCCACGCTGAATATTGAGTCCATACTCGCAGTGCCGCTGCTGGATGCGGGCGAGCAGTGCGGCATATTGATTCTGGAACAGTGCTCGCCGCGAAAATGGCGTTCGGCAGATTCGGTCGTACTGAACACCATCGCGGAGCAGATGGTACTGGCCGTAAGCAATGCCCGCCTGCGCAGCCTGATGAAGACGCTCGCGGTCACAGAAGAAAAGTCCGGACTGCTGAAGCGCTCGTCTTATCTTGACGTCTTGCTCTCCGAGGTCCGGCGCTCCATGCAACAACAGACGCCATTCACCGTGATGCTGCTCCATTTCGGCAAAGCGTCAGCGCTGAGCAAAGAAATCGGAGAACCGCAGGTTGAAAGCATGATGCAGCAGGCAGGGCAGAACATCTGTTCCCACATCCGGCAAAACGATGTTGCCTTGCGCTACGATCTGACCACGATCGCCCTCCTGCTTTCCGATACCAACACGAAAAATGCCTACCTTGTTGTGGACAAGATGAAGAAGGTGCTCTCGTCCATGCGAGTCCCTGGTACGGAACGGCCTCCGTTGCTGAGCGTGGGGCTGGCGGAAGTCGCGCTGCAACCCCGGTTTGATCCTGTGGACATTGTTACCGAAGTCATCAATCGCGTGGAAACCGCGCTGGAGATGGCCCGCGCCGACAATACAAACAGGACCCAGGCCCTCGCGGCCAATATTCAACCCAACGCCGTCGCGTAGCGCTGCCAAAATGGCCCATTCAGCGGCCCAAATCAAAATGATCGCGAAGTCGGTCCGCGGTCTTTCCCGCCGTCTCGCTCCTCTCGGCGAGGTTTTTACGGACATGCGAAAAATAAATTTTTATTTGTTTCAATTCTCCTATCTGCTCACTCCTGCGAACATAACTTAGAAATCACTAACGTTTCTCGCTTAGGGAACGATTTGATAAGAATTTCTTCGCTTCACCCAGTTAAACGCAATTAGCCGCCTGAGACCTTCGCTTTGCAGACCAAGCCCGCTGGTTACTGTGGAGTGCCAGCAGTACGACAGTAATGTTTTCATTGGCAATCCTTAACCTTATCGTTGATCTAGCCCCAATCAAGAAAACTTGTGAAAGAGAAACAGCAAAGGAGAAATACCCATGCGTCTGGCAAACCCACTTAAAACGGCATTGATTGTCGCAGTGGCATTCGCCCTGTATCTACCCCTGCAGGCAGAACTCAAATCGGTTCTGGTTGCGTACAAAGTCGTGACGGCTAATGGCGCGGAACAAATTCAGTCCGCCGACAAGGCCAAGCCAGGAGACGTGGTCGAATACGTCGCGGAATATCAAAACACTGACAAGCGTCCGGTCAGAGAAGTCATGGCCAAGCTTCCGATTCCATCGGGGATGGTGTATGTCCCGGAGACGGCCTCGCCTGCGGGAGTGTTGGCCAGCACCGACGACATCAACTACGCGCCCGTGCCGCTGAAGAGAAGCGTCCGCGGCGCCGACGGCAACATGGCCCAGCAATTAGTCCCGTACTCGGAATATCGCTCGTTGCGCTGGAACCTCGGAGAGATCCGCGGCGGCGCCAGCAAGACCGTAAAGGCCCGCATGAAGATCGAGGCAGGGCAGTAACGGCAGAGATTTCAAGCAGTCGGTCCCAGATCAGGCACGAGAGCAGATCCCCCAATTTAAAAATTTTTGCAATCAGGAGAAGGAGCAAGACATGACAAGTAATTATTCCAGCGGGAGGGGGATGGCGCTGCTTTCAAGGTTTGCTGTCTTCCTATTTGTGGTAGCGATAGTCGTTCTGATGGTTCCGACAGCGGCCACGGCGCAGACCGCAGCCGGCACAGCGATTGGTAACCAGGCTTCGGCCACGTATACAGACAGCTCGTCGGTTTCGCGCACAGCGACTTCGAACGTTGTCACCACGGTTGTGCAACAGGTTGCCAGCTTGACCTTGACTGCCAATGGGGCAAAGACAGCTTCCCCGGGCTCACCCGTGTTCTATCCGCACACGTTGACCAACACCGGCAACGGTTCGGATAGCTTCACACTTACCTTGGCGCCCGCGCAGTCCGGCGCATTCACATTGACCGGAACGCACATTTATCTTGACGCCAATGGTGACGGCATACCTGACAACTTCACCGACTTGACCGGGACACAAGTGATCGTAACTCCGGGCGCGACGAACGCCTTCAAGTTCGTGATCACAGGCACGGTGCCGCCAGGCGCGACGGCAGGACAGACCAACAACTTTTCGGTCACAGCCACCTCGGTATTTGACAACACCAAGGCAGCCTCCGATACAGACGTAACCACAGCCACTGCGAATGCGGTGATCAATCTCAATAAGACGATGAGTTCCAACTCCGGCGCATCGCCGAGCGGACCTTACACCGTGACGTTGACCTACACCAACAGCGGCAACAACACCGCCGCCACCATCAACATCAGTGACGCACTGCCAGCGGGCATGACGTACGTGGCCGGCAGCGGCCGGTGGAGCGTGACCGGAGCGACCGCCCTTACCGATGCAACTGGTGACGTGCAGCCGGCAGCCGGCTCTCCGCACATTGACTACAGCGTTACGGGCAGCACTGTGACGGCAATTGTCGACCAGGTAGCGGCCGGCGTTTCCGGGCAGTTGACCTTCAATGTGAATATCGCCAGCGGCGTTGCCCCAGGCGTGCTGAGCAACACCGCGAACCTGTCGTTCAATGATGGCTCCGGTACCACCGTCAACGGCACCAGCAACACTTACAACTTCACGGTGCGCCAGAGCGCGGCTGTGACCATCAGCGATACCGGTGTGGCCGCGAACGACAACGACGCGACCGTCAACGGCATTGACACCATCAACTCCGCGGCGCAGGGAAGCACCGTCACCTTTACCGACGTTGTTACCAACACCGGCAACGGAACGGATTCGTTCAACATCACCATCCCTTCGAACACGTTCCCGGCAGGCACCGTCTTCACGCTCTACAAGAGTGATGGCGTCACACCGCTGGTTGACACCAATGGCGACAGCATTCCGGACACGGGTCCGCTGGCCGCAGGCGCGAGCTACACGGTAATCGTGAAGGCCGCGTTGCCTGCCGCCTCGACGGGCGGTCCTTTCAACGCCACTGTAACCTCGGCGTCCACGGTAGCCGGAGCGTTGAATGCAGGCGCCAACGCCAGCATGACCGACCGTTTGGTGGCCATTACCACGAACACGGTCGATTTGACCAACAATGCGGCCCTGGCCCAACCCGGCGTTCTGGGTACTGGCGCGGGTCCGGAAGTTTCCGTCGTCGTCAACAATGCGACCAACCCGGGAACGACCACAACGTTCGTTCTGTATGCGAATAACACGAGCGGAGCCGGCGTCGCGGATTCCTATGATCTGCTGGCGTCTTCCACTACAACTTTCGGCAGCAGCAGCACGCTTCCGGCTGGCTGGTCCGTGGTGTTCCGCGCGAGTCTCGGTATTGACTGCTCCGCCGCCAATCTGGGCAGCGTGATCAGCAACACCGGTGTAGTGAATGGTGGTGCGGCAAAGCTGGTTTGCGCCGTGATCAGCGTTCCCGCAAACTATGCCGCAGGCGCGCAAGCGGTTTACTTCCAGTCAAAATCTCCCACTTCGGGAGCACTGGACCAGATCCACGACCAGGTCACCGTCAACACCATCCACAACGTGACCTTGACGCCGAACGGAAACAATCAGGTTTTCCCCGGCGGCTCGGTTGTGTACACCCACAGCCTTACCAACAACGGCAACGTGAGCGAAGCCATTACCTTTACCAACCCGATCACTGCGGACAGCCAGGCCGGTTGGTCATCCGTGATGTATCAGGACACCAACAGCAACGGAGTATTGGACGCGGCTGACCAAGCAGTGTCGACTGCAACCACGTTTACGCTGACTCCAGGGCAGAGCGTGACCATGTTCGTCAAAGTCACTGCACCGTCCGGAGCCGCCGTAGGCGCCATTGACACAACAACTCCGCGCGCGGGTTACAACGCGACCTTCGCGAACGCTCAAGACCAGACCACAGTCATCGCTGGCGAACTGCGCCTGGTCAAACAGCAGACACTCGACGCCGGATGCACCGGTGTTGCCGGTACGTTCTCTCAAGCCAACATCACGGCCGGGGCGGTCCCTGGTGCGTGCGTCATCTACCAAATCACTGCAACCAATGCTGGTACCTCGAACATCACCAGCGTGGTTGTCAGCGACGCAACACCTGCATTCACCGTGTATCGGAACAGCCCGGCGGCAAGCACCACGGTGGGAACCATCACCGCGCCTGCCAACGGGACTGCTGGAACTATCAGTGCGACAGTGGGCACGCTGACTCCTGGTCAGCAAGCCGTAATCATCTTCGCAGTGAAGATCCAGTAGGAGAACAAACCCAACGAGGGGAGACGTGAAACAGCGTCTCCCCTGGTAGTAGACGCCAGAGACCGCCATCGGGGAAAGCCCCTTTGGCGGTTCACTGGCGGATTGGGAAGTGTCAAGAGTTCCGATGCGGAAAGCCTATTCAATCCTGGTCTGTCTGTGCTTGTTGCTCGGCCATATGGCTGCAACACCTGGCGCCAGTGTGCCTTCCGGCACATCGATTGATAATCAGGCCAGCGCGTCGTTTTCGTCCGGCCCCGGAACCAATCTCACGGCAGCTTCCAACGTTGTCCACGTAATCACACAGAACTCGACGGGCGCGGGAGCTGCGCTTTCCGTCAGCAAGAGCGTTTCCAAAACAACCGCCGCTCCTGGCGACCCGCTTACCTTTACGCTCAATCTTTCCAACACTGGCGCCGGTGATGCCGCTCCCGTCGCGGTGACGATCGACGGATCCGCGGCCAACAAGATTATTCTGCGCGACGTGGTGCCCAACAATACGCGCTTTGCGGCTTTTATTACGGCCGGCAGTTCGACTCCGCTCTACCACATTGCCGGAGCTTCGCTGCAGACATACGTCAGCGCCGCTCCCAGCGACCTGTCCACGGTGGACGCGATCGCGTTCGCGCTGGATACGTTTGTTGCGGGGGCGAGCGCCAGCTTCAGTTTCCGGGTGACGGTAAGCGCTTCCGCCAGCGGCACGGTCAAGAACACCGGCACGGTGTTTTTCAACAACGGGAGCGATACAACGGCGGTTTCGAATGAAATCGACATCACCGTCAGCGGTCCGCCGCCAACGATTGCCTATTTCTTCGACAATACTTTCGGCAAGACCATCCAGGTTACGCCCATCAGCTCGCCTCTCTGGATACAGGTGAACGCCGCGGCCTGTAATCTGGATCCGACCACGATTGAGAGCAAGCCGATTACTCTCAAGTCCGCGCTCACTGGCGACACGGAATCTTTTGTTGCGACTGAAACCGGTCCCAACACCGGACTCTTCCGCATACTGCCTGCGGTACCGATGCGCGATGCCAGCGCGAACCCGGTGGTCTCAGGCAACAAGATCATGGAAGTCCTGAAGAACGACCAGATCATCGCTTCGCTCGCCGGGTGTGGAGCATCTACAGTGACCGCGACGGTGCTGATTGATCCTTTGGGCGTGGTCTTTGACAGCCACAGCAATACTCCGATCGCAGGGGCCACGGTCACACTCATTGACGTGACCGGTGCCGGGAATGGAGGCCATCCGAACTCGCCAGCGACGGTATTGCAGTTCGACGGAACCACTCCTGCGCCCAGCAACATTCTGACGGCAAGCAACGGTCAGTTCCAATTTCCCCAGGTCCTGCCCAGCACGTACAAGCTCCAGGTTGTTCCGCCGGCAAATTACAAGTTTCCATCGACCGTGTCTCCGGCACAGCTTCCAGCCGGACGTCACATTGATCCATCTGCCTCCTACAACGGCCCCTTCCTGGTTGCGAGCAGTACCGCCAATTTCGATGTCCCGGCTGACACCTCCGCCACAACCGCTCTCTTTGTGCAAAAGACGGTAGACCACACGCTGATCGAGCAGGGCGAGTTCGTGAACTACACTCTGGAGATCAAAAATCTTCTATCAACGGTCTTGCCCAGCGTACAGGTGGTTGACACGCTGCCTCCGGGCTTTGCTTATCAGATGAAGAGCGCCCGCTTGAATGGCGCAGTCATCGGCGATCCGGCGGGAGGAAAGGGCCCAGTCCTTACCTTTGCCATTGGCGATCTTCAGCCGAATGCCGACGTAAAACTCAGCTATCGCGTGTTTGTGGGGCCCGGCAGCGGAGTTGGCGATGCGGTGAACAGAGCGGTTGCGAGCAGCGGAGTATCGCGGTCCAACACCGCTTCGGCGCGCGTGATTGTACAAGCCGGGCTCTTCAGCGATACCGGCTTCATTGTCGGCAAGGTATTCCAGGACTGCAATGGCAACCGCATGCAGGACAAAGGCGAACTCGGCGTCCCCGGCGTGCGAGTCTATCTTGACGACGGCACATTTGCCATCACCGACGATGAGGGCAAGTACAGCATCTATGGCGTGCCCGGGCGCACGCACATCCTTAAGCTCGATACCTATACGCTGCCTCCGGGAACGCATCTGGCTCCGGTCTCCAATCGCAATAGTGGAGATGGCGGCAGCCGTTTCATTGATTTGAAATTCGGCGAGATGCAAAAAGCGGATTTCGCGATTGCCAATTGCTCCGCCGCTATTGCCGATAAGATCAACCAGCGCAAACAAAAACCCGCGGGCACCGACGAGCTCTCCCGGGCGGTCAAGGCGCAGTTCAACCCGCAAACCGTGGAAAAAAGTTCTGCTGAAGTAAAGGGACTCTCCGCCACCGGATATGTAGACTCAGGAAATGCCGCCGCCCAATCCGGATCTAACACGCCCACGCTGCAGCTAGTTGCAAAAGTACAGCCCGCCGCACCAGGAGCGCCCCCGGCACCCAAGCCGGTTAAGGCTCCAGAGGCGGAAGCGGTGGAACTCACGCGGCTCGATAACACTCTTGGGTTTGTGGACCTTCACGACCATGACGTGTTGCCCTTCGCGCAAACCGCGGTGCGCGTGAAAGGGATGAGCGGCAACAGCTTCAATGTCTCGGTGAACGGTACGGCGCTGCCGGCAAAGCAGGTTGGCACAAAGACGACGGTGATCGATACCAAAGTTGAAATCTGGGAATTCCTCGGTGTCAACCTGAAGCCAGGCAAGAACAAGATCGAGGTCAACCAGATTGATCCGTGGGGAAACCTTCGCGGTACTAGGTACATTGAGGTCATCGCTCCCAGCAAACTGGGCAAACTGAAGTTTGAGATTCCGCGAAACACCTATCCCGCTGACGGCAAGACTCCCGTCAGGGTGACAGTGAGGCTCACGGACGCGAGTGATGTACCGGTAACCGTCCGCACGCCAATCACGCTGGAAGCCACCAACGGCACGTGGCTGGTGCGGGACCTTGATCCTAAGGAGCCCGGAACGCAGGTATTTATCGAAGGCGCGCGTGCCGAATATACGCTGATGCCGCCGATTGAGCCGGGGACCAGCGTGTTGCGCGTGAGCAGCGGCGGCGTGAGTTCTGAGGTCAGGATTGAATTTGTCCCCGAGCTGCGTCCCATGTTGGCGGCGGGTCTTGTGGAATATCAGGTGAACTTTGGCGGGTTGAGCCACAATGCGATCCAGCCATCGCTGAACGACGGCTTTGAGCGGCAGTTGCAGCTCTTCTCGGCCCAGAACAGCTCTGCCGCTTCCGGCGGGCATGCTTCGCTTTTCCTGAAGGGGAAGATCAAAGGCGAGACGCTGCTGACGCTGGCGTATGATTCCGACAAGGTTTCAGGACAGCGGCTGTTCCGCGACATTCAGCCCGACCAGTTTTATCCGGTCTACGGAGACTCTTCGATCCGCGGTTACGATGCGCAGTCAACCAGCAAGGCATATATAAGGATTGACCACGGCCGCACATATGTCCTTTATGGCGACTATCTCACCGCGGAGCCCGGCATTGGCAACAGTCTGAGCAATTACAGCCGCAGCATGACTGGCGTGAAAGAGCACTTTGAAAACAACCGCGTAAACCTGACTGGTTTTGCCAGCTATGACACGCTGAAACAAGTTGTGGAGGAAGTGCTGGCGAATGGGACCTCGGGACCGTTCACGCTCTCCAATCCCAATGGAGTGGAAAACAGTGAAAAGGTCGAGGTCATCACGCGTGACCGCCATCAGCCAGCGGTTATTCTCGACATCAAGCAGCTGAGCCGGTTCACTGACTATGAGTTCGAGCCGTTCACCGGCCAGTTGCTGCTCAAAGCTCCGCTTCCGACACTGGATTTCAACCTGAATCCCATGTCGCTGCGCATTACCTATGAAGTGAACCAGGGCGGCGAGAGGTTCTGGGTCGGTGGAGGAACGGCGCAGGTCAAGCTGAATAATCGGATGCAGGTTGGCGGCACCTTTGTCGATGACTCAGATCCGTCGGACCCAAATAAATTGTTCGCGTTTAGCACCAACGTCAAGCTCCAGGAAAAAACGGCGTTCATAGCGGAATTGGCCGGGACCGAACACCAGCTGACCGGGACCGGGATGGGGTATCGCTTTGAATTGCAGCATGATGGCGCCAGGCTGAAGGCGAAGGCGTATCTCATTCGCACGGACGCCAACTTTGATAATCCGACCTCCATCATGAACAAAGGCCGCGGCGAGTCAGGCGTGAAGGCAAGTTATATTTTGAACCCGACCATGCGACTGCAGGGCCAGTTCATCCGCACCGAGGATGTCCTTAGCGGTGGCACATTGCAGGGCGGGGAAATCGATCTGCAGAAGAGCCTCCCGGGAAATATCCAGACCAGTTTTGGCTTCCGCCACGCGGAACAAGGATCGGTGCCGGCCAACAGTATAAGCAGCGGCGCCGCGCCGAACACCATCAATACCGTGCTGACCAGGTTCAGCATGCCGATTCCGCACTTCGAGCGGCTGACCGCGACCGGGGAATATGAGCAGGACATTTCCAGTCTGAGCAAGCGCGTGCTGGCAGCGGGCGGGAGCTACCAGTTCTGGTCCAAAGGAAAGTTTTATTTCCGCCAGGAGCTGATCTCGTCGCTCGGCGACGTGTACTCGCTCAACAGCCTCCAGCATCGCAACACCACGCAGATTGGAATCGACACCAACTATTACAAGAACGCGCACGCATTCAGCGAATATCGTATCCGCGACCTTTCCAACGGCCGTGAAGCGGAAGCCGCGATCGGTTTACGCAACAACTGGACAATCTTCAAGGGACTCACCGCCAACACCGGAGTGGAAAGCATCCGTACTTTCAATGGGACCAGCACCAACTCCCTCGCGTTGACCGGAGGCGTGGAATACACTGCGCACGACAACTGGAAAGGCTCGGCCAGGATGGAGTGGCGCGGCAGCTCAACCACCAACAGCATTCTGAGCACCCTGGGTTTTGCCGCACGCTTGACGGATAGCTGGACCTTCCTGGGTCGCAACGTTCTCTCTACCACCACGACGAAGGGGACCACCGGCGGCACGCAGTTACAGGACAGAATGCAGTTCGGCTTTGCGCTGCGCGACGCGGAAAGGAACCGCTGGAACGCTCTTAGTCTTTTTGAAGTCAAAGCGGACCATAACAGCACGCAACCGGCATCGCCCGCGCGCAGCACGGTTGGAATCTTTTCTACCACCGCAAACTACCAGGTCAGCGCGCCATTTACGCTCTCGGCGCGCTATGCTGCCAAGTGGACAATCTCTAACGACAGCATTTTGACCAGTTCCGCACTAACGCAATTGGCGGGTGGTCGCGCTACCTGGGACATCACCAGGAAGTTGGATTTTGGAATTGCCGCCAGTTCTACGTACAGCGCGGGATTTGCCACGCGTCAGTACGGCATGGGCTTTGAGACCGGCTATCAGCTTGTGGGCAATCTGTGGATTTCGACCGGATACAACCTGGTCGGATTTCGCAATGCCGACCTCGCGGGAGAAGACATAACCCGCAGAGGCGCATTCATCCGCCTGAGATTCAAGTTCGACGAGAGTATCTTTGCGCCAAAAGCAGGGCCGAGGTAATGGTGTACTCAAGAGCAATCACGGCAGTGCGGCGCACCTTCGGCATGAAGCGCTTTGTCTTGTTGCTGCTCGGGCTGCTCCTCGCGAGCGCGCAAATTTGTAGCGCCACGTCGATCACGTCAACATCTGGAAACGTGATTTATGTCGATTCGGCGAGCAACGTAACTCCTAATTTGTTCGGAAATTACGTCAGCTACAACGTAACTAATGATACCGGCGCCCCAATTGCGGATGCGTGGGCGACCATTGGAAACTTTGCCGGCGGCTTTTTGTCCTTGGGCGTCAATGAAAATGGAATCTATCACCTGGGAGCGATGGCAACGGGAGCGACCCGCACTGTTTTTTTCTATGTAGACGTTGACTGCTCGTCATTCCAGGCGGGCAAGTGCAATATCGCCACCGCGCAGAGCTTCTCTGTGAACCTGTACTCCGGACCTCCGTCATCGAACCTGCTCGGCTCGCAGTCGTTCTCGGTCACCGTAGTGGATACCACGGCAGCATCGGCCAACAAGGTTACCTCGGTCGTGACCACGTCCAACAATCCCACGCTGGGCGCTGTTGTAACTGTCACCACGAGCGGCAACACCGGCACCATCAGCAGCTCTAATATTTTCTACTACAGTCCAGCCACGTACTTCGACTGGCCGGCAAGCAGTTTTAGGCTGTACAGCACCAGCATATCGTTTACCACCGGTGGAAGCGCTGCCAACCAGCTCCTGGTGCCGACATCGGCGCTTCCCTCGTCCGCGTCGGACTACACCATGGTGGCCACTTATCTGGTGCGCGGGACAACTTCAACTCCGACCGCCGTGAGCCCGGTCGCATTTATTGGCAGTGGAACGCAGATCAAGCACACGGATACAAGTAAATTTGCTTCAACGCTCCCGGCCATCGGCGCCACCAGCAATTCCGTGACATTGTCCAAGCTCACCAGTGTTTCCACGTTCCTGGCCGGCGGCACCACCACCTACACGTTGCGCGCGACCAATACGAGTTCATCGAGCGTGAGTCTGGATGACTTCGTGGATACGCTTCCCAACACTCCGGCAGCGGTTACCTATGTGGCGGGAACTTCGAAATTTGCCGGGAGTTCCATTCCCGACCCAGGTATCTCGGGAAGCGCGTTGACCTGGGCGGGCAGTTTCACGATTCCGGCGAATGGTACGGCCGACCTCACGTTTAACGCGAGCGTGCCGAATACAGGCGGCACCTATACAAACTCCGCGGTCGGACACATCGGCTCAGCGCAGATCGATACCAC
>WNFI01177099.1_pt1 | contig 35226 bp, 24 predicted proteins | sample 5400471 | NCBI WGS metagenome assembly WNFI01 (sample SAMN13153348, study PRJNA577476) | soil metagenome | isolation source: 100 cm saprolite on Douglas fir-dominated hillslope | place: USA:California | collected 2013-09-17 | reverse complement strand
GAGAAGATGCCGCTGAAGAAGATCCTGGTGACCAGCGCCCTGCCGAAAGAAGGCAAATCTTTCACTTCGGCAAACCTGGCGCAGGTGCTGGTGAAGCAGCACGGACGCCGCATATTGCTCATCGACGCCGATCTGCGCGGCCCACGGCTGCACGCCATGCTGGGCACGACCGCGTCTCCCGGCCTTTCCGATTATCTACAGGGAGCGAACGACGAATTTTCGATCATGCAACACGGTCCAATGGAGAACCTGTTCTTTATTCCCAGCGGCCAGCAGATCTCCGATCCCTCCGAACTGGTGGCCAATGGGCGGCTGAAGTTCCTGCTTCAGAGGGTGGAAGCTTTGTTCGACTGGATCATCATCGATTCGCCGCCGGCCGTCCCGGTCTCCGATGCCAGCGTTCTGGCGAAGAGCTGTGACGGTGTGCTGATGGTAGTGCGCTCCAATGCGACGCCGGTCGATATGGCGCGGCGGGCTCGGCTGGAATTTCCCGACCAGGCCCTGTTGGGCGTCGTGCTGAACGGCATGGATAGTGATGCCACGTATTCGCGGTATTACTACGAATCGTATGGCAAGAATGTGACCGAGTCCAAGGCTTAGGGAATTAGGGCAACGTGATCCGGCTGTTCAAAGTCTACTATCCACTGCGCACGCTGGTTCTTCTGGTGGGCGAGGCCTTGATCGTATGGACCTCGTTCGTGCTGGGAACGATGTTGCAGAACCGTGACGACAGCTGGCTCCTGCTCAATGTCGAGAACGGGTATCTGAAGATCCTGGCGGTTACGGGTGTTGTGCTGCTATTTTCCCACTGGTTTGACTTGTACGACTCTACGAATCTGGGAGAGAAGTGGGACCAGATCTTCCGGCTGTTGCTGGTGTTGGGTTTTGTTGCCCTGGCCCTGGCTGCCGTGGTTTTTATTTATCCGGGGATTCTGCCAGGCAACGGTTCCGCGCTGGCCGGCCTCATCATTCTGACCTTCACGCTGCTGGGCTGGCGCGCGGCTTATTCCTGGATGGTGAAACAGCCCTTCCTGCGCGAGCGAGTCTACATCCTGGGCACGGGAGAGCGGGCGCAGCGGCTGGTGAGAGGCCTGCGCGAGCGCTCCGCTTTGGGAGTGGAAGTGGTGGGTTGGACCGGGGACGTGGAAGGTGAATTGACCCGCGATAGCGTGGCCTCGCACTTGCTGGGTTTGGCGCGGGGACGTGGCGTGCATCGCGTGATCGTCGCCATGCCGGACCGCCGCGGCACTCTGCCGGTGGAAGAATTGCTGGACTTGCGCCTGGGCGGCGTGAAGGTGGAAGAGGCGACGTCGTGGCTGGAGAGAATCTCGGGAAGGATTGAAGTCGAGCACTTGTATCCGAGTTGGCTCATCTTTGCCGACGGGTTTCGCTTCAGCGGTTTTTTCCGAATGGTTCGCCGGGCGCTGAACTTTTCGGCGGCGCTCCTGGGAACCGTGGTCTCCTTGCCCTTGCTCCCTTTCATTGTTCTGGCCGTCAAGCTGGATTCTTTGGGCCCGGTGCTCTACCGGCAGCGGCGCATCGGGCGGCGGGGAGTGATTTTTCATTGCTACAAGTTTCGCACCATGCGGGTGGATGCGGAGGCGGATACCGGAGCTACCTGGGCTACTGATGATGATCCGCGCATCACCCGGGTGGGCAGGTTCTTGCGCTCCTCCCGGCTCGATGAAATTCCGCAGTTGTGGTGCGTGTTGAAGGGCGACATGCATTTCGTGGGGCCGCGCCCGGAGCGCCCAGAATTTGTCGAGTGGCTGAGCAAGGAGATTCCCTATTACGGGGTACGACACGTGGTTCGGCCTGGAATCACGGGGTGGGCGCAGGTGCAGTACAAATACGGAAACACCCTGAAGGACGCGCGGGAAAAACTGCAATACGATCTTTTCTATATCAAGAACGCTTCGCTCGGCCTGGATCTGCTGATCATGTTCCAGACCATCAAGATTGTTCTGCTGGGACGGGGCGCGCAATGAAGTGGGTTTTCTGGGGAGCGGCATTTCTGATCGCCTATACCTACGCGGGCTACCTGGGCTGGTTGTGGTTGCGGGCCCGCCTTTGGCCGTGGCCGGTAGTTCGAGCGCAGCAGGAGCCGAACGTCTCCATCGTGATGGTGGTGCGCAATGAAGAACGATGGATGGAAAGCAAGCTGCGCAATCTGATGGAGCTGGATTATCCCCCGGAACGTTGTCAAATCGTGGTTATTTCCGATGGGTCTACCGACCGGACGGAAGCGATTCTGCGCGAGCACGCGAACAATCCGCGTGTGCAGGTCGTCATGAACCAGTTGTCGCGGGGGAAAGCCTCCGGATTAAACGATGCGATCTCCGTGGCCGCGGGAGAGGTGATTGTCTTTACCGATTGCCGCCAGACAGTTGAGTCCGGCGCGATACGTCTGCTGATGGAAAACTTCGCAGACACGGAAGTAGGTAGCGTGAGCGGGGCGCTGATGTTGGGCGATCCCGAGTCGGGCGAGTCAGCCGCGGGAATGGGGCTGTATTGGAGGATTGAAAAAAAAATCCGGGAACTGGAGTCGGAGTCGAGTTCGGTTGTGGGAGCGACGGGTGCCCTCTATGCTGTGCGGCGGGAACTGCTGCGCTGCGTGCCTGAAGGTACCATTCTGGATGACGTGTACATTCCCATGCAAGTCGTGAGGCAAGGCAAGCGGGTAGTTTTCGAACCGCGAGCGCGGGCGTGGGACAGTCCTGATCTGGGTGCCGAGCGCGAGTTTGCCCGCAAGGTTCGAACACTGAGCGGGAACTACCAACTGCTGCAGTTGGCCCCATGGCTGCTTGGCGGCGAGAATCCGGTTCGTTTCGAATTCGTCAGCCACAAGCTGTTGAGGCTGGTTGTGCCATTTGCCTTGGCAGCCATTCTCATCACGTCCACGGTTCTGCCGGGCCCGGTCTACCGGAGCATCCTCGCCCTGCAAGCACTGTTCTACGGGCTGAGCCTGCTCGCCGTGCTGCACCTGAGTCTGGGGCCAGTGGCTCGCATGGCGGATGCGGCCCTCACCTTCGTGGTATTGAATTCGGCGGCCGCGATGGCGTTCGTGAACTTTGTGACTGGCCGCAAGACTGTGTGGGTCCGTTAGGCGGGAGATCATTTGAGAATTCTGTGGGCCAAAGCGAATAAAATCCTGCCCGTGCACAGCGGTGGTGACATCCGGTCGTACAACCTTGCACGGCAACTGGCGGCCCAGCACGAACTTACCTTTTTTTCCTATTACGATGGCGCACGGGATATGGAATACGAGAAGGCGCTGCAGGGGAACTTCCCTGGCGCGGTGAGTGTCTGCACCGGCAAGTCCAGGGGCACACCGCTAAAACGGGTTTGGGACTATGCGCTTCGCCTCGCGGATAAGGCTCCCTATGCCGTAAGCCGCTTCGCCTCGCACAGGGTGCAGCAGCAGTTGAAATTCTGGTATGAGAAACGATCTTTTGACGTTGCGGTTTGCGACTTCCTCGATGCGGCGGTGAATTTTCCGAAGGATCTCACCATACCGACGGCCCTGTTCCAGCACAACGTGGAGAGCGAAATCTGGCGACGGCATACCACGAACGGATCCAGCCGGACGATGAAGCTGGTGTACCGCTTGGAATTCGCCAAGATGCTGCGCTACGAGCAAGCGGCGGTGCGGAGATTCCATCACGTCATTGCTGTCTCCCAGCATGATAAGAAACTCATGAGCGCCTGGCTGGACCCGGCACGAATCGCCGTCGTGCGGACGGGCGTCGATACCGAACAGTTCCGACCGGGGCCGCACTCGGGTGAGAGCAGGCCAGTGGTCGTATTTGTGGGTGCGATGGATTGGGAACCGAATGTCGACGCAGTGCAATACTTCTGCCAGGAAGTCTGGCCGCTGGTACGAGCAAGGATTCCGGACGCGCACTTCCGAATCGTTGGCAGGAATCCGGGACGCCAAGTGCGGCGGTTGGCCTCCGAATCCGTGGAAGTCACAGGGCGGGTTACTTCGGTGGTGGACCAGTTACGTGAAGCTGCGGTAGTGGTTGTGCCTTTGCGAATTGGGGGCGGAACCCGGCTCAAGATCTATGAGGCTATGGCGGCGGGCAAGGCCGTAGTCTCAACCTCCGTGGGAGCGGAGGGGCTCGAAGTGCATCACGGGCGGGACGCGATACTGGCGGACACTCCCCCGACTTTCAGTGAGGCAGTCGTGATGCTCCTTCGCGATCCTTCGCTCCGTCGGCGCTACGAAGAGGCGGCAGCCACGCTCGCATCCCAGTTTGACTGGCCGGCCATTGGGTTTGAGTTTGCTCAACTGCTGGAGCACGTGCGCTTGGTTGCTGGCCCTCAACGCATCGGCGCTGGGAGCCGTGCCTCGTTGCCTTCGGGAGCGGGTTGAGGGCGAATCGCGGATTTCTGAAACTGACGGGTGAACCGGTGTTTGAGTGGAGCGACGACCGTACACGGTGGAGAGAAATTTTCTGTACCCCAATATTGGGGGAATCGGGGTTGCACGGAGTGAACACAATCGTAGCGCGCGTCAACTTGTTCGGAGAATTGTGTCGGAGCTTGGGGGAGGCCGATGGCGACTGAGGGGTTAGCGTTGACAAATCGGTGGTCTGCACAGCGGTCCGAGCCCATGAAGGGAGCTTACTTCTGGCTAAGCGTCTTCTTCATCGTTTATTGCGCTCGGCCGGAAGACTGGGTTCCGGGTTTGCACTTCTTTCCACTGGCCAAGATTTCGGGCTTATTCGCGCTGGTCGGACTTTTGATGAGTCTGGGAGGAGGTAACAGCCTTAGAAACCTTCCTCGAGAAGCCTTCTACCTTTTCTCGCTTATAACGTTGTTGCTTGTGTCTGCCCTACTCTCTCCGGTGTGGAAAGGCGGCGCGTTTTCCCACACTCTGGACTTCTCCAAGGTTCTGGTGGCATGGACACTCACGTGCCTCGTCGTCACCACACTAGCCAGATTGCGGAGGATCATTTTTATTCAGGCCGTTTCCGTGGCGGTGATTTCTTTGGTCTCTATCGCCAAGGGTCACTCTCACCCCAGGCTGGATGGTGTTTTAGGCGGCATCTATTCGAATCCGAACGATCTGGCGTTCGCCATTGTGCTCTCGCTGCCTTTTTGTCTCGCCTTCCTGGTAAGAACCGGCAGTTTTCTGAGGAAAGCTGCCTGGGCGGTGGGCATGTTGGGCATGGCGGTCGCGCTTTTCCTTACCGCATCGCGGGCGGGATTCATCACTTTGGTGGTCACCGGCGCGGTGTGCCTCTGGCATATCGCCATCAAGGGAAGGCGCATGTACCTGCTGGTTGCTGTGGGCGCGATCGGGCTCGCCCTGATAATCATTGGGGGTGGCCGAGTAAAAGACCGGTTCCTCGCGATCTCGGGCGAAGGGTTGCAGACGCAAACGGAAAATCGGGCTTACGGTTCTTATGAACAACGCCGGTTCTTGATCTTCAAGAGCCTGGAAGCCGTCAAACGGTACCCGCTATTCGGGGTCGGAGTCCATAACTTTGCCAACTATTCGGGAACGTGGGCAGAGGTGCACGTTGCCTATCTCCAGATTGCGGTGGAAGGAGGTATCCCGGTTCTGATTCTTTACCTGTTGTTCTTCCGTCGCGGTTTCTGGAACCTGAAACGGGTGAGGCGAATGAAGTGGATCGATGCCGAAACGAAGCTGCTGGCGGGCGCGCTGCACGGTTCCTTGGTTGGTTTTGCCGTTGGGGCGCTATTTGCCCCAGAGGCCTACCAATATTTCCCCTATTTTGCTGTCGCCTACACAGCCGCGTTGCTAAGAATCAGCGAGCAGCAAAAGCCAGTGGAGAATTCCCGTGCTCCCGCGGTGTCTAGTCGAAACTTAAGCTGGAACCGGGAGAGCAAGTCATGACTACCTTTCCGCCAGAGGTGCGCGACATTCTGTGCTGTCCCGGTTGCCAAGGCCCTCTGGAGCAGCGTGACGAGGCCTATTCTTGTCCTGCGTGCCGAAAGGACTTTCCCGTGGTACGCGGCCTCTTGCGTTTCGTGGAGCCTGAGAACTACGCCGATAGCTTCGGTTACCAATGGCAGCACTTTGACCGGACCCAACTCGATCACGCAGGCAGGCATCTTTCCGAGCCTGACTTCAGAAGGAAAACCGGCCTTACGCCGGAAGACCTGAAGGGGAAGCTTGTCCTCGATGTCGGTTGCGGCATGGGCCGATTCGCGGAGGTCGCCAGCCGCTGGGGAGCCCGTGTCGTGGGGATCGACCTTAGTGCCGCTGCGGAAGTAGCTGCACGCAATTTGGCGGATCGCGAGTTTGTGGCATTCCAGGCTGACGTTTTCGCTCTCCCGTTCGCTCCCGAGAGCTTCGACTTCATCTACAGCGTCGGCGTGCTGCATCATACGCCGGATTGTGAAAAGGCCTTCAAGAGCTTGCCGCGGTATTTGAAACCCGGAGGAAGCATCTCTGTGTGGCTCTACTCCGGATATAACAATTGGCATCGCTTCAGCGACATCTACCGGAAGTTGACGTCCCGGATGCCGCCTAGGCTGCTGCTCAGTATTCTGCGCGTGATGGTGCCCGTGTTTTATTGGCTGGACCGCGGCCTGCGCAAGGTTCCCGCCATGGGCCGGCCTGCCGCAGGCCTGGTCCACCATTTATTTCCGGTCAACCGAAACGCAGATCCGGAGCACAGAGTATTGGATACCTTCGATTGGTATTCCCCCAAGTACCAGTCGAAGCACACCTACGAACAAGTGTTTCGCTGGTTCGAGAGCTGCGGCCTGAAGGATCTTTGCGTCATCGAGATACCCATTGCGGTAAGAGGGCGAAAGCCGTCTCCGGCCGACACCGACCAGCCGAAGACCGTCGAGGTCGGTTCCGACGCCTCGGTCTGAAGAGGGGCAGGGCTAGGGACACGTCCTCAAGTAACGGGACCCACGAAAGAGGGAGCAGCGCGGAGTGACAACAATTGTAGTGCCGGACTCAGGAGCGCATTCCACAATGCATCCTAGTGGCGAACGGGAAAACTCGGCCCGAGCGGGAACTACACTTCGCCGTCTGGGTGGTCGACTAGCCTACGCCGCCCGGATGATCCCCTGGTACGCGTGGCACCGGCTCACGCGTCCGGCAACGCCCAATCCGGTGCATCTCATCATTGCGCTTGCGGATCACTTTGAACCCGCGGTTGCCCACGGGAGCGGGCCCGCGAGGGTCGGATATGACGAACAGGAACGCCGTCTGGAGCGTTGGTGCAGGGAGTACCCCAAGCTGGTCGAGGGCTGGCGAGATCACGACGATCGGCCTTTGGCCCACACCTATTTTTATCCTGCCGAGCAGTACGACCGCGCGCTGGTCGAACGGCTGGCTGACCACTGTCACGCCGGATGGGGAGAGATTGAAATCCATCTGCATCATGGCATGACGGTACCAGACACAGCGCAGAATACCGCGCGAATGCTCACCGAGTTCCGTGACAAACTTGCCGGCGCGCATCAGTGCCTCAGCTACCTCGACGGTTCCGGTACGCCCCAGTACGCGTTTGTGCATGGCAACTTCGCTTTGGCGAATTCCGCCGGTGGGCGAGGCTGTGGCGTGGATAGTGAAATGCAGGTCCTTGCGGAAACCGGTTGCTATGCCGATATGACCCTGCCCGCTGCCCCCTTTCACAAGGCACAAACCGTGAAGATCAACTCGCTGTATGAGTGCGGCCTGCCGTTGCAGCGGCGTGCTGCGCATGCCCGCGGCCGCGACCTGGCGCGCGGGCGGACGCCGGCCTTTCCGCTCATAGTACAGGGGCCGTTCCTGTTTGATTTGAAGGCCTCGGCCAGATCTCAACTGATTGAAAACGGCGCACTGACCGCGGTGAATCCGCCGACTCTACACCGTCTTTGTTTATGGAAGCAGGCGGCAATCTGTGTGCAAGGACAGCCCGATTGGTTGTTCATCAAGCTGCACTGCCACGGGATGGATCCGACCCAGGAAGATGTTATGCTCGGAGCGTCGCTGCGGAATTTTCTATGCGACCTGGTGGAAGGGGCTCCGCAAAGGGGTGAGTTTCTGCACTTCGTCACCGCCCGGGAAATGGTGAACGTCATTCTGGCGGCGTGCGAGGGCCGGGAAGGGGATCCCGGCGGGTTCAGGGACTATCGCTTCAAATCGCAGCGCACCGATCTTGCCGCTTCACGCAGCACCGGGTTCCGAAGGCTGGCGAAAGGCTAACCCATGTGCGGAATCGCAGGCATTGTCAGTGCGGCTGCCGACGACCGGATTGAATCCGGCACAATCCACCGCATGTGCCAGGCTATCGTGCACCGAGGTCCGGATGACGAGGGAATCTTCGTCAAGAACGGTGTCGGCCTGGGGATGCGCCGCCTCAGCATCATTGACCTGGCGGGTGGGCACCAGCCCGTTTTCAATGAGGACCGGTCGGTCTGGGTGGTTTTCAACGGCGAGATCTACAATTTTCCCGAGTTGCGGGCAGACCTCGAGAAGCGCGGCCACCGCTTTCATACCCACACCGACACCGAGGTGATTGTTCACTTATATGAGGATTTCGGTCCTCGCTGTGTAGAGAAACTCCGAGGCATGTTTGCCTTTGCCCTGTACGACGAACCCCGCGCCAAGCTGCTGATAGCGCGGGATCGCGTCGGGATCAAGCCCTTGCACTACGCCCTGATAAACGGCCGGTTGCTGTTCGGCTCCGAGATCAAGGCCATTCTTGCGGTGGCTCCGGAATTAGCCAGCGTGAACCACCAGGCGCTTCTGCAATACATGTATTTCGGGTACATTCCCGATCCCGTTACTTCCTTTCTGCCCATTCAAAAGCTGCCGCCCGGACACTTGCTGGAGTTTGAAGCGGGTGAGGTTCACGTCCGGCAGTATTGGGACCTGCCGGAATACGGAACGCACCAGCCACGCAGCGAGCAGGAGTGCCTGGAAGAACTCGAGTGGCGTTTGGCCGAAGCGGTGCGGATCCGGTTGATCTCCGACGTTCCTCTGGGTGCGTTGCTGAGCGGTGGAACCGACTCCTCTACCGTCGTTGCCTTAATGGCGCGGGCAAGCTCGAAGCCGGTGAAAACTTTCTCGATTGGCTTTAGTCACGCCGACTTCAACGAGTCACAGTATGCGCGGATCGTGGCGAAACACTTCGGTACGGATCACCACGAACTTGTGCTGGAACCAAATGTTCTTGAAACGGTCGAGACCTTGACCAGTTCACTCGAAGAGCCGTTTGGCGATTCCTCGATGTTGCCAACCTATTACGTTTCCTGCATGGCCCGGAAGCACGTGACGGTGGCGCTGTCGGGGGATGGCGGCGACGAAATATTCGCGGGATACGATCGCTACGGAGTTCACCAGCGGCGCCAGGCTTTCGAGCGCATCCCGAACTGGGCATGGAAAGCGTACCGTGAGAAGATTTATCCTCGCTTGCCGAAGAGCATGCGCGTCAGAAAATTGTCCTACAACGTTTCTTTGCCCTGGCGGGAGCGTTATGTGGACGGCATTTCGTTCGTCCCTTCGTTTGAAAGAGACATCCCGCTGTTGTCCGATGATTTCCGGGAGACTCTGCGGACAGGCGGGAATCCGGAGAACGTGATGTACCGGTACTTCGAACAGGCTCCGGCGAGGGATCCGGTCAGCCAAATGTTGTATGTGGATACGAAAACCTACATGGTCGCCGACATCCTGACCAAGGTTGATCGCATGAGTATGGCGACGTCGCTGGAGGTCCGCGTGCCCATTCTCGATCACCTGTTTGTGGAATGGGCGACGGGACTGCCTGCCGAGTGGAAACTGCGCCGCGGGGTACAGAAACATATTCTGCGTAAATTGGCGGAACGAGTCGGCGTGCCCCGGGAAGCGCTCTACCGGCGGAAACAGGGCTTCGCCCTGCCGCTGGTCCATTGGCTGCGGAATGAATTAAAGGATCTGGTCATGACCGTTCTGCTGGAGCCCAAAACGATGCAACGGGGATACTTCAATTCTGCGGGCGTGCGGCAATTGCTGGACGAGCATTTTCGCGGGCGACGAAACTATTCCGGCCGAATTTGGCGTCTGCTCATGTTCGAACTCTGGCATCGCAACTTCCTGGAGAAGATCCCGAAATCGAACCTGGCGGCGGAATTGAGCTGTATCAGCAGTGCGACTGGAAATCTTGGATGAGTTCGATTGTGAACACGCGAACCCGCTCTGAAGAGTGTCAATCTCCCGCCTCACCACCCGATGTTCGTGTTCAATCAATCCCTGTGTTAGGCCCCCTTTTTCTGATGACTAACAGTCTGGAGACGGGTGGGACCGAACGTCAGTTCGTTGAACTGGCACGATCCCTCCGGGCAGACCAGCTTCAGGTACACCTTGGCTGCATACAAAAAAAGGGGGCATTTCTCGAAGGCCTCGGCGAGTTGCATCAGTTCGGGCTCGGGGGAAGCCTCTATGGCCTGCAGTCGATACAGAGCCGCTGGAAGTTGAGGCGATGTCTGCAAGACTTGGGGATTGCCGTAGCGCATGCCTTCGACTTCTACTCCAACCTGACGTTGATTCCGGCTGCGACACTAGCCCGGGTTCCGGTGGTGATTGGAAGTCATCGTCAGCTCGGGGACTTGCTTACTCCGGCGCAATTCCGCGCCCAACTCATGATGTTTCGCTGGTGTGATCGAGTGGTGTGCAATTCCCGCGCGGCTGCCGACCGGTTGTTGCAAGCGGGTCTGCCCGAACGCAAAGTGGTTGTGATCGGCAATGCGTTGCCTCCGGAGGCGTTTGCGGAAACGTCCCCCGCACTGGCCCGCGCCCCGGGGATGCTTCGGATCGGAATGATCGCCCGAATGAATGCAGCCTATAAGAACCATAGAGTGTTTCTGCAGGCGGCGGCACGACTGAGCCGCAAGCTCGCCAACGTGGAGTTTCTCCTGGTGGGCGATGGTCCCCTTCGCCCGGGTCTCGCGCGGGAAGCAGCCGACTTGGGCCTCGAAGGGCGCGTTCGGTTTCTTGGCGATCGCCGCGACATCGCCGCTGTGCTGGCCAGCATCGACGTGTCGGTGGTGCCTTCCGCGTCGGAGAGTCTCTCGAACGTGATCTTGGAATCCATGGCCGCTGGGGTGCCAGTCGTGGCGAGCGCTGTGGGAGGGAACATCGAACTCGCCGGCGGCGGGCAGGGAGTGCTGGTTGCTCCGAGCGACGAAGAAGCGCTTGCAGACGGAATAGGAAGAGTTTTGTCGGACCCGGATTTTCGGTCGGCAATCTCTCGCAGGGCGCGCGAGTTCGCAAGAGCGAACTTCGGTGTGGAGCAAATTCGAGACCTGTACCGCTCACTCTATGACGAAGCGTCGGCTAGTCGACGCCAGCTCCCTGGTGTTCGCCAGCAAATCGCCGCAGATCCCCGCATCCATGTTGCGTTCGTTGCTCCGAGCTTGCGCTACGTTGGAGGACAGGCAGTGCAGGCTGACATGTTGGTGCGCAATTGGAAAGAGGATCCTGATGTCGCGGCGCGCTTCATCGCCGTCGACCCGCGTCTCCCATATGGGCTTCGCTGGATCGAGCGAGTGCCTTTCTTGCGCACCATGATCCGCGAACCACTGTACCTTTTCACGCTGTGGCGAGACTTGAAAGACGCCGATATCGCACACATCTTTTCAGCCTCCTACTCGTCGTTTCTACTGGCGCCGTTTCCCGCATGGTTTGTGTCGAGCCTGCGAGGGAAAAGAACCTTGATCAACTATCGAAGCGGAGAGTGCCGGGATCATCTGCGAAGGTCTGCGATTGCGCGCCGCGTGCTGAAAGCCACAGACCAAATTATGGTTCCCTCCGGCTATCTGGTGGATGTGTTGCGGGAGTTCGGGTTGGAAGCGCAGATCGTACCGAACATTGTGGATCTGTCGCAGTTCTCCTATCGCGAGCGTGTGCCGCTTCGTCCTCACCTGATCTGCACACGAGGATTCCACCCCTACTACAGCGTCGACGTGGTCGTGCGCGCATTTGCCGAAGTGCAGAGAGTCTTCCCGGAAGCGCGCCTCGACCTCGTGGGAGGCGGGCCCCTGGAGGCGCAAATCCGCCGTCTGGTGCGGGAACTAGGACTGTCCGCAGTTAACTTTGCGGGAGTGGCCCCACACAAAGAGATCGGACGCTGCTACGATGTGGCGGATATTTTCATCAACGCTTCGTCTCTGGACAACATGCCGGTGTCGATTCTGGAGGCGTTTGCCTCGGGAACGCCGGTAGCCACTACGGCTCCCGAGGGTATGAGATATCTGGTGGAGCATGCGCAAACGGGGCTTCTTTCCGAGCCGGGAGATGCGCACGCCTTGGCGCAAAATGTGCTCCGCCTATTGAACGACCGCGAACTCGCAGCACACCTCGCCAGCAACGCCCGTAGAGAAGTGCTTCGCTGTTCCTGGCCGGCGGTGCGGCAAGAATGGCTTGAAGTCTACCGGTCTCTGAAATCAGGTGCGAACGAGGACTCACCGCAGACGATTGGCGTGGCGTAAATCCGGATTGTGCCAAGCAGTTGTCGCAGAACGTATTCAAAACGAACAAATGGGAGCGACTGCAAACAATCCGCCCCGCATGAAGGCGCCGCCCGTGCCAGCCAGGCCATCGCGGCGCTGGATCTGGTGGCTGTTGTCTGCGGTCTTGGCTGCTCTGGTTTGTCTCTTGCGCTGGGGCGGTTATCTGCTGATCGCCAGCGATCCGCTGCCGAACCACCTGGATGCCGCTGTGGTGCTGCAGGGATCGATCACCGGGGAGTTGGCGCGAATCTCTCGATCCGTCGATTTGTTGCAGCAGGGTGTTGCGGATAGGATTTTGCTAAGCGTTCCCGGCGAATCGTATTGGGGCGAATCGATTCCGCCGGTAGCCCGGCACTACTTGGAAAGCAAGTATGGCAAGACGGTCGCGGACCGCATAGAGTTCTGCGAGACAGGGCCAAACGTAAATTCCACCGGGGAGGAAGCGCGGGCGGTCAGCGCGTGCATTCGGGAACACGGCTGGCACTTGATCGCGATAGTAACGTCGAATTATCACTCGCGCCGCGCTGGAATTCTGTGGAGACGGGCGATCAAGGTAACGGACCCCTCAGTCAAGCTTTGGATCGACGCGGCCGCCGACCCAACCTACCAACCTCGGGGATGGTGGCGGAGTCGCCTTTACGCCAAGACCTGGTTAATGGAATCGACCAGGCTGCTATGGGCTTGGATTTTTGGATAGATGGGACGGCCGCCCTCGGGCCTTGCACTAAAGCGTCGTCGTCACCTTCGCTATTTCCGGCTGTCCCGCGAGGTCGTGAGATTCTCCCTCCAGACAGACGCGGTGCCACAATTCAAGGTTCAACAATCTCCAGATGCGATCGTAATTGTCCCTGTACTTGGCGCGGTGTTCGCGGAACAATCGCTCGACGACGTTGCGTTTGAAGTATCTACGGTTCGTGCTCCGGGGTTCCAGAAGTGTCCGTTCGATGACATCCAACTGTGGCCCGGCCAACCACCCGCTCCAGGGTGTGGGAAAACCCAGCTTGGGCCGATACAGAATCGAGCGGGGAAGAAGGTCCTGCACCGCCTTTTTTAACACGTGCTTGCCGGAGAGTCCTCGGAGTTGATGGTGTCGGGGGATGCTGGTCGCAAATTCCACTAGCTTGTGATCGAGGAAGGGTACACGGCTCTCAATTGAAGCGGCCATGCTCATGTTGTCCTGCTTCATCAGGAGTTCAACCAGGTAGGTTTTAATGTCGGTGTAAAGCAGCCGGAACAGCAAGTCGCCGGACGAATGGTTCCAACTGTAGAGGACATGATCGTAGGCTGCCCCCTCCCCAGCCTCGCGAATGACGTCATCCGCTAGCAACTCCGTTTGCTCGTTCTGGCTGAAAGCGGAAAAGAAATTGTCAAAGTAAAATGACGCCCACGAGTTCCCGTCCCGGGCCAGGAAGGTGTGGCTCAACTTGCGTCGAAGGCCAGCGCCGAGCAGGGCAGAATCCGAGATGGAGCGCCGGACCCCCCGCCGGACCGCGGTCGGAACCACGCGGCGGTACCAGCGATCCAGCGCGGCATTCTTCAGAGTGAACGCATAGCGGGTATACCCTGCCAGGGTTTCGTCGCTGCCTTCTCCTGTGAGGACGACCTTTACGTGTTCGCGCGCGAGCCGGGCCACAAAATACAACGGAACGCTGGAAGGCCAGACGATCGGCTCATCCTCATGCCAGATCAGTTTTGGAAGGGCGTCGAAGAAATCCTGGCGAGTGAGCAGAACCTCACGGTGAATCGACTTGATGTGTCCGGCAACTTGCCGCGCGTACGGCAGTTCGCTGTAGTTCTGCTCGGCGTAGCCCACCGAGAATGTCTCAATAGGTTCGCGCCGGATCTTGGTCATGAGCGCAGCCACTGCACTTGAGTCCACGCCCCCGCTCAGGAATACACCCAGAGGAACATCGCTCATCAGATGGCTATCGACGGCCTGCTCCAGCTGATCTCGATATTGCTGGACGTAGTAGCTCTCCGGGCGAACTGGTTCGTCTCGCGAAGCGAAAAGATCCCAGTAGGGAACGATGGTGAGCGTTCCATTTCGCTCCAGTTCGAGCGTGTGTCCCGGCATCAACTTGCGGATATCGCGATAAAACGTCTGTTGCCCCGACAGGTAACCGAAGGCAAGATACTCTGGAAGAGCCGCACGTTGGAACTCTGGGCGGAGACCTGGGTAGCAAAGGATCACCTTGATTTCCGACCCGAAAAGAAAGCGCCGTGAATCGAGAGTGTAATAAAAAGGCTTGATGCCCAGATGGTCGCGGGCGGCAAACAGCTTCTGTTGCTGCACGTCCCAGACGGCAAAGGCGAACATGCCGCGCAGATGCTGGACGCAGTCTCTTCCGTACTCTTCGTACAAGTGGATAATGGTTTCCGTGTCGCTGTTAGTACCGTAATGATGACCACGGGCCTGGAGTTGCTCGCGGAGTGCGCAGTGGTTATAGATCTCCCCGTTGAAAACGATCCACAAAGTTCCATCCTCGTTACTGATGGGCTGGTGGCCGGTCGCGAGGTCGATAATGCTGAGGCGGCGCATGCCCAGGCCTACGCGGCCGCTGGTGTAGATTCCCTCATCGTCGGGCCCGCGATGCACCATCGCGGCACACATTCGCCGCAGGATGCCGGCATCCACCTGTTCGTCTTGAGAGAACTGCACGATGCCGGTAATTCCACACATTGGTATTTACGCTCCGCGTCCCTTCCAGATCTGGCGTCCACTTATTCTCCCATGCCTGCGGGTGGAGGGAGGAGACACGCCCTCAGGCGCAGCCTAGCATTGCCATTCCCGGTGAACAAGTTACCGAGGCTCGGTTCCTTGCAGCCAACCCAGAAAACGCTGCTTCCGTCCGTGCATCTTCTTCGCTTCGTCTCGCAGCTTCAGAACCAACTGATTGCGCGATTTTGTGAACCAGGGAACCCGATGAGGGGTGCAGCCATATTTCTCCTTGTAGGTTCCTTCGCCGCCCCAATCGTAGATCCCAACTCCGCGGCCCTTCCAGTAGCGCATCGCATACCATTGAATCGCTTCGTTAGGCCGCAGGATCTGGCTGGACCGGAAACTGGCGTTACCCCAGAATTCGGCGATCTTGTTAAAGCCGGGGAAAATTCCAGTGCCAATGCATCTTCCTTCAGGGTCGCGTGCCCGGACCAGCAGAATCCGACCTGTCGGTTCCATGTGTTTGATCAGCGCACGCACGCGATCAACTCCATAGGTAGGTACCAAACCCTGTTTGGCAAACACATCGCGCAGTTGGGCATAGTACTCGTCGGCGAAATCCGCGTCGTGAGCTTCTTCGATGACAACTCCACTCTTCTCCGCTTTGCGAATACAGCGGCGGCAGGCACCGTCCATGCCTGCAAACAGCTGTTCTTCTGATCGCGTCAGATCGCTGCGATACGAAGTATAGAACTCGCAGGTGAAGCCGAGTTTCTCTCCATCCGCAACATCAAAATAGGGGTCGGAGACCTCGAGGTGCAGGCACTTGAGCTTCCCCCACGCCATTGTCTCCACCGCCGCCAGGGCCGCCGCTCGTGAGACTCCAGGAAGCAGATTGAAGCCTATGTAAGGCGTGGTCCAGCCGGGGAAGGAACTGCCTAGGATTCGCACCCCGAAGCGGCTGAAAGTCAGGCCGGTGAAGTAGCCGACCAACTGTCCGCCGTCATGCAATTCTGCCAGAACCGGAGTGGCCTTCTGGGTTTCACCGAGAAACTGGAGCCATGACCGGGTCTGGAAAACGGTTCTATCCTCAGAGCCGTCCAGCAGTTCCCAGTTCACGGCGTCAGAGTCGACGATGGCGCATTTCATCATGGTGTTCCGACATTGGTGTGTGGATTACGCACCATAGTGCGAGCTGTGCGCCCGCACTCTCGCTTGTCGTGTCGGCTCCCTACCAGCAGATGCCCTCGTACTTGCCGGATCCTCTCGGGCGATGCGCGGGATCCAGATTGACCAAGTCGATCACAATCTGCTCCGGCCCCAGGCAATGCGAAAGGCGATTGCCAACCGCGGACTTCGTTCCGATAATGACGACTTCGGCAGACCGAACCACCTCCTCGAGATTGGTGGAGAGCAACGATCCGATGTGGGGAATCACCTCTTCAATATATTGCCGGTTGGAGCCCGCAAGTTGCCCCAGGGAGACATCCTGATCCCACACCTGCACGCGGCAACCTTCTCCCAGGAGACGTTTGATCAATTGCACCTGCGGACTTTCCCGCAAATCATCGGTGCCAGCCTTGAAGCTGAGGCCCAGCACGGCAATTTTTTTCCGATCGGTGCGCAGTACAGCTTCCGCAGCCCGATTCATGTGCTCGGAATTGCTGGGCAGGACCGCTTCCAACAAGGGCAAGCTCAAATCAAGTTCCTTGGCGCGATATGCGAGTGCCCGGAGATCCTTGGGCAGACACGAGCCTCCGAAAGCAAAGCCCGGCGACAGGTATGACGGCGAAATGTTGAGCTTGGTGTCCGAAGTGAATATCTTTGTCACCGCCTGTGCGTCTACATCCAATTGTTTGCATAGTGTGCCGATCTCGTTGGCAAATGCCACTTTAACAGCGTGGAATGCATTGGACACGTACTTCGCCATCTCAGCCACCGCGATGGAAGTTTCGTAGGTTTCTGCGGGCGTGTCTTTGTAGAGTTCACGCAGCAGGGAAAGCTGGGAGGAGTTCCGTGCACCGAGAATCGTGTACGGTGGGTGCAGGAAGTCGTCAACCGCGCTGCCCTCGCGCATGAATTCCGGGTTGTAGCAAACCGCAAAGTCCTTGTCGGCCGAGCGCCCGCTTGCGTTTTCTAGGATCGGTATGACGAGCGATTCGGTTGTGCCCGGCACCACTGTGCTTCGGAAAACGATCATATGGGGGGATTTTTTTTCGCCAATGGCAGCGCCGATTTCGCCGGCCACGCGCTCGATGTGACTCAGATCGAGTTTGCCGCTGCGCAGGCTCGGAGTGCCGACGCAGACAAACGAAACTTCGGAATCAAGGATGGCGCGTCGGGCGTCGTTCGTAGCGGAGAGCCGCTTGGCCCGATGGCCATCGCCCACCAGTTCGCTCATTCGTGCTTCGATAATCGGGCTGCGGCCCGATGCCAACATCTCAACCTTGGCGCCGCTAACGTCGACGCCGGTAACCTGGTGACCCATGCTGGCAAAGCATGCCGCCGTGACCGAGCCCACGTACCCCAGACCAAACACGCTGATCGTCAAACTCACCCGGCAGCTCCCACGCAATTTAGTTGCACAGTCGATTCGGTATCCAAATAGCCTGCGCTCACTCTTCCTGCGGTTGCAACATTGAAAAGCTGTGGCACCCACGACCTGCCTTATTTCCTAACCAACCATTTGGGAGGCAAACCGAGGACAACTATGTATTCCCGTGCCTTCAAGTAGGGTCTCGATCAAACCGGGATGATCCTGACATCGTTTCCAGATTAGCATTTACACGGCGAAACCGCTTAATTATACCCGCGGTTGGGGGTGTTCACTCCCACGACACCCGGTCTTTCGCGAATGCAGCGAGGCGCGCGTCCTGGTGGTGTCGAGCATGATAGTGTAGTGGTGATCTGGGCCTCATGAAACCTCCGGTTTTTATTGTTGGCTGCCCTCGTTCAGGAACGAGCTTCCTCTATCACCTTCTGCTTTCGGCGGGAGGCTTTGCCGAATTCCACACGCAAATGAACGTGTTCGACGTTCTGGAGCCCATCTTCGGCGATTTGAGTGTCCCCAAGAATAAGAAAAAAATGATGCGGGAGTGGCTGGGCAGCAAGGCGTTCCAGGTTTCCGGGCTCGATGCAACCGACCTTGAAACCAAAGTGATGGATGGTTGCAACAATGGCAGCGACTTCCTGCGCATCGTCATGGAAGAGGTGGCTCATAAGCAGGGAGCGGACCGCTGGATCGATTCGACACCCACTAACATTCCGCACATGCTGCGTATCAGCCGCGATTTTCCCGACGCGCAATTCATTCACATCATTCGGGACGGCCGTGACGTGGCGCTGTCTCTCGATCAGCATCGGTGGAGCAGACCTCTTCCGTGGGACAGAAAACGCAGCCTGCTGGCCGCCGGGCTTTACTGGGAGGGAATCGTCCGCAAAGGCCGTAAATTTGGGGTGCTGCTGGGGCCGAAGTACATAGAGGTTCGCTACGAAGAACTTGTCGAGCAGCCACAGGAATCTCTAAGGCCGGTTGGCGAGTTTCTTGGGCACGATCTGGACTACTCTTGCATTCAGAAGGCCGGCGTCGGTTCGGTGAGGAAGCCGCTGACTGCATTCAAGGAGGACCTGAAGGAAGGGCGGTTTGCCCCCGTTGGCCGTTGGAAAGACAAGTTTCCCGAAGATCAACTGGTGTGGTTCGAAAGGCTGGCAGGAAATTATCTGGTGGAGCTGGGATATACGCTCTCGCATCCGGAAAGCGTTTCCGAGCGCTCATTGACAGTCCAGATGTTGCGCCTTGAGTACGAGAACTTTTACGACCTGAAGCAATGGGCGAAGGTAAACACGCCGCTCTCCCGCTGGATGGTAAATTACTCAGCTATTCTGATTGATAAATAGGTGTGCTACTCCTTAAATCTCCGCAAATCTCCGCGACTTCTGCGCCAGCTACTGAGTCTCAAGGTCGGGTATTGAGAATCAAGCACTCGCGGGTGCCTTACGACTTATGAGGGTCTTTGCCATGTCCAGGAAAACCAGCATGCGTCTGCGGTGCAGTAGCCAAGCGGTCGAGACGTATGCCATTACCCCCGTACTGATCTCAAAGACTAGCCGAAGCAGGACCGGGGCGCGCTCCGCAAGCTGCCATTTCAGGAGTCCGACCGCGAGTGCCATCGCTACAGTACTTTCGAAGGCCGGTCGTAAGGAACGAAGATATTCTCCTGGCTTCATGTGGATCGTCTTGCACGTTTTCCAGTAGAGCGGAAAAGCCACTAGGGGATACGCCGCGACCCATCCCCAGGCGATGCCCGCTGTGCCCCAGTGAGCGCCAATGTAGAAGGCAACGGGCAGAATGATCAGTGCGGCCAGATCGTTCCACATGACGAACCGCGCGTTCCCCACAGCCGTGAGAACTTTGGGCAGAAGCGCCACGATCGAGCGGAACGCCGCGTAGGTAGATAAAATCTCCAGGGGAAGGATCACTCCGTCCCATTTGTGACCGAGCGTCAGCGGGATAAGTTCTCGTGCCACCAGGCCCAAGCCGATCGTCGCCGGGAAAGTGGCCAGCGCCAGCGTTTCTGTCAAGGTACGCAGGTAGCGGCGCAATGCCGGCGGATCTTTCTGCACTGCTGCGAGGTAAGAAGGCAGCACATTCGTCACCAGGGAGGTCAGCTTTTCGATCGGCACGTTCGCCAAGGTCCAGGCCATTCCATAAAAGCCTAAAGCGACTTGACCCAGCATTCGTCCAGCCGTGAGGTTGTCGAGCCGCTCGTAGGCCGTCCATGCCAGCACCGAGACCAAAACGTGCCAGCCGAAGGACAGCGAATGCCTGATCGAGCGTAGATGCGGCCAGGCAAAGGCCTGCGGCCGAGTCGCTACAATCAGCAATGCACGGGCGGTGGTGCCCATGAGGTTTCCCCATACCAGTGCCCAGAATCCGAAGCCGAGCCATGCCAGGACCAGTGTTCCGATGGCGGTGATGATGTCGCGGAGGGCATCGAAAAAGGAGAGAAGCTTAAACTTCATTTCCTTTCTCAGCAGGCCCTCAGGCACGGCGCGCGCGCCCAACGGAACGAGCGCAATGCAGGTCACGATCACGACAGGGGCGAGTTTAGGAATTCGGAAGAACCACGCAATGGGCCGCGCAAGGCAAACCGCAATGCCGAAGAAAGCGATTCCGAGAAGGACGGCCACGGTATTCAGCTGCGCAATCTGTGACTCTCTCAGATCGCGCAGAGTGATGATGATCTGAGGAACGCCAAACTCGCCCAGGTAACGCAGGTAGGGGAAGAACACGACTGCCATCGCGGCAATCCCAAAATCAGCCGGTGTGAGCAGCCGAACGACTACCAGCAGGGATGCCCAACTGAGAATCTGGCTGGTCCAATCCGCCGCTGCCCTCCACATCAAGCTCTTCGCCAGGGAGCGATCCATTTTCCGGTGTGCCGGGCTGAGCGTGATTGGTTTTTCCGTCGCGGAACCCGCGTCGGGAGGGAGGGCACCACTGGGATCCAAGTCCACTCCCTTCACCGTAACTCCACGACAAATACATCGGTGCGATACTTTTGCTGGCGAGGACCCTCCGACGAAACTCCCAACTGGTTTTCCCAGTCTGACGTGAACATATAAAAGCGGCCATCCCGCGAGACGTTACCTCGTGGAGTCGACCAGAAGCCCCCTTGCGCTGTGCTGTAGGTGTGCGCAAAGCGCCAGATCTTAGATCCTTTGCCGTCCGTTTCCACGCAGTCGACTTCGTTTTCCCACGGTCCCTTTATTGTGAGCGGTGACCCGGGAACTACCGGGTTATCACGCCGATATGTCGAGAAGCAAGCAGGCGCGGTATCTTCCGGGTTCGCGTTGTTCCATGAAAAGTGCTTGTCGTACCAGCCATCGGCTTTGTCCAGCTGCCCGATGAGGGGAGACGACGTTTCGACATGGGCCAGTGCCCGGATTCGCAGATCCATGGGGTGGCTAAGGCGAGAGGGATTGATGAGGTGAGAATAGCCCATGACATGGTGTCCACCACACGATGCGGGAGGACGCTGAGAGCAGATGGTGACGTTTAACGTGTCGACCTGCCAGAACACTGGTCCTTCGCTATTCCCACTGATCAAGACGAACTCACCGGATTTGGAAATGCGAGCGTCGTGAATACCAAAGCTTCGGACGGACGAAATGCTTCCCTTAGGACCCCACTCGCCACCAATCTCCCCGGTCTGCGTGTTGAGCCAGCGGCATCCCTTTGCCCGGTCGTAAATATAAACCAGGAAGTACTTGTCCTGTTGGGGGCCGAAAACGGTGAGAAATCGATGGTCGTCGGCACTGGCGCCAACGGAAGCGCCGTGGTCAGAAGCTCCCAGTTTCACGCAAGTGGAGGGTTCAGCGATGGTTGTCATTCGACCGCCGGCCAAGTCATACTGCTCAATCTTTCTCTCTTTTGCCCTGACTCCGTAAAGAATGTTCGGCAACGAAAAGCTGAACTGCGGCTCGCTCCCCCATTGGGGCCCGGGCGTGCTGCGCAGTTGCGCTTTCATCGTCGAAGGGTCGAAATCGAAGAGCAGGTACAGTCCGCCTGCCTCCATCACATAGAAGTGAGTACCTGTTGAATCCCAGGAGTTCTGCTCGCTCGAAGAAGGGGTATGGAACGAGCGACCTGAAGACCGGGGGTCCGTAGTCCCGTCTGTGACACGAGAGATTCGCGATCCGAAAGTTGGATCAGCAAAGGTGGAGCCGGCCGTGCCCAAGGCAGGAAGAGTTTTCGGATACGATTCCGTCCTGCGGTCTGTTCGCGCACAGTAGTTGGGCGGGCCACAGTCCTTGTCTGCGGAATGCCGCTCTTGCGCGCCGACTAGAGGAGCTATGAATAGGAGGGCTAAGAACAGCAAGACTGGAATACGCACTCGCCAAGAAAGCCGCGACCTTGGAGGGTAATACGCACTGTACAGCGCCGGATTTGACTGAATGAAGTTCATTCTGTCCACCTTACATCGACAAACTCGAAAATTGAAGTGCCGCGAACGCCAACTGTTGCGGAGTTGACGTCCTAGATTGGGACGTTCCGCAACCGCTAGCGTAAGTCCTATGCTGAGATTCATTCAGGCTTCCGGGCTATCGACTGGGATCGTCAGCGGCGCATTTTCCATAGATACTGCCGACTTTGGCGACCGATAACGCAGAGCGAGGAAGGGCCTTTCGATCAGGTAATACGAGCCGAGGGCCAGCAGGAATGCGAACGCGAGGTTGAGAGGGAAGCGGTTCCAGAGATGATGGCCAAAGCGGTCCATGAACGGCTGCTGCCAAAGATAGAGGGAATAGCTCAGCACACCCAGGAAGGCTAAGGGTCGCCAGTTCAGCATCCTAGCGATTGGGTCCGCCTTGGGGAATCGTGTCCAGCGGTCGATGCACAGCGCCACGGCAAGATTAAATATTGGTATTCCCACCAGCCATTTCACCCTGGGATGAATGCCTGAAGCCACCGCGGTCATGGCAGCCAGTGGCGCCAGCCAGAACTGCCACGAAGTGACGAAGCGGCGATAACGTTCATAGCTCCACAGCCAACCTTGCAGTCCGGCCAGCAGGCATCCAGTCGCGATACAGTCGGCAATGGTGTGGAACTCCTCAGTGATTCCTAATCGATGAGATGGCAGGAAGCGAAATTGGCCGACACGAATCAAAGGAACCAGCAACAGCACGGCCCCGGCTGTCCAGAACGCCCGCCGCCGGCCGAGGAGAAAAATCGTGAGCGGCCAGAGCGCATAGAACTGCTCTTCCACCGCGAGTGACCAGAGATGGCCGAGATGCCAAGGCCGCTCGATCACATAATTAATGGTGTAGGTCGCAGCGTACAGCAGGTCCCGGCGCGGAATCGCCAGGCTTCCGGCAAGGACGAGGATCAGGATCACAGTCCAGTAGGCATAGAACGCTGGGAAGATGCGTAGAATCCGCCTCCGGTAAAAACCCTTCAGCGAGATTCTGCCGGTAGAATCCAATTCCTTCAGCAGGAGCAAAGTGATGAGGAAACCGGAGATGATAAAGAAGACCCGGACCCCTGCCTCGGCGAAGCCGAGTGAGGCTTGGGCCACGGGAAAACCTGCGGTGCCGACTGCGTGACCGTACAGCACCAAGAGGATCGATACTGCACGAAGTCCGTCCAGCGAAGGAATCCGCCCTCGCAAAATTCATCCTCTTTCGCTTCGGAATTATCTGCTGTGTGTTCCCATCGGCTGCGACTGGTTTTGTTATAACACAGGTTCAACGCAGTAGGACCGTGCCCTACGGCCCGGCTAGGTTGTGGGCTCAAGGCTGCTTCGTTCAGTGATTCCCATGCGACCCACGTCGGTTGTTCGTCCTAGCGGAGTGTTAGATTTTAGCCACAGTTTTACCCCATAAAACCGGGGATAGATCACTCTCATCAGATGCACCGGCAAGGTGCGAGGGCGACCGTGGGGCAAAGCAAGCGGATAACCGAGTTCCGTCAGGAGGTCTCCAATACCGTTTTCAAGCTGCTGAACTGCCTCCGCAGACAGTAACGCTTTCCAACGTCCGACGGGGCTGACGTCCTTGCCGGGACCGTCCGTCTTGAATGAAGAATTGGGATCGTGAACCGAGCCCAGCGCCACGTTCTGGATCCGGTCGTAGTCCAGATCGTGTCCGATGAAGGCGGCGAGGCGGGATAACGTTTCCCGCGGACTCTGGACCAAATCTTCGTAGCGGACCTCGATATAGTCTCCTCCCAGTCGTCTGCCGGACTTTCTGCCTTGGGTGACCATCCATCTCCAGAACATGCCAGCCGTCAAGAGGCTGCGCGCGCGATCCCACGGCAGCGAGCGAATCCATCCAATCTTGTGCAGCGAAACCGCCACATCTCGGCCATCTCGAATGATGTGGATGAAGATCGCATCGGGAATGAGCTTCTTGATGAGGGGCATGTATAGCAAGTGAAGTGGAGTAGATTCGGCCCAGCGTTCCACCCCTTGTTTTGCGGCGATCGTCTCCATCAGGATTCTGAGAAAATCGCCCGTGTTCTGACATTCATTCAGGATTCGCGGTTCAATCTCGTCCCGTTCTAGGCCGGAGCGCTGAAATAATTTGCTCTTCAGCCAGGAATCCAGGAGCCTCCGCCGATTTCTTCGCCGCCCCAGGTTCCCGAACCGCAGCCCCAGCAGGTTGAATGCGTTGCTCTCGGCATGGTACACGGCGAAACCTCCGGCTGAGAGCAGAGTGTGGTACAGAAGCTTGGTTCCCGAGCGGCCGCATCCGAGCACGAAGACTGGCGCACGGCTTCTCTCCGTCCGAACCGGGTTGCCTTGCGAATTGAAGTCGGGTCGCCGCGTGCCTGCTTCCATCTGATCGGAGTCGTTTGCCATGTTAGGTCCAACCGAGTTTCGCCTACGAGATCTGGACGGTCACCGTGCGTCAACTTGGTGAACTGGATCGAGCAACTCTAGGGTTGCCATGTTGGCCAGCTTTCCAAGGGGAGTCTTGGTTTTCAACCAAAGCTTGCAGTCCAGGAAGCTGAAATACAGGAAGCGCATCCAGTGCTCCCGAAGCCCTGGCTTCCTCTCCGCTCCGGGGGTCGAAAGTGGATAACCCACTCCTTCGAGACAAGAGCCGACCATTGCCTCTACCCAGACGATCTCTTGGTGCGACAATCTTTCCTTCCAGCGATTGAGGGGATTTGGCCCACCCTGCTCCTCTCGAAAGGATGAGTTGGATTCGCGCAGCCGGCCAAGTCCTGCGGCTAGAATGCGGTCGTAGTCCAGGTCGTGGTCGAGGAATTGGCCCAGAGTCTTAAGCGTTCGGTGCGGGTCTGACACAAGGTCTTCGTAATGGATTTCCAGATAGTCCGACGGAATCTGCCGCCCGTATGTTCTTCCTTTCTGCACCATCCATTCCCAATACAACGCCGTAGCCACCAGACCCCGCGACTCGCGGTCCCACGGAAGAGGTTTGAACCCGCCCATCCTCTTGAGAGACAGCGCGATGTCGCGCCCATCGCGAATGATGTGAACGAAGAGGGCCTCGGGGAGGTCCGCCTTCACCTTCGGCATATGGAGCACAGTATCCGGGTCGTAGACCGCCCACCGGCCTACATTCTGTTTTCGAGCGATTTCGTCCATGATGACGCGGATGAAATCTCCCCCCGTCTTGCAGTCGTGCTTTAAACTGGCGGTGAGTTCATCAGCATCGAGGCCGGATCTCCGGAAGCCCTTGCTGCGCAGCCATGTCGCGATAATTTTCTCGCGACTTTCGAGGTTGTCCAAGTTGCCGAACCGGGGAATCAGAATCTTATAGATAGGCAAGTATCCCCGATAAACAGCGAAGCCCCCCGCAGAGAGCAAGGTGTCATACAGAAGGTTGGTCCCGGACCGGTGACACCCCATTACGAAAACGGGGCACTTTCGTCGATCGAGCCCTTGATCGCTCAGACTTATCTCCATTGCCTTCGTCTTCACATTCCACCGCTGCGATTACAGTTGGCGATCGGAAGACGAAGTACTTCCCTAGCATACCCAAGACTTGTATTTATGGGAATTCCGGCTCACACACCGTTCAGCGCGGCAACCATGAGGGAATCTGCCGTGAGTCAATTCTGCAGCGGGATCAAGAGCAAACAGAGCATGTTATCGTCCGAACTGATGCTTCAATATGCGTTGGCAATGGCGGCCTGGATCGCGTCGATATCCGCGCCCAGATCCTTCCCGTCCGTCCCGGCGTTTTTGTAGGGGCTCGATGCGAGCAAATGATAGTCGCCTCCATTCCCGTTGTTGTAGTTCATAAACCCGACGGTAACCATATCGGAGGGGAAGAAATTTCCTGAGGGCCACACCGACGGGGGGAACGCCGACGGACTCTCAACCACTGCGTTCTTGCTGAATACGTAATTGGCAAAGCAAGCATTGAAAGTCGTTATGGGAACATCAGCGTAAGCGCAGTTCGTCTTCCCGCCCGTACTCCAAACAGGGTAGCGCCCGGCCAGCACGATGTTGTTCGTGAAGGTGAATCCCGGCATTTTAGGTTCAGACGTGTCATCACCAATGGACAGCACGTGGCTGCCGGAATCTGGGAAGCCCGTGATGTGGTTGATGGTCACGTTGCTAAGGACGCCCGTCTGCCAGTTATTGAAAACCTGAGCCAATCCGCCTCCACCCACGAACTTCTGGCTTTCGACATCATCGATGGTGATGTCGTGGATGCTGTAACGTGCACCCAGATACGCTGGTTCACCGGTGACGCCATCTCCTGAGAGGCAGGTTGATATCTGTATCCCACCTCCAACGTGGCTGATCGTGTTGTAACGAATGGTTACATCGGTGACTTGGCAGATCGGGCAAACTCCAACGCCATTTTGATTTTGATTCTTCGCGGTTAGCAGGATCGACCACCCATTCTGACTGAAGCCTCCCCAACTGTTCTCCAGGATGTTGCCCTCGAACAGCACGCGCTGCGCATTTTTCAACTCCAGGTGATTCTTAACGATGAACGGATTATTGCCTTTCCCTCCAACGAAGCCCGGCTGTCCTTTCAGCCAGGTGAGGGGCTTGAAAAGATGGTTCTGGCGGATTTCGATGTCTGCGGGCGTGGTCGTGGCCGGGCCGCCACCGAACATTATGTTTTCTCCCGCAGCTTCCAGGAAGTTGTCGACGATCTTGTATGGTCCTCCAGTGAAAGAGCTGGTGCCACCACTGACTGCGTGCGCGTCGGTGCAAGTACCGACCATTGTGGTGCAGTGAAAATCCGTCAAGAACGAGTCCACTATCGCTACATCGGTCATCCCGCTCATCGCCAAGCCTATCGTCGTCTCGTCCTGCGCCGTACCATGGAGCCACACCCGGTCAACCACAAGATGGTCAGCTGCGGTTCCCGACTTGAGGGATATCAAGGCGCTCACGCTTCCCGTTCCCACCGAGCGCGTAATCTCGAGACCCATGAGGCGATAGTGAGTAGCGCCTGAGGCAAGGAATAAAGGGCCCGATCCGGTGCCTTGGGGGTAAACAATCTGAGGCAGGACTCTTGCCGTGCTGGCACAATTCAGTGGCGGGCGGCCGGGGAGCGCAGCCACCCCGGCGTAGCACGGGGTCAAGCGCACGCCTTCTGCCGGCAAGTTGCGATCAGGAGCGTCAGTGCGGATGATGATCCAATGTTGGTCATCGCAAGATTTCGCTGGAAGAGTAAATGGTCCGACGTAGGTCGCGCCAGCATGGAGTTCGATCGTGTCGCCACAATTCGCGCTGTTCAGCGCGGATTGGAAGTCGCCTCCCGCGTTTACAAGCACCGTAGTCCCCGGCGCCGGCGTGTCTGCTATGGCCGACTGTATGTAGACTCGAGGCAGTTCTGCCGGGCCGTCGAAGTTTCCTCCGCTTTGCGCAGCCACGACCGTCAGGGAAAGAGCCTGGCCCACCTTGGTGGATGACGAATCTAACGCTTGGGCGGTGAAAGAAAATGTTCCTGTTTGAAGAGTTGATCCAGATATCAGCCCCGTGCCTGCGTTAAGCAGCAACCCGGACGGCAGAGAACCAAGGGAAATGCTCCACCGGTAAGGTGGCTGCCCACCGCTGGCGGCAAGGGTGGCGCTGTAGCTCTTGCCCGCGGTTGAATCTGGAAGGCCCGAGGTCGTGATCTGCATGTTGTTCTTGAGCGTTGCCGGTTCCACCGTGACTGTCGCGCTTCCGGTGGCAGGTGGATTCTCGATGGCTGTCCTGGTTCCGATAGCGGGTAAGTTCTCGGCTGTGACCGTGATCGTCTGCGCGCTCGATACTTTCGGTGCCTCAAAAAGACCCTGGCTCGAGATGGTTCCCGCACTGGCCCGCCAGATTACCGCTGAGTTTGGAGAATTGTGCACGATGGCCGTGAACTGTAGACTCGCCCCAGTCTTCACCGACGTGCCGTCTGGAGAGACATCAATAGAGGCCAGGTTGCCGGCCGACGGCTTCGAGGACGTCCCCGCATTGGAAGTTTGCAGGGCGCTCTGGCAAGCCGTCATGCAAAGAGCAAGCGCCACCAGGAGCATTAGGTTCACGATGTGAACAGGCACCGCAGGTTGCAACTGGAAACGCGAACGCACGAGGGCTGAAATGAAGTGCATAAGCTCCTTTTCAGGGCAGACTTGGGGGATCCGAGCGTTTTAGAGTCCCTTGGAAGACTCTACCGGGCAGAGCACGAAAGTGACAGGTAACTAAGGCCCTTGACCCTAAAGAACCCAGAAGTGCATTGCGGAGCAGCCAAAGGCCTATGCGGGCTACGCCGCAAGTAGCAGGAAAGATTTAGAGGGCCGGTCGAAACATGCTGGAGTGTTATCCCCGCGGATGAATCGGGTCAGTAGATCCCATCGCCGAGCAGGAGGGCCCGAACACGGTCATAGAGCGAGTTCCCTAGGATGTATTTGGCGGTGCCGCGGAGTGAATCCCGGACCTGCGTTTTCCAGAGGCCGCGGCCTTCACAGATCTGCTGGAAGGCCTCCAACGTTGTGTCTCTTCGAACGACGACCCGCCCCAGCTCGAACGGGTTGGTCGCGATCGTGTTGGCGTGTGCCCGACTTGTCGACAGCGAACGGTAACCGGAAGCGCGCGCAACTGCGACAACTCGCTCATCGTAGCGGCCACCCGGGCAGGAGAAGTGCTCTACAGCTTTTCCGAGCAGTTGCTCGAGGCTTTGCTTGGCTTCGACGATTTCACGCTGTAAACCATCCGCCCCAAGATCGTCGAGATAGGCATGGGTCATGGAGTGGCAGCCGATCTCGAATCCCAACGCGCTCAGTTCGCGTAGCTGGGACGCCGCGAGGTAGCCCTTTTGTCCTAGAAATCCTGCCGTCACATAAAACGTGGCCTGGAAGTTGCTGTCGCTGAGAACCGGGGCCGCCACGAGGAAGTCGGTTTCGCAGCCATCGTCGAAAGTGATGACCACGCTGTTTTTCGGATGAGACCTTAGATCCTCCCCCACACTGATGCCGCGCCAGCCTGATTGCCGCAGCCAGCTCACCTGCGAACGAAACGAACCTTCCTTAAGCACGTAACATTCGTAACCAGGCTCCGACTGGCACAGTGAGCGCCCTGCGATTTCCAGTTCGTGATACATCAGGAAGACTGTGCTTGATGAAGGCATTTAGAAATCCTTAGGCGCTCCACAAGAATAGCGCACGTTGTAATTTGATCGATTACCTCTCGTGATGACTCAAAGGTTTCACCCGCTTGCGGTGTGCAGCGCAAGGCGACCGAGTCCCGGATGTTAAAGTAAAAGTCGCTATGCCGAGTAAACGGTGGGCACGTTTCGTGCAGGCGCTCCTGGCGATGGATCGTGATGAGTTCCTGTACCGCAGCCGGCAGGAGTTCTCGAAACGATGGGACACACTGCTTTACCGCATGGGGTTCGACCTGGCTCGAGGTGCGGGTGAGGCCTCGAGGACGGCACCGGTCCGCTTCTTTTTTGCCCCGGAATCCGTAGACGCTATGGTCGAGTTGCTGCGTCGGACGCTTCCGAACCAAGGCTCGCAGATTGTCAGCCAGGCAGAAAAAATATGCCGCCAGCGTTTTGATCTGCTCGGATTTGAAAATCTCGACTTTGGCGATCCCATCGATTGGCATTTCGATCCCGTGCACGGGAAGCGGTCACCGAGAAAACCGTTTTACAGAGTCCGCTATCTGGATTTCGCAGAAGTTGGCGACAGCAAGATCACATGGGAACTGAACCGTCATCAGCACCTGGTCACTCTGGCCAAAGCCTACCGCTTAACAGGAGAGCGAAGGTATGCCGACGAGATTTTTAGGCAATGGGATCACTGGCACGCGCAGAATCCCTACCCGATAGGCATCAACTGGGCCAGCAGCCTGGAAGTGGCGTTCCGCAGCATGTCGTGGTCCTGGATGTATTATTTGCTGAAAGGATCGTCTGTTCTCCCGCCCGGTTTTCACAGTGATTGGCTTCGCGCGCAGGCTGTCAACGGACGGCACATCGAGCGTTATCTCTCCACCTACTTTTCTCCCAACACCCATTTGCTCGGGGAAGTGGTGGCCCTGTTCTTCCTCGGTACGCTCTGCGGAGAGCTTTCCAGCGCCGCTCGCTGGAAAGCGCTAGGGTGGCAGAGCGTGCTGAAAGAGGCGCGCCGGCAGGTGAATCCGGATGGACTGCATTTCGAGCGGTCCACGTATTACCACGTGTACGCCCTCGATTTTTTTCTGCATGCGGTCGTGCTCGCGTCGGGGCAAGGGCAGAGCATTCCGAAGGAACTGGAAGAAGTTGTGGAAAAGATGCTGAGTGCCCTGTACGTGTTGGGCATGGCGGGAGCGCCTCCTAGGTTCGGCGACGATGACGGCGGCCGGGTGTTCGATCCCCAGCGGAATCGCGTGGAGCACTTGCTGGACCCGTTGGCGACGGGAGCCATTCTGTTCAATCGCGGGGATTTTAAGGGAATTGCTGGCGAGTTACGCGAGGAGACGATTTGGCTTCTGGGAAAAGCTGGAGTAGAGGAGTGGGACCGTGTCGAAGCGAAGGCGCCGGTGCTGGCTTCGGCGGCCATGGAGTGTGCGGGCGTGTACGCTGTGGCGACCGATGGGGGGCAACTGGTGATCGCCGGCGGGCCCTCGGTTCCGCAGAGCCACGGCCATGAGCACGCCGATTCGCTCAGTGTGTGCCTGCAGAGTGGCGGGCAAGCGCTGCTCATCGACCCGGGCACTTACGAGTACGCCGGTGACGGCGCGGAAAGGGATCGATTCCGGAGCACGGCAATGCACAACACGCTGCGGGTTGACGGCAAGGACCAGGCTGAACCGGACGGACCGTTTTCGTGGAAACAACATTTCCGCTCTCGCGTCGAGCAATGGATCTCTGGAGAGAGTTTCGATCTTTTTGTGGGCAGTCACGATGGCTACGGGCGCTTGCCCTCTCCGGTGGTACATCGACGGTGGGTGGCCGCTCTGAGGTCCGGCGTTATTCTGGTGCGGGATGTGGCTGAGGGCGAGGGTGAACACCGGCTCGACATCTCATGGCACATGGCTCCTGGCTTGCACGTGCATGGGGAGCATCAGTTTCGTTTCAAGAACTCAGCAAAGGGATTGGCGGTTTTGCCGGCGCAAGGTCACGGTTGGGCACAGGATGTTCAGAAAGGGCAGTGGTCGCCGGCGTACGGCCAGCAATCGCCAGCGACGATTTTGAGTTTCGGGGTATCCCTCACGTTGCCTACTGAATTCGTAACTCTTCTGGCGCCGATCGATGAAGCCCGAAGCAGCCCCGGCACACTGGTACGAGTGCAGCACCCGGGTGCGGCCTCGTTCGTTCGAGCTTACCGCTATGAGACGGAGCGAAGCGAATATCGTTTTTTTTTCGCACGGCCGGAACAACCCTGGAATTCGGGACCAGTCTCCAGCAATGCGGAGTTTGTGTGCCTCTCTTCACAGCCTGGCTGGGAGAAGCCGCAGATCGTCTTCTGCAATGGAAGTTATGTGGATATTGCCGGAGTGCATGTTCTTCGCACGAACCGCAAAGTTACCCGGTGCGAGTTCGCCGCCGGCAATGCCGGTCACTTATCTTGCTCAGATCCGGAGGCAGTGATCGGCGCAAACCCGGACTAGCTTGCAGGCAAACCACAAAAGTAGCAGAGGCGTGCAGGCGAGTTTATTTGTGTCGTGCGACAAGGGCCGGGAGTCTAGCGAGTCTGCTCGGCTACTCGGATGTGCGGCTCTACCAACGTAAGCAATTGATCTTTCAGGAGAGGTCCGCACGCCAGCAGCCCTGAGAGAAGCGGATCGCGGCGATTGGCGCTGAGCGCGGTTTTTTCCAAGGTGCTTACAAAACCGCCCGCACTCTGCACCAGTGCCGCTCCCGCAACCACGTCCCATTCGTTCTTGGGAGTCAGAGTGAAAGTAATATCTGCCAGTCCGGCCGAAACCAGAGCGAGCTTGTAGGCTACAGATCCCATGGGTCGGATCTTGAAAGTAGCGTTTTCAAACGGCTTCCATTCCCCGCGCTTGACCTCGCTACGGCTGGCTAGGACCAGTGCGCCGTCGAGAGTCTTGCGCTGGCTCGGCTGCGAAGCCTTGCCGTTGTAGGTGACGCCGGAATTGATTGAGCCCAGGAAAGTTTCGTCGGTGGCTGGATTGTAGATTCCTCCAGCCACGGGATTGCCGTTCTCGACGAACCCAATTGAGGCGCAGAACTCCGGAATTCCCTTGACGAATTCGCGGGTGCCGTCGAGGGGATCGACCACCCAGACGCGCGAGCGTTGCAGGCGAATAGGATCATCCACGCTTTCTTCCGAAAGCCATCCTTCTCCGTCGCGTAGTAGTTCCTTGCGCAGCACGGCGTCCAGCGCGCGGTCCGCTTCCGTCACGGGATCGTGCCCGATTTTGTATTCCGTCTCAATCGCTCCCGGGGTGAAGCGGGCAAAGACCGCGCGAGAGGCTTCCAGCGCGGCGTGAATGCGTTCCAGTATTTGTTCGTAAGATTTTGATTCCATAACGTCTCTTAATTTCTCTTTTAAGAACCGCACTTACTGGCAACTGGCAGCTGGCAACCGGCAACTGCCTTCAAGCCATCAGCATGCGCGCGCCCGTCGCCAGCAACACCGCGCACAAGATACGCCTGAGCCACGGAACCGGAACCCGGGTGCTCAAGTAAGAACCAAGCAGTCCGCCCGGGACCGAGCCGATCAAGAGCGCGCCGACCAGGTGGGTATCAACGTTGTGCATACGAAAATGGAGAAGACTGGTCACGCCGGTGAGCAGCAGCGCATGCACGATGTCGGTGCCCACCATCACCTTCGGCTGAAAACTGTAGAACAGCAACAACATCATCATGACAATGCTGCCCGAGCCCACCGAAGTGATGCCCACGAGAAAGCCCGCCACAATGCCGATCAGCCACATCCATGCAAATGACTTCATGGTCGGCGGCTTGGCCGCAGCCCGGTCCTCGAGTTTCTTTTGGAAGAACAAGAAAGTAGGAATGCAAATCAGCAGAACTCCAACGGCAATGGTGATGAAGTGATTGACGCCATCACCATAGACGTTTCTCAAGTGCATCAGGAACTTCACACCTAGGTAAGAGCCCGGGGCGCTTCCGGCTGCGAGCGCCAAAACTACTTTGCGCCGGACCGTCCCCTTGCGCAGGTGGACGATGCTGGCGCCGATCTTGGTAACGAAGTTGAAAAGCGCGTCCGATCCAACGGCGCGGATTGCAGGCACATGCAAGCCAAAGATAAGAATCGGGAGCAGCAAAACGCCGCCCCCGACTCCCGTCATTCCGATGAGAGTCCCCACAAAAAATCCCACCAGGCTCTTGATCAGCAGATCCATATCAGCAGGTGCATGACAAAAGGGTCAAGCGTTTAGACTGACTCCGCGGTCGTTCCGATGAAACCTTCCCTCTCCAGGTGAAGGATGATCTCCTGTGCCGCCTCTTCAGCGGACAGTTCGCCGGTGTTGATGGTGACTTCGGCATCGGCCGGCACTTCGTACGGATCCGAGATGCCGGTGAACTCCTTGAGAATTCCCGCGCGCGCTTTGGCGTACAGGCCTTTGCGGTCGCGTTGCTCGCAGACGATGTTGATGTCGCGATGCTCCTTGGAGAAGCCGAGTTCCGAAGACAGATTCTTGCGGACCAGGTCGCCATCCAGCATGGTGGCCGGACGCCCGCCCGTCTCCAGAAACTTGGTCATCAGCACGTTAGCGATTGTCGACTTGCCGGAGCCCGAAAGCCCGGTGAAGAAGATGGTCACGCCTTGTTTGTGACGGGGCGGGAAGCTGCGGCGCAATTCCGCAACAACTTCAGGATAGGTGAACCATGCCGGAATCTCGCGGCCTTCGTTCAGACGCTGGCGAAGTTCCGTGCCAGAGATGTTCAATACGCGATCGCCGTTCTTGACTTCGTCATCGGGAACGTATTTGTCCTGATCCTCCAGATAGACCATCATGTTGAAAGGCACCATGGTGACGCCGATATCGGCTTCGTGTTTCTTGAAGACCTCCTGCGCCTCATAAGGGCCGTAGAAAGGCTTCTTCGTCGCAGGATCGGATCCCGGACCGGCGTGATCGCGGCCCACAATAAAGTGAGTGACACCGTGATTCTTGCGGATGAGCGCATGCCAGATGGCTTCGCGCGGTCCGCCCATGCGCATGGCGAGCGGCAACAACGAAAGCTTTGCAGTGGATTGCGGGAACTTTGACAGTAGAAGTTGATAGCAACGGACGCGGGTGTAGTAATCCACATCGCCCGGCTTGGTCATGCCCACCACGGGATGAATCAGCAGGTTGGCTTCGACTTGCTTGGCGGCGCGGAATGCAAGTTCGACGTGAGCGCGGTGCATGGGATTGCGAGTCTGGAAGGCAACTACTTTCCGCCATCCCACGCGAGCGAACTCGGCGCGCACTTCGGCTGGAGTCAGTCGCAGATTGCGAAAATCGTAGTGAGAGGGAATCTGCATCCCTTCCAACCGTCCCCCGACGTACCACGGATTCGACTTGTTGATGGCGTAATCCGCGCCCGGATGGGCGGAGCTAGTGCTGGCGAAAACTGCCTGGGCTTCGGCCTTGCGGTCGGCCTGCCAGACTTCTTCCACACTCAACACTGCCAGCATCACGCCTTCCGGATCGCGCAGCGCGACTTTGCTGGCGCCCGCCGTGAGTTTCTTGGCAAATTCCTCGGTGACGTCCAAGGTGATCGGCATGGGCCAAAGCGTGCCGTTGGACAGGCGCATGTTGTGGCAGACGCCTTCGTAGTCGGCGCGGGTCATGAAGCCACGCAGCGGAGAGAATCCGCCCGTGAGCAACAACTCCAGATCGCAAAGCTGGCGGCCGGTGAGATCCCACGAGGGCCACTCTTTCGAATGGGCCTTCAGTTCGGCGATTCGTTCGGGTTGAGCGATCAGTTGAACAAGTTCTCCGCCATGCGGCGGAATGAGATGGCTGGTTGCGGCTGTCAAGTACTGGGCCTCCTGAATTTTTACTCCGTAATGTCTACTACCCTTATCGTATTTGATTGGATTCTTTCCCAGACTGCATCAGGCTCGGGGAAACCGATTCGCAGAATTCTTTAGGGAGAGGAATATCCCGAAAAGTTACTTCACAGAGTAACACTTCGGGGCAGAGTTAAGAAAGCGAGAATTGCGTCCTGAATAACAA
>WNFI01233367.1_pt1 | contig 35249 bp, 39 predicted proteins | sample 5400471 | NCBI WGS metagenome assembly WNFI01 (sample SAMN13153348, study PRJNA577476) | soil metagenome | isolation source: 100 cm saprolite on Douglas fir-dominated hillslope | place: USA:California | collected 2013-09-17 | reverse complement strand
GCCCGTCTGCGGCAGAAGGCAAGCCAGATTCCCGGCATGCAGGCGTTCTTCCAGAGCATCCAGAACCTGAACATCGGCGGCCGGATCTCCAAGAGCCAGTATCAATATGTCATGCAGAGCGGCGACACCGAATCGCTGTACCGGCTCGCGCCGGAGATGCGCGAGAAGATTGCCAGGGTACCGGGACTGCTCGACGTCACCACCGACCTCTATATCAAAAATCCGCAGTTGACCGTCGATATCGACCGGCAAAAGGCCGCTGTCTACGGCATCACCGTCGACCAGGTGCGAAACCAACTCTATAACGCCTACGGCACCCGGCAGGTCGGCACCATCTACATGCCCGCCAACGATTATCAGATCATCCTCGAGGTGCAGCCGCAGTTTCGCATCGATCCGTCCGATATCTCGAAGCTCTACATGAAGACCGGCAACAACCAGACCATCCCGCTCGACGCGGTGGCGAAACTGGTGCCGACGGTGGGGCCGCTGCAGATCAACCATCAGGGCCAGCAGCCGGCGGTGACGATCTCGTTCAATCTCGCGCCGGGCAATTCGCTCGGCTATGCCGTGGATCAGATCACCAGCCTCGAAGCGGCGTCGAACCTTCCGGTCACCATCGCCACCGGGTTCTCGGGCACTGCGCAGGTGTTCCAGGATTCCTTGCGCGGGCAGGGCGTGCTGATTCTGGCGGCGGTATTCGCCGCCTTTGTGATCCTCGGCATTCTCTATGAAAGCTTCATCCATCCGATCACGATCATCTCCGGCCTGCCGTCGGCCGGCATCGGCGCGATCCTGACCTTGATGCTGTTCCACATGGAGCTGTCGGTGATCGCGATGATCGGCATCGTCATGCTGGTCGGCATCGTCAAGAAAAACGCCATCATGATGGTGGACTTCGCGCTGGAGCGCCGCCGCGTCGGGTTAAGCGCCGAGCACGCCATTCGCGAGGCGGCGCTGCTCCGGTTCCGGCCGATCATGATGACGACTTTTGCGGCGATTTTCGGGACCTTGCCGATCGCGCTCGGCGCCGGTGCCGGCGCCGAGCTGCGCCAGCCCCTGGGCGTCGCCGTGGTCGGCGGTCTGTGCCTGTCGCAGCTGCTGACGCTGTTCATCACGCCAGTGATTTACATCTATCTCGACCGGATCGACCGCCGGCTCAAGAAGCGTCTCGAGCCGCAATTGGAGGAGGTTGCGGGAACCGAGCGGCCTCACGTGGTCGCGGCGGAGTAGAGTTGGTGTGGCGCTCGTAGCAACCATCAAGCGGCAGATACGCGGGGTCGGCCAAGGGTTTGAACTTCGGTAGGCACGGCGCGAAGAACGCCTTTGCCCACCTGATTTCGCCTCAGATCGAGAAACTGGTGCCGCAGCCGCAGGACGCGGTGGCGTTGGGATTGACTACCCGGAACGAAGCGCCGATCAGATCGTCGACGAAATCGACCTCCGAGCCGGCCAGGAACGGCACCGAGGAGGGATCGACCAGCACCACGGCGCCCTCGCGCGCGATCACCAGATCATCCGCTGCCTTGGCCCGCTCCACATCGAATTTGTACTGGAAGCCCGAGCAGCCGCCGCCTTCGACGCTGATGCGCAGCATGGCGCCGTCACCCTCGACTTTCAGGATTTCCCCGATGCGGCGGGCGGCCCGCTCGCTGATGGTGACGCTGCCAGTCATGACCTGCCTCCGAAACCCATTCTGCGGCCGCTCTCTAACGATTTGAATTACCCGCAAGCCATAGTTAAGTGCGCCGGGCCGCAGAATCAAACGTATAAGGGATTAAAACACGTGTCGGTCGGAATGGCTGCCCCTCGCTCCGCCTATGCCTGCGATCCCGACCGCAGCCGGGGCCGGCTGTTTGACGAGCCGCCGAGCAAGACCCGAAGCGCATTCCGGCGCGATTGCGACCGGGTGATCCATTCTACCGCCTTCCGCCGGCTGAAGCACAAAACCCAGGTATTCGTGTTCCATGAAGGCGATCATTACCGCACCAGGCTGACCCATACCCTGGAAGTCGCGCAGATTGCGCGGGCGCTGGCCCGGCAGCTCGGCCTCGACGAAGATCTCACGGAGTCCCTGGCGCTGGCCCATGACCTCGGCCATCCGCCGTTCGGGCATGCCGGCGAGCGGGCGCTCGATCTCTGCCTGAAGGACCATGGCGGGTTCGACCACAATGCGCAGACGCTGCGTGTCGTGACCGCGCTGGAACATCGTTATCCCGACTTCGACGGCCTCAATCTGACCTGGGAATCCCTTGAGGGCATCGTTAAACACAACGGCCCGCTGACAGACAAAACTGGAACACCGGTCGGACGTTACCGCAACCACGCCGTTCCGTCCGGTATTTCCGACTTCAACCGGACCTTCGATCTGGAGTTGTGGAGCTTTGCGTCGCTGGAGGCGCAGGTGGCGGCGATCGCCGACGATATTGCCTATGACGCCCACGACATCGACGACGGCGTGCGGGCCGGACTGTTCAGGGTCGATGATCTCAAGGTCATGCCGCTGACCGCCGCGATGATCGCCGCTATCGACGCCCGCTATCCTGTGCTGGACGAGAGCCGGCGTGGCGCCGAACTGGTGCGCGAACTGATCTCCACTCTGATCGGCGCGGTGGTGGCGGAGGCTGGCCGGCGCCTGGGTGCCGCCCGACCGTCATCCGTCGACCACGTCCGTAACCATCATCAGGCGTTGATCACGTTTTCGTCCGATGCGGCCGCGGCCGAGGCATCGATCAAGGCTTTTCTCAAGGAGCGGATGTACCGCCACGAGCGGGTGATGCGGGTGATGGGCGAGGCGGAATGTATCCTGTTCGACCTGTTCGCCCGGTATCAGAAGGCGCCGCAGGATCTGCCGCCGGAATGGCTGCCGCCGAGCGGGGGCGCGCCTGAGTCGGAGGCTGACCGGGCGCGACGGATTGGCAATTTCATCGCCGGAATGACCGACCGTTTCGCCATCACCGAGCACGTCAGGCTTTTTGACTCGACCCCGGAATTACGTTAGGCGACGCTCGTAAGTACCTTTCGAGACAACGAAATCCGGTGTTTCGTCGATCGAATAGGCGCCTTCAAAGAATTGCGGCGGATGGCCCGCGAAACCGCTATCCATCCTTAAGAATGTCATCCAGCCGGAATGTTCCGGCGCAAGTTCTGGTCGAAGTAAGCCCATGGTCGATTCCGCATCCTCTCTGCATCTGTTTGCCGACGTCCTTGCCCGCGTGCGTGCGGTCTGCGCCGCGCTCGCGGCGGAAGCCGTGCTGCCCAAAGGCATCGACCTCGCGCGCGTGGTGGTCGAGCCCACGAAGGAGGCGTCGCATGGCGACATGGCTACCAATGCCGCGATGGTTCTGGCCAAGGAGGCCAAAGCCAAGCCGCGCGACCTCGCCGAAGCGATCGCGGCCAGGCTGCGCGCCGATGACCTGATTGCCTCCGTTGATGTCGCCGGCCCCGGCTTCATCAATCTGACCCTGAAACCCTCGGCATGGGCCGATGCCTTGCTCACCGTGCTGCGCGAAGGCGCGGCCTATGGGAAAAGCGGCGTCGGCGCGGGCGAGAAGGTCAATGTCGAATACGTCTCGGCCAATCCGACCGGGCCGATGCATGTCGGCCATTGCCGCGGCGCGGTTTTCGGCGATGCGCTGGCAAGCCTCCTGGACTACGCGGGCTATGACGTCACCCGCGAATATTACATCAACGATGCCGGCGCCCAGGTCGACGTGCTGGCGCGCTCCGCGTTCCTGCGTTACCGCGAGGCGCTCGGTGAAACCATCGACATCCCGGAAGGGCTCTATCCCGGCGACTACCTCAAGCCCGTCGGTACCGCGCTGGCGGCCGAGCATGGCGGCAAGCTGCTGGAGATGACGGAAGCCGAATGGCTGCCGCCGGTCCGCGCCAAAGCGATCGCGATGATGATGGAGGAGATCAAGGGCGATCTCGCCGCGCTCAACGCAAACGCTGTTTCGCGCCACGGCCTATGGCGACGACGTCGATCGTCCGCTGAAAAAATCCGACGGCGGCTATACCTATTTCGCCTCGGACATCGCCTATCACAAGACCAAATTCGATCGCGGCTTTCTCAACATGGTCGATGTCTGGGGCTCCGATCACGGCGGCTACATCAAGCGGGTGCAGGCGGCGATCAAGGCTGTTACCGCGAGTCGGGCCGCGCTGGATGTGAAGATCGTGCAGCTCGTCAAGCTGCTGCGCAATGGCGAGCCGGTGAAGATGTCGAAGCGCTCCGGCGATTTCGTCACGCTGCGCGAAGTCGTCGATGAAGTCGGTTCCGACGCGGTGCGCTTCATGATGCTGTTCCGCAAGAACGACGCGGTGCTGGATTTCGACCTCGCCAAGGTGATCGAGCAGTCCAAGGACAACGCTGTTTTCTATGTCCAGTATGGCCATGCGCGGGGGAACTCGGTGTTCCGCAACGCGCGTGAAGCCATCCCTGGCCTGCCGGAGACCGCCGCAGAGCGGGCCGAATTTCTGCGGGATGCGCCGCTGGAACGGCTCGACGATGCCGCCGAACTGGGCCTGATGCGGCAGCTGGCGCTTTATCCCCGGATAATCGAATCGGCCGCAATCGCCCATGAGCCGCACCGAATCGCTTTTTATCTCTATGATCTCGCCAGCGAATTTCATGCGCTTTGGACCAGGGGGCGCGATTTGCCTCATTTACGCTTCATTATCAATAATGATGCAGAGATCACGAGGGCGCGACTGGCCATGGTCCAGGGCGTCGTCTCGGTTCTGGCATCGGGTCTCGCCGTTCTCGTCGTCCACGCACCAGACGAGATGCGATAGGCAGGGGACACGCCGGTCACATGGGACCTGTGACGGCATCTGACAGTGGCCGTTTCGTTTAGAATGGCGGGGTTGGCGGCTTTCCCGAAGGGGACGCGACATCACGATGGCTGATCGATACCAGGACAGACCTTATCCCGCCGGCGACGACTATGACCGCGGCGGTCAGGCACCTTCAAAAGGCGAGAACGATCCGCTTGCCGAGCTTGCACGGCTGATCGGTCAGACCGATCCATTCGCCAGTTTGGGCCGCGCCAACCAGCCGGTTGCGCCGCGCAGCAACGAACGCGATCGGTTCCATCAGCCTGAGCCGGCGCTGGAAGCGGATGATGCGCCCGCCGGCCCGCCGCCCTGGATGCAACGGGCGGCCGCACAGGAGCAGCCTCAACAGGATTTCCACTCTCACCTGCATCCGGTGCAGCGCTACGCCGCCGCGCCTGCAACCGAGCCGGATTACCATCAGGCGCCGCCGTTTGCGACCAGCCCGGATCACCATGAACAAGCCGATCCGGGCCGCTACGACGACGCGCTGTACGGGCAGTTGCCGGGTACGCCGGGCGGCTTGCCGGAAGACGCCGGTTATGATGATCCCTACGCCTACCAGGACGATTACGGCGCGGAGACCGATGATCAGAGCCAGAAGTCGCGCCGCAGCGGAATGATTACGGTCGCCGTGGTGCTTGCACTGGCGGTGGTCGGGACCGGGGCCGCGTTTGCCTATCGGACCTATGTCGGATCGCCGCGCAGCGGAGAGCCGCCGATCATCAAGGCGGATGCCGGTCCGAACAAGGTGGTTCCGCAGACCCAATCCGGGGATCCCAACGGCAAGCTGATTCAGGATCGCCTGGCCGCCGGTGGTACGGAGAAGCTGGTTTCGCGCGAAGAACAGCCGGTCGACCTCAAGGACGGCAAGTCCGGCCCGCGGGTGGTGTTTCCGCCGCTGAACCAGAATGCAAATCCGCCCTCCACCGCGAGCGTGGCGCCGGGCAACAGGCCTCCGGCCATTGCCGGCAACGGCACTTTGACAGGCGATGAACCGCGAAAGATCCACACCTTCGCCGTGAGAGGCGATCAGGCTGACGTCGCCGCGACGCCGGTGGCGAAACCGGCTCCTGCGCCGCCAGGGCGAACCGCCGCGCCGCCGCCGGCTGCAGCGCCGCGAAATCCATCGCCAGCGACCGCTAATGCCAATGCGTCCAGCGCCAATGCGCCGCTGTCCCTGGCACCGCAGACCGCTGCAGCGCCGACCGATACCCGTACGCGCGTGGCATCGACCAGTTCCGCGCCACAGCCGATCGCGCCGCCGGCCGCCAGCAGCGGTAGCGGCTACATGGTCCAGGTCTCGTCGCAACGCAACGAAGCCGACGCCCAGGCCTCATTCAGGTCCCTGCAGGGCAAGTTCCCGGGGGTGTTGGGCTCGCGTGCGCCGCTGATCAAGCGGGCGGATCTGGGTGACAAGGGCGTCTATTACCGGGCCATGGTCGGGCCGTTCGGGTCACCCGAGGAGGCCTCCCAGTTCTGCGGCAGCCTGAGATCGGCCGGCGGACAGTGCGTCGTCCAAAGGAATTAACCGCCGTTTCCTTGACCCCCGGGGGCGGCGCGGGCTAATCGGCCCCAATGAGCACGCGCGCATTCATCACCGGCGTATCCGCACTGGAATTGACCGCCGACGAGCGCGCGTTCCTCTGCGCAGAGCGGCCGTGGGGCTTTATCCTGTTCAAGCGCAATATTGAGACGCCGGAACAAGTATCGGCACTCGTAAAAGAATTGCGCGAGACCATTGGTCAATCCGACGCCCCGGTCCTGATCGACCAGGAGGGCGGCCGGGTGCAACGCCTGGGTCCGCCGCATTGGCCAATCTACCCGCCGGGTGCCGTTTTCGGGACGCTCTACGATATCGACCGCAATCTCGGCCTGACCGCGGCGCGGCTGAGCGCTCGGCTGATCGCAGCCGATCTCACCGACCTTGGCATATCGGTCGATTGTCTGCCGCTGGCTGATGTGCCGGCGCCGGGCGCCGATGCTGTCATCGGCAACCGGGCCTACGGAACCGAGCCCGACAAGGTCGCCGCGATCGCCCGCGCCGTGACCGAGGGCCTGGAGCAGGGGGGAATATTGCCGGTTCTGAAGCACATTCCCGGGCACGGGCGCGCCACCGCCGACACCCATATCCGGCTGCCGGTGGTTGATTCCCCCGAAGCGGAACTGGAACGGACCGATTTTGCGGCGTTTCGACCGCTAGCGGGCCTTCCGATGGCGATGACAGCACATGTTGTGTTTAGCGCGCTAGATCCCGCCCAACCGGCGACGACATCTGCGACAATCATCGAACAGGTGATTCGCGGCGTGATCGGGTTCCAGGGCTTGTTGATGAGTGATGACGTGTCCATGAATGCGCTGGCGGGGTCGATCGCCCAGCGGACCCGGGCAATCGTCACCGCCGGCTGCGATATGGTGCTGCATTGCAATGGCAAGCTGGATGAGATGCGCGCGGTCGCGAGCGAGACGCCGCTTCTGACCGGCAAAGCCCTGGAGCGGGCGAAGCGGGCGCTGGCGTCGCGCAAGACGCCGCAACCGTTCGATCGCAAGGCGACGCGGTCGGAACTGGACGAATTGGTAGGGCGGGCGGGAGTGGCAAGCGCATGAGCGCAGAGATTCTGTCGTTTGAAACCGGACGGCCAGCCGAGCTCGCCGACGACGAGCCGGCGCTGGTCGTCGATGTCGAGGGCTATGAGGGACCGCTGGACCTGCTGCTTGCGCTGGCGCGGCAGCAGAAGGTCGACCTCGCAAAGATTTCCATTCTGGCGCTCGCCGACCAGTATCTGGTGTTCATCGAAGCCGCGCGAAAGATTCGCCTGGAGCTTGCCGCCGACTATCTGGTGATGGCGGCATGGCTGGCGTTTCTCAAATCGCGGCTGTTGTTGCCCGAACCGGCAACGGCTGACGGACCCAGCGCCGAGGAGATGGCGACCGCGCTGGCCAACCGGCTGCGCCGGTTAGAGGCCATTCGCGAAGCTTCCAACCGGCTGATGACCCGACCGCAATTGCAGCGCGATATCTTCCCGCGCGGCCAGCCGGAAACCATCGCCGAGATCAAGCATCCGAGATTTACCGCCACGCTGTTCGATCTGCTGACGGCCTACGCGGCGCAGCGCCAGCAGCGCGTGCTCGCCAGCGTGCATCTGGCGAAACGCACGGTCTGGTCGCTGAGCGAAGCGCGGGCGTCGCTGGAGCGGCTGGTAGGGGTTGCCGAGGACTGGAGCCGGCTCGACGAATACCTGCTCAACTATGTCGTCGATCCCTCGCAAAAGGCCACCGTGTTCGCCTCCAGCTTCGCAGCCGCGCTGGAACTGGTGCGCGAGGGCACGATGGATCTGAACCAGAAAGAAGCGTTCGCACCTTTGTATTTTCGCAAGCGGCCGGCGCAACCTGCGTCCGATGCGATGGCCGCGCCGGAAGTTCCGGTGGAGTAAGTGGAAGAGGGAGACCAAGCCATGGCAAGTCTGGCTGAAAAACGCGTAGCGGACGTCGAAGACAGTTCCGAACATTCCGAGGCGCGGCCGGAGGAATTGCGGTTGCTGGAAGCGCTGCTGTTTGCCTCCACAGAGCCGCTCGATCAGGCAGCACTTGCCAAGCGGATGCCCGACGGCGTCGACGTCAAGGCGGCACTGGCGCAACTGCAGGCCGACTACGCCTTGCGCGGCGTCAATCTGGTGCGCGTCGCCAACAAATGGACGTTCCGCACCGCCAACGATCTATCCTGGCTGATGACGCGCGAGAGCACGGAAACACGGCGATTGTCGCGGGCGGCCATCGAGATGCTGGCCATCATTGCCTATCATCAGCCGGTCACGCGCGCGGAGATCGAGGATATCCGCGGGGTGATCACGTCGAAGGGAACGCTGGACGTTCTCCTGGAAACCGGCTGGATCCGGCCGCGCGGCCGTCGCAAGACGCCGGGCCGTCCGCTGACCTTTGGCACCACCGAAGCGTTCCTGTCGCAGTTCAGCCTTGAGGCGCTCGGCGATCTGCCCGGGCTCGACGAACTGAAGGGGACGGGCCTGTTGGACTCGCGACTGCCATCCGGCTTCAGCGTTCCGACGCCGTCCGACGATCCGGCCCTGCGCGAGGACGAGGATCCGCTGGAGATCGGCGATCTGGAACTGGCGTTGGCGCCGGCCGTGGAGCCCGAAGCGGGCGGCGACGGCTGATTTCCCAAGCAACCCGTCGACCCATTGCCGCGCCCTTAAGGGGGGCGGCAATGGGTCGCGTCACCGCTGATTTGACGCTGTTAAGTCCTTGTTTTTGACACCCCCAGAGCCTAGTTTCCGAACAAGACTAAGGCCGGGTGACTGGCTGCGTGTTTGGAGGGTTGCAGGATGGGTTCACTCAGCATTTGGCACTGGATCGTCGTGATCGCGGTCGTCCTGCTGTTATTCGGGCGCGGCAAGATTTCCGATCTGATGGGCGACGTTGCCCAGGGCATCAAGGCCTTCAAGAAAGGCATGCAGGACGATGAAAAGACTGCAGAAAAGCCCGAGCCCGTCAAAACCATCGATCACAATGCCCAGGCGACCACGGCGGCGCGATCGGATGTTGGCAGCAAGGTTGTCTGACGGTAACGGTTTCCGCGGCAGTCTTGTTCCGCGGCAGTCTTGCGGCGTGACCGGTTGAGGAAGACGCAGGCAACCCCGATTGGGCATTGCCTGGCGTAAGCGGAATTTTTCATGTTCGACATCGGGTGGAGTGAACTGGTCGTGATCGCGGTTGTCGCGCTGATCGCCATCGGCCCGAAGGAATTGCCCGGCGTGCTGCGCATGGTCGGGCAGTGGATGGGCAAGGCGCGCAAGATGGCCGCCGAGTTCCAGGGCCAGTTCAACGAGGCGATGCGCGAGGCCGAGATGGCCGACCTCAAGAAGACTTTCGATGACGTCAGAGACGCGGCCAAGGATCTCACCAGCAACAACGTCATGACCTCGCTGCAGAAGGACGTCAGCGACGCCATGACCGTCGACAAGATCGACAACATCGATACCCCGGTGGCGACCCCGACCACGCCGGAGCCGCCGACGCCCGATACCTTGATCGAGGCCGAGACTCACGCAGCCCAGAACGCGTCGCCGGCGATCACGCAGGAAGCCGGGCCTCAGCCGATTCCGCATGAAACGCAGTCCGAAACCGCGGCGGATATCCTGAAGGACGCCAAAGCGTCATGAGCGCCGAGGATATCGAGGCCAGCAAGGCTCCGTTGATGGATCATCTGATCGAGCTGCGCTCGCGGCTGATCAAAGCGCTGCTGGCGTTCGGAATTGCCTTCATTTTCTGCTTCTTCTTCGCCAAGCAGATCTACAATGTGCTGGTGTGGCCGTTCGTCTGGATCGCCGGCCCGGAAAATTCCAAATTCATCTACACCGCTCTCTTGGAATACTTCCTGACCCAGCTGAAGCTGGCGCTGTTCGGCGCCGGCTTCATCTCGTTCCCGATCGTGGCCGCGCAGATCTACAAATTTGTCGCGCCGGGGCTCTACAAGCACGAGCGCGGCGCGTTTCTGCCCTATCTGATCGCGACGCCGTTCTTCTTCGTACTCGGATCGATGCTGGTCTATTTCGTGGTGCTGCCGATGCTGGTGCGTTTTTCGCTTGGCATGCAGCAGGCCGGCGGCACCGAAACCGCGCAGATCCAGCTGCTGCCGAAGGTGGGTGAATATCTGTCGCTGATGATGTCGCTGATCTTTGCGTTCGGCGTCGCGTTCCAGCTGCCGGTGATCCTGACGCTGCTGGGCCGGATCGGCATCATCACTTCAAGACAGCTGCGCGACAAGCGCCGCTATTTCATCGTCATCGCCTTCATCATCGCCGCGGTGCTCACCCCGCCCGACGTCATCAGCCAGGCCTCGCTGGCGGTGCCGCTGCTGCTGCTCTACGAGGGCTCGATCATCGCGGTGGCGATGGTGGAAAAGAACGCCGCGAAAGCGGCCGCTGCCGCCAATCCGCCCGCGGCATCGCCGCCGCCTCCGGAAAGCACGCTGGCGGAGTAGGACGAAGCGGCCGCGTCTCACCTATCATCGAGCGACATCGCCCATGATTCGTGATGCCCGGGCTTGACCCGGGCATCCACGACTTGGTCTAACGCGGCGCACGTGGATGGCCGGGACAAGCCCGGCCATGACCCAGGAATTTGGCCATGCACGACATCAAATCGATCCGCGACAATCCCGAGGCTTTCGACACTGCGCTGAAGCGGCGCGGGCTCGCGCCGTTGTCGGCGTCGCTCCTGGCGATCGATGAGCGCCGCCGCACGGCGATTGTGGCCTCCGAGCAGGCGCAGGCGCGGCGCAACGCGGCGTCCAAGGAAATCGGCGACGCCAAGAAGGCCAAGGACGACGTCCGCGCGGCAAAGCTGATGGCCGAGGTCACCGAACTCAAGACCACGATGCCGCAGATGGAAGCGGCGGTGAAGGCAGCGGAAGAAGAACTGAAGACGGCGCTGGCGGAAATTCCCAACCTGCCGCTCGGCGAAGTGCCTGACGGCAGCGATGAGCACGACAACGTGCTGCATCATCAATTCGGCGCCAGGCGCGATTACACGTTCGCGCCGAAACCGCATGATGATCTCGGCGGCGCGCTCGGTTTCATGGATTTCGAGGCGGCGGCCAAACTGTCGGGCGCGCGCTTTGTCGTGCTGAAAAAGGGTCTGGCGCGGCTGGAACGCGCCATCGGGCAATTCATGCTGGATCTGCACACCAATGAGCACGGCTACATGGAAGTGAATCCACCGCTCTTGGTGCGTGATGATGTCATGTTCGGCACGGCGCAGTTGCCAAAATTTGCAGAAGATCAGTTCAAAACGTTCTTCGATGTAACTGAACTCGACGCAAAGCTCGCCGAACTTCAAGCTCAGGGCTTGGTGCCTGATAATTCAACCGTAAGAAATACACTCACAGCGGTCTTTGCTGCTGCTGACAAAGATGTTGTGCAAGCGCGTCGCTGGCTCATCCCTACGGCGGAGGTGCCGCTGACCAATCTGGTGCGCGAATCCATCCTCGACGAAAAAGAGCTGCCGATGCGCTTAACAGCGTTGACGCCGTGTTTCCGCGCCGAAGCCGGCGCTGCCGGGCGCGACACCCGCGGCATGATCCGCCAGCACCAGTTCACCAAGGTCGAACTGGTCTCGATCACCACGCCGGACAAGAGCAAGGACGAGCACGAGCGCATGCTGGCCTGCGCCGAGGAAGTGCTGCGGCAACTCGATCTGCATTACCGGGTGATGACGCTGTGCACCGGCGACATGGGCTTTGCATCGCAAAAGACCTACGACATCGAAGTCTGGATGCCGGGGCAGGGCGACGGCGGTGCTTACCGCGAAATCTCGTCGTGCTCGGTGTGCGGCGATTTCCAAGCCCGCCGCATGGACGCGCGCTATCGCGGCGCCGACGGTAAGCCGCATTTCGTCCACACCCTGAACGGCTCCGGCACCGCGGTCGGCCGCGCGCTGATCGCCGTGATGGAGACCTATCAGCAGGAGGACGGCTCGATTGCCGTGCCCGACGTGCTGCAGCCCTATATGGGCGGGCTGAAGGTGATCGAAAAATAGAGCGCTTCGAATTGGACCGTCCACGGACGCAGGTACTTCGCGCCTAAGCGCGACTGGCCGTCAGCAGCGAGCACTTCGCCCGGGAAGCCCTGATATTGACGAAGCCGACCAGAGTGCCGGAAAAGGTTTTCCGGCTCCTGGTATCCACCGTGTCGGAGAGGGTGCGACGGCGTTCGGTGGAATAGCGCCCATCCCTGCTGCGAAACGAGCAGAGGATTTCGAGGTCCTTGACCGCGTAGTCGTTGTCGTTGCGCAGCGTGAACGTCACCAGCGCCTTCGATCCCAGCCCGCCTCGTCTGAACGACTGCCTTGAGATTCTGAGGTGATCCGTCTGTGCGGGCTCCGGAAAAATTGCGCCTGGCTGTTGCGCTGCGGGAGCAGCGTCAGGCTGCGCCTGAGGCTCGTCCGGCGTCACTGCAATCATGGTTTGGGCGGAGGTGGGTTGGACGGAGGTCTCGGCGCCGCTCTTGGCTAGCGCGAAAAAGGAAATCCATGCGGCGAATCCCGCGATCAGGATCACCGGAAGCGCAATGACCACAGTTTGATAGCGTTTTATCGCCATTTCCGTCGTCCTGGCATGCGCCGCCGATACGGCAACGTTAATAACCGAACTCTCGCGCTTGAATCCGGCTTGCCAGCGCAATTTCCACAGAAGCAAACTGCGATCGTCGAAAAATGTTCCGCCCCATTTAGTCCGGTGCGCGGACAGCGAAAAAGCCTCAGTGTGCTCACCGGCGATTCGGCACGGGAAATCCGGCCTGCCCGAAGCTGCCGGTTATGTTATCAGGGCGGCGTGAAAATCGGCTGAAAAGGGCATATGAGCGGATGCGGATTCTCTGTACCAACGACGACGGCATTCATGCCCCGGGCCTGAAAATCGTCGAGCAGATCGCGCGCGCGCTGTCCGACGACGTCTGGGTGGTCGCGCCGGAACTCGACCAGTCCGGCGTTTCGCATTCGCTGTCGCTGAACGACCCGCTGCGGTTGCGCGGAGTCGGGCCGCGGCATTTCGCTGTCCGGGGCACGCCGACCGATTGCGTGATCATGGGCGCCCGCCACATCCTCGGCGAAAAGCTGCCGGACCTGGTGCTGTCAGGCGTCAACAAGGGCCGCAACGTCGCCGAGGACGTGGTCTATTCGGGGACTATTGCCGGTGCGCTGGAAGGCACCATCCTCGGCCTGCCGTCATTCGCGCTGTCGCAGGAATTCAGCTTGGAGACCCGCAACAAGCCCTATTGGGACACCGCGCTGCAATTCGGCCCGCAGATCCTGCGCAAGGTGATCGACGCCGGTGTGCCCAGAAACACCGTGATCAACGTGAATTTTCCGGCCTGCGCGCCGGAGGAGGTCGTGGGCGTCCAGGTGACGCGGCAGGGCAAGCGCAATCAGGGCTTTTTGAAAGTGGACGAGCGGCGCGACGGCCGCGGCAATCCGTATTTCTGGATCGGGTTCGAGCGCATTGCCGTGGTCGACGTTCCAGCGGAGGGCACCGATCTCGCGGCACTGGCGGCGCGCTTCGTGTCGGTGACGCCGCTGCGGCTCGACCGCACTGACGATGCGTTTTCGGCTGCGCTCGCTGCGACGCTGAAGTAAGGGCGGGGGCCCTAGGTTAGTGGCGCGCTGCGTTGCGCCACTAGTGACCGTCATACCCGCGAAAAGCGGGTATCCAGTACGCCGCAGCTTTTCGACTCTGTTGCCGGCGCTCTGGAATACTGGGTCACTCGCTTTCCGCGGGTGATGACATCTGGGCGTGTTTTGCCGCTGATCTTCGAGGCGATCCTAAACCGTCGCGCTCTTCAACGTGCTCGCGATCATCTTCGCCAGGGTTTCCATCTGGAACGGCTTCTGCAGCGCCGGCCGGTTGCGATATTCCTCCGGCAAGCCCTGCGCGCCGTAACCGGTGGCGAAAATGAACGGACGGTTGCGCGCCTCGATCACACTGGCGACAGGTGAGATCACCTTGCCGTTGACGTTGACGTCAAGAATGGCGATGTCGAATTCGGTGGATTGCGCGAGCCGGATCGCTTCATTGATCTCGCCTGCTTCGGCCGCGATCTTGTAACCCAACTCTTCCAGCATGTCCGCAACCATCATCCGGATCATGACCTCGTCCTCGACGAGGAACACAGAGCCGCCTTGCGGCGTCGACGCAGTCATGGTGGAAGTCCTTGCCCAATTCCGTATTCAGAGTCGCAAATAACGCGGTCGAACGCAACGACAACGTCACGCTGCCATCCGCCAAACGACACGTTGTGTCGTACCGTGAGCATTCAGTGAGCGGGTAGGCGGGCGACCCGGGTACCATAACCGGGCTCAGGCGGCTTTGGTTCCACCGTCGGAACCGAGTTTGGAACAAGAGGCGGCGGCTGGATTCGCGGATTTGCGTCAACCCATCTGCTCTAAGCCAAGTTAAACCTACAATGTGTCGCTACGAGGTTGTTGCCATGCCGTCTGCCGAAAATCCGCCCGAAAAGATGATGTTTCAACTTAATCTGCGGCGGCGCGGAATCAGCGATCAGGCGGTCCTGCGGGCTATGGACGCCATACCGCGCGACCTTTTCGTCGAGCCCGCCGATCGCGCCCATGCCTACCGGGACACCGCGCTTGCCATCGCCTGCGGGCAAACCATCAGCCAGCCCTTCGTGGTGGCCTACATGACCGAGCAACTGCAATTGCAGCCCGGTCATCGGGTACTCGAGATCGGCACCGGTTCGGGCTACCAGGCCGCCATCCTGTCCAGGCTTTGCCGGGAGGTCTTGAGCATCGAGCGCTTTCGAACCTTGGCCAATCTCGCCCGCGCGCGGCTGGAGAAACTGCAATGCGACAACGTCGAGGTCATGCTGGGGGATGGCTTCGACGTGCCCGCAAACCTCGGACTTTTCGACCGCATCATCGTCACGGCGGCAATGGCGGAGATTCCCGAAGCCTTGATCCAGCGGCTCGAAGACGACGGCATTCTAGTCGCGCCAGTCGGTCCCCGTCATGGCACCCAGACCCTGATCCGGATCCGGAAAACCGGCACGGGTCTTGAGCGCAAGGCGCTGGTGGACGTGCGCTTCGTGCCGGCGCTGCCCGGCATCGCCCGCGAGCTGTAGACCGGACCCAGTACGATTCGAAGATTGTCGCAGGGTTAAAGGCTTGTTTACTGGCAGCGTGTTTACTCAAGTCAGAAGTTTGTTGCGTATGAGTGAGTAACCATGTCCCGTTTCGTCGCGTTGCTTTGCTCGCGCCGCGCTCCGCATGTTGCGGTGCTGGCATTGATGTCGATTGGATTTGCCGGCTGCAGCGCCGACATGTCGACGCGGCTCGCACAAAATCAAAGTACTTCAGGTCAGCCAAGCCAGTTCGGATGGCAGCGGGAGGCTACGGGCTCCGTGGCGCCGCCAGCTCCGGTGGAGCGCCCGGAGCTGCCGCAATATGCCCGGCCGCAGCCCCAGGTTCAGTCGTCAGCCCTGCCGCCGTCGATCGCAGCGCCGCAATCGTATCCGACCGGCAGCGGTGTGTCGGGAGGAGGGCGCGGGCTCGCGTCCTATGCGCCGCCAGCACGGGTGCCGCTTGAAACCACCGGCTCCGTTGCGCCGCGCTCCGTTGCCGCCGCCCACGGACCGGGCCGCGAGAGTGGTACCACCATCATCGTTGGCAGCAGCGATACACTGGATCTGCTGGCGCACCGGGTCCCCGCCAGCAAGCCGGTCGCTGCGGCTCCCGTCGGTCCGGCAAGCGTGCACTTCGTCAATCGCGGCGATACTCTGATGAGCATCGCGCACCATAACCATGTGCCGGTGGCGGAGCTCGCCAGGGCCAACAGCCTCCAGCCCAATGCCAAGCTCAAGATCGGCATGAAGATCAACGTACCCGGCGCGCGCAGCGCCGCTGCGTCTGCTCCAGCCGCCGCAGCGCCCGCTGCCGTCGCGGCGGTACCTGCCGCGGTACCGGCGCCTGCAACCAAGATGGCTTTGGCCGAACCCGTCCAGAAAGCACGGCTTGCCCAGGCGACGCCGACGCCCGAGGAATCCGCTCCGGAATTTCCGGTGAAGGCCGCCGACGCCACCGGCGCGCTGCCGACATTCCGCTGGCCGGTGCGCGGCCGCGTGATCACGACCTACGGTGCGAAAACCAACGGAAAACAGAACGACGGAATCAACGTCGCAGTTCCCGAGGGAACGCCGGTCAAGGCTGCCGAGGACGGCGTCGTCGCCTATTCGGGAAATGAGCTCAAGGGATACGGCAATCTGATCCTGGTTCGGCACACCAACGGTTATGTCACCGCATATGCCCATGCGAGTGAACTGATGGTGAGGCGCGGCGAGACCATCAAGCGCGGCCAGATCATTGCCAAATCGGGTCAATCGGGTGAGGTGGGATCGCCGCAGCTCCACTTCGAGATCCGTAAGGGATCTACGCCTGTTGACCCGCTTCAATTCCTCAACGGCGCGTGAGGCGCGGCGACGAGGACTACCCCACGATCGAACGACAACCTCTCCACGTCATGGCCGGGCCCTTGTCCCGGCCACCCACGTCTGGAGCGCCAAAGAAGACGTGGATGCCGGAACAAGTCCGGGCATGACGAACTCTGGGGTGGTGCGCATGGCGTCGTGCGCGACGTGGTCTTCGCTTACTTCGCCTTGATCCGCACGCCCATCCGTCCCGCCAGTTCCTGGGTGAACTGCCAGGCGACGCGGCCGGAGCGCGAGCCGCGCGTAGTCGACCATTCCAGCGCCTCGCGCTCGAGCTCGGCCTCGATCAGCTTGATGCCGAAATGGCTGCAATAGCCCTTCACCATCGCCAGATATTCGTCCTGGCTGCAGCGGTGAAAGCCGAGCCACAATCCGAACCGGTCCGACAGTGAGACCTTTTCCTCCACCGCCTCGCCGGGATTGATGGCAGTGGACCGTTCGTTCTCCACCATCTCGCGCGCCAGCAAATGGCGGCGATTGGAGGTCGCATACAGGATCACGTTGTCGGGCCGGCCCTCGATGCCGCCTTCGAGCACGGCTTTCAGGGACTTGTAGGAGGCGTCATTGCCGTCGAACGACAGATCGTCGCAGAACACGATGAAGTAAAAGTCCGAGCTCCGCAGCAGCGCCATCAAGGCCGGAAGGCTTTCGATGTCCTCGCGGTGAATCTCGATCAGCTTCAAACGGCCGGCAACCTTGCGGTCGGCGTTGACGCTGGCATGCGCGGCTTTCACCAGCGACGATTTGCCCATGCCGCGCGCACCCCACAGCAGCGCGTTGTTGGCGGGCAGGCCAAAGGCGAAGCGTTCGGTATTCTCGATCAGGATATCGCGCATCCGGTCGATGCCCTTGAGCAGGAACAGGTCGACGCGGCTGACGTGCGGCACCGGCGCCAGCCGCCCGTCGGGGTGCCAGACGAAGGCGTCCGCGGTTGTTGCCAGCGCATCGGCGTTGGAAGCTTCCGGGGAGGTCGCGGCCATGCCGGCGGCGATGGCTTCAAGCGCGCGGGCGATGCGTTCCTCGGTGCCATAGCTCAAGGGTTGCCGCGGAGGTTTTTTCGCGGCGACCTTGGATTTCGGGGAGACGGATTTTGCGGCGGCGCGAGAGCCGGTTTTACGATTTATTTTTGACATCTTTTGCTTTCCTGACGGCGCACCCATATCGAGCCCGGTAGTGTGCCGCAAGCGGTCAAAATGAGGGAAAAATGAAGCGGCCGGCGGCGTTGCAATTGGGCCGCTGGCCGCTATAGTCCGCGCGAATTTGCCGAAACCGGCCCTGACGCCCCGCCGCTGCGCGGCGCCGGTTCGCCTTTAATCTCACGAGGAATACCCCGGATGTTCATTACCCCTGCGTTTGCCCAGGCCGCAGCCGGCGGCGACACCAACAGCATGTTGATGTCGCTGCTGCCGTTCGCGCTGATCTTTGTCATCATGTATTTCCTGATCCTGCGGCCGCAGCAGAAGAAGGTGAAGGATCACGCCGAACTGGTGAAGAACATTCGGCGCGGCGACACCGTGGTGACTTCGGGCGGCTTGGTCGGCAAGGTCACCAAGGTGGTGGACGACGACCAGATCGAATTCGAAATCTCGGACGGAGTTCGTGTCAGGCAGATGCGGCAGATGATTTCGGGCGTGCGCGCCAAGGGCGAGCCGGCCAAGGAAAAGAGCGAGCCGGCCAAGGACGAGAGCGCCGCAAGCTAGCGCTGTTTTGGTTCCAGGCACCGCAATTTCATTCTCTGACGGGTCAACTCGATGCTGTATTTCACGCGGTGGAAGGCGCTGGCGATCATTCTGACCGCGCTTGTGGTGTGCCTCTGCGCCGTGCCGAATTTCTTTCCGGAAAACACCGTGAAGGCCTGGCCGACATGGGCGCAGCGTCGTCTCGTGCTCGGCCTCGATCTGCAGGGCGGCTCGTATCTTCTGCTTGAGGTCGATGCGAACTCGGTCAAGAAGGACAAGCTCGACCAGCTGCGCGACGACGTTCGCCGTACCTTGCGTGACGCCAAGATTGCCTATACCGGCCTTGCCGTTAAGGCCGACAGCGTCGAGGTCCGCATCACCAAGGACACCGATCTGCCGACCGCGCTCGCGAAGCTGCGTGAACTGTCGCAGCCGCTGGGCGGGTTGCTCGGCTCCAATGGGCAGCGCAGCCTCGAGATCGCTGACGCCGGCGGCGGGCTGATCCGGCTGACCATTCCGCCGGCGGCGATCGCCGACCGAGTGAGGCAAGCGGTCGAGCAGTCGATTACGATCGTCGAGAAACGCGTCAACGAACTCGGCACGGTCGAGCCGCTGATCCAGCGTCAGGGCAATGATCGGATCCTGGTCCAGGTGCCAGGCCTGGGGGATCCCACAAGATTGATCCAAATTCTCGGCCAGACCGCGAAGATGGATTTCCGCATGGTCGATACCACCGTGCCGCCGGACCAGGCCCTGCAGGGCAAGGTGCCGCCGGATTCGGAAGTCCTCCCCAGCGCGGAAAATCCGAACACGCCCTATGTTATCAAGAAGCAGGTGCTGGTTTCCGGCGGCGATCTGACCGACGCGCAGCCCGGCTTCGACCAGCGCAACGGCCAGCCGATCGTCTCGTTCAAATTCAACTCGTCCGGGTCGCGCAAATTCGCCCAGGCGACTACCGAGAACGTCAAGCAACCGTTTGCGATCGTGCTGGACAACAAGGTGATCTCGGCGCCGGTGATCCAGGAGCCGATCACCGGCGGTCAGGGCCAGATTTCCGGCAATTTCACCGTGCAGCAGGCCAACGATCTCGCCATCCTGCTGCGCGCGGGCGCTCTGCCGGCGCCGCTGACAGTTATTGAACAGCGCACCGTCGGCCCCGGCCTCGGCCAGGACTCAATCGATAGCGGCGAGCTCGCCGCCTATGTCGGCTCGATCCTGGTGATCGTGTTCATGCTCTTGACCTACCGGCTGTTCGGCGTGTTCGCCAACATCGCGGTCGCCATCAACGTCGCGATGATCTTCGGCGTATTGTCGCTCTTGAACGCAACACTGACGCTGCCCGGCATTGCCGGCATCGTGTTGACCGTCGGCATCGCGGTGGATTCCAACGTGCTGATCTATGAGCGCATCCGCGAGGAAATCCGCGGCGGCCGTACCGCGATTTCCGCTATCGACGCCGGCTTCAAGCGCGCGTTGTCGACGATTCTGGACTCCAACATCACCACATTTATCGCCGCTGCGGTGCTGTTCTATATCGGCACCGGACCGGTGCGCGGCTTCGCCGTGACGCTCGGCATCGGCATTATTACCACGGTTTTCACCGCCTTTACCCTTACCCGGCTGATCGTCGCCGGCTGGGTACGGTGGAAGCGGCCGCAACGCGTGCCGATTTAAGATGCGGAGCGCGCTGTGACACACTTTATTCTGCTTGGGCTGCTGGCCGTGATCGTGGTGTTGACCGTTGTCAGCTGCCTGGGCCTGCTGCCGTCGCTGCGAATCGTACCCGACGACACCAAGTTCGATTTCACCCGCTTTCGCCGCATCAGCTTTCCGATTTCGGCGCTGCTGTCGATCGTCGCGATCACGCTGTTTTTCACCCACGGCCTGAATTTCGGTATCGACTTCAAGGGCGGTACGCTGCTTGAGGTGCAGGCCAAGTCGGGCACCGCCGACATTGCGTCGATGCGGGCGAGCTTGAGCAGTCTTGGCCTCGGCGACATACAGCTGCAGCAGTTCGGTGGCCCCGCCAATGTGCTGATCCGGGTTGCCGAGCAGCCCGGCGGCGATGCGGCGCAGCAGGAAGCGGTGCAGAAGGTGCGCGGCGCGCTCGGCGACGCCGTCGAGTACCGGCGCGTGGAGGTGGTCGGGCCGCGGGTGTCGGGCGAACTCTTGGCTTACGGCATGCTGGGCCTGATGCTCGCGATCTGTTCGATCCTGATCTATCTCTGGTTCCGGTTCGAGTGGCAATTTGCGCTCGGCGCCATGATCGCCAACGTGCACGACATCGTGCTGACGATCGGCTTCATGTCGATCACCCAGGTCGATTTCGATCTGACCAGCATTGCCGCGTTGCTGACGATTCTCGGCTATTCCTTGAACGACACGGTGGTGATCTACGATCGAATCCGCGAAATGCTGCGGCGCTATAAGAAGATGCCGATGCCGGAACTGTTGAATGAATCGATCAATTCGACGCTGTCGCGCTCGATCATCACCCACGTCACGGTGACCCTGGCGCTGCTGGCGCTGCTGCTGTTCGGCGGCCATGCCATCCACAGCTTCACCGCCGTCATGATGTTCGGCGTGGTGCTGGTGGGTACCTATACCTCGATCTTCATCGCGGCACCGATCCTGATCTATCTTGGTGTCGGCACTCACCGGGCCGACGCGCAGGATAAGCCGCCGAAGCGGTGACCGTGCCGGTCGTCCCGGAAGCCCCGCATCTGCCGCGATCGGCGCCGATCGACGCCTATGGCAATGGCGGTTTTCACTTCGCCGAGATGTCGCATCGCGGTTCGCTGTTGTGCCTGCCCGATGCGATCTGGGCCTGGCCGGTGACGCGGCCGCAGGACATCGACAGGGCCTCGCTGGACCGGGTGTTTGCCGCGGCAAGCGGCATCGACACGCTGATCGTCGGCAGCGGCACCGCTGTCTGGCTGGCGCCCGCAGCGTTGCGCGAGGCGCTGCGCGCGGTCAAAGTGGTGCTCGATGTGATGCAGACCGGTCCGGCGATCCGAACCTACAATATCATGATCGGCGAGCGGCGGCGGGTCGCCGCGGCGCTGATCGCGGTGCCATGAGCGGCGCCGGATCCGAGCAGGACGCCGCGGCGTTCTGCGCCGAACTGGTGCGCAGCCACGATTTCACCCGCTATGCGTCCACGCTGTTCGTAAAACCCGAGCGGCGGCGCCCGCTGCTGGCGCTGTATGCGTTCAACGCCGAGATTGCCCGCGTCCGCGAGCAGGTCAGCCAGCCGCTGCCCGGCGAGATTCGCCTGCAATGGTGGACCGATATGCTGGCCGGAGCCGGGCATGGCGGAATCGAGGGCAATCCGGTCGCCGCCGAACTGTTGCTGGCGATCAGGACCTGCGGTTTGCCGGTCGAGCGGCTGTCGCGTTTGATCGATGAGCATCAATTCGATCTCTACAACGATCCGATGCCGACCATGGCGGCGCTCGAAGGCTACATCGACGACACTTCATCGGCACTGTTTACGCTCTCCGCCCGTATTGTGACAGGGCAGCAATCCGAAGCGATCGATCACCTCGGGCGCCATGCCGGCCTAGCGCTGGGGATTGCACGGGTGATCGGGGCGCTGCCGCTGGACGCATCGCGGCGGCAACTCTTCGTGCCGCTGCAATTGCTGGAACGGCACGGCAGCGGACTGGAAGAGGTCTTCGCGGGCAAAGAGACGCCGACCTTGCGCGCGGCGCTGGACGAACTGATCGGCGAAGCACGCGCGCATGCGAAAACCGCGTTCGCACTGCTGCCGAGCATCCCGCCGGATGGGCGGGCGGTGTTCCTGCCGCTGGCGCTGGTTGGGCGCGATCTGGAGCGCATGGCGCGCGCGGACAACGATCGGTTCGCGCCGCACGTCAACTCGCGCTTTCGCACCTTGTGGACGTTGTGGCGGGCATCGCGCTCGAAAGAGTTCAGAGGCTGAATGCCTGCACTTTAACGGCGCGAATGCGCGCCCGATGCTAAACTCCGCGAAGCAATCCAGCAACCGTCAAGAAGACTGGATTGCTTCGTCGCGGAGTTTATCATCGGGCCGGCCGAAGGCCGGACCCGTTGGCTTCTCGCAATGACGCGGAAGCGTCGGTCTCACAATCACGGTGGGGCTTCAAAATTGAACCGATCGCGCAAGTTCTTGCGCGATTCCAGAATGCCTTTGAGGAACGCGCGGTCGGTCGCGCCCGTCATCATGGGCTCGAGCAGATCGAGCTGGTTCATCGCCACGAGCTGCAGGATTTCGGTGCGAATCTTGCCGGCGACGTCGCGCGGCAAAGCCGGAATGACCTGGAGATGCTCCGGAGCTTTCGGGCCGGTGGCGGCGGCGAGCGCGGCCTGCAGCGGTGTTTCGAGCGCGGCATCGTCGGCTTCGACGAAGGCATAGAGACCGACGCCGGTGCGGCGGTCCGCGAACGCGACAATGGCGGCGTCGCGGACGGCGGGATTTTTCCTGATGAGGTCGATCAGGACCGGCGCGTCGTTGACAAGACGCCGGCCGCCGCCCTCGCGGTCGGTGAAATTGAAAATGCCGCGGGTGATTGCGCGATAGACCTTCTTGCCGGTCAGCAGCCAGAGCCGCGCGACAAAGGATTTGTGCGCGAGAATTTTGCGCTCTTTCGGCGTCAGCGCCTCCGGTGCGTAGCTGCGCTTGTGTTTCAACAGATGCCGCAGATCCTCATAGGCGGCGATGCGAAACAGCCGGCCGCGGCTCTTGAAGCAAACCGCGAGCTGAAAGTCGGTCAGGTAAGCGCGGCCGTCGCTGCCGCGCAGCCAGTTCTGCTCTTTGGCAAGGTCGTTGTGGCAAATGCCTCTGCGGTGCAATTCGCGTAAGGCCATCTTGGCCGAATGGAAGTAAGCAATATCGCCGAACGGTTTTGCGAGATGCAGCGCCACGCCGTTGATGAAGCCGCGTACCAGCGCCTGCCGCCCGGCCCACAGCAATTCCGGGCCGACGTGGAGGTCGCGCGCCAGCGCCAGCGCGCGGCGTTCGCGGTCAAACAGATGCTGCGCCGGAAGGTATGACCACCACGGCACCTGATCGAGCCGGCGCAACACCGCATCGACCTCGCCGGCCTCAGTGCGGTAGCGGCCGCGCTCGACGGTGGAGAACACGTCACGCTTCAGCAGCACGCCTTCGGTCCACTTTGTGGACAGCGTCGCGGCGTCCTCTCTCGGCAGCGTCATGATAGTGGTCCTGAGGGATCCGGCGCGCAGATATGGGCTCACGCGGCGGCCGGAATGCGCAGGCTGTCGGCAATCCACCGATCGAGATCGGTCAAGGCGCGGGCGCTGAGCGCCTGCTTCCTGGCGACGGTCTTTTCGTTGCCGCGCAGCCGCACGCCTTCGGCATTTTTTGTGGGTGCGCTTGCCAGCGGCGGGAACAGTCCGAAATTGACGTTCATCGGCTGGAACGAGCGCGGGCCGGCGTCGATGGTCTCGATATGGCCGCCGGTGATGTGGCCGAGCAGCGAGCCCAGCGCGGTGGTCGGCGGCGGCGGAGAAAGCGACTGCATCCGCGCGTCGGCCGCAGCATACAGGCCCGCAATCAGTCCGATGCTGGCGGATTCGACGTAGCCTTCGCAGCCGGTCATTTGCCCGGCGAAGCGCAGCCGCGGCTGGGCGCGCAACCGCAATTGACCGTCGAGCAGCTTTGGCGAGTTCAGGAAGGTGTTGCGGTGCAGCCCGCCGAGCCGCGCGAATTCGGCGTTCTCAAGTCCGGGGATGGTGCGGAAGATGCGCTGCTGCGCCCCATGCTTCAGCTTGGTCTGGAAGCCGACCATGTTGTAGAGCGTGCCGAGCTTGTTGTCCTGCCGCAGCTGCACGATGGCATAGGCCTTGACCGGCAGGCAGCCGTCGAAGTAGGGGGTGTTCCCCTCCCACTGCTTGAAGTCGGTCTTCTCGCCGGTGACCAGCGCATCGACGAAAGCGTCGTATTGCTCTTTGGTCATTGGGCAATTGATGTAGTCGGCGCCGGTGCCGCCCGGGCCGACCTTGTCGTATCGCGACTGAAACCAGGCCACCGACATGTCGATGGAGTCCTTGTGCACGATCGGCGCGATGGCATCGAAGAACGCCAGCGCATGTTCGTCGGTGAGTTCGCTGATGGCATCGGCCAGCGCTGCCGAGGTCAGCGGTCCTGTCGCGACAATGACGTTGCGCCAGTCTGCAGGGGGAAGGCCGTCGACTTCGGCCCGGCTGATCTCGATCAGGGGATGCTCGTTCAGCGTTGCGGTGACGCTTGCGGAGAAGCCGTCACGATCCACCGCCAGCGCGCCTCCGGCGGGCACCTGATTGGCGTCGGCGGCGCGCATGATCAATGAGCCAAGCCGGCGCATTTCGGCGTGCAGCAGCCCAACCGCATTGTTGGCGGCGTCGTCGGAGCGGAAGGAATTGGAACAGACCAGTTCGGCAAGGCCGTCGGTGCGATGGGCGTCGGTCATCCGCTGCGGTCGCATCTCGTGGAGAATCACGGATACGCCAGTATTGGCAACCTGCCACGCGGCTTCGGAACCGGCGAGGCCGGCGCCAATGATGTGGACCGGTTCAGATGAGGATTTGGTGCCTGTCATAGCGCCCACAGGTAGCGCGTTTTCAGGCGAAGTGGAATCCAGATCGCGCGGGAACGTGCGATCTTGAACGGCATCGACGCCGATACGACAACGCCCGCGGCAGGGCGGACGTTGTCCGTCCGTCAATCGGCCGAAACTATTCAGCCGTTGTAGGAACCGGCGGCAACGCGCGGAATGTCCGAGCGATCAAGGCCGATATCGGCCAGTTCGCGATCGCTGAGCTGGGACAATTCGCTGACATTGCGCTGATAGTCCCGGAACGCCTGGATCATGCGGATGAACGAGAGCAACATGGGTAGTCTCCTTGCTTTACGATTCAGCCCTTGGAGGAAGGCTTCCTCGTTGAAATGAATATAGGTCATTATACCGCGGTGCAGCAGTCCGAATGCTGCGATGCAGCTAAGCGCTCCCTGCATAACGACCGCAAGGAATGATTAACCTTTCGGCACGATTGCGTATTTTGGCATCGAAGCCTGCCGGCGACTCTTGGAAAAGACCTCGGTTGCTTTAATTTTATCCATCTAATCATGGTCTTGCCGCAAGCCAGCCACATCGCCTGCCGGCGGCGGGAGATCGCAAAGCTGTGAAGAGCGCCCCGATCAGGGGCCAGAAGTCCTTGAGCTATCGCACGAAATTTTCGCCACCGCCGACGAGAGCGCATGCGTGATTCGCATGTGCAATTGTATAAATGAATTTTTGTTCAAAATTTAAGGCAATTGCCCGGATTCTGAGAGACATGGGCAGGAAGGAAATCGTGGCGGCACAAAGTGCAATGCTCGATGGCCACATCGGAGCTTGCGGTGCGCATATCGGCAAGGCTGCCCACATTGGCATGATGAAATAAGCTTGAAGCGGAGGGCCGTTTGCAACGTCGCGACCGGCCCTTCAAACTCGCGATTTCACGGCGCCCTGGCGAGCTGGCTGGCGAAGTAGGCAATGGTCTTCGAATAGACCTCGCTCTTGTTCCATTGCTGAAGCACGTTGAAATTGGCGCTGCCAGGCTCCCAGTCTTTGTCGCGCTGCCAGCCGTAGCTGGCGAGAAAATTCGCCGTCGAGGCCAGCACGTCGGGAGCGCTGCGCAGCAGGTCGCGCCGTCCGTTGCCGTCGAAGTCGACCGCGAACTTGATGTAGGATGACGGCATGAATTGGGTCTGGCCGATTTCGCCGGCCCAGGCGCCGCGCATTTCGGCGGGACTGAGATCGCCACGATCGACGATGCGCAACGCGTCCATCAGTTCGGCCCGGAACAGCTCGGAGCGCCGGCAATCGTAAGCCAGCGTCGCCACCGAGCGTATGGTCGGAAATTTTCCCATGTTGACGCCGAAATCGGTCTCGAGCCCCCAGATCGCCACCAGCACCGCGCCCGGCACACCGTAGCGCTGCTCGATTCGTCCGAGCACCGAGCCATATTGCTTCATCAGGTTGCTGCCACGGGTCAGGCGGGGAGGGACCATGCGGCCGGAAAACTCTTCAAAGCTTTGCTGGAAGACATGCTGTCCGCGGTCGCGCGACAGCACGCCCTGATCCAGCGTCACGCCGCTCAATCCGGAGGCGATCGCGCGCTGGGAAATGCCCTGGGCGGCGGCCTCGTTCTTGAAATCATCGAGCCAGGTCTCGAAGCTGCCGCTTCCGCATGATGCGGCGTCCGCCACAGAGGCGGCGGGCAATATCAGGATTGCGCCCAGCAAAAGCGCCTGAAGCAGAGGGCGGACGGTCATGGGGGCGTTCGCTCCAGAATCGATTGCGATGAATGAATGATAGCCGGCAATTGCAAAATCTCGGTGGCAACCGCGGCCAAAACAAGGCTCTAAGCGCAAGGGCCGCGCCCGACGGCACGGCCCTTGCGCTTAGAGATCATTGTCGGATTATTGCAGGCTCGTCGGGCGGCGTTAGGCCGCGCTACGCTGGCTGTGTTTGCCCTCATGCACTTCCTCGATGATCTTGGCCGAGAACGCCTCGAGATCGCCGGGATTGCGGGAGGTGATCACGCCCTTGTCGACCACGACTTCGGAGTCCTCCCACTTGCCGCCGGCATTGATGACGTCGGTCTTGATCGATTTGTACGAGGTCGCCTTGCGGCCCTTGATGATGCCGGTTTCGATCAGCAGCCATGGGGCATGGCAGACGGCCGCAACGATCTTCTTCTGCTTGAAGACGTCCTTGATCAGCTGCAGCGCCTTGTCGTTGATGCGCAGCAGATCCGGATTGATCTGGCCGCCCGGCAATACGATGGCGTCGTAATCGTTGGCGTTGACCTGGGCGAGCGTCTTGTCCACCTTCACCGGCCGACCCCAGTCCTTTTTGTCCCATCCTTTGATTTCGCCGGGTTCGGGCGACACGATTTCGACGGTGGCACCGGCGGCCTTCAGCCGGTCGCGCGGAACTTCGAGTTCCGACTGTTCGAATCCGTGGGTGGCGAGGATGGCAATCTTTTTGCCTGAGAGTTGCATGCCTTGCTCCATATCTGGATGAAGCCCCCGCTTGTAACGGACTCCGCTTCCGGATGTTCCAGCTTCGGGTGGGGAAAGGCGCTTTTCGCGCCGCGCCTACCGGCAGAACCACACCCTGGTGTGTTGAAACGTTTGGCTGTGGAGTCCTCATCCTTGAGGAGTGCGCCCTCCCGGCAGCGCACTTGCGCTGTCCGGTCGCGCGCCTCGAAGGATGAGACGACGCGCGCACCTCATGGTTCGAGATGGCGCTGAAGAAGCGCCTCCTCACCATGAGGACTGTACGAGGTGCGGTTTAGTGGTTGCTACGGACTGGCGCGGCGCGAAGTCTGGCCGCGTGTTGCGCGTACAAAATAAAAGCCATCGATTCCGCTGGCGCGAAATCGATGGCGAGGGTTGCTTTGGGCGGAGATTACTTGTCGCTGCGGCGCCACTGGAACAGCGAGACCGGAAAGTCGGCCGCTGAACGCTTGATCCTGGTTCGGGGCGGCATTTGTGGCGGGTTCGGATCCGGCTCGACGACCTTGCGATACAGATGCCAGGTTGAATGACCGAGCAGCGGAATCACCACGGCAAGACCGAGAAACAGCGGAAGCGAACCCAGCACCAGCAGCACCGCGACGATCAATCCCCACGCCGCCATGGGAACCGGATTTCGTGCGACCGCGCGGAGCGACGTCGTGATCGCGTCGGCGACGCTGGCATGGCGGTCCAGCATCATGGGAAACGACACGACGCTGATACAGAGCGCCACCAAGGCAAACAGAAAGCCGACGCCGCAGCCGACGATAATCAGCTCCCATCCTTCCGGTGTGGTCAGGATCCGGGTCAGGAAATTCGGAATTCCGGCGGCCGGCGCGTTGCCGAACATCGACACGTAAATCGCCTGCGCGGTGGCGACCCAGACCACAAAGATAGTCAGCAACAGCGTGCCGAGCCCCAGCATGGCGCCGAACGACGGCGAACGCAGCACCTCGATCGCGTGCCAGGCCGACGCCTCTTCGCCGCGTTCTCTGCGGCGGCTGAGTTCGTAGAGGCCGAGCGCGGGGAACGGACCGATCAGGGCAAACCCGGCCGCCAGTGGAAACAGCAGCGGCAGCACCGAATATCCCAGTACTGTGCGGGCCAGCACCAGTCCGAGCACAGGATAGATTACGCACAGCATGATGGCATGGCTCGGCACCGCCTTGAAATCTTCCCAGCCGAGGCGAAGCACGTCGTGCAGATCGGTGAGGCCGATGGTGCGGATGACAGGCGCTAATATGATAGGCGCAGATTTGGTGTCGGCGGTGCGTTGCGCGAGCTGTGTGACATTCCCCGGGGTATGGCGTAGCCATGGTCGTCCTCTCCCTCAAAGCGGAGGCCAATTCACCGCACCGATGGACGGCGCGGGTCAGCCTTCAGCGGATAAGAGATCACGAACAAGCCAGACGCGAGAGCAACGAAAACTGGTCTTGCCGCGACCTGCGCCGCGATCCTATGCTGATCGAAGCACAGCGCTGCTCACGCTTCGGTGACCGTGACGGTCTGACGAATTGCGAAGGCGGTGGATTGTCGGGCTTTTGCCTCAATTGAAGGAGACTCTGCGCGGTGCGGTTGTGCAGACGGTCGTCCGCAATGGCAAGCCCAGCCTGGACGGTTAAAACCTCTCGTGATCGGCCCGGAGCGGCCGCCAAGCAAAGCACTGCCGCGCGCCACCTTCACTCTGTCAAAAACTTTGCTGGGAGCGACACCATGAGCATTTTCGGTAAAATCATGAGCGCGATCTTCGGGACCAAGGCCGATGCCTCGACCCCGGGCAGCACCACGACCACCGCTGGCGGCCCGGCTCCATCAACCGGATCGTCGGCCGCGCCGGCGGCAGCCGTCGATGTTGCGCCGATCATGGACAAGGCGGTCGCCGCCAAAAAGGAAAAACTGGAATGGCGGACCTCCATCGTCGATCTGATGAAGGCCTTCGATATCGACTCCAGCCTGACGGCGCGCAAGGAGCTTGCCAAGGAACTGAATTACACCGGTGACACCAATGATTCCGCGACCATGAACATCTGGCTGCACAAGCAGGTGCTGATCAAGCTCGCCGCCAATGGCGGCAAGCTGCCAGCCGATCTCAAGATCTGACCTGCTGCTGCCCAAGCCAGGCGCTGCACGACTCAAGACATGTAGAGGCCCGCGCGTTGCGGGCCTTTTTTGCATCGCAGCACAATGTGTCCGCGGATGCGGCGCTCATGCATTGCAGCGAAGCTGCACTAACGCTAAGTCAGTGCTGAGCATCAAACAGGGTGGAAACGCGATGATCGATTTAAGACGCACGGGTGCTGCGTTTGCCGTCGCCCTTGCGATCGCGCTGCCGGACGCGGCGCAAGCGGATGCGCTGAAGGTGCTGACCGCCGGGGCTTTCAAGCAGGTGTTGCTGGCCATCATCCCGCAGTTTCAGGCCACCGGCCGCGACCTCCAGTGGGACAACGATACGGTCGGCGGCTTGGTCAAGCGCGTTGAGGGAGGCGAGAGTTTTGACGTTGTCATTGCCTCGCCCGCGGCACTTGAGGCGCTGGCCAAGTCCGGCAAGATTGCCGGCGGCGGCGTGGATCTGGCGAAGGTCGGCGTCGGCATGGCGGTCCGGGAAGGCGCCGCCGAGCCGGATATCAGCACTGTGGAAGGTTTCAAGCAGGCGCTGCTGGCGGCCAGAAGCGTCGCCTACATCGATCCGGCGGCGGGCGGCAGCAGCGGAATCTATGTGTCCGGCCTGATCGACCGGCTCGGCATCGGCGCCGAGGTCAGGCCGAAATCCGTTTTGGTGCACGGCGGCTATTCGGCGGACCGCGTCGCCAGCGGCGAGGCCGATGTCGCGGTCCAGCAGATCAGCGAACTCCTGCCGGTCAAAGGCGTGGTGCTGGTCGGTCCGCTGCCTCCCGAAATTCAGAGCTATACGGTCTATTCAGCGGGGATCGCGGCCGGCACCCGACAAAGGCCGTCCGCCCAGGCCCTGATCGATATGTTGCGAAGCCGTGATGGCGTCGCAGCGATCAAGAGCAAGGGCATGGAGCCGATCGATCAGGCTCCGCCGGCGAAATAGCAGAAAACAGGCAGACAGGAGAAACCCCCATGGACACCATCGATCGCAGGACTATTCTTGCCACCGGCGCGCTCGCGCTCGCAGGCGCCACGTCGCAAAGCCGGCCGGCCGAGGCGCAAAGCGGGCCGAAGACGATTTTTCTGCTCCCGGCGATCACCATTCCAATCGTGGGCGAGACCGCCGCGTTTCCGGTGCGCCGGATTTATTGCATCGGGCGCAACTACGCCGCGCACGCGATCGAGCGCGGCTCGGACCCGACCCGCGAACCGCCGTTCTTCTTCCAGAAGCCGACCGACGCGATCCAGAACGTTGCCATCGGCGCCGTCGCCGATCATCCGTACCGGTCGCTCACCAAGAATTATCACCACGAGGTCGAACTGGTAGCGGCCTTGAAATCGGGCGGCAGCAATATCCCTCCAGAACAGGCGCTCGACCACGTCTACGGCTATGCGCTTGGCCTCGACATGACCCGGCGCGATCTGCAGAACGGCATGGCCGCCGAAAAGAAGCCCTGGGAAATCGGCAAGAGCTTTGACCACGCCGCGGTGCTCGGCCCGATCCATCCGGTCAGCAAGACCGGTCATCTCACCAAGGGTGCGATTTCGCTGGCGGTGAATGGCACGGTGAGACAAAACTCGGATCTCGATAAGATGATCTGGAGCGTCGCCGAGCAGATCGCAAAATTGTCGGAAGCGTTCGAACTGAAAGCCGGCGACATCATCTATTCCGGCACGCCGGAAAATGTCGGCCCCGTCGTCAAGGGCGACGTGCTGTTGTGCAAGCTGGAAGGCCTGCCGGACATGTCGATCAGGATTGCCTGAGGGCGTATCGGAGCGCAATCGAACTGGATTGTGACCGCGTGAGGCCACACAGACCATGGCCGTCATCGTCCGGCTTGACCGGACGAACCAGTATTCCAGAGCTTCAATAGGTGAACATCCGCGCTCTGGCATACTGGGCCACCCGGTTTTCCGCGGGTGGTGACGGTCAAACGTGGAGCGACGCCGTGCTAAGCGCGCCCGCGCACGACTCAATCGTGCCCTCAAGTCCCCGGCGGCGGCGCGAAGAAGCAGCGTCGCGTGCCATCGGGCCGCTTGCATCGCCAGTAGGCGCCGTCGGGCGATGGCTGCGCTTCCTTGAAAGGGACGATCTCGCCATCGACCATGTGATAGCCCACGGCACTCATCTTCACATTTTCAGGCGGAACCACGAAGCAATCGCTGAGGCCGCAGCACCATTCGCCCGCGGGGTTGCGAAAGCCACCAGCCGAAATCCAGCTATCATGCGCGAGCGCGGGTGAAGCGCCCACCAGTCCGGCAAACAGCGCCGACGCGAAGCAAAGAGTCAAATTGCGCACCATCGATGGACCTCATTGGTTGTCCCGGCGTGGCGATTTCGACCTTCCTTGGCTCCCAAGCCCTAACAAAGGGCGGCAAGCGGCTTTAACGCAGCCACCTCTTGTCGAGTCGCGGCTTTTTCGCGAGCTCGAATCGAGATTGAGTATGTCAATAATATCATTTGCCCCGGGAATCGCCGATCACATTTTGCGGCAAAAAATTGCGGCAGGTGATGCCGCGACCGTGCGCCCCGCGGTTCCACGGGAAACATGATCACAGGTTTCTCACGCCACCAGATCCGCGAACTCCGGGTGCTTCTGCAAATAATCCATCACGAAACCGCAGCCGGCGACGACCTTGAGGTTGTCGGCGCGGATCAGTTCGAGTGCGCCCTTCACCAGTTCAGATGCGATGCCGCGGCCGCGCAAGGCGCGCGGTGTCTCGGTATGGGTGATGACCATCGCCGACGGCGTGAGGCGATAATTCGCGAAGGCTGTCGCTCCCTCGACGTCGAGTTCGAAACGGTTTTGGGCCTTGTTATCGCGGACGTGGTTCATCGCCGCTTCATTTCAGCAGATCGGCATAGTCGGGGTGTTTTTCGATATAGGCTTTGACGAACGGACACTGCGCGACCGCTTTCAGGCCATCCGCCCGGACCTGATCCAGCGCGCCCTTGATCAGCTTCGACGCGATGCCCTTGCCTCCGAGTGCGGGCGGCACCTCGGTATGGACGAAAGTAATGACGCCATCGGCAACGGAATAATAGGTTGCTGCAATGTGCCCGTCGACCTCCAGTTCGTAACGATGTTGCGCCTTGTTGTTGACGATGTCAGTCATTCGTCACATTCCAAATCTGGTGGGATCAATTCTTCAGCGCGTCGCTCAGCATGCCACGGAGCGACCACGGCTTGCCGTCCTCGGCGCCGCGGATGTCGTCGATCTTCCATTGCCCCGCGTCGCGCACGAAATCATAGCGGATCACGGCGTCCGCCGCGTTGGCGCGCGGCGCGTTGCTGCCGGTGATGGTCACTGCGATGGTCGCCGTGTTCGGGTCCGACTTCTCGGCAGCCGCCGCGAAGGATTTGACGTCCGGCTCCTGCGAGTTGGTGACCGGATCGAAATCCACCGAACCGACATCGCCCTTCGGGGTATGGGCATCGGCCTTGATCCACAGCGCCGCCAGCGATTTCGAGAGGTTTTTCGCTCGCGTGGCCTTGCTGTTGGTGACAAACCCGCCGCCGCCGTCGCCCTTTCCGCTTGCCGCGCGTGCATAAATCGCGTTGACGATGGCGAGCGGATCGATTGCGGCGGGCGGCGCGGCGAGGGCTGCACTTTGCGGAAGCCCTGCAAGAAGGGCGGCCGCGCCGGTTAAAACGACACTTCGCCTGGTGATCATGTGGTCCTCAAAGGTTGCGCACGGCGCTTATAAACCAGAATGCCGCCATCGCTTAGTGCTATGATCACGGATCGGGTCGCCCCGCGCCGGGGGTGCGTTCATCTCGGGGGCTATGCCTGCCGGCTCCCGTCACCAATGATCCTCAGGAAAACTCATGACCAGCCAGAAAGGCCCAAACATCAAGAAGAAGCAGAAGTGCAAGAATTGCGAGGGCAAGGGCCTGCTGAAGAAGGGCGACAAGGTGTTAAAGTGCCAGCGCTGCGGCGGCACCGGACTGCGTTAGCGCCACCAGCCACGGCAAATAATGAACCGTGGGCGATCGGATCGCGACCATTAACAACCGCGGACGAATCTGGTTCGAATCCCTCTGACGCGAGGCCTGCGCAGGCGGGCCGCAGTTGCTCGTCGATTTCAAGAGGACCCATCCATGAAGCTCATCGTGACTTTGCTCGGCGTCATCCTGATCGTCGTGGCCGTCGTCTATTTCGTGCTGCCGGCGGATTCGCTGCCGGGCTTCTTCCCCGGACATGAGGCCGGCGTGTCGCGAATGCACTACAAGCATGGCGTCGTATCCGGCGTGGCCGGCGTGATCCTGCTGGCGGCGGGCTGGTGGATGGGGCGCAAGTGAGGGGATAGCAGGCGATCGCGCACGATCCGGCTCGCGCTGCATGGCTCATACTGCGGCGGCCACGGCAACCCGTCGCGGCAAAGCCGTTTAAGATGGCGTTGCGAAACCCACCATTCGTGAAGGCTTGCGAAGCAAGCGTCTCGAAGGATGGACGCAACGCACGGACTCGCGGCTATCCTTCGAGACGCGGCGAAGACGCCGCTCCTCAGGATGAGGACTCTCACAGCCCGCGAGGGTGGGTGGATCCATGTTGCGCGCCCAAATCAATTCCGCCGCGCTAATTCCAAAATTGCGGGAAAATCAATATAAAGCATCGGGTATTCGACTTTCCGGATCGATTGGGGAAGGGACGTGTGAGCTTGAGACGCAACCGCACGATTAATTTGCCTGCGCCTTATCTCAAGCGAATTTGGCTTGAGCCGTCGCGAGTCGCCGACCCCACGGCCTATCCTTTTTGCCTTCCGTTTTTGTTGAAGGACTTTGAGTTAAGCTTCGACCGCGCCGTCACCATTATCGTCGGTGAAAACGGCATGGGCAAGTCGACCTTACTTGAGGGTATAGCCGCGCTTGCGGGATACGACGAGCCGGGGGTGGCAAAGGTTATATGCCGGTCGATCATTCGATCGCCGTCGAGGTCATGGGCGGACAGCTGTCAACGGCACTCCGCGCAAGCTGGTTGCCCAAGATCACCAAGGGCTGGTTCTTCCGGGCCGAGAGTTTTTTCTCGGTGGCGCGATATCTTGATGAGGCCGCACGTGGCGCGGGCGCGCCGCCGCCCGATTTTCTCTCGCATTCGCACGGCGAAGGGTTTTTGCGATTCTTTGAAGAGCGTTGCCAAAGGCAGGGCATATTTATCTTCGACGAGCCGGAGTCAGCGCTGTCCCCGTCGCGGCAAATTGAATCTCTAAAGCTGCTGCGGCGAATGGATAATTCCGGGATCTGCCAGGTCGTCATGGCCACGCATTCGCCCATGCTGATGGCATATCCTAACGCGCGCCTGCTGCGCCTATCAAAATATGGATTGGAGACCGTGACGGTCCAGCAGACCGATCATTACAGAGTCATGCAGGAATTCTGTGCCGATCCGGCTGGCTTTGTTGAAGCCGCGTTGGCGGAGTGAGTTTCTACTCCGCCGCCTGATCCGCGCCGCGCCTCCGCTTCCCGCCCTTCGCCAGCACCGGCGCCAGAAATTTCCCGGTGTAGCTCCTCGGCGCCTTGACGATGTCTTCCGGCGGGCCCCAGGGCGACGATTTCGCCG
>WNFI01363484.1_pt1 | contig 35253 bp, 22 predicted proteins | sample 5400471 | NCBI WGS metagenome assembly WNFI01 (sample SAMN13153348, study PRJNA577476) | soil metagenome | isolation source: 100 cm saprolite on Douglas fir-dominated hillslope | place: USA:California | collected 2013-09-17 | reverse complement strand
CCCGACCAGGTTGCAGGCAGCAGGGCCCACTTCGATTCAGGTAGTACATCGTTACACTAACAACAGTAATACCTATTTTTATGAGATTCCCGCACAGGGTCTCTTCCTGTGCGCGTAGCTCTCTATATATATGTGAGGTCAATAGATAGATGGAGCGTATCGAGTACTCGATCGTCACCCGGGCTGAGCGCGAACTGGCCTGGCAGGTCTTTTCCAACTGGCGGGCATGGCGCCGCTTTTCCGATATTTATGGAGATATTCGCTGGCTGAAAGGCGCTCCCTGGAAGCCAGGCAGCCGGCTCAGGATCGAACTTCTTTATCCCGTACCCGCGGTGGTGGACCACGTGATCACGGTCTGTTCTCCGCCCGAATTCGTTGCCTGGATCGACCACGCGCTGGGCAACACTATGGAGCAATGGGTAACGTTTCATCAGGCGCCGGACGGCGGCACACGCGTGCATACGTGGGCTGATATTACGGGGTCCACTTCCGTTGTTGACGGGCACAATGTGGCTGATTTTGTCGGGAGCTTCATGAAGCAGTGGTACGACAGGTTTTCGAACGAATGTGATCTTCTGGCAGAGCAGGCGGACCCGGTCTGAAGCGGGCCGGATAAGGCAGTGTGGGACAATAGGCCCATGCACAATCGGACCGCTGCGAGAATCTCGGGTTTTTTAAAAATTCTAATGCTCGTTGCCGGCGTGTTCGGGACGCTGCTTCTTGCCGGCTGCGGTTCTGGTTCTGGCGTCCAGATTCCCCCTGCGCCTCCGGGACTGACTGCTCCGAGCGTCGCGTATGTGGTGAACCACAATAGCCAGAATATCAACGCTTATTATTTAGACTCCCGCAGCGGCGTGATGGCTGATCTCAGCAAATCGCCGTTTCGCTCTTCGCTGCAGAACCCCTGGCCTGCCGTTCTTCATCCCAGCGGCAACTTCCTCTATGTAGGCGACACAATCGTTGGAGCGATCCAGGTCTATTCCACCAATTTCACCGCCGGCGACCTCAGCACAGTCGAGGTCACATTCATGCGCGACAGTTTGAACTGGCTTACGGGAATGACCATTACGCCGAATGGCAAGTATCTGTACGCCGCTGCCAATACCGAGCTCGATGCCTTCAAGATTCTTCCCGACGGCTCGCTGATACCGCTTGCGGGGTCTCCTGTGTCCTTTGCCGGCAGCTCGCTGCAATCCGCTGTCATCGATTTCAGCGGGCAGTATCTCTACTTAACGGATGGCGGAGCCAGCGGCAGGATCTTTGCGTACCAAATCAACAGTGATGGCTCACTGACAGCGGTCCCCGGCTCGCCTTTCGCGGCATCCGCCCCGCTCGCTCCAGCCGTTTTCGATAATAGCGGTACTTTCTTGTATGCCGCCGACTTCGGCAATCATATTTATGCGTTCAAGAAGGCCGGCAATGGCGCGCTGGCTTCTTTGGCTGGTTTCCCGATCTCCACTCCCGCTTCGACCGAACCTATCGCGCTGATCTTCGAGCCAACGAACCATTTTCTGTATGCCTCGCTGACGCCGGGCGACTCCATCGCTGCCTACTCGTTCAACTCCAGCTCGGGGACGCTCACGACTGTTCCTGGCTCTCCGTTTGCAACGGGACACGGTCCTTTCGGAATGGCAACGGACACTGCGGGTAAGTTTCTCTACGTTGCCAACCGTTTCGACGATACCGTTTCAGTGCTCTCGATCGGCAGCGCCGGCGGACTCTCCTTTGCCTCGGTTGCCAATACGCGGTCCAGTCCGGCGAGCGTGGTTATTCTCCCTTGATAAGTTTGTAAGTATTCGGGGATCAGCCTCGGCCGCGGAATTGGATGATCTTACGGCGGTCGCGCTTTGACGGACGTCCCGCGGGTAATGTTTCGAACTGGTGCATGGCTTTGCGTTCAGCCGCGACCTTCAAGCGCAACTCCCGGCTTGCCTCGGTCTCGCGGTATAAGGTCTGCGCAACCGCCGCCGGGCCGCGCACCTCGCTGAGCAGCAAAACCTCCACCTGAAAGTCGCCACCATCGTTAGTCACGCGCAGCATGTCGCCAATCCGGACCTCGCGCGCCGGCTTGGCGGGCTGTCCGTTGGATTGAATCCGTCCGAGTTCACAGGCGCGTGCGGCCAATGCTCGCGTCTTGAAGAACCTGGCGGCCCAGAGCCATTTGTCTATTCGCACGGAAGGCATGATCTATTTTCCTACAAGAAGAGTTTCTAAGTGGGGATCGTATAACATCGCTGGCAACGCCGAGGAGCCGCATGGATGTCCACCTGATTGACGGGACGTACGAATTGTTCCGGTATTTTTTCGCCGTGCCGTCCATGGTAGACGCCAACGGACAGGAGATCGGCGCGGTACGCGGTGTGTTGACTTCGGTTTTGTCCATGATCGAGCGCGGCGCAACGCATCTTGGCGTTGCCACCGACCACGTCGTAGAGTCGTTTCGCAACGATCTGTATCCGGGATACAAAACCAGCGAAGGCGTCCCACCAGAGTTGCTCTCGCAATTCCCGATTCTTGAAGAGGCTCTGACAGCGATGGGAGTGGTAGTGTGGCCGATGGTCCCATTCGAAGCCGATGATGCGCTCGCTTCTGCCGCCGCCAAAGCCGCGCAGGATGAGCGCGTCCAGCAAGTGCTGATCTGCACGCCCGACAAAGATCTCAGCCAGTGCGTCGTGGGAACGCGCGTGGTCCAATTGGACCGCAGGCGCGAGATCTTGCGCGATGAAGCCGGCGTTGTCGCCAAATTTGGGGTGAGTCCCAAGTCGATTCCGGATTACCTTGCCGTCGTCGGCGACAGTGCTGATGGTTTTCCCGGCGTGGCGGGATGGGGCGCAAAAGCGGCGGCGCTTACCTTCTCTCAATACACCCACCTTGAAGACATTCCCAAAGATTGGCAGGCATGGCATCCATCCATCAAAAAGGCGCGCTTGCTTTCCGAATCATTATTTAGCGCATGGAATGATGCTTTGTTGTTTCGCACGCTGGCCACTCTGCGGCTGGATGTGCCCGTGTTCGATACGGTCGAGGAGCTTCGCTGGAAAGGGCCACGCCCGAACTTTGGGGAATACTGCCAGCGAATCAAGGCTCCCGTTCTTTATAGCCGGGTTGCGGCATTGCGGCAGTGATCTGCGCCAATCTTTTACCAAGACTTTACAGGGCTCGCTTCTACTTTACCGCCCAAGCTGTGTTCTGATTAGTGAGACGACATTTTCACGAACGTGCATCGTGTTGAAAGCACCGAAGCACGCAAAGAATCAAAAGAATCAAAGGAGAGCAAATCTATGAGCAGAATACGAAGTGTTGCGGTAGTGTTCCTATTCCTATGCGCGCTGAGTGCTTTTGCGTTCCAGTCAGCGCCTCCGCCGGGAGGACAAGGCGGACAGGGCCGCGGTCGTGGCCCGATGAATGTTGAGGACCAGGTCAAGCAACTGACGGAGCGGCTCAACCTTACCGACGACCAGCAAGGCAAAGTCAAAACCATTCTGGAGGAAGGCCGCGAGCAGATGCAAAAAGTGCGCGCGGACGATTCCCTGTCACAGGAAGACAAGATGTCGAAGATGCGCAGTCTGCACGATGCCACCACAGCAAAAATCCGCGACATCCTGACCGACGATCAGAAGAAAAAATTCGACGCGCTGGAGCAGGAAAGACGCGAGCGCATGAAACAGAGACAGCAGGGCGGCGGCGAGCCTCCGAAATAGTTCGCGCCATTTCGCGGGTATCACCCTTTTGCGAGCGATGTGAGAGGGTGATTCCTCGCAATTTCAGAAAACTACTTCCGGTCCGTCACTACTTCTCTGGTCCTGCCCAGCGCGCGCTCGAGCGACTGCTTTGGGACCTTGGTGACCAGCGGCCGCAGAAGCCAGGCCAGTCCGTAAGGAATATCACGGCTGAGCGACAGGGCCTCACACTGCACGTACACGCCTCCGTCTTTCTCCTGAAAGTGCCAGTAGGTATTGAGACGCCAGAGGTATCCGTTGCCCGTGCCTACCGGCAGCTCCGCGCCGTCAGGATGGCCGGCGTCTTTCACTTCAGCGACACGCGTGCTAATGGAGTTGGAATATATCTTCGTATCGTCCACTTTGCCCCAATGAACGTCATAGTCTGTATTGAAGACCACGGTGGTAAAGCGCTTTTGATACAGTCGCATGAAAATTTTGTAGTCGTCGCCCTGGCGCGAGACTATGTGCGCGGCGATGACCTCCGGGGCGTACAACTGGGCGCGATGATCGTAGTCCTTGACCACTGGTAGCGTTTTAGCGAGAGTTGCGCCGGGAATAAAGATCACGCCCACCCAGTGGTGGATCATCCCGTTCGGCACATCCTTCTCGAAGCCCGGGGTCCTCATTGTTTCCACCAGGATCTCGCCGCTCTTGAGTCGTTGGTAGGCGCCCGCCATGTCCGGCGCCGGCAGGCGGTCCATGTAGAGAAAATTCCCGCCGGGCTGCACCTCAGCGGACATTCTCCGCTCGGTGGCGGCAACATATTTGTCGAAGGCGCTGACAGTGGGCTGTTTGAGCTCGGCGGCAACGGCGCTTACCGCCAACGACCACAGGATCATCGCCGCGGCCATTTTATGAACAGGAATCTTCTTCAATTCTTTGGCCCGTGAAAAGTGGATTCGAAACCGCGACTGGCAAGTTGAGGTTCCTGCAACCATTGTATGGGAAGCTTGGTTCGCAAGAAGGCCGCAGCGAAAGTCGAGTCAATGCATGAGCTACGGTTTGGTCCCTTCGTCGTCATGAGGTTTATGTTGGGTGTGCTTCTGCAGCATGATGAAGGAAGCGACCAGGACGAAGATCATGACGACCAGCAGAGATAATTCAATCACGGCATGACTAAAGACGGTAGTACCCGCTTCAGGCAGTTTGGGAAGCTCCGCGGTAAGCACCAGAACTCTGCGGATGACCGCAATCAAAGCCACCACCAGAAAAGGCTCTGCAATCAGCCCGTGCTCGCGAAATGAGACTTGTACTGTGTAAAGCAGTTCGACAATAAGCAATATCAGCAGGATTTGATCCAGGATGCTTACGACTTGTCCGGGAAGCACGCCAACCAACAATGCACTGACAACGCCCTTGAGAGCTATGGCCAGAAAGGCAAGAGCAGTAATCGAAAGCAGAAGGCCGATACCGGCATAGACGAGGTCTTCGGCCAGACCCAACGTCTGAAGTACAGCCCGGCGGACCGGGTGAGTGACAATTTGATTCTCTGTCGCCAGCAGTTCCTCGGGATAGCCTCTGGCAGGACTTCGCCAGAGAGCCGTCTCATTCTTAGGTGTGAACACCGCTGGAAAGGTGGGCTAAGGATCCGGGCGTCGGTTAGATCGTGCTAAGCCCTTACGGCTCTTTGAGTTCCCCAGGGAAAACTCCGGAACTTCGCCACACATCCTACCTCTAAAGACAGGGTCCAATTACAGGCAAGAGCAACTTGGGAGTGTCGCATGAAAAACCGATTTCTTGTTATGTGTGCGTTCGCGACGGGTCTAGCGCTGTCGCTGAGTGCGCAACAAAATCCGCCGCCGGACGCAACTTCGTCCGGACAGACTACGCAACAGCCAGCCTCCACTGACCGCTATGGGAATCCGATTCCCGCTACAGACAATCCTCAGATTCAGACTCCCGCCAACCCAGACGCGCGAACCAACGATCAGACGCCGACGTATCGCGTCACGGTGATTCAGCGCACGACCGAGGCAGTGAATTATCGCGATCGCAGCGGCAGTACTGAGGTCGATTTCAAAGGCACTCCACTGATGCCGAAGGTCGACGGTCACGCCAAGGTTACGGGACACACCGGACGCCTTGCGGTTGACGCTACGCTGCATCACGTGGGGCCGGCACGCACGTTTGGGCCGGAGTATCTCACGTATGTACTTTGGGCCATTACGACCGAGGGCCGCGCCGTGAATCTGGGAGAAGTGATTCCCAACGGTGATGGCGATGTTGCGCTGCAAGTAACCAGCGGACTGCCGGAGTTCGGGATGATCGTCACCGCCGAACCATATTTTGCGGTTACGCGTCCCAGCGATCTGGTGGTGGCTGAGAATATTGTCCGCCCTGATACTGCGGGCGGAATTCATCCTATCAGCGCGCGGTACGAGCTTCTGCAAAAAGGTCAGTACACCGTGAACCTGAGTCCGGCGCAACTGCCGGCAACCGCAGCAGACAAAAAGACGCCGCTGCAAATGCTGGAAGCCGAAAATGCCATCGCACTCGCCGAGGCTTCGGGCGCGGAGCAGTACGCCTCCGGTCCTTTGCAGAAAGCCCGCGATTATCTGGCGCAGGCGCAGGAGTATCAGCGGCACAAGCAGAGCAGCAAGGTCATAGCCACCGTGGCCCGGGCTTCGGCCGAGAACGCTGAAGACGCACGCCTTATGACGCTCGAAAAAAAGCGTCAGGAGCAGATAGCCCGCGAGCGCCAGGCCGCCCAGGACCGCATACAGAACGCGCAATCACAGGCGCTGGCTGAATCTGCTCGCGCGGAAGAAGCCCGTCGCGACGCACAACGCGAATCCGAGCAGCGCAGCTTAGCAGAGCAGGAGCGCCAGTCCGCGGAGCGAGCGCGCGCACAGGCGGAGCAGGCAGCTCAGGAAGCCGCCGCGGAAAAGGTTCAGGCGCAACAAGCAATGCAGCAAGCTGAAGCCGCGCGACAGGCAGCAGTGCAGCAACAGCAGGCATTGTCACAGCAGGCAGACCAGGCTCGCTTGCAGGCGCAGCAAACTGAGGAGATGCGGCAACGGCTTCTGCAACAACTCAACCAGGTCCTGCAAACCCGCGATTCAGCGCGTGGGCTGATCGTCAATATGTCAGACGTGTTGTTCGATACCGGCAGAGCCACGCTGAAGCCGGGTGCGCGGCTGCGTCTGGCGAAGGTCTCGGGAATCATTCTTGCCTATCCGGACTTGAAGCTGGAGATTGACGGCTTTACTGACAGCGTCGGCGGCGTTGAATACAACCAGGAGCTGTCTGAGCGTCGCGCGCAATCGGTGCGTGATTTCCTCGTAAGCCAGGGAGTGTCAGCCAACAACGTGAACACGCACGGCTACGGGATGGAGAATCCGGTGGCTTCCAACTCCACCGCTTCCGGACGGCAGATGAACCGGCGCGTAGAACTCGTGGTCAGCGGCAACGCAATCGGCGACCTGCGTAACGGAAATGGAACGACCGGAGCAGCAGGATCATCCGCAACTGGGACGGTCGGAGCAACCGGAGCGTCAGGCACGGTGAACGGCCAGGTCCAATCCACGCCGTCGAGCAACGCGCCTTCCGCAACCTCGACGGGAATGGCGCCGGCTGCTCCTGCAAATACGCAATCGCAACCAACTGGTGTCCAGCCTCAGCCAGGCCAAACACAACCGATGACGACAACGCCCTCGGCGGTGCCGCCAGGAAACATGCAGACCACTCCGGCGACACAACCGCCGCCAACTTCGAATCCGAGTCAGCCGCCGCCGGCGAACCCTCCGCCGAGCGGAACCAATCCACCACCTCCCAAGTCATAAACTTCTTTCCCCGGGCCTCCACAAAAGAGGCTCGGGGGAAATTCTTCCCCCGCCAGCCAGCAAGCGATAGCGGCAATACATCCCATACGGATTATTGGACCCCGACCGTTTTATCCCGGTTCCCCGGAAACGCTGCACGCCCCCTTGACATCTAGGTATTGCAGTTCTATTCTTCAAGCCTAGAAGTCTAGGGTACCTCATGGCAAAAAAAGATCAACTCTCGGGAACGCTCGACTTGCTGATTCTGAAAACGCTGGCGCAGGCCGGTCCAACACATGGTTACGGCATTGCGCTCTATATTCAGCGCGTTTCAGACGATATGCTGCGTGTGGAAGAAGGGTCGCTCTACCCCGCGCTGCACCGCATCGAGCACACCGGATGGATTACTTCGGAATGGCGCACGTCAAAGAACAACCGTCGCGCCAAGTATTACCGGCTCACGCCGGCGGGCCGCAAACAACTGGCTAAAGAAGAGCAGAGCTGGGACCGCGTGGTACAGGGCGTGGCCAGCCTTTTGCGCTTCGCGTAAGGAGTTCTCATGTCGCTGCTGAACCGCTTCACCTCTTTTTTCCGCAGCCGCAAACTCGATCAGGACCTGGAAGATGAATTGCGCTCGCACCTGGAGATGCGCGCCGAAGATAACAAAGAATCCGGCATGTCTCCCAGCGAGGCTCAGCTTGACGCCACGCGCCGCTTCGGCAATCGCGCGTTGATCGCGGAGAAAACACGCACTCTGGATACGCTGAACTGGCTGGAGACGATCTGGCAAGACCTGCGCTACGCCTGGCGTGTGATGCGCAAGAACCGCGGCTTCAGCGCCATGGCGATCGTGATCGTGGCCGTCGGCATTGGAGCCAGCACCACGCTGTTTAGCATCACCGGCATGTCGTTACGTCAGGCTCTCAATCCGGTGGACGACCGCTGGATTCTGATGCGCGCATTTTTTCCTCAACGCAACTTGCACGTTTTTACTTTCTCGATTCCTGAATATCTGGAGGTCCGCTCTCAGAACCAGATTTTCGAGAAAGCAGCGTTTATCGGAGGGAGTTCTTGCACTCTGCTGATGGAGAACGCGCCGGAGCAGATCGAATGCACTCGCGCCACGGCGGATGCGATTCCGATGACGCATGTGAGTCCGATTCTCGGCCGCGCATTCTCGCCTGAGGAAGACAAGCCGGGTGGGCCGAACGTCGCCGTTCTGAGCTACGAATTGTGGCAGCGTCGGTTTCACGAAGACCGCCAGGTCCTGGGAACAACCTTCAAGCTGGATGGCGAGAGCTACACCGCAATCGGAGTGATGCCGCCGAAGTACAACCTGTGGGGCGGGAATGTTTGGATGCCGTACCGGCTCCACGTGGCGGATACAAACTCTGATGACCGTCGCGCGCGGATCATCGGGTTGATCCGTCCGGACATCACGGAACAGCAGGCCGATGCGCGCCTTCAGGAACTGGCGCAACGCATGGCGCGCGACTACGCCGGTACACATCCTGAGTACAAGGGCATGACTTTGAGAGTCTGGAACGTTCATGAGGCCGTGGTGGGCGGAGTCAAGCCGGCATTGCTGATTCTGCTCGCGGCCGTCGGACTACTTGTCTTAGTAGCGTGCGCAAATCTGGGAAGCCTGCTTCTCTCCCGCGCGACGACTCGCCGGCGCGAGATGGCGGTGCGGTTCGCTATGGGCGCACGGCGAGGGAGGATTATTCGCCAGTTAATCGTGGAGAGTCTGGCATTGTCATTTTTGGGCGGCGGTCTGGGCATGCTGCTCGCTATTTGGGGAGTCCCGTTTGCGGTGTCCCTGGTCCCGTTGTTGCCAAATGCCGGAGAGGCAGCTCTGACTTCCGGCGCTTTGCTTGCAGCTTTGGCTGTCGCCTTCGTCATGGGAATTCTTTTCGGGATAGCGCCGGCATTTTCCAGCGCCCGCACCAAACTGACGGAAGCATTCAAGGAGGGAAGCGGGGCTGCAGGCTTCGGAAGATCGAGCCATTTGGTCCGCAACACGTTAGTCGTTTCTGAGATTGCGCTCTCGCTGGTCATTCTGGCCAGCGCCGTCCTCATGATTCGTACATACTGGCAGCTCTCACGGCTGGACATTGGTTACAGAACACGGGACCTGCTGACAATGGAAGTCTCGCTGCCCGATAGCCGCTATCCCCATCTCGGCGATTTAACCAAATTCTTCCGCGAGTTGGAGCCAAGACTGCGCGCTTTGCCCGGAGTTCAGGGAGCGGCTGTGGTTTCGGGACATCCCTTGATGGATCGCATAACCGATGGGGCAACACAAAACTTCGAGCTGGAAGGCAAGCAGGGAGAGAAAGACGTTGCCAACGCAAATTTTCGTGCAATCACGCCGGACTACTTTCATGTGACGGGCACACGGCTTCTCAGCGGCCGTAATTTCGACGAACAGGACGACGCCGGTCGGCCTAATGTCGCCATCATTAATAAGACCATGGCCCGGATTTTCTGGCCGAAAGAGAGTCCAGTGGGTAAACGCATACGTCTGGGCGCTCTTTCCGGACAGACGGTTCCCTTCAGTCCGGACAGCAGTCCCTGGGTCACCATCGTGGGAGTTGTCGAAGACGCAAAACAGATTCGGGTCATCGATGCGCCGGTGCGTCAGGAAATGTTCTTTCCCATGTTACAGAGAGGCGCGCTGCGCGGTATGACGTTGATGGTGCATTCCGAACTGGACCAGGCCACGTTGACAGACGCAATACGCCATGCCGTTCAGAGCCTTGATCCCGAGCTGCCGATTCATGAAGTGTTTTCGATCCAGCAGCTCGTCTCCGATTCCTTCGGCCCGAAGCGGCTCACTATGGTGTTGCTCGTTTTTTTCGCGCTGGCTGCGGTGACTCTGGCGATGGTCGGCCTCTACGCCGTGATGGCCTATGCGGTCGCACAACGGACGCGAGAAATCGGCGTGCGCATGGCGCTGGGCGCTCGTCCGCGTAACGTGCTCATCGTCATGCTGAAGCAGGGAGTGTGTCTGGGCGCCGTAGGCCTGGTCCTGGGACTGATCGCCAGTCTGGGCGCGACTCGTGTCTTGCGCAGTTTGTTTGTCGATATCGATCCGGCCGATCCGGTAACGCTGGCTCTGGTCGGTCTGGGATTGGGCATTGTGGTACTGCTCGCGAGCTATGTACCTGCGCTGCGCGCCACTAAAGTTGATCCGATGATTGCATTGCGGCACGAATAGTGCGGATGGGAAGTTCCGAACACCGCGCCCAAATCGTGACTACCCGCCGCGGGCGGCCATCAGTTCAGGTTCTCGTCTTCGTCAGCGGGGCGCTCCCATCCGTCATAATTGCCGCCAAATTGTGACGCGAGTGCGGTGAGCTCCTCCCACAGAGGTCCCATCTCTTCATCGCCACGGGCTGGTTGAGTTGCCAGGGCCAGCCAATTCGTCCCGTCCGTTCCTGGCGTGACCACGACTCTCCATCCCCGCGCCAGCAACAGCTTGGCAGCCTCGTCAGCGTCAGCCTGGGTCGCGAAATAAAGGTAGTGGTCAATGTACTCCGGGAAAGCATCCGTTCCCTGATAACCATTGTCGTAGATTCGAGGGTTGTTCACGGTGGCCTCTCTTAGTGGCCGGCGGCCTCATTCTTATAGACTTTGCCGCCTTTCATAACGAAGACTACGCGGCGCACGGCAGTGATGTCTTTCAGCGGATCGCCGTCCAGCGCGATGATGTCCGCCGCCATGCCGGGCGCGATCGATCCGATTTCATTCTGCAAGCCTAGTGACTCGGCGGCGCGGGAGTTGGCGGCGACCATTGCGTCCATTGGGTCCTGTCCGGCCTGGACGCGATAGATGAATTCCTCCGCGTTGTGGCCGTGTGCGCCGGCAACAGCGTCTGTGCCGAAGACGATCTTCAGTTCTTTGGTCGCGAGTGCGCGCTTGAACACTTCCTGGTTGAGAGGAAGGACCTCCGCCATTTTGGCAAAGCCTTCCTCCGTGTAATTGCCAATGCCGAGGAACTTCGCTTTGTTGTCGAGATAGTTATGGATGACTAGACCGACCTGTGGATCAAAAAAGGTCCCGTGCTCCGCCATGGTACGGAGATCGTCGTCCGTGGCATAAGTCCCGTGCTCGATTTGCGTGCATCCCGCGAGAGTTGCTGCTTTAATCGCGCTGCGGTAGGCGTGCACCAGTGTTCGCAAACCCTGCGCTTTGGCTTCTCCGCAGGCTGCTGACAGTTGTTCGTCAGTAAGCGTCTGGCCGCCGCCATCGCGGATGCTGCGCGAGGCAAAAATCTTGACCAGATCGGCGCCGTCGGCTTTGAGCTTGCGGATGTGGTCGCGAATTTGCTCCGGAGTCATTCGCGGATCGCTGATGGGACGCAGTGCCGTCAGCACTCGCGGTCCTGGAATCGCGCCGCTGTTGATGGCCGCGCGCAAGTCCCTGTCTTCCGGCGAGGCGACACTCTGGATAGTCGTAAAGCCAGCCATGAGCGTGGTCCAGGCATTGGCGGCTTCGGCCAGAGCCGCCTGCGCCGGCGTTTCGTCTTTGTCTTCCGCGCGGCCGTTCGGGCCAAAGTGCCAGGTGATGTGATCGTGCACATCGATCCATCCCGGAAGCACAGTCAGTTTGCGAAGATCGTAAGCCACAGGAGCCTTCTCGCTGGGGTCTACGCGCAGAATTTGTCCGTGTTGAACAGTGATCTGGACATTGTGCAGCACGTGGCCTTTGCCATCGAGCAACGTGCCTGCCTGGATCACGATGGGCGACTCCTGAGCGCAGGTGGTCGCGAGCAACAGGGCACAACAGACGAGCAGAGTTTTGATTCTCATGCGGACTCCGGTGAAGCTCTGCATTGTAAATAAGCAGCCGGCTTTCAGCTAGGTTTCAGTTGTGGCTAATTTGTGGGAAGATCAGCGGCACTTCATAAGACGGGGATTTCCACCGCGAGTGAGTCTGTAGTCGCCCAGTTTTTCGTCTCCGCGGGTGATGGTAAGGCTCATGGTGTCGCCTTTGACGTGTCCCGAGTAACTGACTGGAGAGGATTCGGGGGCTTCGTCGCGGCGCACCGGGCCTCCGTGCTCGGCGGTGAAGGTGCCAGAGACCTTGAAGCGGCCGTGCTTGTCGAGCTTGATGGGTTGAGTGACCTGGCCATGAGCACAGTCGAACTCGACTTCAGCCCCCTTCTCGGAGACTTCGATGGCGATGTGATCACCGCCCCAAGCACCCTTTTTAACCGCTTTGTGGTTCGCCGCGGCGCAAGTGTCCGTCTGGAGCACGATGGAAAACACAGCGACGACCAACGAAAGCTTGAACGAGGCGGTATGGCTTGCTTGCGGCATTTGCGGGACTCTCTTGCAACAAGAGTGAGGATACCGTTGCCGCGGGAGAAAATCCACCCTCGTTCAGATTATGTGTCGGATGACGATGAGTTTCCGGGCATTACCAATGTACTCTCGCGATTTCAGGCCGACATTTGTAAATCCAGAGTCTCTCGCTCATAATCAGTCTCACAAACCTCAATAGGACATCTTGTCCGGCCGATAGAGTAAGTGCGCCCACCCCTATTCAGGTCCGCTTTTAGGTTTCGCAGCTACAAAAATTCAAGTTTTTTGAGAGGGCACCGTAATGCGCTACTCCTTCGTCCGCACCCTGAGTGCGGTGTCGCTGTTCTTCGTTTTTGTTTTACCGCTTTCTTTTTTTGGACAGAACCAGACTTCAAAGAAACCTGCGCCATCGGTCGGCAAGACCCCTGCCGAGACCGTCTTGCACACTGATGAAGGTCTGGCGAAGAGAGTCAAAGGGCCCATCCGTCGGGAGCGCCGAACTCTATCCGGCAGCAGCGCGAATGCAGCCGATAACCCGAACCCCGTGGAGACGCCGGCATTTCGGGTAATGAGCCATCCGCGTGAAGAGCACCTGGTGCGAGGGCATTCGTTTCATGGTGATGTGAGGACGCTTCCGCAGGTCCCGCCGGAGAAGGTCGAACGGCCTGAGTTCGAAGAACCAAAGCTGACCCCGGCGCCTTTACCGGGCACGTCCTCCAGCAGCCCTACTCCGACGGCTCCGGTGCAGAGTGCGCCATCTCCAAGCGCGCCCGCACCCGCGCTAACCGGCAGCTTCGAAGGGCTCGATTTCACTAACTGGGGCGCAGGACATCCGCCGGACACGAATGGCGACGTTGGACCGCAGTACTACATTCAAACCATCAACACTTCGGTCGGCATTTACAACAAGAGTGATGGCTCCCGTGTAACGGCATTCATATTCAATACGCTCATGAGCCAGGGAAATTTCGGGAACCTTTGCGACACCAGCAATTTTGGCGATCCCGTAGTGTTATACGACACGTTTGAAGATCGCTGGATCATCACCGATTTCGCCTTCAATCTGAGCGGCGGTAACGTGGTTGCGCCCGAGTACCAGTGCTTTGCCGTTTCCAAGTCGGGAGACCCGGTCGCAGGTGGATGGAATTTCTATTCCATACAGGTCAATGGCGGCTTTGGTGACTATCCTAAGTTCGGCATCTGGCCTGACGGCTTGTACATGTCCGCCAACGTGTTTGGCTTTGGCGCGGGTGGCTCTTTTCAGAATACTCGCGTGTGGGCGCTCAACAAAGCGCAGATGTATGCGGGAGCGCCGACAGTCCAGATCCTCTCATTTGACGCTCCGTCCGCTGAATTCACTCTGCTTCCCAGCAATGCACGATTGCAAACCGGAACGCCGCCAGCGGGCAGCCCGAACTACTTTTCCGTTGTGGCGCAGTTCCTGAACGTGGTGAGCGTCTATAAATTTCATGTTGACTGGACTAACATTTCCACATCGACGTTCAGCGGCCCATCCCTTTCCCTCACGTCCACCAGCTGGAGCCAGTTGCTGGCTGCGAACCAAACCGAGCAATCGCCCGGCAATAAGCTCGATACGTTGTATTTCCGGCTGATGGTGCAGAACCAATACACCAACATCGGCGGAGTGGAATCTCTGTGGAACTCGCATACTGTGGGCGCCACGGGCGCGACCTCGTCACAAGCAGCGGTCCGCTATTACCAGGTGAAGGTCACAGGCGGCACGGTGGAACCCAATGCGACCCAGGCCTTCACGTACAGCCCCGACCTTACAGTTTTTCGGTTTATGCCCAGCGTGGCAGTGGACCGCGCGGGCGACATGGCCATCGGATACAGTGCGACCAACGCCACCTTGAACCCAGCGATCCGCTATGCAGGACGCCTGGCCGGTGATCCGGTGAACTCGATCACGCAGACGGAGCAATCTCTTATTGAAGGGACCGGCACGCAGTCCGGCACGTGCGGTGCTACCTGTACACGCTGGGGCGACTACAGCGCCATGACCCTTGACCCGGATGGCTGCACCTTCTGGTACACGAATATGTACTACCAGGTAACCGGGCTGGCCTTCAACACCCGCGTTGGCGCATTCAGCTTTCCCGGCTGCACGCCGACTGTGAGTGGCGCGCTGCAAGGTACGGTTACAGATTCGGGCACGAGCAATCCAATCAGCGGCGTGACGGTCGCTCTGGGAAGCCGGACCACGACCACCGACGTGAATGGGGCCTACAGCTTCGCCAGTCTCCCGTCTGGTACTTATCCAAGCATTACGGCCAGTTTTCCCGGCTACACTCCCCTGACGGTCGCCAATATCGTCATCAATGATGGCTTAGTGAGTACGCAGAATTTCTCGCTGACCGTTGCACCGACGAGCGGTTGTATCACGGACACATCGCAAGCGGACTTCCAGGGCGGTGTCCTCAGCAACTGCGATCTCACCACCAGTCCTGGGGACATCATTCTTACCAACGCGCCCGCGATTAATCAGCAAAACACAACTCTTGGGAATAGTGGCGTTGGAATCACCATCACGACGTGGGGAGGTCAGACATTCACTCCCTCAGTTACCGGCCAACTCACCCGGGCGGATATCAACCTATTCTGTAGCGGATGCACTGGTACAACACCGAATCTGACGCTTGCACTGCGAGCCACCAGCGCTGGCCTGCCCACGGGCGCCGACCTCGCATCGACAACGGTTACAGGCTTCTCCAGCGGTGCTGCCGTCTTCTATACTGCCAACTTTAGCAGTCCGCCAACATTGACAGCGGGAACACAGTACGCGCTCGTCATTCGTCCCACCACGAACCCTTCTCCAGGGACCTATGCACTTACGCGGAGTGGAACTTCCACGCTCGGCTCGAATGTCTATCCGGGCGGCACTAGAGTATCTGGCGCGACCAGTGGCACGGTCTGGTCTATTCCGACGACCGGCGGTGTGACTACCGACGCAGGTTTCAAGATCTTCATGCAGACCGGTTTCCCACCATCGGGCACCTTCGTTTCTTCGATGAAAGACTCTAATCCATCGCTGAATGCGGCCGCCACCTGGAGCACGCTCTCGTGGAATGCCGTTACTCCCGCGGGTACTTCGGTTCAATTCCAGGCCGCTGCCGGCAACAGCGTTAATGGCCCATTCAATTTTGTGGGACCGGACGGCACCGCCGGCACTTTCTTCAGCAACGGCGGTTCACTGGCACAGTTCAACGGCAATCGTTACCTGAAGTACCAAGCATCACTCAGCACCAGCAGCGGCGCAACCACGCCGACGCTGCAGGACGTGACGATCTGTTTTATTGACACTCCTCTCACCACCCTGGTGGTCGCAGCAGCTTCGGGACCATTCGGCGGCACCGCTGACTTATCGGCTACCCTCACTTCCAGTGGCACCGCACTTAGTGGAAAGTCTGTAGCTTTCACGCTGAATGGAAATAATGCCGGTAGCGCGATTACCGACGGTTCGGGCATTGCCACGGTATCCGCAGTGAGTCTTACCGGAATCAATGCAGGCAGCTATCCGGGCGCAATCGGCGCAACGTTCGCCGGCGATTCCGGATTCGCCCCGAGCAATGGTTCGGGCGATCTAACCGTAACCAAACTCAACCAAACGATTACGTTTGCAGAACTGCCGAACGCGACGTTTGGCGATCCTGACTTCAGCGTGAGTGCCAGCGCCACGTCGGGGCTGACGGTCACGTTTGGAGCCAGCGGGAACTGCAGCGTGACCGGCTCGACCGTTCATCTGACCGGGGCTGGCTCGTGCACCATCACGGCTTCGCAAGCCGGTGACACCAACAACAACGCGGCGACAGACGTGCCGCGATCGTTCTCCATCAGCAAGGGAAGCCAGACGATCACGTTTGGAGCGCTGGGCAATGCGACGCTCCTCGATCCTGATTTCACGGTAAGCGCGAGCTCAACCTCCAGCCTCACGGTAACGTTTGGAGCCAGCGGCAACTGCAGCGTAACTGGCTCGACTGTCCATCTCACGGGAGCCGGCAGTTGCACGATCACAGCTTCGCAAGCGGGAGATAGCAACTACAATTCGGCGACTGACGTGCCACAGTCGTTCTCAATCGCCAAAGCCAGCCAGACGATCACATTTGGCGCGCTGGGCGGAAGGACGTTTGGCGATCCTGACTTCAGTGTGAGCGCCAGCGCAACGTCCAACCTGACGGTAAGCTTTGGAGCGAGCGGCAACTGCAGCGTGACCGGCGCCACAGTTCACATCGCGGGAGGGGGAAGTTGCACTATCATGGCTTCGCAAGCTGGTGACAGCAATTACAACGCGGCAACGGACGTGCCGCAATCCTTCTCGATTGCCAAAGCGAACCAGACCATCACGTTTGGGGCGCTGGGCGCTAAGAACTTCGGCGATCCGGACTTCAGCGTGAGCGCAACCGCAACATCGACTCTTGCTGTTACTTTCGGAGCGAGCGGCAACTGCAGCGTGACTGGTTCCACAGTCCATCTCACAGGAGGGGGAAGTTGCACGATCACGGCTTCGCAAGCTGGTGACAGCAATTACAACGCGGCAACGGACGTGCCGCAATCTTTCTCGATTGCCAAAGCGAACCAGACCATCACGTTTGGTGCACTGGGAGCTAAGAACTTCGGCGATCCCGACTTCACGGTGGGAGCGACCGCATCGTCCACACTGGCGGTCACATTCGGAGCGAGCGGCAGCTGCAGTGTGACCGGTCCGACGGTCCATATCAACGCCGTAGGCTCCTGCACGATAACCGCCTCGCAAGCCGGCGATGGCAACTACAACGCGGCGACTGATGTCCCACAATCGTTCTCGATTGCCAAGGGCAACCAGACCATCACGTTTGGCGCCTTGGGCGGCAAGACCTTCGGCGACCCTGACTTCACCGTGAGTGCGAACGCATCCTCTGCTCTTACCGTGAGCTTTGGGGCGAGCGGCAACTGCAGTGTGACGGGTACCACCGTCCATCTGACGGGTGCAGGCTCTTGCACGATCACAGCTTCGCAGGCCGGCGACACCAATTGGAACGCGGCGACGGATGTGCCGCAGACGTTCTCGATCGCGAAAGCGAGCCAGACGATCACCTTTGGCGCGCTGGTCGCAAAGAACTTCGGCGATCCGGACTTCAGTGTGAGCGCGACTTCATCATCGACTCTTGCTGTTAGCTTCGCAGCCAGCGGCAATTGCAGCGTGACCGGCACCACCGTCCACATCACGGGAGCGGGCAGTTGCACGATCACAGCTTCGCAAGCCGGGGACGCCAACTACAACGCAGCTCCGGATGTTCCGCAGACGTTCCCGATTGCCAAAGCCAGCCAGACCATCACGTTTGGCGCGCTGGTCGCAAAGAACTTCGGCGATCCGGACTTCGGTGTGAGCGGCAGCGCCACTTCGGGCTTGACCTTAACTTTCGGCGCCAGCGGCAATTGCAGCGTGACGGGTTCGACAGTCCACCTCACAGGTGCAGGCAGTTGCACCATCACCGCCTCGCAAGCTGGCGACAGCAACTACAACGCTGCTACTGACGTTCCGCAGACCTTCTCGATTGCCCAAGCCAGCCAGACGATCACTTTTGGCGCGCTTGCCGGGAAAACGTTTGGCAATCCGGACTTCTCGGTCAGCGCGACCGCATCTTCCGGCCTGACGGTAAGTTTTGGAGCGAGCGGCAATTGCAGCGTCAGCGGCTCCACAGTTCACCTGACCGGCGCCGGCAGTTGCACGGTTACAGCTTCACAATCGGGTGACAGCAACTTCACCGCGACAACCAATGTCCCGCAGACATTTGCGGTCGCCAAGGCCACGCCCCTGGTCACGGTCACATGCGTGACGCCAGTGCCTTATGATGGGGCTACCCACTCCTGTTCGGGCTTCGCGACCGGAGTCGGTGGCGTCACCGTGGCTGGAGCTCAGTCCCTTACCTACAACGGCAGTGCGACGGCTCCATCAACGCAAGGCGTGTACTCGGTGAGCGACAGCTTTACCAGCAGCGATACAAACTATAACAACTCGAGCGGCACGGGCTCTCTGAGCATTATTGCCCTGGTACCGGGAGTAGCCAACCTCTCGCCAGTGCTCTCGCTGCAGAACTCAGCAGCCTTTACACTGACGATCAATGGGGCGAACTTTGTTCCGGGATCGGTGGTGAACTGGAACGGCTCGGCTCGAACCACAACATTTGTGAGTCCCACGCAGATCAAGGCCGCCATCCTGAGCACTGATATCGCTACGGTGGGCACGGCGGACGTGACTGTCTTCAACCCGGCGCCTGGAGGCGGCACGTCGTCGGCCTTCAAGTTTGCGGTGGATACTCCAGCCGGAACTCCCGGAGCCGTCACCGCGTCCACGAGCACGACTACACTGGCTGTGGTTCACGGCCAAACAACAACGTTACAGGTGACCTTCACCGGCGAGACTACCGGAGCAACGGTCACGGCGGCCTGTTTCAATCTGCCGGCTGGGACAACCTGCACATTGAGTGGCAACACGGTAACCATCACCACTTCGGCGAGCACGCCGACCGGAAGCTACCAGGTGGTCGTTGTGTTCACAATCACGCAAACCACGGCGGCATTGACGGGCCAGAGCCGGATGTTCTTCGCCGCCTGTATCGGGTTCCTGGGATTGCCGGTAGCCCTGTTGTGGATGGGCCGGGGCCGCAGAAAGACGCATCGTGCGGTGCTGGCGTTCGTAGGCTTGGCGCTGCTGCTGGGTGTGCTGGCAGGTTGTGGAGGCCACGCAACAACTCCTGTACACTCGGTCACGTCGCAATCGTCAGTCGCAGTGGTTCTGACCGTAAATTGATAACACGGTCTATTTGCGACGAAATAAACCCTCTCCATCCGGGGAGGGTTTTTATTGACCGCTACTGACGGTGGTTTTGCTCCGGGCCGCGAACCGCCACCGATCTTACGACTTGTGGATGACAGAGTCCTGACAATCCATCTAAAGTCGTGCCAGTCGCTCCAGTGAATCCTTCCCGTAATTCACAAACCCATACCGACTATTGGTTTGCTAATCCAGAGTTCTTGGTCGATAATTACCTCACATTTTAAAGTCATACCCTTCGGTTCATCCTCGATCGTTTTGCTCTATATAAGGTCAGATTTCTTGGAATACGTAGCGCGCCTTTCATCTGTTTGCCTCTTGTTGTTTGCCTTGGCCCACGGATCAGGTCCTTCGCCTCGTGTTCATCGCTCTGTCCATACCTCGCCCGATTCAGGGAAGGGCCGAACCATATTCACCAGACGCAATGTGCGGCACGATGTATCCGCGCCGTTGCGCGATCTGGCAAAAAACTCTCCGGCGGTGCAGTTGGGAGCGGCGGAAGCGGACGAGCTGAAAGTGATCCCGCTGCCTTCGGGCTTTAAGCCCGCGAGCGAGCCCGACACCGTACTGCAGAAAAGGACAACAACCGACAAAGGTCCCGCAGCTCTTAGTGCGAGCGTGGGACTCAACTTCGAAGGTCTCGGGTCAGGCTTTCCCAACTACACAATCGGCGCCGCGCCGCCGGACACAAACGGCGCTGTCGGGCTCACTCAATATGTCCAGTGGGTAAACAACTCGTTTGCGGTGTTCGACAAAACCACCGGCAACCTGACGCTCGGACCTTTGGACGGGAATACCCTCTGGCAAGGTTTCGGCGGCAGTTGCGAAACCAACAATGATGGTGACCCGATCGTTACATATGACAAACTGGCGGACCGCTGGGTCTTCACCCAGCTCGAATTCCTCAACCAGCCGTTTATGCAGTGCATAGCGGTTTCAACTTCTTCCGATGCCACAGGCACTTATAATCGGTACTCTTTCGACTATCCCAATCTCAACGACTACCCCAAGCTGGGCGTGTGGCCCGACGCCTACTACATCACTTTCAACATGTTTGCCGGCGATGTCTTCGTGGGCGCTGACGCCTGCGCCTATGATCGCAATGCCATGCTGAATGGTGAGGCGGCAACCGAAATCTGTTTCCCGCAGGCTTCAACGGTAGGCAGCCTCCTGCCCGCGGACCTCGATGGCCATAAGGCCCCGCCGCCGGGATCACCCAATTACATGTTGGATTTCGACGTAAACTCGCTGAACCTGTACAGATTTCACGTCGACTTTGTGACGCCCGCCAATTCCACGTTCACCGGTCCGATAAATATTCCAGTGGCGCCCTTCACCCCATTTTGTCCCCAAGTGCATGCTTGTGTTCCCCAGCCAGATGGCGATGGCACTCAATTGGATTCTCTGGGTGATCGTCTCATGTATCGTCTGGCCTACCGTAACTTCGGCGATCACGAATCTCTGGTGGTCAACCACTCGGTGGTGGCCGATCCGGTCAATCAAAACTCCGGCATACGCTGGTATGAAATCCAGAACCCGAACGGCGCTACTCCGACCGTGGCGCAGCAGTCCACGTTTGCTCCTGATAGCGCCTACCGCTGGATGGGCAGCGTGGCCATGGATGTTACCGGGGGCCTGGCTATCGGCTACAGCGTGATCGACAGTACGACGACGCCAGCTTTGTTCCCGTCCGTGGCCTTTGCCGCAAGGATGGCATCTGATCCACCGGGTACGCTACAGGCCGAAAGCAGAATAGTCACCGGAGCAGGATCGCAAACCGGCGGTCTCACGCGATGGGGCGACTACAGTGCCATGCAGGTGGACCCGGAGGATGACTGTACTTTCTGGTACACCACGGAATACATGCAAAACAGCGGCGTATTCAATTGGAACACCAGGATTGCCAATTTCAAGATTTCCGGCTGCCCCGGACCTGTGCTGAATATCACAAAAACCCACACTGGCAACTTTACTCAAGGCCAGACCGGCAAGACCTACACGCTGCTGGTCAGCAATGTTGGCGGCAAGGACACCGACGGCTCTACAGTGACGGTGACGGACACCCTGCCAGCCGGACTCACCGCAACTGACATCAGTGGGACCAACTGGACGTGCACGCTGAATACGCTGGTTTGTACTCGAACCGATGTACTGGCCAAGGGAAGCAGCTACGAGCCGATCACCTTGACGGTCAACGTTACTGGCAATGCTGCAGCGTCGGTTACGAATCACGTTACAGCAGCCGGCGGCGGCGACAAGGCTGTCGAGCCTGCCAGCGACCCCACCACCATTATTCAAACCGGTCCGGATCTTGCCATCACCAAGTCGCACAGTGGACTTTTCATCCAGGGGCAGACTGCCACGTACACCATCGCGATCAACAATGTCGGGTTGTCACCCACCGACGGGACAACAGTGACCGTGACGGATGCCTTACCCTCAGGGCTCACCGCGAATTCAGCAATCGGTACCGGCTGGACGTGTCTGTTGGGTCCACCCGTCAGTTGTAGCCGTACGGACGCGCTGGCTTCCAACGCGAGTTACCCACCGATTACTCTGACCGCGAATGTCGGCAACAACGCGTCCGGCAAAGTAGTGAATAGCGCCGCGATTGCCGGAGGCGGCGACACTAATCCGCTGAACAACACCGCCAGCGATCCAACCACGCTCATTCCTCCGCCGCCCGACCTCACACTCAGTAAGAGCCACACTGGCAATTTCACTCAGGGGCAGATCAACGCTTCCTATACGCTGACCGTGAGCAACGTTGGCACTGGACCAACCAGCGGCACAGTCGTCGTCATGGATACCCTTCCCGCTGCTCTCAGCGCTTCGTTTTCGGGCATCACCGGCGGGCAGGGCTGGACGTTTTGCAACTTGTTGACGTCGATTGTGATTTGTTCGCGTAATGACGTGTTGGCCGTGGGCAGCAGCTATCCACCACTCACAATCGCTGTGAATGTGGCCGGTAATGCACCGGCCAGTGTCACCAACACGGCGACGGTCTCCGGAGGCGGCGATATTACTCCGGGCAACAACACGGCCACCGATCTCACCACAATTAATCCGGCGCCCGACCTTACCATCAGCAAGTCCCACAATCCGGAGCCTTTCATCGTCGGACAAACGGGCGCCTACTCGCTGACTGTAAACAACATCGGGAATGCCGCGACCTCGGGAAGGGTCACCGTGAACGACAATCTGCCCGATGGCCTGACCGCGACCGCGATTACAGGAAGCGGCTGGAACTGCACGGCGCCGCCCACTTCGTCGATCACCTGTACGCGTTCTGACGCTCTCGCCTCTGAGAGCAGCTACCCCTCCATTTCCCTGGCGGTAAGCGTGGACGGGGGCGGACCTTCCGTCACGAATTTTGCAAACGTAAGCGGTGGGGGCGAACTCAACACTCTCAATGACAGCGCCGGCGATCTGACGCATATCACCGCGCCGGTCCTGGCCATCACCAAGATCCACAGCCCGACCACATTCACGGTGGGGCAGTCAGGGACCTACACTATTACTGTAAGCAACACGGGGAAAACAGCTACGGCAGGGACAGTCACCGTCAGGGAGTTTCTGCCCAGAGGCTTGACCGCCACCGCAGTCAGCGGCGCTGGTTGGAACTGCTCTCCGTTGCCCGCAACAGTATTGCTTACGTGCACGCGGTCCGACGCGCTGGCCTCCGGCAGCAGTTACCCTTTGCTGCTGGTTACCGTAAACGTATTGAACGCGACGCCGACGATCACCAACACGGCCAACGTAACTGGCGGAGGCGATTTACAGTTCCACAGCGTCAATGACACAGCAAATGTCATTACGCCAACCCTGGCCATTACCAAGTCGCACACCGGCAACTTTAACGTGGGGCAGGTGGAGAACTACACGATCACGGTAAGCAACGTCGGGAAACTGGCAACGGTGGGGACAGTAACTCTTACTGACTCCGTGCCTTCCGGTCTGACTCTAGTCGCGACTGGAGGCACAGGTTGGGCCTGCTCCCCATTGCCGACAACATTCCTGACCTGCACGCGTTCTGACTCTTTGCCGATAAATGCCAACTACCCCTCGCTGACGGTGGTCGTCAGCGTAGGCAGCGGCCAGTCTTCAGTCACGAACACGGCCAGTGTTACCGGCGGCGGTGATGGTCTTTCTCACAGCGCCAGCGATCTGACAAAGATCAACGGACCGGTCCTCGGCATCACCAAGTCCCATACCCCGGATCCTTTCATCGTGGGCCAGACCGGAACTTACACCATCACGGTCGATAACAAGGCCGGTAACGTAGCCACGACCGGGAGTGTGACCGTCAGCGATTTGATGCCGCAAGGTTTATTCGCGACCAACGCAAGCGGAGCAGGCTGGAGCTGCTCAGGTGGGTCATTCGTGAACTGCTCGCGCTCCGACTCGCTGGCTGTCGGCGGAACTTATCCGCCGATTACGATCACGGTTAGCGTGAAAGGAGGTGGGCCTTCTGTCTCCAATTTTGCCCGCGTGGACGGCGGCGGTGATCCCGGTTTTCATGGCGTCTCGGATCTTACACACATCAACGGGCCCTCGCTTGCTGTCACCAAGTCTCATACTGGCGACCCCCTCATTGTGGGCCAGACCGGGACCTACACGATCATCGTGGACAACAAAGCAGGGAGGATCGCAACGATCGGAACTGTGACGGTTCAGGACAACTTACCCACCGGTCTGACGGCAACGGCGGTGACCGGCACAGGCTGGAGTTGTTCGACCGGAACGTCGATCACCTGCACGCGGTCTGACGCGTTGGCCGCGGGCGGAGCCTATCCGCCTATTTCCATGACGGTGAGCGTGGGTGGAGGCGCTCCATCGGTCTCCAACTCCGTCAGTGTGACCGGCGGCGGCGACCCCAATGTTCACGGCGCGAGTGACTTCACGAATATCAGCGGACCTATTCTTGGTATCACCAAATCCCATACTGGCGATCCCTTCGTGTTGGGGCAGACGGGCACCTACACAATAGCCGTTGACAACAAGGCCGGAAAAGTGGCGACCGCGGGAACGGTGACGGTCCAGGATTTCTTTCCTTATGAATTCGCGGCAATCGCTGTGACGGCCACAGGTTGGAATTGTTCCAATTTGCCCACCCAATCTCTGACGTGTACCCGCTCTGACGCGCTGCCCGTGGGTGGCAGCTATCCGTCCATTTCGGTCACCATGAGCTTGCCCGGGCCCGACAGCGCGCCATTTTTTGTCAACACCGCCAGCGTAACTGGCGGGGGTGACTTCGGCGTTCATAGCGCCAGTGACCCTACGAATATTGTTTTGCCCGTTCTCGCCATTACGAAATCCCACACTTCCTCCCCATTCATCGTGGGGCACACCGGAACGTATACCATTACGGTAAGTAATACCGGGAAAGCACCAACATCGGGACCGGTGAAGGTTCAGGACTTCCTGCCCAACAACCTGACCTTGTCGTCAGCCAGCGGCACCGGCTGGAGCTGTTCCGGCACTCTCTTCGTGACCTGTATCCGGTCTGACTCATTGGCCCCCAACAGCAGCTATCCTCCGTTGAGTCTCGTTGTGAACGTGGGTAATTCAATGTCTACCATCACAAATATTGCCAGCGTAGAGGGTGGTGATGCCTACGACTCTCACAGCGCCTCCGATACGGTAGATGCGACTACTCCGACACTGGCGATTACCAAGTCGCACACCGGCGATTTCACCGTAGGACAGAAGGGCAGCTACACCATTACCGTGAGCAATGTGGGGAGCGTGGCCACAGCCGGAACGGTAACGGTTACGGATTTCTTACCCTTCCCTCTGACCCTGTCGTCGGCGAGCGGTACCGGCTGGGACTGCTCGGGCCCCTGTACCCGTTCTGACTCGCTGGCGCCCCACAGCAGCTATCCACCGCTTATCATTACCGTCATCCCGAACGGCGGCCCGCAAAATATCGGCAACGAGGCGACCGTAACCGGCGGTGGCGATGGCTATACGCACATCGCTGTCGACCCGACAAAGATCAATACGGCCTCTCTCGCCATCTCCAAGTCCCATTCCGGAAGTTTCGCTGTCGGCCACAACGGGAACTACACAATCACCGTGAGCAATCCGGGAAGCATTGGAACCTCGGGGACGGTGTCCGTCAATGACAACCTGCCGCCGGGTCTCACCGCAACGGCCATAAGCGCTGCTGGTTGGAACTGCGTGCCGTTGCCGGCTACATTCGTGATCTGTACGCGGTCCGACTCCCTTGCCGGAGGCGCCAGCTATCCTCCTATCTTGCTGACCGCGAACGTGAGCCCCACTGCGCCGAGCATGGTCATCAACCAGGTTTCTGTGGGCGGCGGCGGCCAGGACGCTATTCAGCCCATCGCCAGTGATCCCACGAGTATTGTTTTGCCCGATCTCGGAGTCGCGATGTCCCATACAGGTGACTTCACCTCCGGACAGTCGGGAACATACACGATTACCGTCAGCAATGTGGGAACGATCCCGACCGCAGGAGGATCGCTGATCGTTGACGACATTATGCCCACTGGCTTGACGGCAACTGCTGCAAGCGGCACCGGCTGGACATGCTCCATCTTCCCTGGAGCGCAAACGGAAATGAACTGCACGCTCCTCGCCGAGGTGTTGCTTCCAGGAAACAGCTATCCTCCCATTACACTCAACGTCAATGTGGATCCCAAAGCGCCTTTGTCTATCACCAACACCGTCGGCGTCTTTGGCATTAGCGAGTCTAATTTCGCCAACAACATTGCTTCCGATACGGTCAGCGTTGTCCCGCCCAACCCTCTGTCTTTTGTCCCGATAACGCCGTGCCGGGTAGTCGACACGCGGAACCCGAATGGACCGTTTGGCGGGCCGTTCTTGAGCGGACAAGCTTCACGCGGATTCACGGTTCCCAGCAGTGCATGCAACATTCCAACTACTGCCCAGGCTTACTCGTTCAATGTAACTGTGGTGCCCCATGGCGGACTTGGGTTCCTGACCATGTATCCCTGTGGGCAGACTCTGCCTGGTTCCTCGACCCTCAACTCGTTTGACGGCCGCGTCAAAGCGGTAGGCGCGATTGTGCCTGCGGGCGCGAGCGGCGCCGTCTGCGCTTACGCCACCAACGATACCGAACTGGTTCTGGACATCAATGGTTATTTTGTTTCGAGCAGCGATACCTCGGCCCTGGCCTTCTATCCCATGACGCCGTGCCGCCTGGTGGATACGCGCGATCCAGCGGGACCACTGGGTGGTCCGGCATTAGTGGGCAGCAGCGCCCGCACGTTCCCCTTGCTCGCCAGCCCGTGCAATGTGGGGCGCAGGCATACTCGTTGAACGTGACCGCGGTGCCTACGACCGCCGGCATTGGCTTCCTGACCGCCTGGCCAGCGGGACAGACACAACCACTGGCTTCAACGCTGAACGCGCCATCGAATGCGGCGGTGGCCAATGCAGCGATTGTGCCGGCAGGCACGAACGGAGACGTTTCGATATTTTCGACCAACGACACGGAGCTGGTGATCGATGTAAACGGGTACTTTGCTCCGGTTGGGAATGGCGGATTGTCATTGTTTAATGTGGCCCCCTGCCGGGTGCTGGACACGCGTGTTCCACAAGGCAGTTTGCCCTTTACCGGACAAAAAGATGTGAACGTGGTTGCGAGCGGCTGCGGGGCTCCGGCAACGGCACAGGCCTATGTGCTGAACGCAACGGTAGTTCCTCCTGGGGGACTGGGGTTTCTGACCTTGTGGCCGCAGGGCGCACCACAACCTCTTGCCTCGACGCTCAACTCGTTTGATGGGGCAGTCAACTCCAACATGGCGATCATCCCGACGACGAATGGATTGATCAGTGCGTTCGCCTCAAGCCCGACGCATTTGATCGTGGATATTTCCGGATACTTTGCGTCTCCGACTCCATCGGCGCCCACCAGCGCGGCAGCGGAGAACGGCGGCACAATAACCCGGCGCGTCTTCGACATGTCGGCCGATCCGGCTGCGGCTTCCACTCGCAGTCCTGAACGAGTAACCAGCCAATCGGCTTCGACTGTGCGGGAGAAGGCTGCTGTCCCAACGGTTTCGCCAACTCGCAACGCCACCGAACTGCATTCTGCGGCAGCCGGACTGAAAGTCTTCGTCATGATGCACGTGAGCGAGATGGTTTCAGGAGCGAAGGCTGCAGCAGAGAGCGTCCGGCATTCTCAGCCCGAGTGAACAGAGAGCGCCGGAAAGAAAGAACGCCCAAGAAGCAAAGAAGCCCTCCCACGCGGGAGGGCTTCTTCATCACCAACCAAATGGGAACTACTGCATTGAAGGCGGTTTCGGCTGGGCCTGAGGCTGTGCCGGTGCACTGTTGTCAGGGGCCTGATTGGTGTTCGCAGGAGCATTGGCGTTGCCGAGATCGGCGATGCTGTTCTTCAGCAGGCTGATTTCAACTCTGCCGCCGCGAGTGCGATGTACCTTGCCATCGCCGGAAGCCTGCACAGGCGCGTTACCCATGCCGACAGTGTAGATGCGATAAACCGGTACTTCATGGTTGAGCACGAGGTAACGGACAACGGTCTGCGCGAGCTGCCGCGAGTTCTCGATCGCTGCCGAACCGTTGCCGGACGAGAAGCCCTGGACTTCTACTACGTATCCTTTCTGGTCCTTCAGCGAGGTAGCCATTTCGTCGAGCGCCTCTTTGGCGTTCTTGCTCAGAACGGCCTGGCCGGGACGGAAGCGGATTTCAGCCTGCGTGACCGGCTGGTACTGATCAAGTTTGGTCACTGTCTGCTCCACGGTGGTAATGCGCGTGGAGGCCTGCTCCGCGGTCTGCTGGGCCTGTCCGGCGCGATTACCCGCGTCTACGGCGTGAGAGTCAGCGTCATTGGCTTTGCTCATGGCCTGGCGAATGCCTTCGGTGGCGCGGGTATCAACATCAGCAATCATGCGCGCGTTCTTGGCCGTGAGCTCGTCCAACTCATTGACGCGTCCACGAATAGGCTGAAGCTGCCGCTGCGTGTACTTTTTGCGGGCAAACGGCATCAGGTGGCCCCAGAAACCTTCATGGCGCTCATACTTCAGCGGTTCTTTGCCAGTGGCTGAAGGGGCTGACTGGTCAGTCTGCTGCACGGGCTGAGTCTGCGCGGGCTGGGTCTGCGCGGGCTGTGATTGATCTTGCGGGTTGCTGGATGGTTGCTGCTGTGCCGCCGCGGGCATCACCATTGCCGCGGCCAGCGGTAGCGACAGTAGATAAAACTTCTTCATTGCGGAATCCTCCGGGCCGGGGGTTTTTTCAATAATGTGCGGGAGCCACAATCAGGGGGGAAGCTCCCGCAATTTGCAAAACCCATGGGGAGCTTTGATGAGCTACTTGGCGACTGGCTCCCTCGGCGCCGTCGAGGTTTGTAGCGGCGGTGCGATAAAGGTGCCGAGGTATTCCTCCAGCTTGTTCCGGTTTTTCTCTCGATAGGCGGCATAGTCTTGTGCGATTCCCCCATCCGCGGCGTTGAGAAGCACGTAAGGTTCGATCAGCTTTGCCTGGTACAGCGTGAGCAGAGCGGAGATATTCGGATCGGTTGCCATAGCGGAACCCTTTTTGGAGGATCTCAACTCGTTCCATACCTTGGCGGCGGTCGTCAGCGCTTCGGCCTCCTCGGCCAGGCTGTGCCGATACGCCTTTTCTTCCGGGAACTGCTGCTTGAACTGCTCTCTGCGCCAACGGACCCTCACCAAACTGTAAGCGAGCCAGACTCCAGACACTTCACTGGAAAGTTTCGGATCTACCGTGATCGTGATGTTCTTCTCGTCTTTTTGATCAACACTATTGGGGACCTCAATGTGTACTCTCCTGAGCTGCAAGTGGTTCCCCTTCGCCCAGTAATCCAGTGCACGCCAGGTGATCGGGTTATAGGGTTCGGCGACAACGGCTTGAATCGCTTTGGTCCTCGCTTTCTCCATCTCACTCTGCCTCATAAGCATGTCGGAGTAGTAGCGATAGGCGGTTTCCCGGTCCGGATTGAGGTCAATGGCGCGCTGGTATCCTTCCGCAGCCTTCGCGAAATCCTTTTGCGCGAAGTAGCTGTCGCCGATAAAGAGCGCCGCGGAGTAGTTCTTGGGATCGAGTTCGAGCACCCTGGAATAATGTTTGATGGCCTCGGCGTAGTCCTGCCTCGCGAATGCCGCTTCTCCGTCGCGCATCGCGGTGCTGGAGTACTGGACCACGCCGTCTACCGGAATCGTCTGCAGAAGATTCTCCAGCAGAGCGCTGGTGTTTCCGAGAGCTTTGGCCTTCGTCAGCAGTTCCCGCGCGCGCAGGCGTTCTTTCGTGGCTGCATCTTCGTCTTGCAGGGTCCCGGCATGACTGACCAGACACGTCGCCAGAGCCAGCAGCACCTCATGGTCCTTCGGATCTTCTTTCGCCAGATCTTCCAGCAAGGGCAGCGCTTCCAGGTGCTTGCCGTCCTGGAAGAGCTTCATGGTTTCCTGGCGCTTACTCTTGTGGCTCTCACTGGTTTGCGCATAGAGAGAAGCCAAGACGCCCAAAAACATCAGGACGACAATTGATTTGCGGAACATGCGGCGCATAATCCCCCCCAAGAACTCTGACCAGAGAACGATCATAGTACGGAAAATTGCACGGCGTGCGTGATTTCCCTAAGAGCTATCCGCCGCAGAAGTGCCGGTGCTGCTCCTGGACGTAGCTGTCCGTCATGCCCGCAATGTAGTCGCAGACGATCTGGTGCAGCGGCTCGTGCCGGGCTTTTTCCTGATAGCTTTCCGGCAGACGGGCGGGAGTATCCATGAAATAGGTGAACAGTTCCGCGATGATCTGCTCGCCGTGGTCCTTATCCTGACGGAGCATGGGACTGTAGTAGACATTTTCATAGAGGAAGTCTTTGATCTGCCGCCGTTCGCCATCCACTTCTGGGCTGAACGCAAACAGTCGGCGATCGTGTTTGCGAACGTCGTCCGCTGAGCCAACACCGGAGGCAGCGATCAAGGCGCGGCTGTTTTCCAGAAGATCGCTTACCAGACGGTCGAGAACGCGCTTGAGCGCCTCATTGAACTTCAGTTTTTCCGGGGCGCTGGGATAGAGATGTTCTGCTTCGTCGAACGAGCGCGCAAAGACGGGAACGGATTCCCGGATCTGCTCAATGCTCAACAGCCTCGCTTCCACGCCGTCGTCCAGGTCTGCCGTGTTGTAGGCTATCTCGTCCGTAAGGTCTATGAGCTGGGCCTCGAGCGGAGGCCGCAGATCGAGCCTGTACTCTCTTAGCTCCGGAAACTCGTCCGCAGCATAGTCGCGCGAGTGCTTGATGATGCCTTCGCGTACTTCAAACGTGAGGTTCAATCCGGGGAAGTCGGCGTAACGCTGCTCGAATTGCTCGACGATCCGCAGAGCGTGGAGGTTGTGATCGAAGCGCGAGCCATGGACCTGCATGGCAATGTTCAGCACTCGCTCGCCGGAGTGTCCGAATGGAGGATGCCCCACGTCATGGACCAGCGCCAGTGATTCGACAAGATCTTCGTTCAATCCCAGCACGGAGGCAATAGTGCGGGAGACCTGCGAGACCTCAATGGTGTGGGTAAGCCGGTTGCGAAAATGATCGGAATAGCGCCGGGTAAAAACCTGCGTCTTATCTTCCAGCCGGCGAAACGCCCGGGAGTGGACTACGCGGTCGCGGTCACGCTGAAAATCGTCGCGATAGGGGTGCTTCGGCTCAGGATACCTGCGCCCAAGACTCTCCTCCGGACGAAACGCGTAGGGGGGTGCTTTCCAGCTTTTTTTGAACGCGGGACACGTCTTGCTGGTCAACGTCGGCGGCCACGGATTTGTTCCATTCATCCAGAGCGCGCTCCCAGTGGGTGGCGGCCATCTTGAGTTGGCCGGTCTTGGCGTAGAGTTCGCCCAGATGGTCCTGCACTGTGGCGTCGTTCGGCGTCTTTTCCGCGGCCTTGCGCAGATTTTCTTCTGCGAGATCGTAGTTGCCAAGTTTGAAGTAGGCCCAGCCCAGCGAATCCAGATATGCGCCGTTCTGTGGATCGAGATTCAAGGCTTTCTTGATGAGATTCAACGCCTCTTCCAGCCGCATATTGTGGTCGGCGAGCATGTATCCCAGATAGTTCAGCGTCATGGTGTTGTTCGGGTCCTGCTGCAACACCTGGCGAAACATCTGTTCGGCAAGATCGTACTTCTTCTGGCGCTCGTACATCGCTCCTTGCAGGAAGAAGATGTACTGCTTTTCTTCCGGCTTTACGGAGAGCTTGTCCGCTTTGGCGATGGCGTCTTCCGCGTCTTTCCAGCGCTTCAGGCGCGAATAGATATTGGAAAGAGAGATGTAGGTCTCACGGTCGTCGGCGGAATTTTTGAGCAGGGCCTTGGCCGTCTGAATGCCCTCTTCGGCCTTGCCGTCATCGGCCAGCTGCGTGGCCAGGGTCAGCTTCAGTGTCTTGTCGTCAGGAAGTTTTTTGGCGGCTTCTTGTGCGGCCTTGGTGGCTTCCCCCCACTGCTTTTGCTCGCGATACGTTTCAATGATCTCCTGATATCCGCGCGCGCCTTCTTCTGCGCCCAAATCGGTCATCTTGCGGAAAGTCTCAACCGCCAGCAAGGGACGGTTCTCCTCGCGGTAGACGTTGCCGAGCCGCTCCATAAAAAGGGCGCGGTTGCCTTTTTCCTGCGCCGTATAGTTGCCGGCGGGTTTGGTGGTGCGGGTGAGCAGCTTTTGCAACGCTTGCGCGGACTCTTCGTACTTGCCCTGGGCGTCGAAAATGATAGCTTCGTCGTACGTGATCTCAAGCAGGTCCGGCGCCAGCGTTTCCGTCTTCTTGAGTTGCGCCAGGGATTCTGCGCCAGACCGCGGACGGCGTCCAGGTTGTCATGGTCCAGGCTGATGGCTTGTTTGTAGGCAGCAACTGCGTTGGGGTAGTCTTTTTTCTGCTCGTAGGTAAAGCCCAGCGCTGAGTATAGTTTGGCCGAACGCGCGCCTTCCGGCACTGAGTTCAAGACTTCGACCGCGCGAGTCGTGTCGCCCTCTTCATTGTAAAGATAGGCCAGAGTGGAAACCGCTTCTTCCGATGTGGGCTCCAGCTTGACCGCGGTTTTGAACTCGCCTTCCGCTTTTTGCAGGTCTTTGCTGATGAGGTAGAGCCGTCCCAGGACCAGGTGGTTGTCCGCCGAGTTGGGCTCCAGCTTTACTATGGATTCGTACTGCTCAATGGCCAGCTTCAGCACTTCCTGGGATTGCGACCCGGACTGCGCATCGCCGATCGAACGCAGATAAATGCGGCCGAGAAGTTTGCGCGCGTCCAGGTTGGAAGGATCGCGATTGATGATGTCCTGTGCTTCCGACACCGCGTCGCGAATCCGCCCGGTACGGGCATAAAGCTCCGCCAGACCCGATGACAGAAACTCCGACGAAGGATCGTTTTCCAGCGCCAGCCGGTACTCTTCAATTGCCTTGGACAGGTACTCGGAACGGCCGTAGACCGTTACCATTTCTTCGTACATGTGGGCCATGGCGTAGTGATAGTACGCCGCGGCGTGGTCTGTCTTTTTTGCGGTGGAAGGCTGGGCCGGAGCTTCAGGCTTTGCCACTTGCGGCGCGCCGCTGCCAGACTGAGGAGCAGGTGTGTTGCCCTGCGCGAAAACCGGGACCGATGCCAAAACGAGCCCTAGGACAAAAGTGCGGGGTTTAACGAAATTCATATGTCTCGAACTTACTAACCTCTCTATTGGATGCGTGGGAGCACCTGCAAGGAGCTGGCTTTCTTACTTCTTCATTGTAGCCCTTCCCGCCGCGGCGTGGTGCGCCCTCTTGTACAGAAAAGTTAAGTCGCTTAGTGACGGAAATGACGGACTCCGGTGAACACCATCGCGAGTCCCAGCCGGTCGGCTGTGTCAATCACTTCCTGGTCGCGCACCGAGCCGCCGGGCTGGATGATCGCCGTAGCGCCGGCTTTGGCGATCTCTTCCACACCGTCAGGGAAGGGGAAGAATGCGTCCGAAGCCGCCACCGAGCCTTTGAGCGGCAGCACCGCTTTCATGGCGCCGATCTTGCACGAATCCACGCGCGACATTTGTCCCGCACCCACGCCAATACTCTGGCCGTTGCGGGCATAAAGAATGGCATTGGACTTCACATGCTTGCAGACCTTCCAGGCGAACAGCAGGTCGCGCATCTCCTGCTCGGTCGGCTTGCGCTGGGTGACGACTTTCAAGTCAGCGTCGGTAAGCGGACGCATGTCCACATCCTGCACCAGCATGCCGCCGGAGACGTGTTTGGTCACGAATTTTTCCCGGGCCGGTTTGATTTCGACCAGACGAAGGTTCTTTTTGGATGAGAGCTTCTCGCGCGCTGCCGCATCAAAGGCCGGCGCGGCTATCGCTTCGACGAACAACTTGGAGATTTCCTCAGCTGCCTCGCCGTCTACAGGACGATTTACGCCGATCACGCCGCCAAACGCCGAGACCGGGTCAGCTTCCAGCGCGCGCAGATAGGCCTCACGCAGCGTTCTGCCCACGGCCGTCCCGGCCGGGTTCGTGTGTTTAATAATGACGCAGACAATGTCATCGAACTCCTGTGCCAGGTCCCAGGCCGCCTGTAGGTCGACAATGTTGTTGTAAGAAAGCTCTTTGCCCTGGAGTTGTTTGCCGTTGGCAACACCGGCGCCCGATCCGTCAGAGTACATGGCCGCGCGCTGGTGCGGGTTCTCGCCGTAGCGCAGGTCCATGATCTTGTTGAGAGAGAATCCTAGCTTTGCCGGGAAGTCATTCTGCGCCGCGGCAGGCTGGAATTTGCCGGCGTCATGGGTGATGCGCGCCAGAGTAGCCGCGATCGCGCTGTCATACGCCGCCGTGGTGGCAAAAGCCTTTTGCGCCAGCCCCCAGCGCGTTGCCAGACTGAGTTCGCCGCCGGAGCCCGCCATTTCCCGCGCAATGGCGGAGTAATCGCCGGGCGAGGTGACAATGGCGACATCGCGAAAATTTTTCCCCGCCGACCGGACCATGGAAGGGCCGCCAATGTCTATGTTCTCAATGATCTCGTCAAAGTGGACGCCCGGCTTCGATGCCGTTTTCTCAAAGGCGTAGAGGTTGACCACCACCATGTCGATGGGCTTGATTCCGTGCTCGCGGGCCTCGGCCACGTGCGATGGATTGTCGCGCACGTGCAGGATCCCGCCATGGACGCGCGGATGCAGCGTCTTGACCCGGCCGTCCATCATTTCGGGAAAACCGGTGAGCTCTGAAATATCTTTCACGGGGATTCCGGAATCGCGCAGTAGCTTGGCAGTGCCGCCCGTGGAAATCAGTTCCACCTCAAAGTCCGCCAGTTTGCGGGCGAAGTCCACAAGTCCGGTCTTGTCGGTCACGCTCAAGAGCGCGCGCTGGATTTTAGCCACTGTTCTTGCACCTCGTCAGCGAGTAGGAAGGAGTACAAAATAAGGTATCAGTGGCGCGGATTATTGGGAAGAGAGGGGGCCTTCTTCAAGAGCGCCGATGGCGGCATGCGAGCTACCGTGGGGAAGTCGTCGAGAAAGTCGTCGAGGGTTTGTCCGCCTTCCAAGTAGTCAAGCAATGCCTGGAAGGGAACACGCGTGCCGCGGAATACGGGAACTCCGCCCTGTATGTCGGGGTCCTTGACGATAACGCTCTGCTGCAGCGCCACTGCGACC
>WNFI01040373.1_pt2 | contig 35330 bp, 31 predicted proteins | sample 5400471 | NCBI WGS metagenome assembly WNFI01 (sample SAMN13153348, study PRJNA577476) | soil metagenome | isolation source: 100 cm saprolite on Douglas fir-dominated hillslope | place: USA:California | collected 2013-09-17 | reverse complement strand
AGTCAGTTTACTTGCCTGCGGCCGGGATCGCGATTGGCTATGAATCGTTGAATGGGCGAGAGGGAGGATGCGATGAGCTCACCGATCAAGATCCGCGCCGTCCACACCCGGCCGGTTGTGGCCCCCCTCCGCGCGCCGCTCACCACCGCGTCGGGGGCGTTGACCGAAGCGCCGCTGCTGCTGATCGACGTCCAGACCGACCAGGGCATCGTCGGCCGCGCCTATCTGGTCGCCTATCAGCGCTTTGCGCTGAAGCCCCTGGATGCGCTGGTCCGCAGCCTGGCCGAGGCGCTGGTCGGCGAAGCGCTGGTGCCGGCCGACATCGAGAAGAAGCTGCGCGCCCGCTTCACGCTGCTCGGCGGGACGCGCGGGCTCGCCGGCATCGCGATCTCGGGCCTCGACATGGCGGTATGGGACGCGCTCGCCTGCAGCCGCAACGTGCCGCTGGCGGTGCTGCTCGGCGGCAGCTGCCGGCCGATCCGCGCCTATAACAGCCTCGGCATGATCGCGGCGGCGCAAGCACCCGCCGAAGCCGCCAAGGCGCTTGAGAGCGGCTTCAAGGCGATCAAGATCAAGATCGGCTGGCCGACCCTGGCCGAGGACGTGGCCGCGATCCGCGCGTTCCGCAAGGCGATCCCTGATGATGTGGCGCTGATGGCCGATTTCAACCAGAGCCTCGGCGTGGCCGAGGCGATCCGCCGCGGCCAGGCGCTCGACGGTGAAGAGCTCACCTGGCTGGAGGAGCCGGTGCGCTGCGACGATTTCGCCGGCTGCGCCAAGGTCGCCGCTGCGCTCAGGACCCCGGTGCAGATCGGCGAGAACTTCTCGGGCCCGTTCGACATGGAGGCGGCGCTTGCCGCCGGGGCCTCAGACTACGTGATGCCCGATCCGCAGCAGATCGGCGGCGTCTCCGGCTGGCTGCGCGCCGCGGCCCTGGCCCAGGCGGCGGGCAAGGACTGCTCCAGCCACATCTTCGTCGAGATCAGCGCCCATCTGCTGCCGGTGACGCCGACCTGCCACTACCTCGAATATCTCGATCTCGCCTCGGGCGTGCTCGCCGAGCCGGCCAAGGTGGTTGCCGGCGCCGTCGCGGCCCCCGAGCGGCCCGGCATCGGCATTGCCTGGGACGAAGCGGCGGTGAAGCGTTACGGTCTGAGCTGAACCATGACTAACGGAATCGATCGCGAGCAGGTCGCGGCGACCTTGCGCGTCATCCGCCCGTATATTCGGCAGACGCCGGTGGTCGGAGCCGACGGCGCCGATTTCGGCCTGGCGCCCCTGCGGCTCTGCTTCAAGCTTGAGCTGATGCAGCATTCCGGCTCGTTCAAGGCACGCGGCGCCTTCACCAACCTGCTGCAGCGGAAGGTACCAGCCGCCGGTGTCGCCGCGGCGTCCGGCGGCAACCACGGGGCCGCCGTCGCCTATGCGGCCAAGCGGCTCGGCGTGGCCGCCAAAATCTTCGTGCCGCGCATCTCCTCGCCGGCCAAGATCCAGCGCATCCGGGATTACGGGGCCGAGCTCGTCGTCGAGGGCGAACGCTATGCCGACGCGCTGGCCGCCAGCGAGCGCTGGGTCGCCCAATCCGGCGCCTTGCCGGTGCACGCCTTCGATCAGCGCGAGACCTTGCTCGGCCAGGCGACGCTCGGCCTCGAGTTCGAAGAGCAAGCACCCGATCTCGATTCATTGCTGGTCGGTGTCGGCGGCGGGGGGCTGATCGGCGGCATCGCGGCCTGGTATCAAGGCCGCGTCGACGTGATCGGCGTCGAGCCCGAGGCGGCACCCACGCTCACCCGGGCGCTTGCCGCCGGAAAGCCGGTCGACGCCGAGGCGGGCGGGATTGCGGCAGACTCGCTCGCCCCAAAGCGGGTCGGCGAGCTGGTATTCCCGATCGCCCGGCAGCATGTCGCCGGCGTGATCCTGGTCAGCGACGACGCGATCCGCGCCTCGCAGGCGGCGTTGTGGAACACCTTGCGCATCGTCGCCGAGCCCGGCGGAGCCGCGGCCTTCGCGGCCCTATTGTCCGGGCGTTATCAGCCGAAGCCCGGCGCGCGCGTCGGCGTGGTTGTCAGCGGCGGCAATACGGTCGCGGTCGACTTCAGCCGCCAAGCAGCTTGATCAGGGGCGCGTACCCGTCGTCTTTCAGCATCTGGCCGCGGCGCTGGTAGACGCTGTCATTGCCATGAACGCCATGGCCGTCGAGCAGCCGGTTCATGAAATTGAACAGGCAGCAGACGCTGCACGCGTCGTGCAGCGCCTTCTCCGTCCAGCCGGCGGCGTAGACGGCCTTCGCATCCGCCTCCGTCATGCGGGCCGGCGTCAAGGTCAGCTTGCGCGCATAGGCGAGCAGCGGCTTCAGCTTCGGGTCGACATCGGCCGTCTCGGGATCGTCGAGGAGGCTTTTCATCAGCGTCGCCGGAATGCCGAACGCCTCGGCGGTGACCGCGTGGACGCCGTGGCAGTAGTGGCAGCCGTTCAGACCCGAGACATAGGCGGCGATCAGCTCGCGCTCTGCCACCGACAGCGGCGACGGTCCGCGCAGCACCACCTCGTGATACTCGATCAGCGCCCGGCCGGCGGCCGGGTTCATCGCCAGGATGTCGCGCACCCCGCTGTCTTCTGTCAGCCCAGAGAAGAACGGCATTAATGCACGATCTCCGGCACGCGGTCGGCGGGCGGGGTGTTGCGCGAGCGGCCGATGCGCACGACGCCGTCGATGACCACCATGCCGACGCCGGGCAGGTCGCCCTTGCGCACGGAATCGAGCAGGTCCGTGCCGCTCGAATGCTGGGCGCGGTCGAGGAAGACGAAATCGGCGGCTCGGCCGATTTCGATCAGACCGCCGTCGAGGTTGCGCAGCCGCGCGGTGTTGCCGGTCGCAAAACAGAACGCCTGCTCGGCCGGGATTTCGCCGACGCCCGACAGCAGCGCGATCATCCGCAGGATGCCGAGCGGCTGGACGCCCGAGCCAGCCGGCGAATCCGTGCCGAGGATCACGCGGTTCAGCTGCTTGAGCTCCTTGGCGATGCGGAGCGCATGCAGGCCCGCGAGCTCGTTGCCGTTGTGCACGATCTCGATCGCGCGCTCGCAGCGCTCGCAGAGGCAGGTGATCTGCGCCAGCGGCAGTGCGGTGTGGCCGCCGTTGATGTGGCCGATCACGTCGGCATCGGCCTCGAGCACCACGTCCTTGTCGATATAGCCCGAGCCCGGCACCGACGGCCCGCCGGTGTGGATCGTCGATTGGAGACCGTGCTTGCGCGCCCACGCCACCATCTGCCTAGCTTCGTCGCCGGCCTTGACGCTGCCAAGCCCGATCTCGCCGATCAGCTTCACGCCGGCCTTCGCCAGCTCCGCAAAGTCGCTTTCGACCATGCCTTTTTCCAGGAGCGGCGCTCCGGCATGAATTTTCACGCCGCTGGGTCGGAACGCATCGAAGGTGCGCTGGGCGGTGATCGCCAGCGCCTTGACGCCGGTCACGTCCTTCGGCCGGCCGGGCAGATGGACCTCGCCGGCCGACACCATGGTGGTGACGCCGCCATGCAGGAACGAGTCGATCCAGCCGAGCTGGTTCTGTCGCGGCGTCCAGTCGCCGAACACCGGATGGACATGACTGTCGATGAGCCCCGGCGCCAGCGCCGAGCCCTTGGCGTCGATCGTCGTCGCGGCCCCAGCGGCGTCGAGGTCCTTCGCCTTGCCGAAGCCGGCGATCTTCCCGTTCAGGGCGACCACCGTGTCGGCGTCGAGGATCGGCCGGGCGAGATCGCCCGACAGCATCAGCCCGATATTCTTGATGACAAGTTTGCCGGCTGGCCCGCCGGTGCTCGCCGCTTCGGCCATACTGGTACTCCGCCCAGGATTGAGGGCGAAGCTTCGGTCACTTCCGCGACTAAGGTCAAGCCGCGGGGGTCAAGTCGCGGATGGGCGCCGCGGCGTCAAGGCCGCGGAATTACGCGGCGGCTTAGTGAATGACGAACTGGCTGGCGTTGGCGCGCATCTGCGGCGGCTTGATGAGTTCGCACTGCGCGACGCGGACGCTGTGCAGCTTGCCGTCGAGGTTGGTCTCCCAGAAGCTCAGGAACTTGTGGAGCTCCGGATACTTCGGCGCCAGATCGAGCGCCTGCCAGATATAGGTCTGCAGCAGGGTCGGATGATCCGGCATGTGATAGAGGATCTCGGCTGTCGTCAGTCGGTAGTCTCGCAACTGTAATGCTAGAGCCATAGCGGTTCTGCCCCCAGCGTTGTTGAGCCTCACGAATCGAACGAATCGACAGCCTCAATTGTTCCCCGAACACGGCTAATGAATCAATAAAAACAAACGGTTAGCAGCGTGCTCTTGAGAGTGCTGCTGGATATTTTGCGGGCGTTTGCGGCGACATTTTTGGGCAGCCCCCCGTTAAGCTTTTGAAACCCTCTAATCTAAGTCCTTCTAAATGCTTGCCCCTTGACTCATTCGGGGTAAACCCCTATCTCCCCAGCACTCCTCGAGGGTGAGTGCTAACGCGCCGCCCCAGGAGTTCACCAAATCCATCCAGTAGGAGGAGGATTCAATATGAAGTTCAAGCCATTGCATGACCGCGTGGTGGTTCGCCGCATCGATGAGGAAGCCAAGACGACCGGCGGCATCATCATTCCGGACACGGCCAAGGAAAAGCCCCAGCAGGGCGAAGTCATCGCGGTCGGTCCCGGTGCGCGAAATGAGAAGGGCGAGCTGGTCACCCTCGACGTCAAGGCCGGCGACCGCATCCTGTTCGGCAAGTGGTCGGGCACGGAAGTGAAGATCGACGGCGAGGAGCTCCTGATCATGAAGGAGTCCGACATCCTCGGCATTCTCGAGGGCGGTGCCGCGGCCAAGAAGAAAGCCGCCTGACCGTCCTGAACGAATTTCAAAGGAGATAGAAACATGGCAGCCAAAGAAGTCCGGTTCAGCGCCGACGCCCGTCAGCGCATGCTGCGCGGCGTCGACATCCTGGCCGACGCGGTGAAGGTCACCCTCGGCCCCAAGGGCCGCAACGTCGTGCTCGACAAGTCGTTCGGGGCTCCCCGGATCACCAAGGACGGCGTGACCGTCGCCAAGGAGATCGAGCTTTCCGACAAGTTCGAGAACATGGGCGCCCAGATGGTGCGCGAGGTCGCGGTGAAGACCAGCGACCAGGCCGGTGACGGCACGACCACCGCGACGGTGCTGGCGCAAGCCATCGTCCGCGAGGGTGCGAAGGCCGTGGCCGCGGGCATGAACCCGATGGACCTGAAGCGCGGCATCGACAAGGCCGTCGAGGCCGTGGTCGAGGACCTCAAGAAGCGCTCGAAGAAGGTCTCGACGACGGACGAGGTTGCCCAGGTGGGCACGATCTCGGCCAACGGCGAAAAGGACATCGGCGACATGATCGCCAAGGCGATGGAAAAGGTCGGCAAGGAAGGCGTGATCACGGTCGAGGAGGCGAAGAGCCTCGAGACCGAGCTGGATGTCGTCGAAGGCATGCAGTTCGACCGCGGCTATCTCTCGCCGTACTTCATCACCAACGCCGAGAAGATGACCTGCGAGCTCGAGAGCCCGTACATCCTTATCCATGAGAAGAAGCTGTCCGGTCTCCAGCCGCTGCTGCCCGTCCTCGAGGCGGTCGTGCAGTCCGGCAAGCCGCTGCTGATCATCGCGGAGGAAGTCGAAGGCGAGGCTCTGGCCACCCTGGTGGTCAACAAGCTGCGCGGCGGCCTCAAGGTCGCGGCCGTCAAGGCCCCGGGCTTCGGCGACCGCCGCAAGGCGATGCTGGAGGATATCGCTGTCCTGACCGCCGGTCAGGTCATCAGCGAGGAGGGCCGCGTGGCGCAGATCAAGGCGCAGATCGAGGAGACCACCTCGGACTACGACCGCGAGAAGCTCCAGGAGCGCCTGGCGAAGCTGGCGGGCGGCGTTGCCGTCATCCGCGTCGGCGGGGCGACCGAAGTCGAGGTGAAGGAGCGCAAGGATCGCGTGGATGACGCCATGCACGCCACCAAGGCGGCCGTCGAAGAGGGCATCGTGCCCGGCGGCGGCGTGGCTCTGCTCTACGCGACGCACGCGCTCAAGAACCTGCGCAGCGAGAACCACGACCAGCAGGTCGGCATCGACATCATCCGCAAGGCGCTGACGGCGCCCTGCCGGCAGATCGCCGAGAACGCCGGTGCGGACAGCGCCATCGTGGTCGGCAAGCTGAGCGAGCAGAAGAACGCCAACTGGGGCTTCAATGCCCAGAGCGGCGAGTACGTGGACATGATCAAGGACGGCGTCATCGACCCGACCAAGGTGGTCCGTCTGGCCATCCAGGACGCGGCCTCGGTGGCTTCGCTCCTGATCACCACCGAAGCCATGGTCGCCGAGAAGCCGGAGAAGAAGGCGGCGGCTCCCATGGGCGGGCACGACCACGGCGGCATGGGCGGGATGGACTTCTAAGTCCAGCCATCCCAGGCAAACAACGGAAGGGCGGGTCGAAAGACCCGCCCTTTTCGTTTGCGCGCCATTTTGATTTGCCTGCCGCCCGGGGCGGTCCCACAATCGAAAAAAAGTTAACGCCGCCACGGCGGAATAGCCGCAGGCGGCCAGTGTTCGCCCTATAGGCGCCGCTTTGCGGCGCAATCGGATGGGAGGCAAACCAATGCGAAAGCTCTACGTGGCCGTCTTAGCCGCAACACTCGCCGCCGGCTTGATGCTGGCCTCCGAGGCGCGCGCCGACCTCGATGCCGTCGCCCAGGCGATGGGTGCCTCGAAAGTCGACACCGTCCAGTTCCAGGGAACCGGGCTGATGTTTGGCATCGGCCAAGCCTACCGGCCGGGTCTGCCATGGCCGAAGCTGAACCTGCTCAGCTACACCCGCATCGACGACTACGCCAAGGGTGCGCAGAGCTTCGACACGACGGTAACCCGCGCCGACACGCTCGGCGGGACCGCGACGCCGCAGCGCGGCGAAGTCCGGCGCGGCGGCGGCGTCGCCGGCGATCGGGCGTGGGCCATCAACTATCCCGATACGAACCCGGTGCAGGCCGGCCCGACGCCGCTGCAGCACGATCTATGGACGGCGCCGCACGGCATCGTGAAGGCGGCGATCCAGGACAAGGCGCCGCTCGACGGCTCCAGCTTCACCATCGAGCGCCCCGGCAAGTTCAAAGCCCGCGCAACCGTCGATGCGCAGAACATGGTCACCAAGGTCGAATCCTGGATCGACAACCCGGTCCTGGGCGACATGCTCGTGGTCACGACCTACAGCGACTACAAAGACTACAACGGCGTGAAATTCCCCAGCCGCATCAACCAGTCGATGGGCGGCTTCCCGGTGCTCGAGCTGGCGGTGTCCGACGTCAAGGTCAACGGCGCGTCGGTCGACGCGCCGGCGCAGATCGGCACCGTGCCGAGCGAGGTCAAGGTGGACAAGGCGGCCGACGGGGTGTGGTTCATCTCGGGCGGCTCGCACAACAGCGCCGCGGTCGAGATGCGCGACTACATCGTCCTCATCGAGGCGCCGCTCGGCGACGGGCGGACCAATGCCGTCATCAAGGCGGTGAAGGACGCCATCCCCAACAAGCCGATCCGCTATGTGGTCGCGACGCATCACCACTTCGACCACGCCGGCGGCTTGCGCGCCGCGGCGGCGGAGGGGGCGACGATCGTCGTTCCGGAGCCCGCCAAGGCCTATTTCGAGACGGCCTATGCGACACCGCACACGCTCTCGCCGGATGCGCTCGCCAAGTCCGGCAAACCGGTGCAGTTCGAGGCTTATTCCGCCAAGCACACGATCAGCGACGGCTCGCGGATCATCGAGATCTATCCGATCGACAACAACATCCACGCCGAGGGCTTCATGATGATCTATCTGCCCAAGGAGAAGGTCTTGATGGAAGCCGACGCGTTCAGCCCGCGGGCCCCGGTGACCCAGACCCCGGCGGCGATCAACGTGTCGACCAAGAATCTGTGGGACAACATCCAGAGCCGGAAGCTGGATGTCGAAACTGTGCTGCCGATGCATGGCCGCATGGTCAAGGTGGACGAGCTGAAGCGCGAAGTCGGCGCGATGTGACCTCACCGCCAATCGCGGATAAAGGGCGGGTCGCGGGGCCCGCCCTTTTTGTTTACGATGCGGCCCCAAGATCGAGGTGCCGCCAAGGGACTCAAATGCGCCGCTATGACTGCCTGAAGGCCTTAGCACCCCGGCTCGGCGACGAGCTTGTGATCACCAATCTCGCCAACACGGCGACCGAGTGGCGCGCCGTGCATCCGAGCGAGGGCAACCTGTACTTCGTCGGGATGGGGATGGTGACGCCCTACGCGATCGGGCTGGCGCTGGCCCTGCCCGGGCGCCGCGTGCTCGCCCTCGACGGTGACGGCGGCATCCTGTTCGACCTGAGCGCGCTCGGGACCCTGGCCCAGACGGCGCCGGCAAACCTCACCGTGGTCGTCTTCGACAATGGCGGCTATGTGTCGACCGGCAAGCTCCCGGCCGCTGCTTCCCTGTCGGCGCACGGATTCGACATCGCCGGTGTCGCGCGTGCCGCCGGTGTCAGGACCGTGCACACGGTCGAAACGCCCGATGAATTCGCCAATGCCGTCGATGCCGGGCTTCGCACCGGGGTGGGTTCCAGCCTGATCGTCGCCAAGGTCGATGCGGCGCAGGCCGATATCGGCACCACGCCCATGGATTCGAAAGAGAATAAATATCGCTTCGTGCGCCACATCGAGCGGCTCGAGCGCACGACGATCCTGCGGCCATCGGCGAAAGCGCATGGTGAGCCGCCGAAGCCCGATCCCGCGTCCGCGGCGGTCAAGGACGGAGACGACTTTGCGAGGGTGCTTTACGACGGATTGCGCGAGAACAATGTCGACTTCGTCGTCGGCCTTCCGTGCAGCGGCCTGGTCAAGGCCCAATCGATGTGCATGGCGGATCCGAAGATCCGTTACGTCGGCGTTGCCAATGAAGGCACCGGGCTCGGCCTGTGCGCCGGCGCCTGGCTTGGCGGCAAACGCCCGGCCGCCCTGGTCGAGAACTTCGGCATGTTCGCCGCTGCCTACCAGCTCCTGCGCGGCCATTATTCGTACGGCATCCCGACCCTGGTCCTCGCCGAATATCGTGGCGATGCCGGCGACCAGGAGTTCTTCGCCGAGTCCGGCGACATGACTGAGGGCTTTCTCGCGGCACTCCGGATCAATCACCGCGTGATCCGCGAGCTCGGTTCGCTGAAACCCGCGATCCGCGATGGCCTGCGATGGATGGATGCAGCGCTCAGGCCCTACGCCGTGCTGCCGGCCTACAATCTCACCCGGCCGCGTCTGTAAAAGCGCGTCCCGGCTAATCGATTGGAACAGTTCTTGCTCAAAGTGGCTCCCATGACATGCGGAGCAGGAAAGGCTAAGCCATGAGCGGTCGAACAGGACCTCGCCGACCTATCCGATTGCGGCAGGTTTGCGCGATACTGGCGCTGGCAGTTGGCTCGCTCGGCGCGGTCCGCGGTCACGCCGAGGTGAGCGTGCTGCGACTCGGTGCCCAGTTCGGCCTCGGCTATCTTCCCCTTTACGTGGCGCGCGACGCCGGCCTGATCGAGCGCGAGATGCAGCAACGTGGTCTCAAGCCAGTCCCGCTGGAGCTGCAGAACGTCGCCGGGGCGCCGCAGATCAATGACGGGCTTCTGTCCCGCACGCTCGACATCGGCTGTGGTGGCATCACGGCCTTGATGGTGGCCTGGGACAAGACGCGCGGCAGCGGCGGCCAGATGATGAAGGGGGTCGCGGCGCTCTCTGCGGTTCCCTATGTGCTGATGACGGTCGATCCGGCGGTCCAGTCGCTCCGCGACTTGTCGGAGCGCAACCGGATTGGGTTGCCGGCCGTCAAGGTTTCGGTGCCGGCGATCATGCTCCAGATCGCGGCCGAGAAACTGTTCGGCCAGTTCGACAAACTGGATCGCCTCACGGTGTCGCTGGCGCAGCCGGACGGCGCCATCGCTCTCCTGGCGGGGAGCGGGTCCGTCGATTCATACGCGTTCGCGCCGCCGTTCACGCTTCAGGTGAAAGACAAGCCGAACATCCATCAGGTGTGGTCGAGCACCGAGGTGTTCGGCACGCCGACGACGGCACTCGTCGCCTGGACCACGGCGCAGTTCCGGCAGGAGAATCCGCAGACCTACGCCGCCTTTCTGGCCGCGCTCAAAGCCGCGTCCCAGCTCATCAGAGAGGATCGGGTTCGGGCCGCGCAGATCTACCTCAAGGCGGAAGCGTCGAAATTGCCGGTCGATCTGATCGTCAGCGCGTTGGAGAGCGCCGACATGCGGTTCGGTATAGCACCCGAGAACTCGGCACCCTTGGCAGGGTTCCTCGCCAGGAACAATATGCTGCGGACGGCGCCCATGGACTGGAAGGACCTGTTCTTCCCCGAGTTGCACGAGGAACAGGGCAGTTAAATAGGGTCGGCGGGCGGCGCCACGGCGCTCCAGACCGGTCCGCGCAGGGAGGATGTCGATGAGAACGAAGATTCAATGCGGCTGGCTGGTCGGCTATTCCGGCCAGGGCCACGTCCTGTGGCGCAACGCCGAGCTTGTTTATGAAGGTGAGCGCATCCTCTTCGTCGGCGAGCGCTTTGACGGGCATGTCGACAAGACTCTGGATGCGCGCCGGAACCTGGTGGGCCCGGGCTTCATCGACACGCATGTGCATTCGGGCCATCGCGCCTCGCATCGGCTCATCACCGATGTCGGCCGGGCCGATTATTTCGGCCAGCCGTTCCTGGAGATCAGCGTGGCCCGGGAGGGAACGCGGGTCGGCGGGGATGTGCGCTATGCGCGGCCGGACGATCAATCCGCCACGGAAGATGCGCGCCTCAACGCCCGCTTCACCGTGGCCGAGCTGCTGCGCAACGGAATCACCACCTTCGTCGAGTTCGGCAGCCAGCGTCGCGTTCAGGAAGCGCTGGACGAGCAGATGGGCGAGCTCGGCATTCGCGCCTACCTGGGGCCGGGCTTCGACAGCGGCCGCTGGGTGGGCGGCCCCGGCGGCAGGCTGGTCCGGGTCGTTGACGAGGCGGCCGGCGAGCGCGAATTCGCCGGCGCTCTCGACTTCATCGAGCGCCGGACGGGGGCTCACAACGACCGGCTCCGGGGCATCCTGGTGCCCCGCGAGGTCGAGACGTGCTCGATCGGCCTGATGCGCGCCGCGGCGCGCGAGGCGCGGGAGCGCAAGCTGCCCGTCGCCATTCACGCCGCCTACAACATCCACGAGTTCTTCGACATTATCCGCGAGCACCAGATGACGTCGATCGAGCTCCTGGAGCATGTCGGCCTGATGTCGAGCACGCTCAATATCGGCCACGGCAATTTCGTGGCCGAGAACCCGCTGATGAACTACTCGGGCGGGCGTGACCTGGAGATCATGGGGGCGCATCGCTGCTCGATCTCGCATTGCCCGGTCAATATCGCCAGGCGCGCCCGCTTTCTCGACTCGTGGGAGTCCTACCGCGAGGCCGGCGTCAACATCGCGCTCGGCACGGACACATATCCGCGCGACATGGTGATGCAGATGCGCATCGCGTCGTATTTCGGCAAAGTCGCCAGCCGCAACCTCAAGGCCGCGTCGGCTGCCGAGGTGTTCGCGGCGGCGACGCTCGGCGGCGCGCATTCGCTCGGCCGCGACGATCTCGGCCGACTGGCGCCCGGCGCCAAGGCGGACATCGTGATCTTCGACCTCTCGGCGGGCGATTCGCTGCGCATGGGGCCGGTGCGCGATCCGATCAAGAGCCTCGTCGAGTGCGGCATCGGCGACGACGTCGAGACCGTGATTGTGGACGGCGTGATCCGCGTCGAAGGCGGGCGGATGCCCGGCGTCGACATGGCGGCGCTTCGCGCCCAGGCGCAGGCCGCCGGCGAGCGGATCTGGGACCGCTGGAATGAATGGGACCCGCTCGGCCGCAGCGCCGACGAAATGTCCCCGTTCGCCTTTCCGCGGATGAACTGAACGCCGGATTTCAACCACAGAGACGCAGAGAGCACAGAGGGGATGAAGGAGAGTTCTGTCTCCTCCTCTTCCCCATCATCTCTGTGCGTCCGTGGTGAAATGATTCTGGATTCCCCACTGCGCTGCGTTGGCGGCCTTCAGGGCCGCCGACGGGCGCGAAGAATCTGGCGTGGGAATGACGCCGGAGAGAAACGCGCTTCTGCCTCCGCGGAACTCGCTCTAGAGCGGCGATGCGGCCAAAAACTCCCGCAGATCGGCGTTGGTGGCGTTGTATTCGCGCACCAGCGCGTCGGGGCGGCGGTCGCGGCGGAGGTTGACGTAGGCGCCGAGCTCCCGTCCGCGCGTCACGATCCAGCGGCCCAGACGGAGCTGCCGCTCCTCGTAGCGGGCGAGGCCGGCCGCAAAGTCATCGCCAGTGTCGGTGAGGCAATCCGCGAGGCTTGCGGCATCGAGTGCTGCCTTGGTCACGCCCGATCCGCCATGCGGCCGCGGCAGGAAGGCCGCGTCGCCGACCAGCGCCACCCGTCCGAACACCAGGTGCTGCGACAGCATGTCCGAGATCGGATGAAAAAACGGCCGCTCGGCGCGCGCCAGGATCTCAGCGATCTGCGAGGGCAAGCGCACCGCGGCGTCGGCTTTCATGCCCGCGATGACCTCCGGCCGGATCAGCGGCGGCGGGATCGACCCGTCATGTCGCTTCCCGGTCGCGTCGGTGCACAGATCCGCAATCTGGTCCGCGTCCGCGGGGCGATACCAGACGATGTTGTAGGCACGATGCCCGGGCCGCGTGCCGCCATCGAGGGCGGGCACCGGATAAGCGACCACCAGCTCGTTGTCAGGCAACACAAAGGTGTAGCGCTCGAAGACCGAGGCCCTGGTCGCCGCTGGCACCTCGTTCTCCGGAATGAGGGAGCGCCAGCCGATATAGCCGGCATATTCAGGCTGCACGCCCGCCAGCATCTGGGCCCGGACGGTGGAGCGGATGCCGTCGGCGCCGATGAGCAGGTCTCCGGTCATGTCCTGACCGTTCGCGAAGACGGCCGTGACGCGGCCGTCATGCTGTTCTACTCGCTCGAGTTGGCATCCGGGACGGTAGCAGGCATCGGGCAGGGCATCCCGAAGCGGGCGATAGAAGCGCGCCCAGGCGCTGGTCACCCGGCGGAGCGCGATCTCATGCAGGACGCGGCCGTCGCCGTCGATGCAGGCGCAGGAGCGGGTCTCGACCGCCATCGTCGCGTCGTCGCGCAAGCCGATGCGCTGCATCACATCATGCAGCGCATCCTGCGTGCCGATGCCGACGCCGCGGCCGGCAAGGTCGCCGGTGTTGCGCTCGAACACGAGCACCTCCCAGCCGATGCCGCGCAGCAGGTGCGCCGCGAACAGCCCGCCGACCGAGCCGCCGATGATCAATGCGCGTTTCATGCGGCACACGATATACGATACGGGCGCGCCGCCTGGAACCTATTGCGTGAGCAGATGAACAAAAACCGGGCGGTGACCCGGGCGGCTGCGTCTCCGCGGGATTTCGTTTCACTCCCGCAAACCGCTCCCCTATAGTTTTGACCAAATAGTCCATTAACAGGCGAGGGCTCGGCCATGCGCAAACAGGCGACATCCAGACGGCGGTTCCTGTACACCGCCGGGGCCGTTGCGGTCCTCCCGGCCCTGCCGGCCCGTCGCGCGCGGGCGGCCAGCCTCAAGCCGGTCAACTTTCGCCTCGATTGGATCTTTCAGGGGCCGAATGCCGGCTTCTTGATCGCCCGCGACAAGGGCTTCTACGAACAGGCCGGACTCGACGTCGACATTGGCCCGGGCAAGGGCTCCGGAAGCACGGCACAGCTCGTGGGGACCAAGGCGGCACAGATCGGATTCGCCGACGGCTTCGTCGTCGGCAACAGCGTGGCCAAGAGCCTCGGCCTCAAAATGGTTGCCAGCATCTACCGCCGCAATCCGACGGCGGTGGTGGTGCTCGCCGATTCCGACATCAAGACGCCGAAAGACCTCGAAGGGAAGACCGTCGGCATTCCGACCGGCTCCGCCCAGTTCCAGCAATGGCCGGCTTTCGTCAAAGGCTGCCGCCTGGACGGCGACAAGATCCGTGTCGTCAACGTGGATCCCGCCGGCAGTCCGCCGGCGCTGATCACCGGCAAAGTCGAGGCGATCGCGGGCTTTGCCCAGGGCTATGTGCCGAGCGTGGAGATCCGCGGCGGAAAGAAGGCGCGCATCCTGTGGTACGCCGATTGCGGCGTCACCGCCGTGAGCAATGGCATCATCGTCCATCCCGATCTCATCAAGGACGATCCGGCGCTGATCCGTTCCTTCGTCGCCGCGAGCCTCAAAGGCTTTTTGTATGCGCGGCAGCATCCGGACGAAGCGGCCGCCACGGTGAAGAAATATTCCGAGGCGACCGATCCGACGATCTCGCTGCGCGAAATGCAGCTGTCCTGGGACACCTGGGTGACGCCGAACACCGCCGGCAAGCCGCTCGGCTGGATGTCGGACAAGGACTGGGCGGCGACCGTCGAGGCGCTGAAGCAATATGGCGGCGTCACGACGCCGCTCGAGGCGGCGCAGCTGTACACGAACGAGTTCGTGCCCACCGGCGCCGAGTTCGTTCCGCCCCAGCCAGGCGCCGGGTAAAGGACATGTCCGGTCTCAAGCCGACCTCGCGCCGGGCACTCCTGCGTGCGGGCGGAGGCGCAATCGGACTGGCGGCACTGGGGCCGTGGCGCAGCGCCCGCGCCGCCGGCAAGCTGCGCCCGGTCACCATGCGGCTCGATTGGCTGTATCAGGGGCCGAACGCCGGATTCATGGTGGCGCGCGAGAAAGGCTATTACGAAGCGGTCGGGCTCGACGTCGATGTGGGCATCGGCAAGGGCTCTGGCGCCACGGCGCAACTCATTGCGACCAAGGCGGCGCAGTTCGGATTTTCCGACGGCTTCGTCGTCGGCAACAGCATCGCCAAAGGGATGAGCATCAAGATGGTCGGCGCGGTCTATCGCCGCAACCCGACCGCCGCCATCGTGCTTGCGGACTCCGCGATCCGGGCGCCGAAGGACCTCGAAGGCAAAAGCCTTGCCTCGCCCACCGGCGGTGCCGGGTTCATGCAGTTCCCGGCGTTCGCCAGGGGGTGCGGGTTCGACCCGGCCAAAGTGCGGATCGTCAACACTGATCCGGCCGGCACGCCGCCGGCGCTGATCGCGGGGCAGGTCGATGCGATCGCCGGCTTCGCGCAGGGGCTGGCGCCCAGCGTTGAGATCCGCGGCAATAAGAAGACCCGCATCCTGTGGTACGCGGACTGCGGCGTCTCCGCCGTGAGCAACGGCATCATCGTCCACACCGACCTTCTGAAAGAGGACCCGGCGCTGATCCGCGCCTTCGTCGCCGCCAGTATCAAGGGCTTCCTGTACGGCCGCCAACATCCCGACGAGACGGTCGCGATCGTCAAGAAATACTCCGACGCGGTCGACCTCGCGGTGACGCGGCGCGAATTGGAAATATCGTGGACCACCTGGGTGACGCCGAACACCGCCGGCAAGCCGCTCGGCTGGATGTCGGACAAGGACTGGGCGGCGACGGTCGACGTGCTGAAGACCTATGGCGGCGTGACGATGCCGCTCGAAGCGTCGCAGATCTACACCAACGACTTCGTCCCGACCGGCGCCGAGTTCATTCCGCCGCAGCCCGGCGCCGGCTGACCATCGCGAACGATCCTGGGGAGGACCCTGAAGTGAACCCATCATCCGATGAATTGCTGCTGCGCCTCGAGCAGAAGGCCTCTCCCGAGAACGCGGCCCTGGTGGTCGTCGACGTGCAGAACGACTTCGTCGCCGACGGCGGGTTCTTCGCCAAGGTCGGCGCCGACGTGAAGACGGTCCAGCGGATGATCCCCACCCTGCAGCGCCTGATCGACCGGGCGCGGGCGGCCGGGGTCCTCGTCGTGTTCGTGCAGGCGATCTACGATCCGGAATACCTCTCGGCGCCGATGCGCGAGCGCAACCGGCGGCGCACGGTCGAGATGCCGCGCTGCCTGACCGGGTCGTGGGGGGCCGATTTCTACGGCGTGCGGCCGCGCCCCGGCGAGCCGGTCGTGATCAAGCATCGCTACAGCGGCATGATCAACACCGAGCTGGACGCGGTGCTGAAGCGCAACGGCGTGCGCAGCCTGCTTCTCACCGGCGTGGCGACCGACACCTGCGTCGAGTCGACCGCGCGCGACGCCTACTTCATCGACTACTACGTCACCATGGTTTCGGATTGTTGTGCGGCGTTCAATGAGCGCGACCATCTCGCCGCCTTGGCGCGGTTCGATCGCGATTACGGCGCCGTGGTGACCGCGGCGGAGATCATCGGCGCCTGGGACAAGGTCCCGGCGGCACCCGCCGCGCAGGCCGTCGGTGCGGGGGCCGATGGCTGACGCAGCCCTCGCCGAGCCCTCCTTCATGGCCGATCCGGCGGCCGGTGCTGGGCCGGATTACCTGCAGATCCGCGATCTCAGCAAAGTCTATGCGACTCGTGACGGCGCGGTCCGCGCCCTCGACGGCGTGTCGCTCGCGGCGCGGCGCGGCGAGTTCCTGACCATTCTGGGGCCGAGCGGCTGCGGCAAAAGCACGCTGATGATGATCGCGTCCGGGTTGGTCCCGGCGTCCGGCGGGCTGGTCAGCGTCGAGGGCCGGCCGGTGGTCCGTCCGCGCACCGATATCGGCGTGGTGTTCCAGAGTGCCGTATTACTCGAATGGCGCACCGCCCTGGGCAATGTCATGCTGCAGGCCGAGGCGAAGAAGCTCGAGCGCAAGGCGGCCGAACGGCGTGCCCGCGAGCTTCTGGTCCAGGTCGGCCTCGGCGGCTTCGAGGACAAGTACCCGCACGAGCTGTCCGGCGGCATGCGCCAGCGAGTCTCGCTGTGCCGGGCGCTGATCCACAACCCGCGGCAGCTGATGATGGATGAGCCGTTCGGCGCGCTGGACGCGCTGACACGCGACCAACTGGTGCTCGATCTGCAGCGGATTTGGAACGAGACGCGGACGACGGTGCTGTTCATCACCCATAGCGTGGCGGAGGCGGTGTTTCTCTCCGACCGGGTCATCGTGATGACCCCGCGGCCGGGCAAGATCGACCGCGTCATCGACATCGACCTCCCGCGGCCGCGCACCCTCGCCATGCGCGAGACCCAGCGCTTCGCCGACTACAACCGGCAGATCCTGGAGCTGTTCCTCGCCCGCGGCGTGCTGCGGGAGAGCTGAGGCATCGATGAGCGACATCGGCTCTCCGCCTGCCGGCTTGGGCGATCGCACACCCTTGGCCATCGAAGACGTCGAGGCCAGCGTTCAGCGCAATCTCGCTCGCCGGGAATCGCGGGCCCGGACGACGGCCGTCGTCTACCCGCTCGCCGTCCTGGCCGCGGTCCTGGCCGTCTGGGAGCTGGGCACCAGGGGGCTCGGCATTCCGGAGTTTCTGCTGCCGCCGCCCAGCGCCATCGTGATCTCGCTCGGCGACCATTGGCCACTGGTTCTGAAGTACAGCTGGGCGACGTCGGTGGAGATCCTGCTCGGCTACGCGCTCAGCATCGCCGTGGGGATTCCGCTGGCATTGGCCATCTTCTTGTGGCCGCCCTTTGCGCGCGCGATCTACCCGCTGCTGGTGTCGTCGCAGGCGATGCCGAAGGTCGCCATCGCACCGCTGTTCATCGTCTGGTTCGGCTTCGGCCTCCTGCCAAAGGTCCTCATCGCCTTCCTGATCGCGTTTTTCCCGATCGTGATCGACACCGCCGTGGGGCTCGCCGCGATCGAGCCCGAGAAGATCTACCTGGCGCGCTCGATGGGCTTCGGTGGCATCGCCACGTTCTTCAAGTTCCGCCTGCCCAATGCGCTGCCGTCGATCTTCGGCGGCCTGAAGATCGCGATCACGCTGGCGGTGGTCGGCGCGGTCGTCGGCGAATTCGTCGGCGGCGACGCCGGGCTCGGCTATCTTCTGATGGTGGCGAACGGCAGCATGGACACGCCGCTGCTCTTCGCCGGGCTCGCCGGCCTCACCGTGCTCGGCGTCGGCTTCTACCTGCTGGTCGAGATGGCGGAAAGCCTCGCCATCCCGCGCCACATCCGGGCCGCCAGCACGGCGGCGCGGGAGTCGATGTAGGCTCGGTTATTATAGGCTCGTCATGCCCCGCTTTATGCGGACAAGCCGGGGCATGACGGACCATAAATGCGTGTGACGCTGCCTATTTGAGCCGCATGTTCTCGCGCAAGGTGGTGCCGTCGTAGGAGCTGCGGAAGCGGCCGCGGCGCCTAAGCTCGGGGACCAGGAAGTCCACGACATTGAGGAGGTCGCGCGGCGTCGCGTTCGGATGGGCGAACATGAAGCCGCCGCGGCTGCCGGTCGCCTCGAAGACCTCTTCGAGCTGGTCGGCGACCTGCTCGGCGGTGCCGGCGACGCTGCGGTCATAGCCGGTGGCGTTCTTCAGGCCGTGCTCGAAGAACTCTTCGCGGGTCATCTCGGTCTTCTCACCGAACTTAACGGCGAGCTGATGCACGAGGCCCACCGGCGAGGCCTGCCTGGCGGCGATCTCCTTGTTGAGTTCGGCCAAGGTGAAGCGCGCCGGCAGCTTCGAGAAGTCGTAGCCGATATTGTGCGACAGATACGGGCCGACACCTTCGCGCGGGATCATCTGCAGCAGCCGTTCGCGCCGTGCCAGCGCGTCCTGCTCGGTCTCGCCGACGATCAGCGACGCGCCCCATAGGATGCCGACGCTTTCGGGATCGCGGCCTTGCGCCCTGAGCTCGGCGTCGAGCGCCTGGCGGTGGGCCACCTTCACCTTCAACGGCGCACCGCCGGCGCCGAACACGTGCTCGGCGAAATACGCCGACGCCTTGATGCCGCGCGGCGAGGCGCCGGCCTGGATCAGCACCGGCTGCCCCTGCGGCGAGGGGACGACGTTGAGCGGCCCGCGCACCTTGAAGAAGCGGCCGCTGTGGTTGATGGCGTGTACCTTGGCGGGGTCGCAGACCACGCCGGACTCGCGATCCCAGACGAAGGAGCCGGGAGGCACGCTGTCCCACAGCGCCTTGCAGACGTCGATGAACTCCTCCATCCGCTCATAGCGCAGGTCGTGCTCCATGAGCTCGTCGAACCCGTAATTGGCGGCATCGGCGCCGCGCGTCGACGCGATTACGTTGAAGGCCACGCGGCCGCCCGTGACGTGGTCGAGCGAGTTCAAGAGACGCGCCACGTAGAACGGGTGCATGAACGTGGACGAATAGGTGAGGCAGAACCCGATATGGCGGGTGACGCGGGACATGCAGGTGATCCACGGGCTCATGTCGAGCCGCGGCCATTGGATGCCCCACTTCACCGCTTCCTCGAGCGAGCCGCGCCAGGTGCTGGGAATTCCCGTCCCGTCGCCGAAGAAGATCATGTCGATGCAGCCGCGCTCCGCGATGCGCGCCATCTCCTCGTAGAGCCCGATGTCGGGATAGGTGCGGCCGGTCCACGACCCCGGCAGCCGCCAGCGGCCGTCGAGCTGGACGTAAGACAGGTCGAACGTCAGATGGATCTGTGGTTTCAAGTGCCGCCCTCCTGATCGCGTCCCGGCGGCTGCGGCCGGCGCGTCCCTGCTGCCTTGGAGATTAGCACGCGCCGCTGTCGTGAAATCAAGCCGTCGCGGCCGTCAACTGACCATCTGGTCAGCCGCCGGCGGTCGCCTTGATGAGCGCCGGATCGATATAGTCGTTGGTGAAGTAATCGGTCGGCTTCGAGCCGGGGTCGATGACTTTTGCGATCTCCATCACCTTCAAGGCCGCGGCCCAGTCGGACTCGGCCTGCAGTCCGATCGGCTGGCCCGCGGTTGCGGGCGTGTAGAGGAACGCGAAGGAGTCTTCGAGCTGCTTCTTCATCAAGGACGGCTCCAGCCGGTCCTGGGCGCGCGCCTTCAACAGCGCCTCCACAGCTTCGTCCTGATGGCCGGCGACGATATAGGCCCAGGCGCCGCAGGAGAGGCTGACGAACTGGCGCAGCGCCTCGCCCTTTTGCTGCAGCTTCGCTTCGGTCGTGAAGAGGCCGAAGCCCGGCATGTTCATGTCGAAATCGGCGAACAGCACGAAGCGCGTGGGCCGCTTTTCGGCGATCACGACGCCGGTGCCGACCGGGCTGCCGAAGATGCCGTCGGCGTCGCCGTTGACATAGGTCGGGATACGGGCGTTGGCGTCGACATTCATCAGCAGGAGCTGATCCGGCGTCACTCCGCCCTTGGCCAAGAAAGGTGCCAGGAACGGTCCTTCGAACGAAGCGGCCGAGTAGATGATTTTCTTGCCTTTGAGATCGGCCGGGCCCTTCACGCCAGAGTCCTCCGAGACCATCAGCGCCATGTCGCCTTTGCGGAAGAATGACGCCACCGCACGGACGGACATGCCCTTGTTGCGCGCGACCGCGACGCTGGAGAGCGCCGCGTGGCCGATGTCGTACTGTCCGGCGTTCACCAGCTGGACCGTGGTGTTCGAACCGTTGCCTTGCTCGATGGTGACGCTCAGCCCGGCCTTCTGGTACCAGCCCTTGGCGGCGGCGAGATAGAACGGCGCCTGGTAGCCGGACGGCAGCCATTCGAGGCGCAACGCCACAGTGTGCGCGGCGTCGGCGGCGAAGCCGCGTCCGGCCGAGGCGCACAGAACCAGGAGCATGAGGCTGAAGAGGCGTACGCGACGATGGACCGATGTCGCCATGACTGGCTCCCCCAAACGTTCACGCGCCCTGATGATGCGAGATTTGTGCCAAGCCGTCCATAGGCCGCGGTGGCGGGCTGATGACCGGATGGCGGGACGCTGCTAGGGTCGCGCACCCGTTTCCGAGCGCTCCCCGCATGCAAGCCATCCTCAACGTCGTCCTGCCGGTGTTCGGCCTCATCCTGGCCGGCGTCCTGGCCGGGCGCTTCCAGCTCCTCGGCCAGGACAGCTCGGAGGCGCTGAACCGGTTCGTGTACTTCTTCGCCCTGCCGGCGGTTCTGTTCGTCGGCATGGCGCGGGTGCCGGTCGAACGGTCGGCCAATCTTCCGTTTCTCGCCGCGTATTTCGGGGCACTGGCGATCGTCGTGATCGTGGTGGTCGTGGTGGCGCGGATCGCGTTTCCAGGCCGCGTCGCGGAAAACGCGCTGGGCGCCATGTCGGGCGTGTTCTCGAACACCGGCTACATGGGCCTCCCGCTGTTCCTGACCGCCTTCGGGCCTGAGGGCATGCTGCCGGCCGTGGTGGCGACGGTGGTTGCCACGATCTCCGTGCTGGGGGCGGTGGTGGCGGCGATCGAACTCGAAACCCATGGCGACGCCGGTGCCGCGCATGCGCTGATGCGGGCCACCCGCGCGGTCGCCGGCAATCCGCTGATCGTCGCCCCGCTGGCCGGGATCGCCTTTAGCGCCGCCGGTCTCACCTTGCCGGTGCCGATCGCCACGTTCGGCGATCTGTTGGCGGCGGCCGCCGGTCCGTCGGCGTTGTTCGCCATCGGGCTGTTTCTCGCCACCCGCTCGCTGAAAACGCTGATCGGCGGCCGCAAGGCCATCGAAGTGAGCTGGCTGGTCGCGGTGAAGCTGATTCTGCAGCCGGCTGTCACCTGGGCGGTCGGCAGCGCTCTCGGGCTCGATGCATTCTGGCTGGCGTCGGCGGTGATCCTGGCGGCGCTGCCGACGGGGGCACTCACCTTCGTGCTGGCCACCAATTACGGCGTCTATGTCGAGCGCGCCTCGGCAGTCATCCTCGCCTCGACCGTGCTGTCGGTGCTGACGCTGTCGATGGTGATGGTGCTGTTCGGGGGCGTGCGGCCCTAGGCCGGACAGTCCGCCAGGAACTCGCGCACGATCCGCACCGCATCGGCGAGCCCGATACGCTCGATCTCGACACCCGCCGGAAACGCACCGGCGAGCCTGGACGGCAGCCTTGAATCCAGCATCACGAACACGCCCTTGTCGTCGGCGCGGCGGATCAGCCGGCCGTAGGCCTGCTTGAGGCGCAGCCGCGTCAGCATGTCGTCATACGCGGTGCCGCCGAACCTCGCCTTGCGCGCCTTATGGAGAATGTCCGGCCGCGGCCACGGCACGCGGTCGAACACGATCAGCCGCAGGCTGGCGCCCGGCACGTCGACCCCGTCGCGCACCGCGTCGGTGCCGAGCAGGCACGAATCGCGGTCGGCGCGGAAGATCTCGATCAGGGTCGACGTGTCGAGCCCGTCGATATGCTGGGCCCACAGGCCGAGGCCGGCGCTCTCCAGCGGAGCGGCGATGCGCGCATGCACGGCCTTCAGCCGGTGGATCGCGGTGAACAATCCGAGCCCGCCGCCGCGCGCGGCCAGGAACAGCTCGCGATAGGCCGCAGCCGCCTGCGTCATGTCGTCGCGCTTGAGGTCCCGTACCACCAGGACGCGCGTGCGCGCCGGATAGTCGAATGGCGAGGGGACGCGCGCCCGCATGCGCTCCGGCAGATGGCGGGCCCCGGTGCGCGCTTCGGCGGCCAGCCACCCGACCTCGATCGGATCGGCCGCACTCGGCGTCTCCGCGTCCGACTTGTCTTGGAACGCCTTGTCCGAGATGTCGGTCAAGGTTGCCGAAGTGATCACGAGCCCGTGCGCCGGCCGGGCCACCGCTTCGACGAATGGAACCGTGGGATCCACCCAGTGGCGATGGAAGCCGACGTCGACGTCGCGGGCCTCGATCCGGTCGACCGCGAACCAGTCGACGAACTCCGGCGCCGCCACATCGGGCAGGGATTTCAGCATGGCGCGCCAGCCGGCGACGATGGTCTCGGCGCGCCGGCGCAGGCCGCGCGTCACCGCCTCGATGCGCGAGCGGCTCGCCGAATCGAGCTCGGCGGCTTCGTCGTCCAGCCGCTTGGCCAGGTGGCCAGCGAGCTCGACCAGCGGCGCATGCAGCCGCCCGAGGGCGGTGTTGAGCCGTGCCGCCGCGCGAGCCGCTGCAGCCAGCCGTCGCCGGGCAGCGCCCGGGCGGCTTGGAGCGCCATATCCAGCGCCTGCTCGGCCGCGGCGTTCCCCGCGACGAGGTCGCCGGCGCGCGACTTGAGGCCGCGGGCGCGGGACCGGCTGCGCCCTTCCGGGCCGACGATCCACCGCCTGAGATCGTGCGCCTCCTCGCCGGACAAGAGGCCGCAGAACGCGGCGTCGGCCGCGTCGAACACGTGATGGCCTTCGTCGAACACGTAGCGCTGCGGAGCGCCGGTTTCGTCGCCGCCGCCGAACCCGGTATTGGCGAGGGCCGCCTGGTGCATCACCAGCGCGTGATTGGCGATCACGATGTCGGCGCGCTTGGCCCGGCGCACGCTCTTCTCAATGAAGCATTTGTGATAGTGCGCGCACGCCGAGTAGATGCACTCGCCGCGGCGGTCGGCGAGGCCGCGGGTACGCGCGCGCCCGGCGAGATCGGGCAGCCAGGCGGGAAAATCGCCGCCGACCATGTCGCCGTCCCGGGTCCGCCGCGCCCAGCGCGCCATCAGGCCCAGCGCCGGCGCGTCCTGCGGCCGCGTGCTGAGGGTCGCGACCGCCTCTTCGAAGTTCAACAGGCAGAGATAATTCTCACGCCCCTTGCGCAGCACGACCCGGCGGGTCTTTTCCTCCGCGTCCGGATAGAGCCGGTCGAGCTCGCGGTCGATCTGGTGCTGGAGGTTGCGGGTGAAGGTCGACACCCACACCGCACCGCCGTTCTTCTCCGCCCACAAGGTTGCCGGCGCCAGATAGGCGAGAGTCTTGCCCACACCGGTGCCGGCCTCGGCCAGCACCAGGCGCGGCACGTCCTCGCGGGCGCGCGGCAGGAACGCCTGCGACACCGCGGACGCATAATCCGCCTGCTGCGGCCGCGGCTCGGCGCCGCCGCCAAGAAGCTGGGCCAGGCGCGCGCGGGCCTCGGCCGGATCGACCGGCTGGCTGCCGGCTGGCGGCTCGGGCGCATGCTCGGCCCATTCGGCGAGACGTCGCCACGGCTCGAGCGACGCGGTCGAGCGATGCTGCTCGAAGGCCTGTGGATCGTCGCCGAGTGCCGCCAGCACGGCCGGGCCCCATAGCCAGCCGCCGCGGGTCATTGCCCGCGCGGTCGGCAGGAGGTCCGGATCGGGATCCTGGGCACTCGCGATCTCCGCCAGCAGCGCCTCGGCCAAGCGTCCGAGACTCGCCGACTCCGCCTCCAGCCCATGCGGCTCGGGGAGGCTCAGCGCCGCGGCGAGGCCGCGCGCCGTCGGCAGGCAGAACCGCGCCGGGCGGACGAACGCGAACAACTCGAGAAGATCGAAGCCGCGCAGCCGGTCGAGGCCGAGGCGCCGCGCGGTGGCCGGCGCGTGCACCACCAGCGGCGGTGTCGCGGCGGCACGGCGCGCCGCCTCGCCCAGAGGGATCAGCTCGATCTCGCCGTCGGCGCTCAGCCAGGCGGCATGAGCGGCCCCGGCGACGAGGGACGGCGCCTGAACGGCCGGCGACGAGGAGGGCCGCAACGCAGGAGAGGGCCGAATCGACATGAATCGCCGACTATAGACCGACCCGGCACGGGCCCGCGACTCGTCTCCGGCGAGACGACGCGGGGTGGGATTGGCTTACTGGGGGAGCCGTTCGGTGCGCGACATCGGGCCGGTGAGGCCGGCGATCTCGCAGGACGCGGCGAGCTGCTCGTACTCGTCGGCGATTTTGAGCAGCGCGCGCTGGATCGCGCCGTCGATCGTGGCCTGGGCCAAGGTCCGCAGTTCAGTGGCGCGCTCGCGGTAATAGGCGATGCTGGGCATGGAGATGCTTCCGAGTCTCTCGTCTGCAAACGATAGCTAGTCGACGCAGCGCTTCAAGAACATTGACGAGGTCTTATACACTTCCTCGCAGCACTGTGATCGCGACAGCACAGACCTTGCGCCGGCGACAGCGAGCCGCCATGCTTTGGCCACAATTGAGCCGCGAAGAATGAACGCTCCCGACATCGTCGCCGAAGACGTGGTCTATCACCGGCCGGACGACGACCAGCTGCTGGCGCGGATCTATCGCCCGAAGGTCGGACCGGTCGCGGCCGCAGTCGTGTCGGTTCACGGGGGACGGTGGGTCGCCGAGACGCGCTTGACCAACCAGGTCATCGATCGGGCACTCGCGGCGGCTGGCATCCTCGTCATGGCGATCGACTTTCGCATGCCGCCCAAAGTCCGCTATCCGGTGCCGGTCGCCGATATCAACCTGGCGATCCGCTGGCTGAAGCTGAACAGGGCGCGATTCGGATTTGCCGGCGCTCGCGTCGGTGGCGTCGGCACGTCGAGCGGCGGGCATCAGTTGTTGCTGAACGGCCTGCGCCCCGCCGATCCGCGCTACGCGGCCGAAGCCTTGCCCGGCGGCGAGGGCCTCGATGCGACGCTCGCCTACATGGTCACCGGCTGGCCGGTGTCGGATCCGCTCGCCCGCTATGGCTGGGCGCGCGAGCGCGCCATGGAGATCCACGTGCAGGCGCATCACGCCTATTGGCCGGACGAGGCGGCGATGGGCGAGGGCAATCCGCGCCTGATCGTGGAGCGCGGCGACGCGGCGCAACTGCCGCCGCTGCAAATCCTGCAGGGTACCGACGACGTCGTCCTGACGCCGGACATGAACGACCGCTTCGCGGCGGCCTATCGTGCGGCGGGCGGCCATGTCGAGCTGGAGAAATTCTCAGGCCAGCCGCACACCTTCATCACCAATAACGCCAGCACGCCGGCGTCCGACGCGGCAATCGAGAAGATGAAGGCGTTCATTCTGCGGCAGGCGGGCAGGGTCTAGGACTCTGTACACTTCGTCATTCCCGCGAACGCGGGAATCCATGGTTTCAGCGGCTAGATGGATGCCCGCTTTCGCGGGCATGACGGAGTGAAATTGACGGGGTTAACCTACTGCGGCTTGATTCCCGCCGCGGTCACCACACCCTGCCATTTCTCGACATCTGTTTTGATGCGCGTCGCCAGTGCCGCCGGCGTGCTGGTCTCGGCATCGACGCCTTGTTGGCGCAAGGCCGCCTGCGCCGCCGGGGTTTTGACGGCGGCGACGATCTCCTGGTGGAGCCGCGTCACAATCCCGGGTGGTGTACCCGCCGGCAGCACGATCGCGGTCCACAGCGCCGCTTCGTAGCCGGCCAGCCCGCTCTCCGCGACGGTGGGCACGTCGGGCAGCATCGGGTTGCGCTGCTCGCCGGTGGTCGCCAGCGCCTGGATCTTGCCGGCGCGCACACTCGCGAGCGACGGCGCGATGGTGCCGAACAGGAGATCGACCCGGCCTTCCATCAAATCGAGGCTGGACTGGCTGGTGCCGCGATAGGCGACATGGGTCAGCTGCACCTCGGCCATCTTCTCGAACAGCGCCGCCGCGAGATGCGACAGCGTCCCCTGGCCGGCCGACGCGTAAGTCACGCCGAACGGCTTGGCGCGGGCGAGGGCGATGAGCCCGCTCACGGTGTGGGCCGGAACGGTGGGGGAGGCCATGAGGGCGAAGGGCGCGCTGCCGATCAAGGCCACCGGCGTGAAATCCTTGACCGGATCGAAGGGCAGGCTGGGGTTCAGCGCCACGACCGCCGCATGCGTGCTCGTGTTGGCGAGGCCGATCGTGTAGCCGTCGGGCCGGGCGCGCGCGACGGCTTCGGTGCCGACGATGCCGCTGCCGCCGACGCGATCCTCGACGACGATCTGCTGGCCCAGCCGCTCGCTGAGGGGCTGGGCCACGATGCGGGCGATGGTGTCCGAGCTGCTGCCCGCCTGGAACGGGACGATGAAATGGATCGGCTTCGCCGGCCAGGACTCCTGGGCCAAGGCCTCAGGAGCGCCCAACGCCAAAGCAGCCACAATCAGCGCTCCACGACGGCCCCGCCGATCACCGATCCCGCGCATGCGCCCCCTCAGGTGATTCGTGCGGCCTCGCGCACGCTGTTGATGAGCGATGTCCTCAGCAGAAATTCGCGGGCGAGCTTCGGATCTTCCGACGTGCGCCGCAGCTCCTCGTGACTTTTCCGGCGCACCGCCGGATCCTTCTCCTGCAACAGGCGCTTGTTGCGAATCGTCTGCGCCTGGGTGTGCTGGACCGCGATGTGCCGACGCTGCCGCTCGTAGAGGTCGAGCAGGGACTCATCGCCCTGGCACCGCCAGATCCTCGCCAGCTTGTCGGCCAGGTTGAACGCGTCGTGCACGCCGCTGTTCAGCCCCATGCCGCCGATCGGGCTGTTCACATGCGCCGAATCGCCGGCAAGGATGGCGCGGCCGACGCGGAACTTCGCCGCCACGCGCTGGTGGACGGTGTAGAGGTTGCAGCCGACCACGTCGAACTTCCGGCCGGTGTGCAGGAACCTCTGCAGGCGCGCTTGCAGCGCGTCGGGAGCGGTGAGCGCCTCGGGGTCGTCCTCTGGCTGGGTCGGGAAGTGGACCCGCCAGCGCTCGGGCGGGCCTTTCCAATGGAAAAGGTTCGACCACTCCTCGGGGTCGGAGATGTAGTTGCGGTCGGCGTAGCCGTGGCGCTTGAAATCGTACGCCACCTCGATGTTGAGCGTGCGGTCGGGATAGGTGAAGCCCTCGAACTCGACGTCGACCTGCTTGCGGATGATGCTGCGCGCCCCCTCTGCGCTGACGATATAGCGGCCGCGGAGCGTCTCGGGGCCGTCGACCGTCTCGATTGTCGCGGTGACACCGTCCGCGTCCTGGCTGAAGCCGGTGACATTCGCCGCCATCCGGACCTCGCAGAGCGGGTTGGCGCGCGCCATCGCCAGCGCCTCTTCGACGATCTTGATCCGCTCACACTGCAGCGCGAAGGGAAAGCGCGTGTCGTCCTTCAGATGGGCATGATCGAATTCGGCGATCCGCTCGCCGGCGGCGCGATCCCAGTAGTGGAAGAGCGGGGCGATGATGCCGCGCGGCTCGAGCTTCGAATAAAGCCCGATCTCATCGTACATCTCGAGCGTGGCCGGATGGTTGGTGCCGGCGCGCGGCACCTGATCCAGGAAGTTATCGTCGCTGAGCTGCTCGAGGATGCAGCTGCGCACGCCCTCTTTGGCGAGGGCCAGCGCCAGGCACAGCCCGACCGGGCCGGCGCCGATGATCAACACCCGATCGACGTCGCGGTCCATGCGGCTCGTCACTCTGTTCCCGCTTAGGCTTGCTGCGTCTCTTTCGCCGCGTCGGCAGGCACAACGTCCTTCACCGCACCGGTCCAGCCGTTGTGGGTAATGTCGAACACGATCCCGAGCGGATCGCGGTATTTGCACTCGTAGAACGAGTTCGGCGAGGTCGGCCGGCCGGCGAGATAGGTGGCCCCCGCCTCGGTGACCTTCTTCTCCGCTTCGGGGAGATCGTCGACCCACATGCCGAAATGGTAGATGCCGATCTTCTCGTCTTCGTTCTCCTTCTTCAGCAGCGCCACGTTGACCGTGCCGTCGGACACGTAAAGGCCGCGGCGGGCCTTGCCGACGCGCTTGAAGTCGAACGCCTTCTCGAAGAACGCGGCGGCTTCTTCGGGGTCGGGCACGATGATCGCGATGTGGCGCAGCTTGGCCATAGGGTCGTCACTCCGTTCCTGAACGTCCGGTCAGTTTAGACGAACCGGCGCTGGTTTGACACCCCGAAGCCCTGCCCATACTGTCGGCAACCCGTTTCGATAAAAGGATGTTTTCGCGGTGACGACGAACGCGGATGTGCTGGTCCGGATGCTCAAATCGGCGGGCATTGCCCACGGCTTCGGCATCCCCAGCGGCAATGTCATTCCGCTGATCGAGGCGATGCGAGCCGGCGGCATCGAGTTCGTGCTCACGGCGCATGAAGGTTCCGCCGCGTTCGCCGCGGACGTGACGGGACGCCTGACCGGACGCCCCGGGCTGTGCATCGCTACACACGGTCCGGGCGCCACCAACCTCACCACCGGGGTGGGGAGTGCCTATCTCGACCGCTCGCCGCTGATCGCCGTCACCTGCAATATCCCGACCGCGCAGCTCGGCCGGCGCGTTCAGATGCATATCGACCATCATGCGGTTTTCGCGCCGATCACCAAGGCGAGCCTGAAGCTGCGCCCGGGGCGGATCGCCGAGACCGTCGCCGAAGCCGTGCATCTGGCGCTCAGCGAGCCGATGGGGCCGGTGCATCTCGACCTGCCGGAAGACGTGGCGCTGGCGGCGGCCGAAGAGCCGCCGGCGGATATCCCGCCGCCGACACCGGTGCCGGCTCCCTCCGCGGCGGCGCTGGGCGAGGCGGCACGGCTGATCGCCGCCGCCAAGCGGCCGGTCGCGGTGATCGGCGCCTCGGCGATGCGGATGCGGCGGCCGGAGCTGCTGCGGCAGTTCGTCGAGCGTCAAAACCTGCCCTTTGCCACCACGACGATGGCCAAAGGCCTGATCGACGACGACCACGAGCTGGCGCTGGGCTGCATCGAGCGCGCCAGGCGCCAAGTGCAGCGCACGTTCCTGCGCGGCGCCGACCTGATCGTCGGCCTCGGCTACGACACGATCGAAGTCGAGTACGAAGCCTGGATCAAGGACGTGCCGCTCCTGCATGTCGATATCGAGCCGGCCGACACCGACGGCTCGGTGCGGATTGCCCACCAGGTGATCGGCGACTTGGACATGTCGATCGCGGCGCTGGCGGACGGCCGGCGCGCCTCCGCGTGGCCGGTGCACGTACTCGCCGAGCACCGCGAGCGCTTCCAGGCCAGCTTGCGGCCGCGCAGCGCGGCCTTCGCCCCGCACCAGGCCATCGACGTGGTGCGGGACATCCTGCCGCGCCACGGCGTGCTCGCCTTCGACGTCGGCGCGCATACGCATCAGATCGCCAGCCAATGGCCGGCGCACGGGCCGCGCAGCTTCCTGATCACCAACGGCTGGTCGTCGATGGGCTTCGGCCTGCCGGCGGCGATCGCGGCCAAGCTGGCGCGTCCGGATCTCCCGGTGGTGTGCCTGATCGGCGACGGCTGTTTCCAGATGACCTGCGGCGAGGTCGCGGTCGCGAAGCGCCATAAGCTGGTGCTGCCGATTGTCGTCCTCGACGACCGCTGGCTCGCGCTGATCAAGGTCAAGCAGCAGCGGCGGAACTACGCTCTGTACGGGACCGAGCTGCAGGCCGAGCCCTATCGGGCGCCGCCGACGCATTATTTCGGCGTCCCGGCGGTGGGTGCGTCGTCGCCGGCGGAGCTTGCGGCTGCACTCAGCCGCGCGCTCGCCGCCGAGGGTCCGACGGTGATCGAGGCGGTCGTCGACGCCTCGCACTACACCGAAACGGTTTACGACTGACTGCTTAAGCGAGTGACGCGGATCACCGACAGGGCTTGAGCGCGCCGTCTATGATCCCGCCGGTCATGCGCACCTCCGCCCTCGTCCTGGCCTTGCTCGCCTGCGGTCCGGCGTTGGCCGTCGAAACGAAGGTGACGTTTTCGCCGGTCGGCTCGACGGAGACGATCCCGGCCACGATCATCGAGCCGGACGGCGCCGGCCCGTTTCCCGCCATCGTCATCGTCCACGACTGCAGCGGCCTCGGCCCCAATTCGAGCCATGCCCCGGCACGATGGGCCGAGGAGCTCGTCCCGCAGGGCTATGCGGTGCTGCTGCCCGACAGCTTCACGCCGCGCGGCCTGCCGGCGGGCGTCTGCACCGAGCCGCCGGCGCGCTCGCGCGTCGCCGACGGCTATATTCGGGCGGCGGATGCGTACGGCGCCCTGGCCTGGCTGCGCGGCCGGCCGGAGATCGACGGGCGGCATATCGGCCTGATAGGCGGCTCGCATGGCGGGTGGACGGTGCTGGCGGCCATGTACGAGCCGGTGCTCGCCACCAACCCGCTGGTCCAGGCCAAGCGCGGCGGGTTCGCCGCGGCGGTCGCCCTGTACCCCTCTTGTGCCGCCCAATACGGGACCTGGACCACCACCCGGGCCAACGGGAATACCGGGGCGATCGTCAGCTATGCCGGGGTGTACAAGCCGGTCGCGCCGGTCCTGATCCTGGTCGGCGAGAAGGACGACTGGACCCCGGCGGCCCCCTGCCAACGACTGGTCGAGACCAGCCTTCAGAATGGCTACGACATGGCCATCAAGGTCTATCCGGGGGCATTCCACTCCTTCGATAGCTTCGCGGGAATGCGCTACGACCCGATGCGCACCAACGCCAGCAGCCCCTCCGGGCACGGCGCCACGACGGGTGGCGATGCGTCGGCCTGGGCCGACGCGAAAAAGCAGGTCGCCGCCTTTTTTGCCCGTCATCTCAAGGCCCTGCCTTAGCGCCCGCGGCGTATCTCCATTACAAAAATTGATTAACGCCGCATGTTTGCGGTCGACGCGGCTGGCCCTGTCGGCGGCGAAAGTTGTACACTGCACCGCACACTCGGGTATCCGGGGGCGTAGGGGAATCCGATGAACCGACCGACACCGCAGCAGCAACGGCCGTTGCGTGATCACATCCGCGTGACTCCAGGGACGCGCAACGCCGCCGCGTTGCCGCGCGAGCAGGAATTCGACGACCCCAAGCTCATGACTCTGCTGCAGTCGGCGACCAAGGAGATGCAGGGCCTGCGCCTGGTCCATCTGCATCTGAGCCTGCTCGACAACACCGAGCTCAGCGACACCGCGGTGATCAATCGCATGCTGGGCGAGGTCAGCGCCAACGCCGCCCATTTGCAGATGTTCAACATGTCGAACGGCGACATCATCATGCTCTACAAGGGGCTGAAGTTCTCCGCCGTCGAGGACGTGTGCAAGAAGATCGAGGCGCAGCTCCTCGCCAAAACGAAGATGAAGGGGGCCAACCCCTACAAGGAGACCACAGTCTGGTCGATCCTCGAGCTGTCGATGAACTTCGTCCACGTCATCCGCTGGCTGGAATCGATCACCAAGGCGGAAGGCGTGGCGGGCGCGCTGACTCCCGGCGTCGAAGCCAAGCCTGCGATCGGCCCGGAAGAACTGGGCAAGATCGACAAGGCGCTCCGGATGTTCGACCTGTCGCCGTTCCTGTTCAACCAGGCGATCGTCAACATCCGCGACGACAGCGACAAGAACAAGGAGTATTTCGAGCTCTACATCACGATCAAGGGCCTGCAGGACCGGCTGAGCCCGGACTTCGATCTCTCGGCCAACAAGTGGCTGTTCAATTATTTCACGTCCAGCCTCGATCAGAGCCTGCTGCGCAGCCTCAATCACGGCCTCGAGTTCATGGGCAACGAGAGCATCGGCATCAACATCAACCTATCGACCGTGCTGAGCCCGGCATTCCAGAAATTCGACGAGCGCCTGCCGGCCGCTTTCCGCGGCAAGGTGGTCCTCGAGATCAACAAGGGCGACCTGATGGAGAACTTGCAGCTCTATCGCCAGCTGCTCGATCTCGCGGCCCAGCGCGAATACCGGATCTGCATCGACGGGCTGAACGAATTCTGGATCACCCAGTTCGATCTCGAATCGCTCGGCTGCGACTACGCCAAGGTGTTCTGGTCCAACGACCTCATGACGCTCGAGGGCGAGCATGAGCGGGCCTTTCTGGAGAAGGTCGAGACCGCGCGGAACGGCCGCTGCAAGTTCATCCTCGCCCGCTGCGGCACCGTGACCGGGCTGATGTATGCTCACAATCACGGCATCGACATGGTGCAGGGCCAGGCGGTGGACACGGTGCTTCGCAAGGGCATCCGCATCACCGAGGCGATCAAGACCGCCATGATGATGGACGACTAGGGCAGCGCGCATCCCCGCCGGTCGGACCTGGGCAATATTGCGTTAAAAGCTGAGACCAGCCTCGATTTAACAAATATTCATCATTCTACTTTAGCCCTACCGGTCTGAAGATCGGGCTTGCGGGGGCTGTGTTGCCGAATACATTTTTTGGATCGCCAGATCAGGGGCCGGCGAGGCCAGGGCCTTGAAGGCCGGGCGTCTGATGCCGTCCCGGCTGCTTCCCATCGGCCGGCGCAGCCGGAGCATGCAATCCTGGCTGAGTTGGCTGGTCATCGGCTGCATCCTGCCGGCGGCCCTCGTTGCCGGCATCCTGATCGTCGAGTCTTATCAGCGCGAACGGGCGAGCGTGGAACGCGCCATGATCGACACGGCGCGCGCACTCATGCAGGCGGTGGACGCCGATCTCTCCGGCGTCCAGTCGACCATCCAGGTCCTCGCGGCCTCCCGCAGTCTCGCCGCCGGCGATTTGCGTGCCTTTTACGACGAGGCGCAGGCGCTGTTGCCGACGCAGGTGGGCAGCAACATCGTCGTTCACGACCCGTCGGGACAGCAGGTCCTCAACACCGTCAAACCCTACGGCGCGAAGCTCCCGCGCGAAACCGACCTCACGATGATCGACCGCGCGCTCGAGACCGGCAAGCCGGTGGTCTCGGACCTGTTCCGAGGTCCCGTGACCGGGAAGATGGTCCTCGGCACGTCGGTGCCCGTCTTCGTCGACGGCAAGGTCACCTACCTCGTGGGCATGGGGCTCTTTTCGGACCGCCTCGCCCAGGTGCTGCGGCGCCAGAAGATCCCGGCCGGCTGGGTCGCATCGATTCTCGACCGCTCCGGGACCATCGGTGCCCGCACCGAAGATCCCGACCGGTTTGTCGGCGAGAAAGCGAGCGCGGAGTTCCTGCGGCACGCATCGATGGCCGACGAAGGCACGTACGAACTGACAACACAAGAGGGCGTGTCCACCTTGGCAGCGTTCAGCCGCTCGCCACGGACCGGATGGATGATCGCGTTCGCGGTCCCCACGAGCATCGTGACGACAAGTCTGCGGCACGCTTTGACGGTCGACGTGGCGCTGGCCCTCCTGTTGTTGCTCGCCGGTGTGGTGCTGGCGAAACTGATCGCCGCGCGGGTGACGCGTTCGCTGCACGCCCTGGCGGCGCCGGCGCTAGCACTCGGATCGGGGGCAAAGGTCGAGATCCCGCCGATCGAGATCACCGAGGTGCAGGAGCTCGGCAGAGCGCTGTCGAAAGCCGGCCAACTGATCGAGGCGCGCGCGAAGGAACGCGACAACGCCGAGCAGAGCGAACGCCGCATGCTCGCTGAGAAGCAGGCGGCCGATGATGCCAATCGCGCCAAATCCGAATTCCTCGCCCTGATGAGCCATGAGCTGCGAACACCTCTGAACGGCACCATCGGATTTGCGCAGCTCCTGGACGGGTTGCATTTCGGCCCCCTGACGGCGAAGCAGAAGGAGTTCGTTGGCGAGATCCTGTTCAGCGGCAATCACCTGCTCGAGCTCATCAACGACATTCTCGACCTCAGCAAGATCGAGGCCGGCAAGCTGTCGGTATCGGTGGAACGAGTCGACCTCGTCCCGCTGATGAAATCCGTCGTCGCGACGCTCGAGCAAGCCGCCGCCAAGCAGGAGATCGAGCTCGTCCCGCAGGATTTCGGGCTCGATATGCCGGCCGTCCAGACGGACCGGGTCCGGCTGGCGCAGGTCCTGATCAACCTCGGCTCAAACGCGATCAAGTACAACCGGCCGCGCGGAACGGTTCGGATTTCGTACGAACGGCTTGGTGACGACGGGGTCCGGATCGCTGTCACGGATACGGGGGTCGGCATCCCGCCCGAACGACAGGCGGAGCTTTTCCGGCCGTTCAGCCGGCTTGGCGCCGAGCATCGCGCCATCGAAGGGACCGGGGTCGGGCTGGCGCTCAGCCGGCGCCTCATCGAACTCATGGGCGGGACCATCGGGTTCTCCAGCACGCCCGGCAAAGGCAGCAGCTTCTGGGTGGATGTGCCGGTCCATCGGGGAGCAGTCGCCGAAGCGGAGATCGTTGCCGCGGCACCGGCGCCCGACCAGCCGCATCGTTCCGGGTTTTCAGTTCTCTATGTCGAGGACAACCCCGCCAACCTCGCACTCGTCCGCAATATCCTGGCGACGCTCGATGACGTCACGCTGTTCGAGGCCACCGACGGGGCGGCGGGTATCGCCCTCGCCACGCAGCACTGTCCGGATGTCATCATCCTCGACATCAATTTGCCGGATGTCAGCGGCTATGCCGTGCTGGAGCAGCTAAAGCGGATCCCTGATCTTGCCGCCACGCCCGTGTTGGCGCTCAGCGCCGGCGTGCTGCCGCGCGATGTCGAACGCGGGAATGCCGCGGGCTTCTTCCGGTATCTGACCAAGCCGGTCGATATGAAGAAATTTCTGGCCGCCGTCGATGCCGCTGTCGCCGAAGGCGACTTCGAACGGATGGCCGGTCGCGTGGAGACGACCAGCATAAGGCGAGCGGGTGCCTGAGGGCGCCTGGATTAGAACGTTACCACGCTGCGGATGACCTCGCCGCGCTTCAATGCCGTGAAGCCGTTGTTGATCTCGTCGAGCGCGATCCGCCGGCTGATATAAGGATCGAGCTGCAGCCGGCCGTCGAGATACATCTCGGCCAGCTTCGGAAAATCTCGCGCCGGCCGCGCCCCGCCGTAGCTGGAGCGGATGATCCGC
>WNFI01193739.1_pt1 | contig 35332 bp, 37 predicted proteins | sample 5400471 | NCBI WGS metagenome assembly WNFI01 (sample SAMN13153348, study PRJNA577476) | soil metagenome | isolation source: 100 cm saprolite on Douglas fir-dominated hillslope | place: USA:California | collected 2013-09-17 | reverse complement strand
CGCTACGAGGTGATCGACCACTCAACCACGGGCGTCGACGGCTTCATCACCATCGCGGGCGGCAAGCTCTCGATGTACCGGCTGATGGCCGAGGAGACATCGAACGCGGTGTGCCGCAAGCTCGGGGTGCAGGTGCCGTCGACGACGGCGACCCAGCCCCTGCCGGGAAACGAATCCGACCCCGAGCCCGCGGCCGAGCTGGCGTCGCGCTGCGGTGTGCCCGCCCTCGCCGTCGTCAAGCTGCAGGGCCGGCATGGTTCGAACGCGGAGAAGGTGCTCGACGAGGGCGGCGCAGCGCGAATCCTCTGCCGGTGCGAGCCCGTCACCGAGGCAGAGCTGGTCTTCGCGGCGCGACATGAGCAGGTACGTACCCTTGCGGACGCATTTCGGCGCGTGGGGGTCGCCGCAGGACCGTGCGCCGGCGCCGCGTGCATCCTGCGCGCGGCCGAGGTCGTCGGCAGAGAGCTCGGCTGGAGCGCCTCGCAGAGGTTCGACGCGGCACGCGAATTTGTACGAGGCGCGTGGCTCGGGCGCGCGCCGGTGCTTCCCCACGCCGGGTGGGCGCAGGAAGAGCTCGCGCAAGGCGCGATGCGCGGCCTGTTGCTGGGCGACCGATAGCGTGGCGCGAGCCGACTCGCTGGCCAAGCTCGCGTGGGCCTACGGCCTTCATCTCGCCCGCCGGCGCGTGCGACGGCCGAGACCGCAGCTCGGCAAGCTGCTCGAGACCTATTCCCCGGATGGCATCCGAGCGATCACGCCGCCCGAGCGCGACCGCCACCCCCGGCTGGTCACCTGCATCAACTGCGGCTTGTGTGCGCTCGCAGCTGGTCGCATCGGCGCGACCCGGCTGCCCGACCTCGCCTCCTCTTACATGCGCCTCTACGAACGGATCGGCGAAGCGTCCTCCGACGTCGCGGGCGACCTGCCGGACCTCGCGGCGGCTTCGGCCGTCTGCCCGGTGGGGCTGCCGCTCGACGAGGTCGCGGCCGTCGTGCGGCGCATCACCATGCGCTGAGGGCGAGGGCTCACCCGCCAGGCGGCGATCCCGATCCTGATCACCTTTTCAGCCTTGCCCGCACCGCGATGATCCACGTGCCCGACCAGCGCTTGGGAGTTCCGCAGCCCAGCGGAGAGCGCCTTCCCGTGACCCTTGTCTCCAGTCTTTTGGGGCAGGCCCGACCGCTCGAGGACTTGCGGGTTATCCACATTATGTATACAGTCTGGGGAGATCACACTACATCTAGCCCCAATGGTCAAGAGGATATTTCGACCGCTCAGGCGCTGGCCGGTCGTGGAAGCGTTCTTTTTGCGCTTCGCCGGCCAGTTCACGACCTGGCCGGCCGACGACTTCGGCCGGTTCGTCAGCGCGTCGGTCGGCACGGGGATGGCGGGCGCATTCGCGGCGCTCCCGCCACCGGTCGAACCGCTTCGACCTCCCCCACCGGCCTCGGCCACCCCGGCAACGATCGAGATGCGGTTCATGAATCTGCACGCCGAAGGACGCTTCGACGAGATGTGGGAGATGCTCGCCGAGGATGCGCAGCGCGCGTGGGGTGGCCTGCAGAACTTCATTCGCGAGATGCCGAGGCTTGACGAGTGGCTCGAGATCCTCGACATGCAGGTGGCCAGCGTCACCGTGCTCGAGAGCTGGACCGACAATCTGCATCAGCGCACGTACAACAACGTGGCGCGTCTTGTGATGCGCTATCGAGTTCGACAGCAGTGGAAAGAGTGGACCTTCGACCGTCAGGTTCACCTCGTTCCTGCGGCCGGCGGATGGCGAACACTTTGCTATCCATCAAGAGCAAGGACTGCGGTAGGTCACTGATATAGTGGGTTGCAGCCCATGCTTCAGCAGACCATCGAGGAGCAGGAGCGTTATCGGCGGTGGCATCGACGACGCACACACGCAATGACACCGCGTCGCTTGCTGCAGGAATCGGATGAGCTGCTCTTCTGGGTCGAAGAGTGCCTCGTGCAGCGAGTCAGAATCGTGCCAGGCTGGTTGGTGCCGCGATTGATGACTGTGCTTCGCCAGGCGCATCCGCAGCTGCCGGCGCGTCTTGGTCGCGAGCGGCGCCCCGAGCATGTGATGGAGATCATCTACGACGCGCAGGCGGCGCTCATGGAGCAGGCCTGCATCAGCCGCGGACCCGCGCAGGTGATTCCGCTTTTCGCACACTCCCGCGAGAGAATGCTGAAAGAAGCCGCGCTCTAAGCGCGGATGCTTCGCGTCGACCTTCACCTCCACTCGCACTTTTCCCATGACGGACGAAGCTCGATCCAGCAGCTGCTCGACCGCGCGCGGGAATCAGGTCTCAATCGCCTGGCGCTGACGGACCATAACACTGTCGAAGGAGCGCTCAACTTCGTCCGCATTGCGCCTGACCTCGCCATCGCGGGCGAAGAGATAAAGACCATGGAAGGCGAGGTCATCGGTCTGTTCATCACTGCCCGCATCCCGCCGTATCTCGCGCCGGAGGAGGCGATGGATTTGATCCATGGAATGGGCGGGCTGACCTACATTCCTCATCCGCTGGATCGACACCGCGCCAACTTTCGACACGAGCGCATCGTCGACATGGCTGCGCGGATCGACATCATCGAGACGTACAACCCGTGGTGCGACGCGTCGGCGAATCAAGCGGCCGCGCAGCTGGCCGACGACCTCGACAAGGTGACCGCGACCGGATCCGACTCGCATTCGGCGGAGGAGCTGGGGCGCAGCTGGATGGAGATGGAAGATTATTCAGGTGTCGAGGACTTTCTCGAGAAGCTGCGCTACGCGCGACATGTCGTGACCGCGAGCAGCGGCACCGGGCGGCGTGCCTGACGCACCGGAGCTGCTCGTAGTCGGGTCGATCGCGCTCGACACACGCGACGGGCCGTTCGGCAAGCTCAAAGACGAGCTCGGTGGTTCTGCGCTCTACTTCGCGCTCGCGGCGAGTCTCGTCCTGCCCGTCAAGGTCTCCGCCCCGGTCGGACGCGACGCCGTGAAGCGCGTGTCAGCAGCCTTCGAAGGCCGGCCGATCGACACGACGCTGCTCGACGTCCTCGACGCCCCAACGTATCGCTGGACCGCGCACCAGGAGCACGGACGCAACGTCGACCTCGGAAGCAAGGACGACATATACGACAGGTGGGAGCCGCGTGTCCCGCCGGGTTTTGCCGGCTGGGCCTTCATCGGCTCAATGCGCCCGGACCGCCAGGCGCAGGCGGTGAAGGCTCTGCACTCGGCGCGCCTCCTGGCCGCCGACGCGATGCTGTCCTACGTCACGCAGCAGATGACCGAGGCGAAGGATGTGCTGCGGCGGGCGCAGTGGTATTTCTGTAATGAGGACGAGTTCCGCCGATGGCCCGGTCCACGTCCCGGCCCTCGCTAAATATCCGGCCTTTGATACGACTGGAGCGGGGGATGCGGTGGCTGGTGGGATGCTGGCCCGATGGGTGAGCACCGGGGCGCAACGTGCGGGACTGCAGGACGCCCTCGTGTGGGGTGTGGCGTGCGCCTCGCTGACCATCGAATCAATGGGCATTCGCGGCATCGCGACGGCGACGCCGAAGCTGCTCGACCAGCGCGTCGCGGAGGTATGGGAATGGATGAAACACGAATCCTGATCATGACTGGCGACCTGGTCGAACAAGAGGTCGACGCAATCGTCAACGCGGCGAACAACGCTTTGCAGCTCGGAGCCGAAGTCGCAGGCGCGATTCGCAGGGCGGGTGGCCCCGCGATCCAGGACGAATGCGACGCGCACGGGCCAGTGCGGGTCGGCGAGGCCGCAATCACAGGCGCTGGAAAATTGCGCGCTCGTTACGTGATCCACGCTGCGAGCATGGCCCTTGGCGGCCGCACGGACAGGGACTCGCTCAAGTCGTCGATGGACCATGTGTTTCGTCTTGCCCACAAGCATCAGGTCCGGACTATCGCTGTGCCGGCGGTCGGCACGGGCATCGCTGGATTTCCGCTTGATGAGTGCGGGCGCGTGATGGCTGAGTCGCTGGATGCCGCATTGAGACGGGGCTGGCGAGCGACCGAGGTTCGCTTTGTGATTTTTGGGGAGGAGTCAAGGCGGCCTTTCGAGGTCGCCTTCTGGCAGGCTTTTCGGCCCTCGCGCGTGAATTCGGATTGAATTGGGTTGTATTGAACAAATACGCGCCCCTAGAATGGGCGGGTCCGCCCCCACGACAGAATCTCTAATAAGGACGGTGAGTTTGTGGAAGGCTACTGTTTGAAGGACAAAAGAAAGGTCGAGATGAAAGACCCCCAGCCGATCACGATGAAGAACGGCAAGCCCGCAACAGTCGGCACGTGCCCCTACTGCGGCACCAAGATCTACAAGATCGGCAAGGCTTTATAAGGACATCGACGAAAGGGCCGCTCTTGAAGAGCGGCCTTTTTTTGTTGCTCAGGTTGTGAGCGGGGGCTCGAGTGCTCCGAGAAGGACCTCAGTCGCCGACACCGCCTCGTCCACGCCGAGCGTCTTGAAGATCTCTACGTTGGTCGGGTTGTTCACGCGAGCGATCGTCTTCTTGACGCGGAAATGTCGCTTCGCCATCTGCAGCGCGATCAAGTTGTCCTCGTCGTCGGCCGTTACCGCGACGATCGCGTCGGCTCGCTCGATGCCGGTCTGCGCGAGAAACCGCACCTCGCAGCCGTCGCCGCGCATGACAATGCTGCCCAGCTGTGTCTCGAGCCAGTCCGCGCGCTTGGCGTCCTTCTCGATCAGGGTCACCTCATGGCCACGCTCGACGAGGTCGCGCGACATGTAGTAGCCAACTGTTCCGCCACCCACGACGATTACATACACGTCGCTATTTGGTCTCCCGCTCCAGCAAGACCCTCTGGATGTGGTGAGCGCCCTCGAGGGTGGGGCAGATCGTGTGCAGGCCGAGCTTTTCATAGGCTTCGGCCCGCTCGGGGTCGTAGATGCGAGCTACGACGTGGGGGACCTTGAAAACGTGCTTGGCGATCTGCGACGCCATGATGTTCCGGTTGTCGCCTTCGGTCACGGCGACAAACCCGTCCGCATGCTCGATCCCAGCCCTTCGCAGGACGTCGGCGTCGGTGCCGTTGCCGACGACCTGGTCGCCTTTGAAGTCCCTGGTGAGCACCCCGCGCGTCGAGGCGCGGGAGAACGCGTTCGGATCGCGGTCGACGATTACGACCTCATGGCCCGAGCGATCCATTTCGGACGCGATCTGTGAGCCGACCCTTCCACACCCGACTATGACCAGCTTCAACGACGGTTGATTATAGGGAGGCCCATGAACCCCCCTTCGGCGAGCCTGACCGAGGTTGCTAGGATTGGACGCTTGCGCTTTCCTTTCACATTCATGGGCGTCATGGCGCTCGCGATCGGGATCTGGGTGATCGTGTACCTGGCCGCGCACAAGGCGCTAGATCCGGTGTCGCAGGACCTGGCCGGCGGCACGGCGCTGGTCTGCTTCGGCTTCGCCGCGTACATCTTGATCCGCCGCGTCAGGCGCGGGCCCGAGCACTAAATGGCGGACCGAAGCGCGCACACGCATCCGACGACCTCGCGCAAGGTCCTGGTGGCAGTGGGCGGGCAGGACATCGACGCCGAGACGGTCCGGCTGGCGTGCCGGATGACCGATCCGCAGGGCGGACGCCTGTACGGGGTGCACATCATCGAGGTGAACCGGTCCCTGCCTCTCGGCGCCGTGCTCGACGACGTCGTGGAGCGCGGGGAGAAGATCCTGGACGAGGTGGAGAAGCTCGCGGCGGCGTCAAACCTGCCGGTGGAAACCGAGCTGGTTCAAGCCCGCGACACCGGACCGGCCCTGGTCGACGAGGCGGTCGAGTGGGGGGCAGACCTGATCGTGATGGGCCTGCCATACAAGAGGCGGTTCGGGGAGTTCAACCTGGGCAAGACGGTGCCGTACGTGCTGAAGAACGCGAACTGCCGAGTGATGTTGTTCCGGGAGCACAGGGAACACCAGGACGACGGAACGGTCTAGCCCCGGCCGGGCCTAAAACCGGACCCTTTGGGGGGCCCTCCCTCTCCCGGCGGCGCCCTCCCCCAGCCTGCCGAGCCTGGCCTTGACCGTAACCCGCGCCAAGCCCGTTAACAACCCTGGTTGTTAAGGTCAATCGCGATGGCGAAGACCGCCCCGCTGCGCCGACACTATCTGGCCCGCCTGTGGCACGAGCTCGGCACCATCGGCGGCGAGCACGACGCCTTCATCAAGGTGATCATCGTCGAGCGAATCGTCAAGTCGACCGTGCTGGTCGCGCTCGCCATCGGCCTCCTTGTCGCCGGACACAAAGGCTGGCTCGACAACTGGGCGGACTACGCGGAGAATCAGCTCAACCTCAACGTCGGCCGCGGCATCATCATGCAGCTGCTGCTCCGAGGTCTCGTCTACGTCGGGGCCTTCGCGCACATCAACCTGCTTGCGGTGAGCGCGATCGCGTACGCCGGACTCGAGGCAACGGAAGGCATCGGGCTGGCCATGCGACGACGCTGGGCGGAGTACCTGACCGTGATCGCGACCGGGATCCTGATTCCCTATGAGGTGTATGAAGTGGTCACGCACCCGACCCTGTTCAAGGTCGGCGCGCTGGGCTTAAACCTGGCTGTGGTGGGCTACCTGGCTTACCGCAAGCGCCTGTTTGTCGGTATCTGAGGTCGGCGTGAGCCAGCTGGATCGAAAGCCCGCCCGATGAAGCACATACGTGACGAGGGCGCCTAACGTCTTCAAACCGTAGATCGTCGACGTCTTGAAGCTGGTCGAGCTCGCATCTGCGTGGTAGCGGCCGATCGCCGGCACCTCACCGATCTTGAATCCAAAAGTCGCAGCCTGGACCAGGACCTGGGTGTCGAAAACGAAGTCGTTGCTGTTCTCGAGGAACGGAATTGCCTCGAGAAACCGCCGCGAGTACGCGCGGTAGCCGGTGTGGTACTCGGAAAGATTCAGGCCGAGCACGCGGTTCTCCGATGCGGTCAGGAATCGGTTGCCCAGCCTCTTCCACCAGGGCATGCCGGCCTTGGCCGGATCCAGACCCAGCCACCGGGACCCGAGCACAATGTCAGCTTCTCCGCTCTCGATGACGCGACACAGGTTCGGCACCAGGGCCGGGTCGTACTGGCCGTCCGGATGCAACATGACGACAACGTCGGCGCCCATCGCAAGCGCCTGGCGGTAGCAGGTCTTCTGGTTTCCGCCGTAGCCGAGGTTGCGCTGATGCCGGATCACGTCCAGCCTCAGCGCGGTGGCCACGCTGACGGTCGCGTCCGCGCTGGCGTCATCGACGAGCAGGATCCGTTCGGCCGAGCCCTGCGGAATATCGGCCACCACTTCGACCAGGGTCTTGGCCGCACGATAGGCGGGAAGCACGATGACGCGTCGAGGGCGTGGTCCGCTCCACTCCAGCTCGCCAAGGGGGATCGGGTCCGGGCGCACGGCCATCCGCTCCACGGTCAGATAGGCGGCGACCGCGAGCGCGCCGACGGCTGCCGACCAGAAATTGATCGCCAGCGTCAGGTCGATCGCCGCGTACGCGATGAACAGCACTGCGGCTGCCATGTGCGGCCAGCGCAACTGGCCGGCCAGCGCCAGGTCCGCGAGCGCAAAACCAGGAATGACCAGCAGCGCGAGGTCGTGCACGTTCTGGTGGGGGCTCAGCACAAGGGAAGCCGCGATCGCCAGAGCGAAGTCGAGGCGGGGTTTGTCCGGCCGCCAGCTGAGGGACAGGGCGACCAGCGCAAGCAGAAGCACGAGAATGGCGAAGGCAACGATCTTGCCGCCCCCTGGAACGGCCTCCAGGATGTTGCGCAGCGAATAGACCGCTGGGTCGGTGTAGACGAGCTGACCCGTGTTTGGCAGATGGCCGGTCACGGCCCACGTCCCGACCGACGTCAGGTATGTCATCACCGGGCCGAACCCGAAGCCCGCGACGGAAATTAGGCCGAGCGCGAGCAGCACACCGGCGAACGCCGCCAGGGCGCGCCACGCGCGACGGGCGAGGAACAGAATCGGTATCAGGAGCAAAAGCTGGGGTTTGGAGAGAGCCAGAGCGCTGAGCGCACCGGCGAGGCCGTACTTGCCCTTCGCCCACGCGGCGTACGCGCCGGCCAGAGGCACCAGCACCACCAGGTCGGACTGGCCCTGAAGCACCGTGACGAACAGTGGAAAGAATCCGGCGATCATCGCTGCGGCAACCAACCAGCCCCGACCTCGCACTCGCTGGCTGCTCTTGACCAGGATCGCAACCAGCGCAACGACAAGGAGGGCGTTGAACGCGGCCATCGCGTAGTAGGCGTCGCGATAGTCGAGGTAGGCGAGCGGAGCGATCAGCAGCGTGTAGTAGGGCGGGTGAAAGTACGGCAGAACGATGAACCTGGATGGATCGGCGCCCGTGATCTGGAGCTCGACCTGCCGCTGCATCGCGATGTCGTACACGGCCGATCCACCGCTTGTGATGTAGAGCTTCGCCGCTGCGTAGAAGTTGAAGAAGTCCGGGCCACGCAAGTTGCCACGGACAAACGTGAACCAGTAGACGGTCCAGAACGCGAACGAACCGATGCCCGCGCCTGCGGCCGCAGCGTAACCGAGCCTCGTCAACCGAATGGCGAGCCGCTGGTTCATCGTCCGCTTTCGAGTCGAAGAGCGAACCGCTCGGGGAGCTTGGCTTTCCGGATCGCGCGCTGCGCGCCCCTGATGTCGTAGCGGACGCGGCGGAACTCGAAGGTCTTCTGCTCGACGTCCCACACGCCATAGCTGGCCGTGGGCAGGCCATCGCGCGGCTGGCCCACGCTTCCGGGGTTCACGAGCGCCGGTCCCTCGAGCTGAAACCTGTCGACGCGGTACTCATGCGTCACCGCGCCGTTCGTCATAGCGAAGATGCCAGGCACGTGCGTGTGTCCGTGGAAGCACACTCCACCGTCGAGCAGCTCGAGATTGGCATGAGCCACCGCGGTGTCCAGGACGTATTCGTAGATGTGGTCACGCGGGCTGGCGTGAACGAGCAACACGTCGTGCTCGAAGTGACTGTCCGGCAACCCCCGCAACCATTCCAGCCTTTCCGCTCCGATCACTTCAATTGTCCAACGCACAACAGCGGCCGCGTCGTCGTTGAACCATTCGAGTATCTCGGGGTCGGTGCAGGCGCGATCGTGGTTGCCGACGAGCGTCAGCCAGTTGCGCCTCATGACCTCATCGACGCAACGCTTCGGATCGCCGCCGTAACCCACGACGTCCCCCAGACACAGCGTCTCGTCGACAGGTGGACAGTCTCGCAAGACGGCATCCAGCGCTTGCCAGTTGGCGTGGATGTCGGACAGGAGCGCGATCTTCACGCCGGCCTCTCGTACAGACGTGGATAGATGTGGTCGAAAAGGATCCGAAGCGTGGCCGCGATGGGCACGGCCACGAACATACCGAGGATCCCCCCCCAGCTGAACCCGGCGATCAGGGCGACGATGACGAGGATCGGCGGCAGGCGGACCGCGTCTCCCATCACCTTTGGATAGACGATGTTCAGGATCACGTTGGAGATCAACAGGTACAGAAGCGCGATCAGCAAGGCGGTGCCCGGCGACAGACTCAGGCCGACCAGGATGGCAGGCACTGCACCGATGAAAGGACCGAAGTAAGGGATGAGGGCGGTGACGCCGGCGATCAACCCCAGTGCGATGGGGTCCGGCAAGCCGATGGCCCAGCACGCGACACCAGAACAGATCCCGATGAGCCCGGCGATGATGAGCTGGCCGCGGACGTAGGCGTAAAGCATCCTGCGCACCTGCCGCCAGATCTGATCGAAGTCGCTCCGATAGTCGTTGGGCACGAAACGACGAAGGTCACGGCGCACCGCGGGCGCTTCGATGGCCAGGAGGAACGCGACGATGAACATGAGCAGGAGCTGGAGGGCGGTGGTCAGTGCGGTCAGACCGAGCGTTACCGCGTTGCCGAACTGGCCGAGCAGGTACTCACGCAGGTGCGAGTTGATGGTCGAGGTCAAACCCTTCAGATCGATGTCCATGCCGAACACGCGGACCGGCTGGAGTCCGTTGAGGCTCTTCTGCGCGGCGGCGGCGAGACTCGGAGCCTGGACCTGAAGCTGATTCACCTCGCTGACGCCGAGCGGGACGATCAAGAGGACGAGGCCCGCCAGGATGACGATGACGACGACGAAGACCAGGGCGATCGCGAGCATTCGCGGCACACCGGCAGCGTGGAGGCGGGTGACGCCCGGCTGGATCAGGAAGGCGATCGCGGATCCGAGGACAAAAGCGCCGAGGAAGTCGCGGAGCAAAAACAGGACGATGATCGCCACGACCAGGGCCGCGATACCGAAGGCGATCTGCAGATAGCGACGCCGTCTTTTTGGATCGAACGTGCGCGCAGCAACCACCACCCCGCTGATCGGGGGTGGGCTCTCGAGTTCTGTCTTCTCGGGGGGCGCTCCCGGCTGCGGGTTTGGTCGCACGTTATGCAATCACGCGCAGTATGACGAGAGGAACCTTGAGCGCAGCCGGGTTAGGTCTTGGCCTGCTGGAGCGCCGCTTCCTCGTAAGCCGCGCCGTGCAGCGGATTCGTGGTGCTCCGCCCGGCGGCCAGTGCATAGAGGGCCAGAATGACCAAACCCAGGCCGAGGACGCCGAACGCCCGGTACGGGCTGTAGAACTTGGTGATCAGACCCCCGACGGCCATGCCAATGATCCCGGCGGTTTGAGCAAGTCCATATCGGGTCGCCATCACGCTCCCGCGGTTGGATGCATCGGCCGTCTCGATCAGGGCGGTCTGATTGGCAACCGTGTATATCGGATTGCCGATTGACGCGATAAACAGAAGCGCAACGATTGCCGCCAGATCGTGACTCATGGCCAGGGCCACCGAAAATGCACCGGTCAAGAGAAGACCAGCCCCGACCGTGCGCATTGAGCCAATCGCTCCCAGGCGACTCACCACGAGCGAACCAGCGAAGATACCGACCGCAGTTACGAGCTCCAGGATCGAATATGTCTCGCCGCCTGTCGACGAGACCTGGTATGCGAGGGCGAGCACGGCCGGGAGGCTGATTGGAATCAAGAATGCCGCCAGGGTGCTGATCGCGAGATGAGGTCGTGCCTCACGTAGGGACCAGGCGCGACGGAGCGCGCCTGACACGGAGGAGCTGACCAGGCCCCCGCCGAGATTCGGAATGCCGAGGATGATCACAGCCGCGAGCGCGAAGGTCAGCGCGTCGGCGATGAACAGGGCGTTGATGCTGGTGGGGAATTTGCTGAGGATGGCAGCCGCAAGCCCGAAGCCGACGGCGCCCGCGAGCATCGTCGTCGCCGCGACGATCGCGTTGGCCTTCCCGACCTGACCCGTTGGGACAAGGCTCGGAATCGCGGCTTGCTTGGCAGGTTGAACGATCCCATTGATCGCCGCCAGCAAGAACAGGATCGGCAGAATCAGGCGCCAGTCCCGACCGATTAGAAATGCCGTTGCGACGAGCGTCGCGGCGCGGAGTATCTCCAGTCCAACAACCAATCCACGCCGGGGAAGTCTGTCCACGATGCCGCCGGCGATGCTGGTGACGCCAATAGTCGCAACGGCCTGGATGATGAAACCAAGGGCGACCAGGCGAGCGTCGTGGGTGTTCGCGTAAATCGCGATCAACGAGGCGACCTGCGTGAGTGGATCACCCAACGAAGAGATGCCAATCGCTGCGAGCAGGGTGCTGAAGCTCGGATTCGCGCGCAGCACGCGCAGCGTCGTGATGCGACGCGGCACCTCAGGCCGGTTCACGACCTCCATCGGAGGAAGTCCGTGCAAGTCGCGAAGGGCATCGACAACGTTCGGGTCGTACCACTGGTTTGCGCGGCGGCTGATGTCCTCGACGCCTTCGATCGGGGTCATCAGAGATCGCCTGTAGAGACGGGCACCGGTGATCGTGTCAAAAGAATCCGCCACGGACAGAATGCGTGCGCCGAAAGGAATCACGTCACCCTTGAGGCCTGCAGGGTAGCCGGATCCATCCCAGCGCTCGTGATGGTGGCGCACGAGCGGAGACACTTCGGCAAGGGCGGAGTGCTGGGCGATCATGTCGGCCCCGATGTCCGGGTGTTTGCGCATGATCTCCCACTCTTCTTCGGTCAGCGGCCCCGGTTTGTTGAGGATGTCGTCACGAACGCCAATCTTTCCGAGGTCATGAAGTGCCGCGGCGGTACGAATCAATTCCACCTCACGGTCACCCAGCTCGAGTCGCTCCCCAAGGTTGCCCGCCAGCTCGGCGACGCGAATTGAATGCGACTCCGTGTAGCGATCGCGTGCGTCCAGCGCCTGGGCTGCAAGCTCCAGGGTCTGGTCCTTCAGGAGGGTCTGACGCTGCGCATCGGCGAGGTTGCCACGCACGGCCAGCACAAAACCGAAGAGACCTGGCGCCATGATGTACCCGAGCGGGAGCTGAATCGGCCCCAACACCACGTAGATCGGGCTCTGAAGAAGAAGAACAATGATGCCGCCTGAGAAACTCACAGCCGCCGTCCCGAGCACGGCCGCGACCCCGACGTTTTCGAAGAGCGTGGCGACAAGCGACGCTCGTGCAACAAAGGCCCAACCGAGCGCGGTAAGGGTGTAGTTAAGGCCCAGTGCGGTCACCACGTATAGGAGGGTCTTTGCCGGCAGCCATTCCGGACCGTGACCGAGTGATGCCACCGCTATGGAGGGAACCGTGTAGGCCGCAGCAAGCATTGCCCGGTTAAAGAGAAACGCCCACCACGTGATCGTGCGCCCAGGCACACGGCCGTCAAATACGGCTAACCAGGCGACGGTTGCTACCCCCGCTCCCGGTGCAATCAGCCCTGTCGCGATTAAGAGCGGATCCACAACCCACTGGCGACCACGTCGCCACGGGATGGGCCTGAGCGCGGCGATCTGGGTCCCTATTCCCAGGTAAACGAGTGTGGCAAATCCGGACGGCGGGGCCGGGCTCACAACCCAACCAAGGACAACGGCCATGACGCCCGTCGCGATTACGCCGACGATATAGATCCGCGCAGCACGAGATAACGAAGCGAAAGGGGTCAAGACGGTCGAATTCTAGACCCCGTCTTTCGCGCCCAGTACCTCCTAACCGAGGTACCTAGGCCTGAGTGATCCCCTGGCTAAAAGACCCAGGCGCCGGCAACACGCTGCCTGCTACCACCACGAAGTAGTCGCCGGAACATGCGGACCATGTGTCCCTCCTATCCCCTTAGATTCCTGTCGTTTGTTGTGGCGTATTCCAAGTCACTTGAGTGAGTCCAAGTCTCACCGCCGTGCCTGGCGAGGGGAATCGTCAATTTCCATGAGCGGGGGCCATTGAAATCCCTGAGCCGCCGGGCCGGGAATTGATGACCTAGAGGTCGGCGAGCGTAATAAGCCCGAGCTTGAGCGCCGCGCTGACCGCTTCCCCACGATTGTTTGCGCCCAACTTCTTGAAGATGTTCCGAAGATGGGTTTCGATAGAGGGCGCCGCAAGTCCCAGATCACTTGCCAGCCGCTTGGTCGTGTGGCCTTTGGCGACACCTCTGAGCACCTGAATCTCGCGGGACGTGAGGTTCACCTTTCCGCCGTCTGAGAGGGGCGTCGACTCGGCCACCCTGCGCAACACCTCCGGGATCATCCGCCGAGGAACGGGACTCTCACTTCGCATAGCCGCCAGGAGCGCGCGCTGCAGCTCAGTTGGACCTACGTCCTTGAGCACGTAGCCGGAGCAACCCACCTTCATCATCCGGAGGAGATCGTCGCTCGATTCGGATACAGTCCATGCGACGATCTTGGTCGCCGGGTATTTGGCCAGGAGGGCCTTCGCAGTTGTCGGTCCATCCATGACGGGCATATGGACATCCATGAGCACGAGATCTGGTCTTAGGTTTTCCATTGCCGTGAGGGCTTCGGCGCCTGATGATGCTTCGCCGACGAACCTGAGTGCGGGCGTCGAGCCAAGCATCGCGCGGGCCGCCGTGCGCGGCACGATGCTGTCGTCCACGACGAAGACGCGATACCTCTGATGATCCTGCGCAGGCTTCGTGATGGCGCGCAGCTTATCAACAAGCATCCCAGTAGACGCGTCGCCGCATATGCCTACCTGACTCTAGTCGCGGCGGTGACACTCGCCGCCAACCTCTACTGGCAGCGCAAGACCAAGTCCCAGCCTGACAACGTCATAGAGGTCCTCTATCTCATCGTTGCGCTGGTTTTTCTAAGCGCCGTTTCCGTCCGTATGGAGCGTGGACGACTCACCCTCGCCAGCATAGCCATCGGGGCTGCTTCAATCCTCCTGAATCCGCTCGACGCCACAATCGTTGGCCTTTCGCTAGGGATTCCGATGGTTCGCCGGGGCCTCTGGCCGATTATGGGTGCTGTTATGGCGTCTACTTATGCGTGCTTCGGCGCGATCGTAGCTGCGCAGCTAAGGGTTGGTGGGACTCTGCCCCTTCCAGGGCGCGCCGTCGTACTGATTGTCATCAATCTGGCCAGTTGGATCCTCGTTGGGATTGGGCTGGCGCTACGAAGCGGTGAATCGATTCGGAGCATTGTCAAGCACAACTTCGGTACTCAGTTCTATCTCGCATACGGCTACTTCGCTCTCGCGTCACTGCTCACGAGCTACGTTCTCGATGGGTCTCTGCGCGGTTACCTCCTGGCCACGATCGTCTTCGTCCTGGCCCTTGCGCTGACAGACACGATCGCCGGCCGCCGGATACGGCGTGTGCTCGAGTCCGAGCTCTCCGACGCAGATCGTCACCTCTTTCACAGTCGCGCTATCGAAGGCGTCGTCCACAACCTGCGCAACCACATTGCCACGGCCGTCGGCTATCTCAAGGAGATCGATCCGCGCCGACTTGATCCCATCGACCGCGAGGCCATCGAGACCGCCACCGCAGCGGCGACCGACGCGGTGACCGTCCTGCGGACCTTGTCGCAAGGTGCCACACCGCGAGTGAGTTACGCACCTGAGCCTGTCGATCTGAATGAGCTCCTCACACGGGCCGTGGGCATGGCGCGTCCGAGGGCACGAACCAAGGAAGTCGAGCTCGGTCTTCGCGAATCGACCGGTGACGTCAACGTCAAGGCAGATCCGCTACTGCTTCGCGAAGTCGCCACCAACCTCATCAACAACGCCATCGACGCGGTGCCCGAGCGGGGACATGTGGATCTCACCACGGGTCGGCGGGCCAACGGATGGCCGTATTTCAGCGTCGCCGACAACGGTCCCGGCGTCCCCGATGAGAATCGCCATCACCTCTTTGAGCCTCATTTCACGACGAAAGAGACTGGAACAGGACTCGGCCTCTTCATGTCCTATGGGATTGTCCGTGAGCACCAGGGCCAACTGAATTACGAAGGCAATCGCAAGGGAGCCGTATTCACTGTCACGCTGCCGCCGTTTCCAGGCTGAGGGCGGTCCAAGAGGCCGGCTGATTTGGAGCCACGCTCACGACAAGCGGCCGATCTGCTCCTTCAGGGCGTCCTTGCCCACGAGGCCGCGCACCTCGCCCGCCGCGATCCCCAGGCCCGCCGGCGCCTCCGGTGGGCATCCATCGCGGCCATCTGGGTGATCGCCGCCTCCGATCTGGTGATCAGCGCGACCCTGGCGCTGAGCGGCCGCTGGCTGCTCTGGGCGATCGCGCTGATCGTTGGGTTGGCCGCGTTCGTACTGCCTCGCGCAGTCCAGCTCGCCATCTGGCGCCGCCAGGAGCGCGCGTGCGACGCACTCGCGGCGCGGCTGCTCGGCGGAGCCGGCACGATGATCGAGTACCTGGACTGGATGTAGAAATTCACACGGATGCCACCCCGGCCCCTGGATGCGCGGCTCTGGAACGCGACGCATCCATCGAACTCCGCGCGCCGAGCAGCCCTGCTCAAACGATCCTCGAAGGAGGCCGGTGCGCCGGCGCGCTAAATCTGGTCGGAGCTGCCGCCGAGGTCGAGGGCGTGGCGGCGGCCCCGTCCCGCTCCCGGTCAACTACCAGACTGATCTCGCCACCTTGCCGACAAGCTCCAGCTTGCGACGCTCGTCAGCGATCGACAGGCGGTTCCCCTCCAACGTCGACGCGAAGCCACACTGCGGGCTGAGCGCCAGCCTGTCCAGCGGGACAAATCGGGCCGCCTCCGCGATGCGGCGCTTCAACTCCTCCTCCCGTTCCAGCGCCGGCTTCTTGCTCGTGATCAAGCCGAGCACGACCACGCGGTCTTCCGGCATATGCTGCAGCGGCTCGAACCCCCCCGACCGCTCGTCGTCGTACTCGAGCAGGAAGCGGTTGAACTTCGTCTTCTCGAATATGCGGGCAATCGGCTCGTAGTCGCCCGCAGCGTAGAACTTGCTCTGGTTGTTGCCGCGGCAGATGTGCATCGCGAATGTCACCCCCGGATGGCCGTCGATGATCGCGTTATCCATTTCGATGCATGCGTCGATCAGTTTCTCCGGATCGCTGCCACGTTTGCGATAGCCCTCGCGTAGTTCCGGGTCGAGGAGCGCTGCGTACTGCGGCGCGTCGATCTGAATGTAGGTGCAGCCCAGCCGCGACAGCTCATCGACCTCGCGACGGCTGAGCTCGACGATGTCCGAAAGGTATGCGTCGCGAGTCGGGTAGGCATCCTTCGACTTCGCCGGGTCGTAGTAAGCCGCCGCCTGCTGGGCGCTGATCAGCGTCACTTTCGTGGGCGACTTCGTCCTTGCCCGAAGGTAGGTGAACTCCTCGGCGGCCATGTTTCGCAGGGGTCGCAGCTTCTCGACCACGACCGGCCGCTTGAGCACCAGCTGTTCGCCCTTCTCGTCGCGGAATGGGATCGCCCAACCGCCGAGTTTGTCAAAGCCCGAAACCGAGTCGACAAGGTGCCCGTAGAACGCGTAGCGGCGTTGCTCCCCGTCGGTGATGACGTCGATCCCAGCCGATGTCTGAAGTTCGATCGCCTCGTCGACTGCGCGATCTTCGACCGCTTTGTAGTCCGACGGCGCTAATTCGCCAGCCTCTAATTGCTGGCGCGCGAGGGCCAGGTACTGCGGCCGCAGCAGGCTACCCACTACCTCCGCGCGTACGTCCGTTACCGTCCTCATGCTCTGAGACAAATCGCGACCATCAGGAATAGTTGGCCCGACGCTTGATGGCCTCGGCAAGCTCATCGACCTCTACTGGTTTCACCAGGTAGTCGCTCGCGTCCAGGTCCTCCGCGAGCGCCCGCGACCCTGGGTCCGCCGCCCCAGTGACGACGATCGGCCGCGCACTCTTCAGGGCTGCGAGCTCGCCGGCGCTCAACGACCTGGCGACGCCCAGGTCAAACACAACCACCTCGCGCGGCCGCAAGGCCCGCAGCCGGCCTGCTGATTCAGCATCAAGTCCGAGCCGCCGCAATCCCCGAGCCGTGAGCTCGGCCAACCGATCGTCGTCGTCGACGACCAGCACGGGCACGATCGCAAGAGCCGCAGACTCCACCTGACCCAGGAACTCAAGCGCCTCGCGCAGGTCCTCGATCAGCCGGTCGACTGGCGGCGCTTCGGCGTCAGCCTGGGCGATCTCTAATTCCGCCCGCATTCTTGCGAGCGTCGAACGCAGGCGGTGAAGGGCCGCCGCCGCCTCAGGCCTGGACGACAAGCCTGTAGCCGATTCCACGGACCGTCTCGATCCATCCCGGCTCCTTGAGCTCGCGGCGCACCTGGTGCACCGCCTGCTCGAGGCTGTGCTCGAAGCCGGTATAAGTGGTGCCCCAAACGCGGTCCAGCAGCTCCGATCGAGCCACCACCTCGCCCGACCGGTTGACCAGGATCTGGAGCATCAGCAACGGCCGCCGCTCCAGCTTCAGGGCCCGATTGCCCAGCCTGGCGACCCCGTGCGAGGCGTCAACGCGAAGCCGGCCGCGCACCACCGCACCGACCGGTGACGCGCGCTCCCGCAGCGCGCCGTGGACGCGCGCGAGCATCACCTGGCGGTCTGTTCCTTTGACGATGAAGTCGGTCGCCCCGCGTTCGATGCCGACCACCTGATCGGCCGGCGAGTGGCGCGCGCCCGTGAGGATGATCACCGGAAAAGGGATTCGCTCGCCGCCAGAACGCAGCAGGTCCAGCACCTCCGGCGCCTCCATGTCGGGCATCTCGTAGTCGAGCAGCATCAGGTCCGGCGAGGTCTCGCGCACCCGCTCGAGCGCCTCGGTGCCGTTGCGGGCCACATCCACCACGTAGCCGGCCCGCCTCAGGATCTCAGCAGTGAGCTCCGCCATTCGCGGCTCGTCATCAACCACCAGCACCTTGGCGGTCACACCTCCAATCCCCGGTCGCAAACTAGCAGGTTCAAGGTTTCTTGAGGAAATGCTGAACCGCCTGTGAGGTCAGCCTGCCCGGGTCGCCATAACCTCCTGGCATGGGCCAGCTTCCAGACCTCCAAGATGCCAGGCGCCGGCTGGGACTGGCCCTAAGCGCCGTTCCCCACGACCGATGGGTCCTGGGCTACCTTCGCGGTGGCTGCCTCCAGCCGATTGCGGCGTCGGAGGTCTCGCGCAAGTTCTTGCAGAGCCGGCCTCTCATGCCGCTCTCGCGCCGCGCCCTTTATGAGAAGCGGCCGATGGTAATCAACACAGTGATCGAAAACCCCGTCACCACGACCGGGTACGACTGGGAGCTCGACTGGCCGGCCATCCTCTACGCGCCGGTGGGCGAGATGGACCAGAGGCCGATCGGCTTGCTGACCATCGGCTGCCGGCGAGACCACTGGTACACCGACGAAGACGTCACCTACGCGTACACGCTCGGCTTCAGCCTCGCGACTCTGGTCGCCGCTCTGCGCGGACCGATGAGCCGGCTCAACGAGAGCGAGACCGAGGTTGCGCATCTCCTCAGCCACGGCCTCTCCACCCAGGAGATCGCACGTGCCATTCATACGAGCCACGGACACGCACGGGCGCTGGTCGACAGCGTCGCGAAGAAATTCGAGTCGGTCAGCGCAGACCGCCTGATGTTCCCGGCGATTCAGCTGAAGCGGATGACCTGGTAGCGGGCTAGTTCGGCCCGAACAGGAATACCGTGGTGCCGCGGCCTTCCGTGCTCACCACCTCGAGCCGGCCACCGATGCCCGCCGCCCTCTCTCGCATGCCCATCAGGCCATAGCCGCCGGCACCGCCGGCCGCGAATCCGCGGCCCTCGTCCGAGACCTCGATCAAGAATGGATGCGCCGCAAAACCCAGCTTGACGCGGCATATCGCCGAGCCGGAATGCCGCCGCACGTTGGTCAGCGCCTCGCGAACGACCTGCGCGACGACCTCGCGATGCTGTGGCGAAAGCATGTCCTCAGCGCCGTTGCTCGACAGCTCGACCCGGATGCCATAAAGACGCGCAAAGTCCTCTCCCTGGTGGCGAAGCTCCCCCAGCAGGCCGTTGGGTCCGATCGCCGCCGGCCGCAAGTCGGCCAGCGATTCGCGAACGCGTTTGAGCGATCGCTCCATGATGTCGAAGACGTTCTTCAGCGTCTCGTCCTGGGTCTTGTGCTTCTCGAGGTAAAGCTTGAACAGGGAGATCGCGCCGGCGAGCTCGGTCGCTATGCCGTCGTGGAGCTCTCTTGCAATCCGCGCCCGCTCTCGAGCGATCGCATCCTCGACCGCCTGGTGCGCGAATCCTTCGTTCATCGCGCCGCCGCCCGACGCCTGGCGTAGGACTGCATCAGCGCGATGGCGAGCGGATGCCGGAGCATGCGCAGGACGCGACGGTAGGGCTGCCACAGAGCCTGGGTCTCGGTCAGCGCGGCCCTCAAGCGCTCGACGTCGGCGCGCAGCTGGTCCTGCTCGGACGCCAGACGCACGCTGAGCTCGCGGCCTCGCCTTGCAATGCGCAGGCCCCAGAGCATCGCCACCACGCCCTCCACCACTATCGCCGCCACGCCAACGACCAGCAGCCAGACTCCGATCCGGCTGAGGTCCATCGTCACTCTTTGGGGTCGCCCTCTTCGATCCCCGCCACGGGCGCGATCGCGACCACCTGATCGTCCGGCGCGAGCCGCATCACGATCACCCCCTGCGTCTGGCGGCCGATCTGCGAGATCGCGCCCGCCGACGTCCGAAGCACCATGCCAGAGGCGGTGATTACGAGGATCTCCTCCTCCGGGTCGCTCACGACCCGAACCGCTGCCAGCTTGCCCACGCGGTCGGTGACCTTGAGGGTGAACACGCCCTGCCCCGCCCGGTGATGCATCGGATACTCGGAGAGCGGCGTCCTCTTGCCGTATCCGCGCTGCGTGATCACGAGAAGGTCGCCGCCCTCGACCACCGTCGCCATGCCGGCGACCGCGTCGCCCTTGCCGAGCTTGATCCCGATCACTCCTTGCGTGTCGCGGCCCATCGCGCGGACCTCGGTCTCGCTGAAACGGATCGCCTTGCCGAGCTCCGTCGCGATGATCACCTCGTCCGACCCGGCGGTCGGTGTCACCCAGTCCAGCTCATCACCGTCCTGAAGATTGATCGCGATCAGTCCGTTGCGCCGCACGTTGGCGTACTCGGCCATCGCCGTCTTTTTTATGTATCCGTTTTTGGTGACCATCAGCATGTAGTGGGCTTCGCTGTCGTTCTCTGGCCGCACGAACACTGACGTGATCCGCTCGTTCGACCCGATGTCGATCAGGTTGTTGATCGGCGTGCCTTTGGCCTGGCGCTCGCGCTCCGGAACCTCGTGCACCCGCAGCTGAAAGACGCGGCCGCTCTGGGTGAAGAACAGCATCGATGCGTGCGTGTGCGTGGTCAGCAGGTGCAGCGCGTAATCCTCCTCGCGCGTGCCGCTTGGCGCCTCGCTGCTCGCGGTCGGGCGCGCGCCCTTGAGCCCTACTCCCCCTCGCTTTTGCGCACGGAAGACGCGCAGAGGCTGGCGCTTCGCGTAGCCGCGGTGGGTCAGCGTGACCACGACGTCTTCTTTGGGCACCAGGTCCTCGGCCGACAGCTCTGTCGCCTCGAGGTCGGTGATCTCCGTACGGCGGTCGTCGCCGTACTTTTTCACGACGTCGTCCATCTCTTCCTTGATCAGAATCCGGACCTTCTGGTCGCTCGCGAGGATGCTCTCCAGGTAGGCGATCGTCTTGATCACCTGCTCGTACTCCTCGTCGATCTTGCCGCGCTCGAGGCGTGTCAACCGGCCCAGGGTCAGGGCGAGCACGGCCTTTGCCTGGCGTTCGCTGAGGCCGAACTTGCTTTGCAGCTGGGTGGCGGCGACGTCCTGGTCGGTCGCGGCTCGGATCGTCTTGATCACCTCGTCCAGGTGGTCGAGGCTGATCTTCAGCCCTTCGAGGATGTGGGCCCGCTCCTGCGCCTTTTCGAGGTCGAAACGGGTCCGCCGCAAGATGACGTTCCGGCGGTGATCGATGAAAAGCTGCAGCGCCTGCTTTAGGCTCAGCACCACTGGCCGCCCGTCGACGATCGCCAGCATGATCACTCCGAACGTCGTCTGCAGCGTCGTGTGCTTGTAGAGGTTGTTCAGCACTGTGAACACCCGCGACTCGCGCTTCAGCTCGATCACGATCCGCATCCCGTTGCGGTCCGACTCGTCGCGGAGGTCGGCGATGCCTTCCAGCTTTCGCTCCGAGACGAGCTCGGCGATCTTGGCCACCAGCGCCGCCTTGTTCACGGCGTATGGAAGCTCGTAGATGATGATCCGCTCGCGCCCGTTCGCTGCCTGCTCGAGAGAATGGCGGCCGCGCACGATCACGCGGCCATGGCCCGTCGAGTAGGCGGCCTTGATGCCGGTCGTGCCCATGATCACGCCGCCGGTCGGAAAGTCAGGGCCTTTGACGTAGCTCAACAGGTCCTCCGCGGTCGCCTCCGGGTTGTCGACGAGCTGCTTGACCGCGCCCGCCACCTCGCGCAGGTTGTGCGGCGGGATGTTGGTCGTCATGCCGACCGCGATGCCCGACGCGCCGTTGATCAGCAGGTTCGGGATCCGGGCGGGCAACACCGACGGCTGCTCTTCCGAGTCGTCGTAGTTCGGCACCATGTCCACGGTCTGCTTCTCGATGTCCGCCATCAGCTCGCCGGTGATCGCGGACAGCTTCGCTTCGGTGTAGCGCATCGCCGCCGGCGGGTCGCCGTCGATGCTTCCAAAGTTGCCCTGGCCCTCGATCAGCGGGTAACGCAATGAGAAGGGTTGGGCCATGCGGACCAGGGCGTCATAGATCGCGGCATCACCGTGGGGGTGATAAAGCTTCATGACGTCGCCGACGAATGCCGCCGACTTCCTGGTCCGGCTCCCGCTCGTCGCGCCCGCGCGGTGCATCGCGTACAGGATTCGCCGCTGCACCGGCTTCAGCCCGTCGCGCACGTCGGGCAGCGCCCGGCTCACGATGACGGACATCGCGTACTCCATATAGGAGGTCTGCATCTCCTCCTGGAGGCTGCGACTCAGAACGGTGCCTAGCGTGTCGTCCGGCATGTCTTAGTCCTCGTACTTTCCCAGCACCACGACCGCGTTGTGCCCACCAAATCCAAATCCGTTGGAGATCGCCACGCGCACGTCCTTGCGGCGTGCGGTGTTGGGCACGTAGTCGAGGTCGCAGACGGGGTCGGGATTTTCGTAGTTGATCGTCGGATGGATGATGCCGCGATTGATCGTGAGCAGTGTCGCGATGGCTTCCACCGCGCCGGCCGCTCCGAGCAGGTGACCGATCATCGACTTCGTGCTGCTGATCGCGACCTTATATGCATGTTCGCCCAACGCGATCTTCAACGCTTTCGTCTCGCCGGCATCGTTGAGCTGTGTCGAGGTTCCGTGCGCGTTGACGTAGTCGATGTCCTTCGGCTCCAGGCCGGCGTCGCGCAGTGCGAGCGATACCGCCTTCGCAGGAGCCTCGCCCGTCTCGTCGGGCGCGACCTGGTGGAACGCGTCATTGGTAGTCGCGTAGCCGAGGATCTCACCATAAATGCGCGCGCCGCGATTGATCGCATGCTCCCGCGTTTCCAGAATCAGGATTCCCGCGCCTTCCCCGGGTACGAATCCATCGCGGTCACGGTCGAAGGGACGGCTGGCCTTCTCCGGCGCGTCGTTGCGCGTCGAGAGCGCCCGGATCGCGTTGAAGGATGCAATGCCGACCTCGCACAGCGAGGCTTCCGTGCCGCCCGCGAGCATTACGTCCACGTCGCCGCGCTGGATCATCCGCGTGGCGTCGCCGATGGTTTGCGTCGACGCTGCGCACGCCGTCGTCACCGTGGTGTTGGGACCCCGCACGTGGAACTGCATCGCGACCGATGCGCCTGCCATGTTCGGGATGATCGTCGGCGCGTAAAGCGGATTGAGGCGCCCCTTGGTCATGAACGACACCGCGCCCTGTGTCATGTCGTCGAAAGCGCCGATTCCCGTGCCCATCGCCACACCAACCCGGAAACTGTCCTCCTTCGCCAGGTCGATGCCCGAGTCGGCGAGCGCCATGGCAGATGCAACGACCGCAAATTGCGAGAAGCGCGCCATGCGCGAGGCGGTCTTTCGCTCGATGATCGTCTGCGGGTCGAAGTTGTGCACCTCGCAGGCGAACTTCGTGGTCAGGCGATCGTTCGGGAATCCTTCGATGTTGCGCGCGGTGCTGCGGCCCTCGATCAAGCCGTGCCAGTACTCCTCGAGGTCCTTGCTGAGAGGATTGACCGTCCCCATACCGGTCACGACCACGCGGGGATGCCCATTCGTCACAGCTTCCCCACCTCCGCCCGAATCTTACCGACGAGCTGGTTCTGGATCGCGTCCCGCGTAACCCGGATCGCGTTCTTCATCGCGCGGGCGTCGGAGCGCCCGTGCGCGACCACAGCAACACCGTCGATGCCGAGGAGCGGCGCCCCACCGAACTCCCTCCAGTCGATGCGGGCGCGGATCTGGCGCACGCCCGGACGGATCAGCAGCCCGCCCACCTTGCCGGTGAGCGTTTTGGGGATTTCATCGCGCAACGTGCGGAAGAGAAAATCGGCCGTCGCCTCGGCCATCTTGATCGCGACGTTGCCCACGAAACCGTCCGCCACCACGACGTCCGCCCGCGCGCCGAAGATGTCCTTCGGCTCCACGTTGCCGACAAACCCTACGAAGTTTCCTTTGAGCCGCCTGGCCGTCTCGCGCACGAGCTCGTCGCCCTTGCCCTCTTCCTCGCCGTTGCTGAGCAGGCCGACGCGCGGCTCCGGCCGGCCCATCATCTCCCGCGCGTAGACCGCGCCCATCGCGGCGAACTGCGTGAGGTATTCAGGCTTCGAGTCGACATTCGCGCCGACGTCGAGGAAGTACGCGAACCCGTCCTGCGTCGGCACGATCGATCCAAGAGCCGGCCTGTCCACACCGCGAATGCGGCCCTGGATCAGGAGCGCCGCCGCCATGATGGCGCCTGAGTTCCCGGCCGAGGCCCAACCGTCGGCGCGCCCCTCCTTGGTCAGCCGCGCGCAGATGGCGATCGACGAGTCGGGCTTGCTGCGCACCGCCTGGGCAGGATGCTCGTCCATCGCGATGACCTGGGTGCACGGCACGATCTGGAGCCGCGGATGGCTGTCGAGCAGCGGCTGCACGGCGCGCGGCAGGCCGACGAGCGAGATGTCGATCCCGAATTCCTGCGCCGCATCGGCGGCGCCTCTGACGATCTCGGCCGGCGCGAAGTCGCCGCCCATGGCATCGACCGCTATTCGCATTCGAGACCGAGCCTCAGATATCGAGGTTCCGGACGCTCTTGGCGTGCGCCTGGATGAACTTCTTGCGCGGCTCGACGTCAGGTCCCATCAGCTTCTCGAACGTATCGTTGACCGCCGCCGCGTCTTCGACCGCCACCTTTAGCAGAACGCGCGTGGCGGGATTCATCGTCGTTTCCCACAGCTCCTCTGCGTTCATCTCGCCGAGGCCCTTCATGCGCGCCACCTCCGCGCCCTTGCCGAGCTGGCGCAACGCCTTGTCGCGCTCAGCCTCCGACTGGCACCAGATGACCTTCATGTTCTTGCCGGTGCCCTTCGAGACCTTGAAGAGCGGCGGCTGCGCCATGTAGAGGTAGCCCTTGTCGATGACTTCGCGGAAGTAGCGGAAGAAGAAGGTGAGCAGCAGCGTGCGGATGTGGCTCCCGTCGACGTCGGCGTCGGTCATCGTCACGATGCGGTGGTAGCGGAGCTTGTCGATGTTGAAGTTGTCGCCGACTCCGGCGCCCATCGCGGTGATGAGGTTGCGGATCTCGTCTGACGTCAGGACTTTGTCCAACCGCGCCTTCTCGACGTTGAGGATCTTGCCCCGCAGCGGAAGGATCGCCTGCGTTCGCCGGTCGCGGCCACCCTTGGCGGTACCGCCTGCCGAGTCGCCCTCGACGATATAAAGCTCGGAGAGAGCAGGGTCGCGCTCGGAGCAGTCGGCAAGCTTGCCCGGCAGCGTGCTTGACTCGAGGAGGCTCTTGCGCTGCACCAGGTCGCGCGCCTTGCGTGCCGCCTCGCGCGCGCGCGCCGCTGTGAGCGACTTCTCGATGATGCGCCGGCCCTCGGACGGGTTCTCTTCGAGGTACTGCGTCAGGCCCTCGGTCAATGCGATCGAGACGTGGCCCTGCACCTCGGCGTTGCCGAGCTTGGCCTTGGTCTGGCCCTCGAACTGCGGCTCGAGCACCTTGACGCTGATCACGGCGGTCAAGCCTTCGCGCACGTCCTCGCCGGTGAGGTTCGGGTCTTGCTCCTTGAGGATTCCTGCCTTGCGCGCGTAGCGGTTCAACACGTTCGTCAGCGCGGACCGGAAACCGGTCAGGTGGGTGCCGCCCTCGGTCGTGTGGATCGTGTTGGCGAACGCGATCACGTTCTCGACGAACGTCTCGTTGTACTGGAGTGCGACCTCGACCTGCGTGCCCTCGATTGCGCGGTCGACGTAAAACGGCGGCACGTTGACCACCGCCTGGTCGCGATTGAGCGCGCGGACGAAGGACACGATGCCGCCCTCGAAGTAGAAAGTGTCCGAGTGACCGAGCGACTCGTCGGCGAGCGCGATCTCGAGGCGCTTGTTGAGGTAGGCCATCTCGCGCAGCCGATGGAGGATGACCTCCCGGTCGAACTTGGTGTCTGGGAAGATCTGCGGGTCGGGCCAGAACCGGACGATCGTGCCGGTACGGTCGACCTTGCCGATCGCCTTCACCGCGCCCTTGGGCACGCCACGCACGTACTCCTGGTAGTAGGTCTTGCCGCCTCGGCCGACCCGAACCTCGAGCTTCTCGCTCAGGAAGTTGACCGCCGACACTCCGACGCCGTGCAGGCCGGAAGAGACCTTGTAGCCGCCGCCGCCGAACTTGCCGCCGGCGTTCAGGCGGGTCATGACGAGCTCGAGGGCGGAGAGGCCCTCCTTCTTGTGGATGTCAACAGGGATGCCCCGCCCGTCGTCGTCGACCTGGACGCTGCCGTCCGCGAACAGGGTGACGACGATCCTCCTCGCGTACCCGGCGAGGGCCTCGTCGACGGCGTTGTCGACCACCTCGTAGACCAGGTGATGGAGGCCCGTCGTGCTCGTCGAGCCGATGTACATGCTCGGACGCCGCCGCACGTGCTCCCGGCCTTCGAGGACCTGGATCTGCTCGGCGGTATACGCCACGTCCGCGCCTAGGGATTTGGGCCTTGGATCACGCTCCGGGAGCGGCTTTCTGACCGCCATTACAGGTACACCCTCCGCGTACCAGACCGGGGATTTGGCCCTCCCAGCGTGGAGAACTCATAGGGGTCAACTGGGCAGAACTTCAGGCTATGAATTCTACCGGATTTTGAATACAAAAATGGCCGGGCGGCCGGTCTTAACAGGCCTCTTCCGGAGGGTTCGCGGAGGGGGCCTTCCAGCGCAGGACGGGGTCCTCGCTCTGGCCCTGGAGGTAGGCGTTGATCCGGCGCGCCGCGGTCACCTCGTCGAGCCGTCCGACTGGCAGGTTTTTCGGCTCGTCATGGAGGGCCTGGGGGTCGGTCCTGGCCTGGGCGACGATCTCCTTGATCGCCTGGGCAAACGAGTCCAGCGTGGCCTTGCTCTCGGTCTCGGTCGGCTCGACCATGATCGCTTCAGGCACCACCAGCGGGAAATAGACCGTCGGGGCGTAGAACTGGCGGTCGAGGAGCGCCTTGGCGACGTCGAGCGCCCGCACGCCGTTCTCGTGAAGGTTGTGCGCGCTGGCCACGAACTCGTGCATGCAGGGACCCGCGTGGGGCATCTCGAGGTCGGTCTCGACGAGCTTGCGCAGGTAGTTGGCGGAAAGCACCGCGTCCTGGGATGCCTGGCTGAGGCCGTCACCTCCCATGGCCAGGATGTAGGTGTAGGCGCGGACCAACATCCCGAAGTTGCCGTAAAAGCTGCGCACCCGACCGATCGACTGCGGGCGCTTGTGGTCGAGCACCAGGTGCCCGTTGGTGCGCTCCACGGTCGGCGCGGGCAGGAACGGCACGAGCTCCGCCTTGACACCCACCGGCCCGGCCCCCGGACCGCCGCCGCCGTGGGGCGTCGTGAAGGTCTTGTGCAGGTTCATGTGCACCGCGTCGAAGCCCATGTCGCCGGGGCGGCAGATCCCCATGAAGGCGTTCAGGTTGGCCCCGTCGTAATAGAGCATCGCACCGGTGGCGTGAACCATCTCGGCAATATCCAGTATCTCGCGTTCGAACAGGCCCAAGGTGTTGGGGTTGGTAAGCATCAAAGCGGCCGTGTGGGGAGAAAGCTTCGACTCGAGATCGGCCAGGCTTATGCGGCCGTCGGCACCCGACTTGACCTCGACGACGTGGAATCCGCTGAGGGCGGCGCTCGCCGGGTTCGTGCCGTGGGCGGAGTCCGGGACCAGCACCTCGGTCCGGTCGTCTTTTCGGGAGCGGTGGAATGCGGCGATCATCCGCAGCGCCGTCCACTCCCCGTGCGCGCCGGCTGCCGGCTGGAGGGTGACCCGGTCCACGCCGACGATCGCGCACAGGGCCCTTTCCAGCCTCCACATCAGCTCGAGGGCGCCCTGCACCGAGTCCTCGTCCTGGTAGGGATGCAGCCCGGCGAAGCCCGGCAACGCAGCCGCCGCCTCGTTCAGGACCGGGTTGTACTTCATGGTGCAGCTGCCCAGCGGGTAGAAGTTCTCGCTGATCGAGTAGTTGAGTGAAGCCATGCGGCTGTAGTGGCGCATGATCTCGGGCTCGCTCAGCCGCGGCAGGCCCGGCGGCCGGGAGCGAAGCGCTTCGCTGGGCAGCACGTCCGACGGGCTTGGCCCGGTCACGTCGGCGTCGGGGAGCCGAGGCGGGTCCACGGCCGGCCGGCTGAGCTCGAAGCTGAGGGGCTCGGTCACGAGGCGAGCGCCTCCACCAGCTCATCCAGGGCGCCCGCATCGTTGACCTCGGTGCAGGTGAAGGTCACGACGCCCTTGAGCTCGCGGAACCAGCGGCTGACGTCCAGCCCGCCGAGGATGCCCTTGCGCGCGAGCTTCCGCAGCACAGCGGGGGCTTTGGGCACGCGGACCGGGAACTCGTTGAGGAACTGACGCTCGGGAAAGGCAGGTTCCCAGCCGGGCAGGGCCGCGAGCCGCTGGGCCAGGTTGTGGGCCCGCTTGAAGCTGACCTCGGCGACCTGCCGCAAGCCATAGGGCCCCATGTAGGTCAGGTAGACGGCGGCGGCCAGCGCGCACAGCGAGTGGTTGGTGCAGATGTTGGAGGTCGCCTTCTCGCGCCGGATGTGCTGCTCGCGAGCCGCCAGGGCGAGCACGAAGCCGCGCCGTCCCTGCGCGTCGTGCGCCGTGCCCACCAGGCGGCCGGGCAACTTGCGGACGAGCTCTTTGTCACACGCAATGAAGCCCACGTGCGGTCCGCCGAAGCTGGGCGCGAGGCCGAGCTGCTGGCCCTCACCCACCGCGATGTCGGCGCCGTACTCGCCCGGCGGAGCGAGGATGGCCAGGCTGATCGGGTCGACGCATGCGATCGCCAGGGCGCCCACGTCGTGCGCGGCGGCGGTCAGCGCGCGAGGGTCGGTGAGCAGGCCCAGGAAATCCGGCTGCTGGAAGATCACCGCGGCGGTCTTCTTGTTGAGCTCGCCGTCCTTGCGGACCTTGATCCCGCGCCCGTCGCCGAACGCGCGCAGCACCTGGACGTACTCCGGGTGGACGTACCCCGAGACCAGGACCTCGTTCCGCCCGTTGTGGACGTGGGCCATCATCGCGGCCTCAGCCACGGCGGTCGCGCCGTCGTACAGCGAGGCGTTGGAGACGTCGAGCCCGGTCAGCTCGGCGATCAGGGTCTGGTACTCGAAGATCGCCTGCAGCGTGCCCTGGCTCGCCTCCGCCTGGTAGGGCGTGTAGGCGGTATAGAACTCCGGCTTCGAGGTGACCGCCGCAACCGCGGCCGGGATGAAGCGGCGGTACACGCCCCCGCCCCGGAAGGTCAGGCGGTCGGCAAAGACGCGGTTGCGGCCGGCGAGGGCCGCGACCTGGGCCATCGTCTCGAACTCGGACAGGCCGTGCGGTAGCTGCAGGGACTCCAGCCGAAGCGATTGCGGGATGTCGACGAGAAGGTCGTTCATCGAGCGGACGCCAAGCGTCTCCAGCATCGCAGAGCGGTCTTCGGGGGAATGGACGAGGTACGGCAATCTAGCTGGCGGAAGCCTCGGTCACTTTCTTGTATTCCGCTTCGTCGAGCAGGTCCGTCGGCGCGTCGCCGGCCAGCTCGATCTTCAGGATCCAGCCATCGCCATACGGATCCGAGTTGATCAGCTCCGGCTTCGCGGCGAGCTTCTCGTTCACCGCCGTGATCCGTCCGGCCACCGGCGCGTAGAGGTCGCTAGCGGCCTTGACAGATTCGATCACGCCGAACGTTTCGCGCGACCCGAGCTTGCGGCCGGCGCTGGGCAGCTCGAGGAAGACGACATCGCCGAGCTGCGACTGCGCGAAGTCGGTGATGCCCACAGTGGCCACCTTGCCGTCGACCGTGACCCATTCATGCGTCTTGGTGTAGCGACGGTCAGGCATGGCGACTCTCCTTCTTCTCGCTGAGCGAGTGGGCCGAACCTCGATAGAAAGGTAGCTTCACGACCTCGGCGCGGGCCTCACGCCCTCGCACATCGACGGTCGCGCTGTCCCCGACTTGCAATGATCGCGCTTCCACCATCGCAAGCGCGATCGGGTAACCCAGGAAGAAGGAATGGGTTCCGCTGGTGATGATCCCGAGCGCTTTGCCGCCCGCCGATACTGCGGCGCCGTGGCGTGCGATGTCGCCGGGCTGAAGCCTCAGCCCGACCAGCGTCCGACGCGGTCCTTCGGCCTTGATCTTTTGCAGCGCGTCGCGGCCGATGAAGTCGCCCTTGCCCAGCTTCACGGTCCATCCCAGTCCCGCCTCGTAGGCGTTGACGGTCTCGTCCATGTCGTTGCCCCACAGGCGCAGCGCGGCTTCGAGTCGGGTCGCGTCGCGTGCGCCGAGTCCAGCAGGGAGGACGCCGGCCGACCGGCCGTGCTCGAGGATCGCGTCCCATGCCGCGCCCACCTTGTCGCTGCTGATGAACAGCTCGAAGCCGTCCTCGCCCGTGTAGCCGGTGCGCGAGATGAGCGCGTGGATGCCCGCCACGTCGCCGTGGCCAAAACCGAAGTACGGAATCCCGTCGAGGTCTACTCCTTCGCTGGGCAGCAGCTCCTGCGCACGCGGACCCTGGAAGGCGATGAGGCCGAGCTCCATGGTGCGGTCCTCGATCTCGACATCGGCCGGCGCATGAGATCGAAACCACTCCAGGTCTTTCTCTCGGTTGGCCGCATTCACGACGACGAAGAAACCCTCGCTGCCGCGATACACGACGAGGTCGTCGATGACCCCACCGGCCTCGTTGCACATCAGGTTGTACTGCGCCTGACCGTGCGCCAGCGGCGCGACGTCATTGGTCACCAGGCGCTGGATGAAGTCGATGCCTGAATCGCCGGCCACCCGAAATCGACCCATGTGCGACACGTCGAACAGCCCGGCCACCGCGCGGACCGCGAAGTGTTCGTCGCGGATGGATGTGTACTGCTGCGGCATGTCCCACCCGCCGAAGTCGACCATGCGGCCGCCCAGCGCGACGTGCCGGTCGTACAGCGGGGTGCGCAGGGGTGCGCTAGGCGTCAAGCGCGTCGTCGATGTCGACGGCGTCGGCGTCGATGAACTCGAGGAGCTCCTCGTCGTGGCGGCGCCGCGCCTCGGCGACGACCTGTGCGACGTAGCGCGTCCGGTCCACTGTCCACTCGAGCTTCTCCGCGATCTGCGCAGCGGTCGGCTGGTGACCCAGGCTGCGGTGAAGCAACACCTCGGTCCGTTCGTAGTCGCTGGCCGCGGTGACCAGCAGCTCGGTGTCGCGCACAGCGGCCGCTTCGGCGGCGATCGCGGCGTCCATCTGCTCCCCAATCCTGTGCTCCGCAAACTTGGCAAAGTCGCGCTCGTCGCTCGTCGCAAAAGCACGCACCGCTTCGAACAGGCCCAGCGAGCCTTCCTGGACCAGGTCGAGCACGGAAAGGCCCCTGTCCTCGCGGGCCTCGGCGAGGGGGATGACGAGTCCGAGGTTGGAGGCCACCAGGCGTTCCTGGCCGGTACGGTCGCCGCGCGCCGCCTTCTCGAGCAGGTCGGCCAGCTCTGCCTCTCCCAGCGCTGGCGTCACCCTGGCCTGCTCGCGCAGCTCGCGCAGGAGCAGGTCATCGCCATCCGGATGCACGGGTTCGGCAGCCACCGCTCGATTCTACGCCCGGCTTGTGGAGCCTCCCGGAGGCCGATGTTCCACGTTTTACATCGGCAGGCGGCCCGGTGGGTTGCCATACTCGGGACATGCGCGCGCGGTTTGCGCTCCGGTTGGTGTGGATGCTTTTTGCCGCGGCGGCCGCCTTGCTGCCGATCCAGGCCGCGGCATCCTCGCCGCACGTCGAACAGGTGGACCTAACGGGCGACATCAACAACATCATGTCCGCCTACATCCAGACCGGGGTCAACCGAGCCGAGGCCGACCACGCCGATGCGTTGCTCGTGGTCATGAACACGCCGGGCGGCATCTCGACCTCGATGGACGAGATCGTGACGAGCCTGCTCAACTCCACCGTGCCTGTGATCGTCTACGTCTATCCGAGCGGCGCACGAGCAGCGTCCGCCGGCCTCTTCGTCGCCCAGGCCGCCGACATCGTCGCGATGGCCCCCAGCACCAACATCGGGTCCGCGCACCCGATCCAGGCGACCGGCGAGAACATCACGGGCGACCTGGGCGCGAAGGTGCTGAACGACGCGGTCACCCGCGTACGCAACCTCGCGTCGATGCACGGGCGCAACGCCGACTGGGCTGAGCAGGCGGTGCGCAACAGCGTGAACATCAACGCCGAGGAGGCGGTCAGGCTTCAAGTCGCCGACCTGGAAGCGACGGACATCAGGTCGCTGCTCAACGAGGTCGACGGCCGCACCGTGCCCCGCACCACCGGCAGCCTTACCTTCCACACTGCCGGCGCGCTCGTCGACGATTTCGCGATGCCCTTCTGGCAGGTCTTCCTCAACGCCCTCATCGATCCCACCATCGCCGCCCTGCTGATCATCGTCGCCGGCTACGGGATCATCACCGAGCTGCAGAATCCAGGTCTGATCCTGCCCGGCGTCGTGGGAGGCATCGCCGCGGTCCTCGCCATTGTTTCCCTCGCCAACCTCCCGGTGAACATCGCCGGCGGTTTGATGATGCTTCTCGCCCTTCTCCTTTTCATCGCGGACCTCAAGGCGCCGACACATGGGTTCCTCAGCGTCGGTGGTGTCTTTGCCCTCGTCCTGGGCATGGCTTTTCTGATCAACACCGGGCCCGTCGGCCTCGGCGTGAATCCGATCGTCTCCCTCATCACCGGCCTGGTGACTCTCGGTTTCTTCCTGTTCTTCATTCGCAAGGTGATCACGGCCAGGCGACAGCCGGCACTGTCGGGCGCGGACAGCATGCTCGGGTCGGTCGGCGAGGCGCGCGAGGCGCTCGCGCCCGAAGGTCTAGTGTTTGTGGCTGGCGCGCTCTGGAAGGCGACCTCCACCTCACCGATCCCCGCAGGCTCGCCCGTGCGGGTGGTGGGGCGTCAGGGTCTCCAGCTGCAGGTTGCGCTCGAGAACGGTCAGGCCAAGGAGAAGAAATAGTGGACGTGGGGACGCTTGTCGTACTCGGCGTGGTCCTCTTCATCATCCTAATCGCGGTCTTCTCGAGCCTGCGCATCGCGGCCGAGTACGAGCGAGGAGTCGTCTTCCGCCTCGGCCGTCTGATCGCGCTCAAGGGTCCCGGGCTCTTTTTCATCATCCCGTTCGGCGTCGACCGCCTGGTCAAGATCGACCTGCGGGTGATCACGCTCGAGGTGCCGCCACAAGAGGTGATCACCAGCGACAACGTGACCGCCAAGGTGAACGCCGTCATCTACTTCCAGGTCGTCGACGCACGCAAGGCCGTGGTCCAGGTGCTGAACTACATCAACGCGTCGTCGCAGATCGCGCAGACGACGTTGCGCGCGGTCTTGGGCCAGTCCACGCTCGACGAGCTGCTGGCCGAGCGAGACAGGATCAACCAGAACCTGCAGAAGATCATCGACGAGCAGACCGAGCCGTGGGGCATCAAGGTCTCGGTGGTCGAGATCAAGGACGTCGAGCTGCCGCAGACCATGCAGCGCGCGATGGCAAAGCAGGCCGAGGCCGAGCGTGAGAAGCGGGCCAAGATCATCAACGCGGACGGCGAGTTCCAGGCTTCGCAAACCCTGGCGAACGCGGCGCAGGTGATCTCATCTCAGCAGGGCGCGCTTCAGCTCAGGTTTCTGCAGACCATGGTCGAGATCGGGTCCGAGAAGAACACGACGATCATCCTTCCCCTGCCCATCGAGCTGATCAAGCCACTGATCGATATCGGGCGGGCCGCCGACGGCTCACCGACCCCGCTTCCGGAAAAAGGCACCAAGACCGGCTGATCGCGCACCTCCCCCTCGACGCCGGCACAGCTCTCGTCGAGCTGCTGCCGCTGCCGCTGATCGTCCTGGCCAACGCGGCGGTGGGAAAACCGTGGGCCAGGGTCGCGACCCCCGTGCTGGCGGCCATCCCGGCGGTGATGACCGGGCTCGTCGGAGCCCTCGACATGCTCGGGGCGCCGGCGGGGACGACCGGCCTGACCCGGCAGGCGGCGTTCGGCGTCGACGCGGGCACGATCGTCACCGCGGTCGCCGCCGGCGGATTTGCCTTAAAGCCAATCCGCAAGGACCTCGCGACCTTCCTTCCCATCGACCCGGACAGTCCCGTCCACGCTCTTGCGCTCGCCCTGGCCACGATCTTTTTCGGCACGCAGGTCACATTCGTCGCATTCACCGACGTGCTCGCGGCCGACAACGCGCAGCCGGCCCTGACGCTGCTGGACCTCTTCCTGAACGAGATTCCGTTTCTCATCCTGGCCGTGGCGGGAGTGGGCATCTTCATCCGGCGCAACGCCGCGGGGACCGCCGTCCGCCTGGGACTGGTCCGCCCCGCGTGGTGGCAGTTGGCCCTGGCCCTGGCAGCAGCCGGCGCGTTCTTTGCGCTGGGTCAGGGGTCGGATGCGCTCAGCCACGCGTGGACGCCCGACGTGGCGCGGCGGGTCGACACCACCACCCAGCATCTATTCGGCCTGCTGGGGAATCCGGCCGGCATCGCGGCCGTGGCCCTGCTCCCGGGGCTGTGCGAAGAGATCCTTTTCCGCGGGGCGCTGCAGCCGCGAATCGGCCTGGTCGCAACTGCTCTGCTGTTCACGGCGATCCATACGCAGTACGGCGCCTCGGTCGACACGGTCGCGGTGTTCGTGATCGCGATCGGACTTGGCGTGATCCGGAGGTACACGAATACAACTACGACGTGCGTGACGCACATCAGCTACAACCTGTTGGTGGGGATCGGAATCGCGGGCGCGGCGCTGAACGCGGCCGTGGTCCTCGAGCTGGCTCTCGTCCTGGTCACCGCATACGCACTCTGGACGAGGCGGCGTCGCACCGGCGCGACCCCGGAGGGACCTTAACAACATGGGTGGTCAACCAGTCGAGCCGAGGCTAGAATTTCGCCCAATGGCCCCAGATATAGGAGCTACGAGGGAAGCGAGGCCCAACATATTGGCGACCACCGAAGTTCCGGTGATTGCGGTGGTCAACCAGAAGGGGGGTGTCGGCAAGACGACGACGGCGATCAACCTGGCCGCCGCTTTCGCCGAGGTCGGCCACCCCACCCTCCTGGTCGACCTGGACCCGCAGGCGAACTCCACGTCCGGGCTGGGCCTCGATCCCGCGCGCGCCCGGTTGAACATCTACCACCTGCTCACGGGGGAGGCAACCGTCGCGGAGGTGGCTCAGCCGACTGGAGTTGCCGGCCTGACGCTGATCCCATCGCACATCGACCTCGCCGGGGCGGAGATCGAGCTGGCTGGGGCCGCCGACCGGGA
>WNFI01126164.1_pt1 | contig 35378 bp, 34 predicted proteins | sample 5400471 | NCBI WGS metagenome assembly WNFI01 (sample SAMN13153348, study PRJNA577476) | soil metagenome | isolation source: 100 cm saprolite on Douglas fir-dominated hillslope | place: USA:California | collected 2013-09-17 | reverse complement strand
GGCGCGCGGGATCCTCACCAGCGAGGGCGGCAAGGCCAGCCACGCGGCGCTCGTCGCGAGGGGCATGGGCCGCCCCGCGGTGACCGGGGCGAGCGACGTCGAGATCGACCTCGCTGCCGGCACCGTGCGAATCGGACCCCGAACGCTGCGCAGAGGCGATCCGCTCGCGATCGACGGCAGCCACGGCACGATCACGACCGACGACCTGCCCCTCGTCGAGCCCAAGCTCTCCGAGCAGCTGCAGACCGTGCTCGACTGGTGTGATGAGCTGCGCACGCTGGGCGTGCGCGCCAACGCGGACACGCCCCTCGACGCGCGCAAGGCGATTGAGCTCGGCGCCGAAGGGATCGGCCTGTGCCGCACCGAGCACATGTTCCTCGGTGAGCGCCAGCCGCTGATGGCGGCCGTGATCATGGCCGGCGACGACGCCTCTCGTGCGGCGGCGATTGACCGGCTCCGCCCCCTGCAGGAAGCCGACTTCGAGGAGATCCTGCGGACGCTCGACGGCAGGCCCGTGACCGTGCGCCTGCTCGACCCGCCCCTGCACGAGTTCCTGCCGGACCCGGCGACGCTCGAGCCCGGCTCCGAGCAGCGCCGCCGAGCCGAGCAGCTCCAGGAGGCGAACCCGATGCTGGGGACGCGCGGCGTCCGCCTCGGCCTGCTGTTCCCCGCGCTGTACGAGATGCAGGTGCGGGCGTTGTTCGCCGCCGCCGGACGCGTGCCCTCGAGCGACGTGGAGGTGATGGTGCCTCTGGTCGCCTACGAGCGTGAGCTCGCGCTGATGCGTGGGCTCGTCGACCGCGTCGCAGCAGAGCTCGGCGTGAGCGCCTACAAGGTCGGCACGATGATCGAGCTTCCCCGCGCCTGCCTGCAGGCGGACCGGATCGCCGCCGGGGCGGACTTCTTCTCGTTCGGGACGAATGACCTGACCCAGACCGCGCTCGGCTTCAGCCGCGACGACATCGAGGGACGGCTGCTGGCTCGCTACATCGATCTCAAGATCCTCGACCGTTCGCCGTTCGAGACGCTCGACACGCCGGGAGTCGGACAGCTGATCCGGATGGGCGCCTGGCTCGGGCGCAAGGCCAAGCAGGACCTCTCGCTGGGCGTCTGCGGAGAGCACGGCGGGGACCCCGATTCGATCGAGTTCCTGGCCGCATCGGGCATCGACTACGTGTCGTGCTCGCCCTACCGCGTGCCGATCGCCCGTATCGCCGCCGCGCAGACGGCGATCCGCTCCGGCAGCTAAACGGCCGCGAACGGCGACACGTAACGCAGGAAGGACTCGACCTCTAGCCCCGCTCCGGTCGCGCGCTCGACCAGCGGCACGGTGTCCAGGCGGCGGCCGTAGCGGTGGATGTTCTCCCCGAGCCAGACCTTGATCGCGGCAACATCGCCGCGCTGCAGATCCTCCTCGCGCGGCCCCAGCTCGCGCTCCATCGCCTCCCACAGGGAGGCGGCGATCAAACAGCCCATCGCGTAGCTCGGGAAGTAGCCGAACGCCCCCTCGCTCCAGTGCACGTCCTGCAGGCAGCCGAGGGCATCCGAAGGCACCTCCAGCCCGAGCAGCCGCCGCATGCCGTCGCGCCAGGCCGCCGGCAGGTCGGCGACCGCCAGGTCGCCGTCGATCAGCGCCAGCTCGAGTTCGAAGCGCAGCACGATGTGCAGCGGATAGGTCACGGGGTCCGCGGAGACGCGCACCAGCGAAGGCTCGACGGCGACGAGCGCCGCATGGAGGCCGGCCGCGGAGATCTCATATCCCGCCTTGCCGAGCTCGCTCGACAGGATCCCGGCGAAGGCGGGATCGCGCGCGACGTGGTTCTCCCACAGCTTGCTCTGCGACTCGTGGATCGACATCGAGGTGCCCGTGCCGAGGTTGGTGCGCTCCAGCTCGGGATCGATCTGGTGCTCGTAGAGGGCGTGGCCGAACTCGTGCAGGGAGCTGAGCAGCGACTCGATGCCGCCGTCGTCGTAACGGGTGGTCATGCGCTGATCGGCGCGTGCCATCGAGGCCGAGAAGGGGTGCGTCGAGACGTCCAGCCGCCAGCTGTGCGAGTCGACGCCGACGAGCGCCATGATCGCCTCGACAGTCCGGCGCTGAACCTCTCGCGGCACCCCCGGCTTCGCGACCGGGGTGTGAGCGCCTGCCTCCTCGACCAGCGGCGCCAGCCGGCTGCCGAGTTCAGAGAACAGCCTGCGTAGCTCCTGGGTGCGCAGGCCGAAGTCGAAATCGTCGATCAGCGACTGGTAGACCCCCCGCCCTTCATCGTCGAGGCACAGCCCGTAGGCACGGGCAAGCTCGATGTTGCGCTCGAGCGCGGGTGCAAAGGCGGCGAAGTCGTCGGCGGCGCGTGCGGCCTGCCACGTCTCCTGTCCGTCGGAGTGCGCCCGGGACAGCTCCGCCGCCAGATCGGTCGGCACGCGGCGCGCACGCTCCCAGTCCCTCCGCGCAAGCCGCACGATGTCGGCCTCGAGCTCCGGCAGCTCGAGGCTCTCGAGCTCGAGCAGCCACTCGCCGATCTCCGGCGAGGTCGCATGGTCGTGGGCCAGCCGGGCGAGCGTGCCGAGCTGATGTCCGCGCGCTGTGGCGCCGCCCGGCGGCATCATCACCAGCTGGTCCCAGCCGGCGAGCATCTGCAGCGCGCCCAGGTCGGCCAGCTCCGCGAGCCGGCCCCGAAGCTTCGCGATCGCGGTCACGGGGCGTTCACGCCGTTGCCGCGGCCGGCTCACTGCCTGCCGGCTGGGCAGCCGCTCGGCCGTGCCTGATCAGGTCGGCGGCGCGCTCGGCCAGCGCGATCGTCGGGGCGTTGGTGTTCCCCCGCGGCACCAGCGGCATCACCGAGGCGTCCACCACGCGCAAGCTTTCGATGCCGTTGACACGAAGCTCCGCGTCGACGACGGCTTCGGAGTCCGTGCCCATCCGGCAGGTACCGACCGGGTGGTAGACGGCGAAAGTGGTGCGCGCGGCGTGAGCCCGCAGCGCCTCGTCGCTGTCCCCGTCGGGGACGTTGAAGGGCGCCGAAGCATACGGCTGCATCGCGGGCTGGCCGCAGATCTCCAGCGCGAGGCGCAGGCCGGCGACCATCCGCTCCAGGTCGTCTCCCTCGGAGTAGAAGTCGTTGTGGATGATCGGCTTCGCCGTCGGGTCCGCCGAGGCGAGGCGCACCGAGCCGCGGCTGTGCTCGGTGAGCAGGCAGGGCGACACCCAGACCCCGTGCTCTTCCGGGTCGCGCATCCCCTCCTCGACGATCTGCACGGGCGCGACATGGAATTGGACGTCCGGAGCGGCCGTGCCGTCCTGGACGCGGACGAAGCCGCCCGACTCGGCGAGATTCGACGTGAAGGGACCCGTCTGGCTCGCTTCGAACTCCTCGAGCGCTGCGGGCTCGAGCGCCAGCAGCAGGCTCTCCGCCTCCGGCGTCGTCCAGACGAGCTGGGTGGCGGGGTGGTCTGAGAGGTTCTCGCCGACCGAGGGCAGGTCGAGCACCAGCTCGATTTCGCGCATCGCCAGGTGCTCAGCCGGCCCGACTCCCGACAGCATCAGCAGCTGCGGCGAGTTGTAGGCGCCGCCCGAGAGGATCACCTCGCGCTCGGCGCGGAACTCCTGCGTCTCGCCGAGCCGCGAGGCGGCCACGCCCACGGCGCGATCGCCGTCGAAGATCACGCGCTCGACGTGCATGTAGGGCATCACGGTGAGGTTCTCGCGCCCCATCGCCGGGTGCAGGTATGAGACCGCGGTGCTGGCGCGCATGCCGTCGCGCTGCGTCACCTGGTAGAGGCCCACGCCGTCCTGCTCGGGCCCGTTGAAGTCGGGGTTGCGCGGCAGACCGGCCTGCTCGCCGGCGTCGACGAAGGCGGCCGCGATGCGGTTCCGGGAGCGGCTCTCGCTGACCGGCAGCGGCCCGCCGGCACCGTGCAGCTCGGAAGCGCCGCGCTCGTTGTCCTCGGCCTTGATGAAGTAGGGCAACAGGTCCGGCCACGCCCAGCCGGGGACGTCCCATTCGCTGTAGTCGAGCGGGTTGCCACGGATGTAGATCATCGCGTTGATCGAGGAGGAACCGCCGAGGACCCGGCCGCGGGGCAACGTGATCCTGCGGCCGCCGCAGTGCTGCTCGGGCGCCGAGTGATAGTCCCAGTCGACATCCGTCGCACCCAGCTGCAGATAGCCGAGCGGGACGTGGATGTTCTCCTTGACGTCCGGGGGACCGGACTCGAGCAGCAGCACCTTGACCTCCGGGTCTTCGCTGAGGCGCGCCGCCAGCACGCAGCCTGCCGATCCCGCACCGACGATCACGTAGTCGAACATCTGCTGACCCTCCCTGTCGCGGCCAATTCCCCCAGCGCGACGATATCGGACGGCGGCCCGGCGCGGCGCAGAGCGCGGCGCCGTCCGGCGGAAGCGATGATCTACGCGATGGTCGGCTTCGGAACGCTGCTCGTGTTCGTGCTCGCGGGCTTGCTGGGACCGCTACTGGCGCTGCCTCTGCGCTGGTTCACGCCGGTGCTGGGCGGCGAGATCCTCGGCGGGGTGCTCGCCGGCCCCCACGTGCTCGGCGCGATCGATCCAACACAGTCGACCGTCTCCTTGCTCGGCGAAGTGGGCTTCGCGATGCTGATGCTGACCGCCGGCATGCATCTGCCCCTGCGCGACCGGCGCCTGGCCGGCTCCCTGCGGACCGGCGCGGTGCTGGCGCTCAGCGCCGCAGCGCTGGCAGTGCCTGCGGGATTGCTGGCGAGCCACGTCGCGGGGGGCTCCCACGCCGCCCTCTATGCAGTGGTGCTCGCCTCCGGGTCCGCCGCGGTGCTGCTTCCCTCCTTCCGGGAGGCGGGCGTCGGGGGCCCCGTGGCGCTGCGCGTGATGGCGCAGACGACGATCGCCGACATCTTCACGATCGTCTCGGTTCCGATCGTGCTGCAGCCGAGCCGGGTCGGCGACGCCGTACTCGGCACGTTCCTCGTGGCGCTCACGGCCGCCGCACTCGTCTTCGTGGGCAGGGCGATCGCCCACGGCGGGTTCGTTCGCCACGCCCGTGTCCGCTCGAAGCAGCGCCGCTGGGCGCTCGACCTGAGGGTCGCCCTGCTCGTCTTGTTCCTGCTCGCCTGGATCGCCGTTGAAAGCGGCACGAGCATCCTGATCGCGGGCTTCGGTGCGGGCGTCACGATCGCGATCCTCGGCGGGCCGAAGCGGCTCTCGACGCAGGTGCGGGGAATCGCCGACGGCTTCTTCATCCCGGTCTACTTCGTCGTGCTCGGCGCGCGGCTGGACGTCGGCGGCCTGTTCGCCAGCGGCTCGCTGCTCGCGCTCGCCGCCACGTTGACGGCGCTCAACGTCGCGATCCGGCTGCTCGCGGCAGCGGTCGTGAGGATGCCGGTCGCCGGCGCCCTTGCCGCTACGGCCCAGCTCGGGGTTCCCGCCGCGGTCGCGTCGCTCGGCCTCGCCGATCACGTCCTGTCGCCGGTCACCGCGACGGCGATCGTGATCTCGGCGCTCGCGAGCCTCGCGATCAGCACGGTCGGCGTGGACCTGATGGTCCGTGAAGCTAAGCAGGCGTCGGTGCCGGCGCGGGCGCCGGAGTCTCCTCGACCGGCCTGATCGCCACCCCGGCGGCTGCGTACGCTTCGGGCGCATCCAGCGTCTCCGCCGCGAGCAGCGCCTGTGCGAGGTTCTCGAGTTGCTCGCGGTGATCGCTGAGCAGCCGCAACACTTCGCCGTGGGCCTCGCCGACGATCCTCTGGGTCTCCTCGTCGATCAGCTCCTGGGTGTGCTCGGAGGTCTCACTGACGCCGGGCAGCAGCGGTCCCTGGCCGTCGGATGGAAGCACGGCGAGGGGCCCGATCGCCTCACTCATCCCCCATCGTCCGACCATCTGCCGGGCGATCTGGGTGAGCTGCTGGATGTCGGACTCAGCGCCGGTGGTGATGGTCCCGTAGACGACCTCCTCGGCCACACGACCGCCGAGGGCCACGCGGATCTTGGCGTCGAGCTCTTCGAGGCTGTAGGAGACCCGGTCGCTGTCCGGCGTCGCGAGCGTCACGCCGAGGGCCATGCCGCGGGGGATGATCGAGACCTTGCGGACGGGGTCGGCGGCCGGCGTCAGCATTCCTACGAGGGCATGCCCGGACTCGTGGTAGGCGGTCCGCTCGCGGTCGTTCGCCGACAGCACGATGCCGCGCGGCGCGCCGAGCAGGATCTTCTCGAGTGAGTCGGTGAAGTCGGCCATCTCGACCTTGTCCTCGTCGCGGCGGGCCGCCAGCAGGGCCGCCTCGTTGGCGAGGTTCGCGAGATCGGCTCCGACCATCCCCGGCGTGCTCGAGGCGAGCTGCTCGAGGTCGACGTCGTCGCCGAGCGGCATCGAACGCGTGTGTACCTTGAGGATCGCCGCACGTCCCTGGCGGTCGGGCGGCTGGACGGCGACGCGGCGGTCGAAGCGGCCGGCGCGCAGCAGGGCAGGATCGAGGATGTCGGGACGGTTGGTCGCGGCCAGCACGACTACCGCCTCGGATGATTCGAAGCCGTCGAGTTCGGTGAGGATCTGGTCGAGCGTCTGCTCGCGCTCGTCGTTGGCGCCGCTGATCGCCGCGGAGCCCTGCCGGGAGCGGCCGATCGCGTCGATCTCGTCGATGAAGATGATGCTGGGCGCGGCCTCCTTCGCCTTCGTGAACAGGTCCCGCACGCGTGAGGCGCCGACGCCGACGATCGCCTCGATGAACTCGGCGGCGGAGATCGAGAAGAAGGCAGCGTGAGCCTCGCCGGCGACGGCGCGGGCAAGCAGGGTCTTGCCGGTGCCGGGCGCCCCCGAGAGCAGCACGCCGTGCGGCATGCGGCCGCCGAGCCGGCTATAGCGCTCCGGATTTCGGAGGAAGTCGACGATCTCCGAGAGTTCTTTCTTGGCCTCGTCGATGCCGGCGACATCGTCGAAGGTCACGCGGATCGTCTGCGGATCGATGCGGCGCGCCTGCGAACGGCCGAAGTTCCCGAGCCCACCCAAGCCGCCGCCCGCGCCTTTCGCGGCTCGCCGGGCGAGCAGCACGAACAAGCCGACGATCAACAGCGTCGGGCCGAACCCGAGCAGGATCTCAGCCCCCAGCGAGGTGCTCGTGCTCGTGGACTTGGCGTTGAGCACGACACCCTTTTCCTGCAGCAGCGCCGAGAGCTGGCTGCCGTTCCAGAAGCTCGGCACCTGGGTCGCGAACAGCTTCGTCGGAGTGGCTTTCGGCTTCGACGGCGGATAGATGTGCTTCTGCTTGAAGGTCCCCTGGATCGTGTCGCCCTTGGAGGAGATCGCGCGCACGTCGCCCGCTTTGACCTGTTCCAGGAAGTACGGGCTGAACGGCACCGTCACCCGCTGTTCGCCGCTGCTCGGCTGGAACGCCAGCACCGAGATCCAGTTCAGCGCGATCAGCGCCAGAACGAACCACAGGAAGCCGGGGCGCCGGTGGGCCGGTTTCTGGGCCGGCTGCTCGGGCATGCCACGCCCGTCGGGGGCCGGCGCGACGTGCCAGCCGCGCTTGTCGCGCGGCAGCCGCGGACGCCCGTCGCTGCGCGCCGCCCCCTGCGGATCTGGCTCGTCTGCCACGAGCCCATCCTAGGTCACCGCCGTGTTTTGCGCGAAGATCGTGTCGTGGCCAAGCCCGAGCACCTCAGTCGCAGCGGCTACGAGAAGGAGCTGCTGCGGCTGCAGACCGAGCTGGTCTACATGCAGGAGTGGCTCGTCGCCGAGGGACGGCGCCTGGTGGTGCTGTTCGAGGGCCGGGACACGGCGGGCAAGGACGGCGTGATCAAGCGCATCACGGAGTTCTTGAACCCGCGCACCTGCCGTGTCGCGGCGCTGCCCGCGCCGAACGAGAGGGAGCGCAGCCAGTGGTACTTCGCGCGCTACGCAGCCCAGCTCCCGTCGGCCGGGGAGATCGTGCTGTTCAACCGCAGCTGGTACAACCGCGCGGGCGTGGAGCACGTGATGGGCTTTTGCACGCCGGCCGAGTACGACGAGTTCCTCCGCTTCTGCCCCAAGTTCGAGCGTTCTCTGCAGATTGAAGGCATCCACCTCGTCAAGTACTGGCTGTCGGTCAGCGACGAGGAGCAGGAGCGCCGCTTCGAGAAGCGCCTGACGGACCCGCGCAAGCGCTGGAAGTTCAGCCCGGTGGACCTGCAGTCGCGCGCCCGCTGGGTCGACTACGCCGAAGCGAAGGACCGGATGTTCGCGCGCACCGACAGCGACCACAGCCCCTGGTACGTGGTCGAGGCCGACGACAAGCGCACCGCCCGCCTGAACCTGATCAGCCATCTGCTTTCGCTCGTGCCCTACGGTCAGCTTCCGCCCCCAGGGCGGGTGAAGCTGCCCGCTCGCCAGGAGCGCCCCTACCGGCGTCCGCCACGCGACACCGAACGACACGTACCGGAGCGCTACGACGTGCACTGACCGGGGCGGCGGTTGAGCGGGGTAGGGTGGCCGGTGATGGAGCACCGATTCGACGGTCCCCGCTACACGGTGGGGATCGAGGAGGAGCTGATGATCCTCGACGCCTCCTCGCTCGACCTGGCGAATGCGATCGACGAGATCGTCGGCGAGGAGCCAGCAGCCGGGCAGATCAAGCCCGAGCTGCTCGAGTCGGTGCTGGAGATCGCGACGACGCCCTGCGCGAACATCTCCCAGGCCGGCTCCGAGCTGCGCGCGCTGCGCACGCTTGCGGCCGAGCGGGCGGCGGCGCACGAGCTGCGGATCGGCGCCTCCGGGACGCACCCGTTCGCGCGCTGGGAGGACCAGCGCGTCGTCAGCGACGACCGTTACCGCAGCCTGATCCGCTCGCTGGGCTTCGTGGCCCGCCAGGAGGTGGTGTTCGGGATGCACGTGCACGTCGGCATGGGCGGCGCCGAGGAGACGATCCACGTCGCCAACAACCTCCGTCCCTACGTGCCGCTGCTGATCGGACTGGCAGCGAACTCACCGCTGTGGCGGGGCGAGCCGACCGGGCTGATGTCGAGCCGAGTGCCGATCTTCCGGGCCTTCCCCCGCGTGGGACTGCCGCCGCGCTTCGCCGACTGGGCCGACTTCGTGGCTCGCGTCGAGGTGCTGGTCGAGGGCGGCGTGATCGAGGACTACACCTATCTCTGGTACGACGTCCGGCCCCACCCCCGGCTCGGCACGATCGAGATACGGGCGATGGACTCCCAGACGCGACTCGAGCACACACTTGCGCTCGCGGCACTCGTGCTGTCGCTCGTCAAGCGCCTCACCGAGGAGTACCAGGCGGGCTCGGAGATGGTCGACCCCGCCTGGGAGCTGCTCGACGAGAACCGCTGGCTGGCGGCGCGCCACGGGCTCGAGGCGGAGCTCCTGGATCACGCCGGAGGCGGACGCCGTGGCATCCGCGAGATCACCTACGAGCTGCTCGAGGAGCTGCACCCGCACGCGCGCGAGCTGGGCTGCGCCGATCAGCTCGGTGAAGTCGAGGACCTGCTGCGAGCGGGCAACGGGGCGCTTCGCCAGCAGATGGTCTTCGAGGCCAATCGCGACCTGCGCGAGCTGATGCGGGAGATCGTCGAGCGGACCGCCCCCGAGGCCGGCTGATCGTTCGGTGGCGGCCCCCTTCGTCCACGAGCTCCGCGTCCGCTACGGCGAGTGCGATCCGCAGGGGATCGTGTTCAACGCCAACTACCTCTTGTACTTCGACGTGGCCTTCACCGAGCTCTGGCGGGAGGCGGTGGGCCCTTGGCAGGAGATGGTCGGGCGCGGGATCGACGCGGTGGTCGCGCGCGCCGAGATCGACTTTCGCGCCCCTGCACGCTACGACGACGTGCTTGCGCTCACCGCCCAGGTCGTGCGCCTGGGACGCACCGCGATCACCACCGAGATCGACGCGATGCGCGGAACCGAGCTGCTGGTGGCGATGCGGCTGCGACATGTGTGCGTGTCGAGAGACACCTGGGCCAAGACCGACGTGCCGGGCTGGGTCCGCGAGGGGCTGCTCCGGTTTGCCGCCGAGGGAGCCGAGGAGGCGGCTTGAAGGCCGCGCCTCTCGGGCCACGATCAACCGCCGCGCGGCCCGTCGAGGACGCTCTCACGGCTCCCAGCAGACTCTAAGCTTTCCCCCAGGCTTCCCCCACCGCAGGGGGCGATGCTGTCCGGCATGAACACTGCACTAGCCAGGAGGAGCACAGTGACCGAGACCGACCGGCCCGCGGGGGGAACGCCCGACGGAGCATCGGGGAGCCGCATCCTCGTCGTCGACGACGAGCCGAACATCGTCGAGGTGGTCTCGATGGCGTTGCGCTACCAAGGCTTCGAGGTCGAGACCGCCTCCACGGGTCGTGAGGCGATCGCGACCGTCACGCGCTTCAAACCCCACCTGATGGTGCTCGACGTGATGCTTCCCGACATCGAAGGCTTCGACGTCGCCGGCCGCCTCGGTGCGCAACGCGCCGGCGTGCCGATCATCTTCCTCACCGCACGTGACTCGACCGAGGACAAGGTCCGCGGGCTCAGCGGCGGCGGCGACGACTACATGACGAAGCCGTTCAGCCTCGAGGAGCTCGTCGCCCGGATCCGCACGATCCTGCGACGCACCGGACAGGCGGCGGCGGAGTCGGGCCGTCTCACCTTCGCCGACCTCGAGCTCGACGAGGAGTCCCACGAGGTGCTCCGCGGGGGCGAGCCGATCGAACTGACCGCGACGGAGTTCAGGCTGCTGCGCTACCTGATGCTGAACCCCCGCCGCGTGATGACCCGCGCGCAGCTGCTCGACCACGTCTGGGACTACGACTTCGGCGGCGACGGGCGCGTGCTCGAGACCTACGTCAGCTACCTGCGCAAGAAGCTCGACGCGCATGGGCCGTCGCTGATCAGGACCGTGCGCGGCGTCGGCTACGGTCTGCAGGCGCCGCGGAGCTAGATGTCATCGCTGCGGGCCCGTGTGCTGGCGAGCGTGCTCGTGCTGGCCGCCGCGGGCATGGTCGCGCTCGGAGCCGTCACGTATGCCGAGCAGAGCTCGTTCCTGCAGTCGCGCGCCGATCAACAGGCCCGCGCGGCAGTCAATGCGATGTCGTTCCTGCTCGACAAAGCGGGCTTCGTGCCGAGTGAGGACGGCGAACAGCCGCCGGAACCACCCAACGGCGACGGGGGCGGTCGCGGAGGGAGGCCTGGCGCGGGGGGCCAGCCGAACCTTCCGCCGGGCACGTTCGGGCAGCGACGCGACGCCTCCGGAACGCCGATCGGCCATCCCCTGCAGATCAAATACAGCACGAGCGAATCGGCGCCGGCCGAACCTCGGCTGCCGGCGCAGTTGAAGAGCGGCAGCTACACGACGGTCGGCTCGGTCGGCTCCTCGGGCCTGCATTACCGCGTCTACGCGCAGAAGGATCCCGAGGACACAGGGGTGACGCTCGTCGCGGTACCCCTCAACGACGTCGAACAGACGTTGCATCGCCTGCTGCTGGTCGAGGCGCTCGTGATCGGCGGCGTGCTGCTCGCGCTCGGGCTTTCGGCCTACTTCGTCGTCCGTCTCGGGCTGCGACCCCTTAGCCGCATCGAGGTGACCGCCGGGCAGATCGCCGCCGGGGACCTCTCCCGCCGCGTCAGCCCTGCGACGCCCAAGACGGAGGTCGGACGCCTCGGGCTCGCGCTCAACGCGATGCTCGAGCGCCTCGAGCAGGCCTTCGCCGCGAGGACCGCCAGCGAAGAGAGGCTGCGCCAGTTCCTCGCCGACGCCTCACACGAGCTGCGCACGCCACTCGCCTCGATCCGCGGCTACGCCGAGCTGTTCCGGATGGGCGCCACACGCGACGCCGCCGGCAACGAGCGGGCGATGCGCCGGATCGAGGAAGAGTCCGCGCGGATGGGCGTGCTCGTGGAGGACCTGCTCACGCTCGCGCGGCTCGACGAGGAGCCGGAGCGATACCGCGAGCCGGTCGACGTCGCCGCGCTCGCGAGCGATGCGGTGCAGGACGCCCGCGCCCGCGCTCCCCGGCGCGAGATCGCTCTGCACACCGACGGTGCCGCGACCCTGCGCGGCGACCCCCTGCAGCTGCGCCAGATCCTCACCAACCTGCTCGGCAACGCCCTGGCCCACACGCCCGACGGCACCCCCGTGGAGGTCGGGGTCACGAGCGTCGACGGCGAGCTGAGGATCACGGTCCGCGACCATGGGCCAGGCATCCCGGCCGAGGCCCGCGCACATCTGTTCGAGCGCTTCTGGCGCCGCGAGCCTGGCCGCGAACGCGGCAGGGCCGGCTCGGGACTCGGCCTCGCGATCGTGCAGGGCATCGTCGCCGCCCACCACGGCCGGATCACGGTCGGCGAGACCCCCGGCGGCGGCGCGGAGTTCCTCGTCGTCCTACCGGTCTCCCAGACCAGCCCGGTCCCGCAGCAGCCAGCCTGACCCTCGGTCACCGCTCAGCGGAAGCTCAGCGGCCTCACAGCATGCGGCGCTTGGATGACTGTCGTGAGCGTCACGATCGCCTCCAGCACGACCAGCGCCGGGCCGCACCTGTTCTGGCTCGCGAGCCGCGCCGCCGGGATCGCCGCTCTGATCCTCTCCAGCGTCAGCGTCTGCGTGGGACTGCTGATGAGCGGCTCGCTGCGCAAACGGCTCGGCGGCGACCTGCGCGTCCTGCACGAGGCGCTTTCGCTGGCGACGCTCGCGGCGCTCGCGGTCCACGGCCTGACGCTGCTGGGCGACGGCTACTTGAAACCGACCCTCGCCGACGTGTCGCTGCCGTTCGTAAGCGGCTACAAGACGCTCTGGACGAGCACCGGCATCGTCGCATTCTGGGCGCTCGCGCTGCTCGGGCTTTCCTATTACGCACGCACGCGCATCGGCGTCCAGCGCTGGCGTCGGCTTCACAGGTTCGCCGCGCTGGCGTGGGTGCTCGGCATCGTGCACAGCCTCGGTGAGGGCACGGATGCCGGCCAGACCTGGTTCCTGGCGATGACGGCGATCGTCGTCCTGCCGGCGCTGCTGCTGCTGGCGAGCGTCCGGCTCACATCCCGCAAACCGGCCGCGCCGCGCGCGCGGCCCCTGCCAAGAACGGAGTGAACATGCCCTCACGAGACTCGATACCCGGCCCGGAAGGCGGCCTGTCGCCGCGAAGTGAGCAGATGGGCGCGCGGGCGATCGGCGCCGCGCGGCGCGAGGCGATGCGCCGCCGCGCGGTGCGCATCCGCAAGTCCGTCGCGGCCGTCGCAGCGGCGCTGTTCGCCGCCGCCTTCCTCGGCATCTACGTCCAGCTCGCCTCCGGCCACGACCCGGCGCTCGGCGCCGCGAGCAAACGCACCACGACCAGCAGCCTCAGCTCCGGCGTGACCTCGTCCGCCAAATCCGCCGAATCGGCCGAATCGAGCGGCTCGGGCGAAAGCTCCTCCGCGAGCTCGAACGAAGCAGCCTCGAGCGAAACGAGCAGCGGCGAATCGGGTTCGTCTTCTTCCTCTTCTCCTTCTTCCTCTTCTTCTTCTTCCTCCTCATCCTCGGAAACCGAATCGACGAGCCCGTCATCGGTCACCACGTCGCAGTCATGAGCAGCGCAGAGAGCATCGAGCGCTTCGACTGCTTCGGCGGCTCGTGCGCCGTGATCGTGGCCGGCGACGGCCCGAGCCGGTCTGCCGCACGGGCGGTGGCGAGCGCCCGTGCGCAGCTGCTCGAGTGGCACGGCCGGTTCTCCCGCTTCCTCGAAGGCAGCGAGCTGTCCCGCCTGAACGGCGATCCGCGCGACCGGGTGCCGGTGAGTCCGCTGATGGCCTACCTCGCGGCAACGGCCCACCACGCCGGTGCGCTCACGGGGGGCCTCGTCGACGCGACGCTGCTCGGCGAGCTGCGCGAGGTGGGCTACGACTCCGAGCCACCGCCGCGCCTGCCGCTCGCGGAGGCACTCGCGCTGGCGCCGCCGCGGCGCCCCGCCGGCGCCTCACCGCGGCGCGGCTGGCGGTCATTGCGGGCAGATACGCGCAGCGGGTCGGTCCTGCGCCCGCCGGGCCTCCAGCTCGACGGTGGCGGGCTCGCGAAGGGTCTGTTCGCGGACGTGCTGGCCGAGACGCTGGGTGGTCACGCGAGCTTCGCGGTGGACTGCGGCGGCGATCTGGCGCTCGGCGGCACGGACGGCGTGGCGCGGGAGATCGAGGTACAGAGCCCCTTCGACGGCACACGGCGCTCGCGCCGAGCGCGGCGCTCGCAGAGATCCACGCCAAGGCGGCCGTGCTCAGCGGCCCCAGCGACGGCGAGGGCTGGCTTCGCTGGGGAGGGGTGCTGGTGCTCGACGACGGCTCGCCCCGCGTGGTCGAGGCGGGGGACTCGGCGCGGCGCACCGGCCGCGCGAGCCCCCGCCTCACGGCCGCCGCCGCCTGATTCAGGCGTGGATTCCGGCGACCTCCGGTTTCAGGGCCATGCGCATCTGCTCGCGCAGTTCCGGCGTGTTCTCGTGTTGGTGGGCCGTGACCGCGTGGATCACCGCCGCGTCCAGCACGTGCTCCTCGCTTCCACTGATCGTGAGATCGCATCCGCTCTCGCTGGGCATCTCACGGCAGTCGATGTACATACGAGCCATCGTTCCCCCTTCGGTTGTGACTCGAGAGCAGACTAGCGCGCCGAGGACGGGGCTCGGCGCGCTCCACCGAGCGTTTCCCCCGAGCCGAACACCGCGCTGCTACCCGAACGCAGCTCGGCGCCTCCAAGCCCGAAGGCGGCAGCCAGCAGCGGCGTCAGCGCCTCGGCGGGCAGCGGCCGGGAAAACAGGAAGCCCTGGCCCATCCGGCACCCCTCGGCGGCGAGGCACTCGAGCGTGTCCTCGTCCTCGATGCCCTCGGCGACGACCGTCAGCCCGAGGTTGCGGGCGAGATCGATCGTCGATCGTACGATCGCGCGGTCCCGATCGCAGGTCACGATGTCGGTCACGAAGCTGCGGTCGATCTTCAGCTCGGTCGCGGGCAGCTCGGCGAGGTACTCGAACGACGCGTTGCCTGTGCCGAAATCGTCGATCGCGACGCCGACGCCGAGCCGTCGTAGCGCGTCCAGCACGCACACGGCGCGATCCGGGTCCGCCATCGCCGCGCTCTCGGTGATCTCGACGACCAGCTGCTCGGCGGCGACGTCGTGCGCGTGCAGCAGCCCGGCCACGCGGCTCGGCAGATCCGGATCGAGGAGGTTCCGCGCGGACAGGTTCACGGCGACCTGCAAGACGATCCCCCGCCGCTCCCAGGCGACGATCTGACGAAGCGCCTGCTCGACCACCTCGAAGGCGAGCGGTCCGATCAGGGAGGTCTGCTCGACCAGCTCGATGAAGCGCGCCGGAGCGAGCAGCCCGAGCTCGGGGTGCTGCCAGCGAACGAGTGCCTCGACGCCGGTGATGCGGCGGTCCTGGAGATCGACCTTGGGCTGGTAGTGCAGCACGAACTCTCCGGCCGCGAGCGCTCCACGGACCTGGCCGAGAAGCTTCAGGCGCGGCGCGTCGGCGCGCTCCAGTCCGGGCGAGTACACCTCGATCCGGCTGCCGTGCGAGCGCGCATGGGCGAGCGCGAGATCCGCGCGCTGGAGCAGCACGCCCGGGTCGTCGGCGTGCTCGCCGAGCACGGCCACGCCGATACTGGCCTCGACGTCCAGCGAGACCTCGTCGAGCAGCACCGGCGCCTCCAGCGTCACCAGCACCTGGTGGGCCAGCGCCACTGCGCTGTCGGTGCTCGCGTCCCGCAGGGACAGCAGCGCATACTCATCGCCGCCGACGCGGGCCACGAACGAATCCGTGAAGCCTCTGCGCAGGCGCCGTGCGACCTCTCGCAGCACCTCATCGCCGCTCGCGTCCCCGAGCGTGTTGTTGATCGCGCTGAAGCGCTCGAGGTCGATCAGCAGCACCGCGACGGCGTCTCCCGATCGGTGCGCGCGCCGCGTCGCGCGCGCGACTTCTTCGCCCATCAGCGTCCTGTTCGGCAAGCCCGTCAGGGAGTCGTGGCGAGCGAGCTCGTAGTTCTCCGCGGCTTGCCGGCGCAACCTGCGGGACGCCTGGGCGACGATCCTGTAGAGCACTCCCCACAGCAACGCCAGGCCGATCGCCAGGAGCAGCGCGATCATCCGCTCGTCGCGAGCCACGGCCGCCGCCACCGGGCGGTAGCTCAGGTAGATCTCGAAGACCCCGGCCGGCGCACCGCCGGCCTTGAAGCGAAGCGGCACGTAGATCTCGATCAGCTTTCCCAGCCCGACCTCGCTGGCGGTCTCGCTGTACCTGCTCGGATCGACCAGCTGGGCGCTCTTGGGGTGCCCGGTGAGGGCTGCCTCGAGGTCATCGCTCGGCTGCAGCCTCTGACCGACGAGCGAATGGTCCTCGGAGTAGACGACGGTGTCATTCGCGTTCCAGACCTTGATGCGCGCGAGGTCCTGTCCGATTGCAGGCGCGCCCAACTCATGGTCGAGCGAGGCGATCTCGGACGGTGAGAGCCCTGTGGCGAGGTTCTGGGGGTTCAACTTCGGCTGCACGCCCACGCGCGCGATAATGCGCGCCGAGCGCGTCGCGTCGGACAGCGCTCGGTCGACCACCTGCGTCTGCAGGACATTCGCGAGGATCACTCCGAGCGCGACCATCGGCAGCAGGCTCAGAAGCGCGAACTGGCGCGTCAGGCTGAGGCGCCCGATCATGCTTCGTGCTCGCCTCAGCGGGCGCATCCGGTCTCCTCGGCATTCCGAGGCCCGGGCTTCAGTCCGGCGAGCCGACTGCGGACGCCTCGCGGGCCTGCTGCGGGGCGGTCGAGCCTGCTCTGCGGGGCAGGGTCGCCAGCACCACGCCGATCGCGCAGCCGACGAGCCCGGCTGCGATCCAGAAGGCGAGGTGGTAGCCCCCCGTGAGGGCCGCGGCCGAGGAAGCGCCACGGTGGCTGAGGGTGCGGCTGCGAGCGTCCGACAGCGTCGCCAGCACGGCGAGGCCGAGTGCCCCTCCGACCTGCGCGCCCGCGAGCAGTGCGGTACGGGGCCCGAAGCGGGTGACGATCCGCTCGGAGTAGCGGATCGAGAGCGTTCCCATCGCCACCGTCACCGGCAGGAAGGCGAGTCCGATCTCGAGTGCGTCGTAGTGGAGCACCCGCCGCAGGTAGAGGGCGCCGAGGAAGAAGATCCCGAACATCCCCGCGACGGACAGGATCTGCACGACGTTGGCCGCGACCACGGCCTTGAGGCGGAAGATCCGAAGCGGCACGAGTGGATTCGTGGCCGTCGCCTCGCGTGCCACGAACGCCGCCAGCAAGGCGAGGCTGGCGGCTCCAAGGCCCAGTGTGCGCGCGTCTCCCCAACCGTGGGATGCGGCCGGACCGACGATCGCATAGACGCCCACCATCAGCGCCGCCGTGATCAGCAAGCCGCCGGGCACGTCCGCCCCCGCCGCCAGCCCGATCCCGCCTTCATCCGCGAGCAGGCGCCGGGCGAGCCACGCCGTCGCGGCGCCGATCGGGACGTTGATGAAGAAGATCCAGTGCCAGTCGATCGACTGCGTGATGAGGCCGCCGGCGAGCAGGCCGATCGAGCCTCCCGCGGAGGCCACGAAGGCATAGACGCCGATCGCCTTGGCCTGGTCCCGGCCCTCGGGGAACATCGTCACGATCATCCCCAGGATCACCGCCGAGGTCATCGCCCCCCCGACACCCTGCAGGAAGCGAGCGGCCACCAGCAGCGCTTGACTGTCGGCGATGCCGCACAACAGCGACGCGACGGTGAACAAGCCGATGCCGGCGAGGAACACACGCCGGCGGCCGAGCAGGTCGCCCAGGCGCCCGGCCAGCAGCAGCAGCCCGCCGAAGGAGATCAGGTAGGCGTTGACGACCCACGCGAGCGCCGCGCTCGAGAAGTGGAGCTGGTCCTGGATCGACGGCAGCGCGACGTTGACCACGGTGACGTCGAGCACGATCATCAGCATCCCCGCGCACAGCACGTACAGGGCCGGCCAGCGCTCGTCGCGGGCCGCCGCGAGGACGGCGCCGGGGGCTGGCGTGCTCACAGCCGGCATGGCAGCTTCCTCGCGGCTCGCGCTCATGAGCCGACCGCCTCGGCCAGCTGCTCGATCAGCACGCGCGTGCCGTGCTCGCGCTGCGCGATGGTGTCGAGGCCGTCGAGGAACACGCCCTGCTCGGTGACCGTCAGCGTCGTCCCCTGATCTGCCGGCACCAGCTCGATCGTCGCCACCGAAACCGAGATGCGGTCCTGATCCAGGTACATCTCGTAGGTGTAGACGATCCGCTGCTCGGGCACGATGTCCTGATAGATCGCCGAGTAGGTGTAGCTTCGCCCATCGGGGCCCTCCGCGACGAACCGCTCGCGCCCGCCGATCTGGAAGTCGAGCTCCACCTCCCCCGCCGAGCGCGGCGGCCCGAACCACTTCGACTTCGCCGCGGCCGAGGACCATGCCGCGAATACTCGCGCCGGCGCCGCGGGGAAGCTGCGCTCGATCATGAAGGTCCCGTGTTCTGTCGATCGCCCTGTCATCTCTGTCACTTCTCCTTCTCGTCGTGGTTCTCGGCGAGGAACTCGCCGAGACGGTCGAGGCGGCCCTCCCACTCGGCACGCCGCTCTGCGATCCAGTCCTCGGCCCTGCGCATCGTCGCCGGCCGCACCCGGCACGTCCGCACCCGCCCGACCTTCTCGGAGTCGACGAGGCCGCACTCCTGCAGCACCTGGAGATGCTGCACGACGGCCGGCAGCGAGATCGGCAGCGGCGCTGCCAGCTCGCTGACCGAGGCCGGGCCGCGGCTGAGCTCCTCGACGATCTGCCGGCGCGTCGGATCGCCGAGCGCGTGGAACACCATGTCGACCGGGTCGCGATAGTTAAGCATCTACTTAAGTATGGCATACTCGGCCCCGATGCGCGCGCTCGTTCAGAGGGTCAGCCGCGCGAGCGTGTCTGTCGAGGGCCGGCTCGTGTCCGAGATCGGCCCCGGCCTGCTCGTGCTGCTCGGCATCTCCCGCGAGGACGGGCCGCAGGACGCCGACCGCCTGGCTGCGAAGGTCCGGGCGCTGCGGATCTTCGCCGACGAGCAGGGAGACATCAACGAGCCCCTCGGCGACCGCGAGATCCTGTGCGTGAGCCAGTTCACGCTCTACGGCGACGCCCGCAGGGGCAACCGGCCGAGCTTTACCGCAGCCGCGCCGGCCGCGCAGGCAGAGCCTCTCTACGACCGCTTCTGCGAGTGGGCGGCGGCGCGCAAGGGCGTCTTCGGCGCGGCGATGGACGTCGAGCTGGTGAACGACGGGCCGGTCACGCTGATGCTCGAGACTTGACCGAGCGGGCGGGAGGCCTGAGCGGTCAACCGCCCGCGATCGCCCGGCCCAGTTCGAGCGCGGCGATGCCGAGCGCGAGGCTCGCCGCGATGTTCAGTGCCGCGCCCGCGAGCCGGGCGTCGCGAATCAGGCGCTCGGTGTCGATCATCCAGGTCGAGAAGGTCGTGTATGAGCCGATCGCGGCGGTGCCCTCGAGCAGATAGGCGTTGCCGTGCAGCGCCGCCCCGATCAGCAGACCGAGCAGGAACGAGCCGGTCACGTTGACGACGAGCGTTCCCAGCGGGAAGCCTGCGCGCTCGTCGACCGGCAGCAGCCCGTGGACGACGTAGCGCCCGATCGACGCGAGGCCACCCGTCGTGCCGACGGCGAGCCACAGGGCGAGGAAGCTCAACGCCCGGCCCTGCGCTCGGCGAGTCCCACGCCCGCGGCGACACACACGAGCCCGCCGGCGACGCTGGCGGCGCCATAGCCGCAGGCCAGCCCCCACCCAGCCCGTTCGCCGAGCCTGATCAGCTCGATCACGAGCGTCGAGAAGGTGCTCAGCGCACCGCAGAGTCCGGTCGCGAGGAAAGCCCGTGCGTACATCGTGCGAGGATGGCGCTCGCCCAGCAGGGCGAGCAGGTAGCCGAGCAGCGCGGACGCGCCGAGGTTCACCGCGAATGTGGCCCACGGCCAGCTGCCGGGTGCCGCTCCGAGCCACTGCTCGAGGGCGGCGCGCACGAGCGCGCCGAGAAAGCCACCGGCGAAGACCGCGGCCAGCTCGTTGAGACCGACCGGCGTGGTGCGCGCCAGCACCAGCTCCCCGACCTCCACGGCTACATCGATGTCCGGCTCGCGTTCCACGGCCTGCCCTCACATACGCTCGTGTGACGGTGTCGTAGAAGCCATCAGCGGCACGTGCCGCGGTTATGGAGCGGGCCTCATCGCTGCGCCGGGCAGCATAGCTGGCGTCGCGACGCGCGGCGGGGTCGACGCGACCTGATAGACCCCGCTCGAATGGCCCGTGCCGACCGCTCCCCCTCTCCGTACCGGCGCAGGGCCGGCCTGGTGGTGCTCGTGCTGATCGTCGCCGGGCTCGTCGTGTTCGCGCTGAGCCGCCTCGACCTGTCCCGCGTCGGCCATGCGCTCGTCACGGCCGACCCCAGCTGGATCGTCGCCGCCCTGGCACTGATGGGCAGCTCGCTGTTCCTGCGGTCGGTCTCCTGGCGCGAGACGCTGCGCGCAGCCCTGCCCAACGCGCCGATCCGCTGGGCGCCGGTGACGCGCGCGACGATGATCGGAGTGATGGCCTCGGCCCTGTTCCCCGGTCGTGTCGGCGAGGCCTCGCGGGTGCTCGTCGTCTCACGCAGGCTGCCCGGCTCACGTCGGCAGCTGCTGCCGGTGGTTGCGGGCACCGTGTTCTCACAGACGCTGATGAACCTGCTCGCGCTGGCGGTGCTCGCGATCATCACCTTCAGCGCGGTGCCGCTGGGCGGCGGCCATGCGACGGGCATCGTGATCGCGCTCGGGATCCCGCTGGCGATCACCGGGCTGGTGCTGGCGGGCCCGCGGCTGCTCTCGCTCGGTGCCGGCTCGCGCTCGAGCCGCGTGCGGACTGTGGCGGGGTCGATCGAGCGGCTGCTGCGCAACGCCCGCCAGGGCCTCGTGATCTTCGCCCGGCCGCGCCTCGGCGTCGCGGCCGTCACGGCGCAGCTGGCCGCGTGGGCGCTGCAGTGGCTTGCCTGCTATGCGGTGCTGAAGGCGCTCGGCCTCCACCACGAAACCGACCTCGCGACGGCCGCGGCGATCCTGCTGGCGGTCAACGTCAGCGCGATCCTGCCCGCGACGCCGTCGAACGTCGGTGTCTTCCAGGCCGCCTGTCTGGTCGTGCTCGCCGCCTACGGCGTCAACGCGGGACAGGGCCTGGCCTACGGGATCATCCTGCAGGCCGTCGAGGTAGTGACTGCTCTGGTGCTCGGCGTGCCGGCACTGCTGCGCGAGGGGGTGACGTGGAGCGAGCTGCGGCGCGAGGCCGGCTCAGCCGGCGACGAGGGCGCGCAGTGACTCGCGCAGCGAATGCGTCGTCTGGAGCACGGCGGTGGGCTCGTAGCCGCAGTGCGCCATGCAGTTCTCGCAGCGCGGGTCCTTGCCGCGACCGTAGGCGCTCCAATCGGTCGTCTCGATCAGCTCTTTGTAGGTCTCCGTGTAGCCGTCGGACATCAGGTAGCAGGGACGCTGCCAGCCGAACAGCGAGTAGCTCGGGATGCCCCAGGCGGTGCAGTCGAATTCGGCCTTGCCTTCGAGGAAGTCGAGGAACAACGGGCTGTGGTTCAGGCGCCAGCGCTTGCGCCGCCCGCCCGAGAACGCCTCGGTGAAGAGCTCCCGGGTCTGCTTGACGCCCAGGAAGTGCTCCTGATCTGGGGCTTTCTCGTAGGCGTAGGCGGGCGAGATCATCATCTGGTCGACCTCGAGGTCGTCGTTGAGGAAGTCCAGCACCTCGCGGATCGTCTTCGCGGAGTCATGCGTGAAGAAGGTCGTGTTCGTAGTGACCCGGAAGCCGGCGGCCTTGGCGGCGCGGATCGCGGCGACGGCCGTGTCGAACACCCCCTCCCGCTCGACGGATTCGTCGTGGCGCTCACGCAGTCCATCCATGTGCACCGCCCAAGCGAAGTACGGGCTCGGCTTGAATTTGTCGAGCTTCTTCTCGAGCAGCAGCGCGTTCGTGCAGAGATACACGAAGCGCTTGCGTTTGACCAGCTCGTCGGCGATCACGTGGATCTCCGGGTGGATCAGCGGCTCCCCGCCGGCGATCGAGACCATCGGCGCACCGCTCTCCTCGATCGCGCCGATCGCCTGCTCGACCGGCATCCGGCGCCGCAGCTCGTGCTCGGGGTGCTGGATCTTGCCGCAGCCCGAGCAGGCCAGGTTGCACTGGAACAGCGGCTCGAGCTCGACGATCAAGGGGAACTTGTCGCGTTTGGCGAGGCGCTGGCGCGCGAGGTACACCCCCATCCGCGTGCTCTGTTTGAAACGGGCTCCCATGCGCGCCCTACCTTAGCCCCCGGGGACCCAGTCATGAAGGGCGCCTGCAACCTTGCGCAGCGCCAGCGCCGCTTTCAGGGCGCCGCCGGCGGCCTGCAGGCGGAGCAGCTCGTGGTTTGGGCTGTCGAGCACCACGCGGACGACGCCGAACGGCCTGCCGCCGGCTCCCGCTGCGAGCCACACCGACTCCATGTCGACGCCGATCGCGCCGCCCGCGTGAAGCTCGGCGCGCCGCTCTCCGAGCGCCAGCCGCGAGACGCACACGAGCTTGCCGACGCGCACCTTCAGGCCGAGCCCTGTCAGCCGTCCCACGAGCTGCGATGCGAGATCGCAGTGAATCGGCTGCTCTGCGTGGCCCTCGTCGGGCGCGGCGTAGACCTCCTCGGCGACGATCACTTCGCCGGGTACCGAGCTCTCGTCGAGGCCGCCGCAGAAGCCGAGCACGAGCATCGCATCGGCGGCGCGCGCGCCCAGCTCCCCCGCTGCGGCGCGGGCCTTCTCTGGACCCATGCCCGTCTTGTGGATCGACGCGCCGCGAGCGGCGGAGGAGATCAGGACGGCCTCCAGCCGGAGCGGCGCGGCGAGGAGCAGATCGCTCACTTGCCTGCCACCCGCAACGGGCGGTGCCCCGTCATTGGGTATGCCTCGACCGCCACCCGCGCCGCGGCATGGCCGCTGAGGACCGCGCCCTCGAGCGTCGCCGGCCAGCCCGTGTCCGTCCAGGCCCCGGCCAGCGCGAGCCCCGGCACGCTCGTGCGCTGGGGCGGGCGCAGCGCCGCGACCCCCGGGGAGGCCCGGAACGTGGCGGCGTGTTCGCGGGTCACCTGAAAGCGCTCGACGCGCGCCTCGCGCGCACGCGGAAGCAGGTCGCGCATCGCCGGCAGGTAGCGCTCGCGCAGCTCCGTCACCGTGCATTCCATCTCGTCCTTGGCACCCGACAGCGACACGGCCAGATACTGACAGCCCGGTGGGGCGCCGGCGGCTGCTCCGCGGTCGAACAGGTACTGCACCGGTGTGCCGACGCCCGCCGCGAACGACTCGTCGAGCACGCGCCGGTCGTAGACGATGTGCAGGTTCACGATCGGCGAGCTCTCCAGCGCCTCGGGACGCCCGGCGTTCGGCCCGAGCAGCGGCTCGAGGAGGCCGCCGGCGCGGTCGTGGGGGAGCGCCACGATCGCGGCGTGGGCAGGGATCGTCTCGCTGTCCCCCGCCGCTCGTCCGCTCAGCTCGTAGCCGTCGGGGGTGCGCTCGAGCAGCTCTGCGCGCCAGCCGAGCCGCAGCTGCACGCCCGCCCGCTCGAGCGCACGTCGCGCCGGGTCGCCGAGGATCTCCTGGAGCGTCGCTACGTGGAAGCCGATGTCTCCCGCGGCGGCGCCCGACAGCAGGCCCGTCTTGAACACGAATGCGGCCAGGGCCAGCGAGGCGTCCGTCGCGGGCACGTTCATCGTCGGCAGCGCGATCAGGTCCCACAAGGCGGCGACGGCGGACTGGTCCTGTCCGTGCGCGGCGAGCCACTCGCCGAAGGTCTGGCGTTCGAGGGCCGGGTCGCGCGGGTCGAGGCGCCCGAGGGCGAGTGCGGCGCGAGCTGCTGCGAGGCGCTCGGCGGCGCTGAGGCGGGGATAGCGGGTGAGCGCTCCGGCGAGGTGGAGCGGCGCCGGCAGGGAGTTGCGCCGCAGCCGCGCAGGGGGGCGGCCGGGGCTGAGCACGGGGATCTCGAGGCGCTCCTGCACGGCGACGAGCTGCGAGCTGCCGAGGCGCTGCAGCAGAGCTCGGTAGGCCTCGCAGCAGCGCAGGAACACGTGCTGGCCGTTGTCCATCCTCAGGCCGTCGCGCTCGAACGAGTAGGCAGCGCCGCCGAGCCGGCGCCTGACCTCCACCAGCGTCACGGAAGCGCCGGCGGCGGCGCAGTCGAGCGCCGCAGCGATCCCGGCCAGGCCGCCGCCGACGACGACGACACGCCTCACGTCCCGGCTCCGAGCAGCCCCCGGGCGGCGACCCAGGCCTTCTCGCGAGCCGGCAGCGACATCCGCCCCGAAAGCGCCGTCTCGGGTGCCGCGTCGATGCGCTCGAGCAGCCGGCGATAGATGCCCGCCATCGCCAGCACACAGGCGGCGCTTCGGCGGTCGAGCATCTCGCTCAGCGCCATGCCACGCGCGAACCACACGCGGGCGCGATCGGCCTCGAAGGCGACGAGCGCTTCGAGCGCGGGCGCCTCGCCCGCACCCTGCGGAGCGCCGGCGCGACCCGGCGCGGCGCGAGAGCCCGGCGGCAGCGCGGCGAGCAATGCGGCGGGCTGCTCGGGCAGGCCGAACCGGCGCAGGTCCTCCGTGGGCAGGTAGATGCGACCGTTGGCCGCGTCCTCGCGGACGTCGCGGAGGATGTTCGTGAGCTGCAGGGCGACGCCGAGGTCGTCGGCCAGCGCGTGGGCGCGGTCGAGCTCGCCGCGATAGCGAGCACGGACTCCGAAGATCGCAAGGCAAGCGCGGCCGACCGCCCCGGCGACGCGACGGCAATAAGGCACGAGCTCCTCGAAGGTCTCGTAGCGGATGCCATCGACGTCCATCCTGACCCCCTCGATCAGGTCGCCGAGGGCGTCGAGCGGCAGCGGGAAGCGTGACCTCGCATCGGCGAGGGCCGTCATCACGGGGTCTCCGGGGTCGGACCGCCCCGCGTCCAGCTCGGCCAGGGCCCGCTGCTGGGCCGCCAGCTCCTCGAGCTTGCGGGCGGCTGGCAGCTCGCCGTCGCCGATGTCGTCGATGCGGCGCGCGAACGCGTAGTTCGCACACATCGCGCGCCGGCGCTCGCGAGAGAGCAGCCTGATGCCGTAGTAGAAGTTCCCAGCCTGCGCGCGCGTGATCGCTTCACAGCGCGCGTAGGCGTCCTGGACCTCCCCGGCGGTGCTCACCGGCGGCGCGCCTCGGGGCGGCGGAGCGTCGCGAGCAGCGCGGCGAGCCGCCGCCCGTTGCCGGCCGCCGGGGGTCCCGGCAGGACGTCGTAGGAGGCCCGCTCGATCGCGTCGAGCGCGGCGCTGCCGCCCGCGGCGAAGGCGGCGACGGCGAGCCGCGCGCGGCCGGAGAGCATGCCGATCAGCGGCAGCCCGGCGGCGATCAGGTCGCGTGCCCGCTCGACCTCGAACGCGAGCACGGAGCGCAGCGCGGGTGAGGCGTTGCAAGCGGACAGATCGCGCTCCTCGCAGCCGAAGCGCGCGAGGTCCTCCGCGGGCAGGTACACGCGTCCCCGGCGCAGGTCCTCGGCGACGTCCTGGCAGTGCTCGGTCAGCTGGCCTCGATCAGACGCTCGAACGGGCCGGGCGTCAGCGCGCAGTCGGCGATCGTCGCCTGCAGGCGGACCATCAACGGATGCCGCGCCCGGCCCGCGAAGGCCTGCTCGAGTTCCTGCTCGAGCCAGTCGAGCGCCGCGAGGCGATCTCCCGGGGCGGAGTCGCCGAGCTCGTCGACGAGCCTCGCGAAGCCGTACACCGCCAGCAGGTGCTCCCGCTCGGCCGCTCGGAGCAACCTGCTCGCGACCGGGAAGTTCTCCGTCCCGGCCCTCGCCATCACGGCCTCGGCCGAGGGCGCGGCGAAGGGCGGCTCGTCCAGCAGCGTCACCCCACGATGATGGCGCGAGCGGCCATCTAGACGGTTGGTTCCGCGGCGGTCTGTCCGCCTGCCACGCCCTCCGGTTCGGGATCGCCCTGCGCAGCCAGGCAGCGCCCGAGGGCCATCAGCGGGAAGCTGATCCTGTAGAGGTGGTAGTTGATGTAGTAGTCCGACGGGAACCCGGTACCGGTGTACTGCGGCTCGTCCCAGCCGCCGTCGGGCCGCTGGGTCGCGGTCAGCCAGGCGACGCCGCGCGCGAGAGCCTCGCTCTGCTCGCCGGCCGCGTGCAGGGCGAGCAGCGCCCATGCCGTCTGCGATGCGGTGCTGGGGCCGCGGCCGATCCACCGCGGGTCATCGTAGGAGCGCGCGTCCTCGCCCCAGCCGCCGTCCTCGTTCTGGTGGCGCTCCAGCCACCGTACGGCGCGTCTGATCGGTTCACTGGCCGGATCCTGGCCGGCGGCGATCAGACCCGGTACGGCGGCGCCCGTACCGTAGATGTAGTTGATGCCCCAGCGACCGAACCAGGAGCCGTCGGCCTCTTGATGGTCGAGCAGCCAGCGCACACCGGCACGGGAGGCCGGTGTGGCCGAGCGGCCGACCGCGGCGAGCATCTCGATCGTGTGGGCCGTGACGTCGGCGCTCGGCTCGTCGATCACCTCGCCGAAGTCGAGGAAGGGCAGCTCGCGCACCAGCGCACGCGTGTTGTCCGCGTCGAACGCGCCCCAGCCGCCGTCGCGGCTCTGCAACCCCTCGGTCCACTCGAGGGCCCGCTCGCGGGCGCCCTCGAGCCCGGTGATCGGCAGCGAGCCGGCCAGGCGCTCGAGCGCGAGCAGCACCTCGGCCGTGTCGTCCACATCGGGGTAGTTGACGTTGGCGAACTCGAACGCCCAGCCGCCGGGAGCGAGGTCCGGCCGCGCGATCGACCAGTCCCCGCGCATCGTGACCTCCTCGCCGAGCAGCCACCGCGCGGCCCGCACCATCGCCGGGTCACTGCCGGCCAGCCCGGCATCGCTGAGCGCGATCATCGCCAGAGCGGTGTCCCAGACCGGCGACTGGCAGGCTTCCAGCCGCCTGCTGGCGCCCTGCGGCGCGCCGACGCCATGGCGGTCGTCGCGGTCCTCGACCATGAAGCCCTCGATGCCCTCGAGGCCGCGCCGCATCACGGGGTGGTCGAGGGGATAGCCCTCGAGGCTGAGGGCGATCAGCGAGTAGACCCAAGGCGGCTGGATCCCGCCCCAGGACCCGTCGGCCTCCTGGCGGCGGACGATCCAGCTCTCGGCGCGGTCGCGGGCGAGCCGGCGCAGGGGAGCGAAGGGGTGGCGTTCATAGCCGCGCAGCAGCCGGTCGAGAACGCCCAGCACGCCTCGGGCGCCGCGGGAGCGCTCGCTGGCGCGGCTGTCGAGGTCCGGCGCAGGCACCGAGCCGGGGAGCGGTTCGAGCTCGTCGAGACCGAACGGCAGGCGCCGCGTGGGCCGGTGGGCTTTGACCAACGACACCGCGACGATCGTCTGACGCGCCCAGCAGGCGAAGTCGTAGACGTTCAGGGGGAAGCGCGCAGGGAGCAGCACGATCTCGGTCGGCAGCGCCGGCACCCGGTCCCACGACCACAGCCCGAAGAGGGCCAGCCAGAGGTGGGTGAAGACCCTCGCCGCGGCGAGCCCGCCCTGGCCGCGGATGAACTCGGCGGCGATCCGCATGTGCTCCTCACCGGGATCGTCACCGGCGAGCCGCAGCGCCCAGTACGCCTCGATCGTCGTCGACAGGTCCCCCGGCCCCTCGTGGAAGTTGGTCCAGGTGCCGTCGGCGCGCTGCTGGGATCGGATCCAGGCGGCGCTCAGCTCGGTCTCGCCCTCGCTGCGCACGCCGAGGAACTCCCGCAGGAGCAGGTCCTCGGCGTCCATCGTCACGTTCGTCTGCAGCTCGCCGCGCCACCAGCCGGCCTCGTTCTGGAGCGAGAGCAGATACTCGCGGCCCACCTCGAGCGCCAATTGGACCTCGCCGCGAGCCTCCGGGGTCAACTGCGCCATGTTGGAAAACTAACCTAGCGAGGCGAGCGGCCGTATGCGGGCACGAGCACCCACGGTTCGGCGGCATCCACCACGTCGTGGCGCAGCTGCTCCTCGGACAGCTGATGGGATGAGGGGGCGAGGAAGCGGAACGCGACCAAGCCGTTGACTTCGTGGCTTTCGACGAGGCGGAAGCCGGGAGGCGGCGATCCGGCGCGTTTCTTCAATGGCCGTTCACCCGTCTCGACGATTTCGCGGACGCTGAAAGTCTCGTGGGCTCGCAGCCTGCGCAGGCCGGAAACGTAGTGCTCGAGGGGCGCGGACCCCAACAGCACCGTCGTGTAAGCCCTTTCTGGACCTCCCCGGGGGATCGTGCGGGCGAGCCCACGCCAGTTCCCCCGCTGCAGTCGCGGGCTGAGATCGATGTCGACCGTGACCGCCATCAGCCCGGCCACGCCGAGTGCCAGCAGCGCCGCGCCGAGCGGCCAGGTCCGCGGCCAGGTGGCGAGCACCGCGATCAGGGCGGCGGTGGGCACCATCGCACCGAGCACGTTCCGCGGCGCCAGGTAATCGGCGCCGCCGATCGCGAGGATCAGCGGGATGCCGAAGCCGCAGGCGGCGAGCCACAACGAGATCGCGGCGCCGCGCCGATGGGCGGCCTCGGCGGGCGAGGGGACGGCCCCCGGGGGCAGCTGCAGAAGCTGCCAGACGCCGACTGCGCAGGCGCCGAGCAGCGGCAGCGCGACGAGCAGCTCGATCGAGTGTCCGAGCGGAGCGCCGTTGTATCCGGTGAGGAAGTACCGAGGAATCGATTCGAGTCGTGACGCCAGCGCCCAGTGGCCGATCCAGCTCGTGTTGCGCCCGCCCTGCGCCGAGATCAGCGGGAGCAGCGCGAGACCCACCGCGCCGATCGCCGCGAGCGCCGGGATGCAGCGCCGGCGCGTCTCGGGGCGCCACAGCAGCCACAGGGCCATGCCGGCGAGCAGGAAGGCCGTGAAGTAGTGCGTGAGCAGCGCAATCGCCCCGCTCGCGGCGAAGGCGATCATGCGACCGCGGTCCTCGGGACGGCTGAGCAGACGCAGGAAGCACAGGATCAGCACACCCGAGGCGAGCGCATAGAGGCCGTACACGCGGGCCTCCTGGGAGTACCAGACGAAGATCGGGCTGACGGTCACGATCGCGGCGGTGCCGATCGCCGCGGCGCGGCCGGCGAGCTCACGGCCGATCCCCCAGGCGACGGGCACGAGCGCGATGCCCGCGAGCGCCGAGGGCAGTCGCAGAGCCCACTCGCTCGTGCCCAGCACGCGGTAGTCGGCCCACTCCACGATGTACCAGAGCGGCGGGCTGTTCTCGGTCTGCGTGAGCGAGTGCAGCGTTTTGAAGAGACTCGGGTGGAGCACGTGGACGGGCGTGAAGGCCTCGTCGAACCAGAAGCTCTGCAGCCCCAGCGTGCTGAGCCGCAGCGCGGCGGCGAGCAGCGTCAGCGCCGCCAGCGGCCACCACGGCGGGAGGGCCCTGCTGTGCGCGACCGTGCGCGGGGCGAGCGGCGTTTCGATGGCGATGCTCATGGTGGCTCGGTCCGGATCGGGCCCGCGGGCGTGATTATCGCTGGTTTGCAGGTCATTTTGAGCATTTTCCGGTGCTGATGGCGCCGAAGCAGGCGTAGCGGGCGGAGCGCACGTTGTCTTCGGTCCCGGCCGGCAGGTACCAGCCGCCCGCGACGGTCCGCAGCCCCGCCTTGGTCGCGCCGACCATCACCAGGCAGATCTGGGTGCGCTCCTTCGGCGGGCCGGGCACGGTGTTGGGTGGTTGATGTGAGCCTGGCGGACGACATCGTTGACGGTAGCCACGGCGAGCAGCAGGCCGACGAGCAACAGCACGGCGGTCTCGACTAGCCGCAGCTCGCCGCGGCCCGGCAGCTCGCTGCTGCGTGGCCGCAGCGCCGCGGGCAGCCGGCGCCAGAGCTTCTCGTAGGGCTCGGAGGCTCCGGGGGAGCTCATGACACCGGCGCCACGAGGGGCGTGGTCTGATGGACGATGAACATCGCCTGGACGGCGAGCGTGGCGATCAGCAGGCGCCGGTCGCGGGCGACGACGGCCAGCGGTAGCGGCCAGAGGATGTACCAGGCGAGCAGCCATGTGCTCGTGACCGAGATCGCGAGCAGGCTCCAGCCGGCTGCCGCGATCCAGTCGTATCCGCGCCAGGTTCGCCACAGCAGGTGCAGGACGATCAGCACCAGGGCGCCCTTCAGCAGCGTGTGATCGACCGGGAAGACGCCGTTCTTGCCGAACAGGTGCGCGATCTCGTTGGCGAAGCTGTCGCTCGAGACGAAGCCCGAGTCGCGGTTCAGGGCCGAGACGAGATCGATCCCGTGGATGCCGAAGGCGGCGAAGCCGATCACCGCGCCGAGGACGATCGCGACGAGCGCCCCGAGGAGCGGGGCGAGGCGACGCCGCGAGAGGACCATGAAGGGCAACAGCACGGCGACGGTCGCCTTGATCAGCGCGCCGGCAACGACGATCGCCGCGGCGCCGGCTTCGCGGCGCGCACCGGCGGCGCCCTCGCGGGGCGTCAGCATCAGCGCCACGGCGGCCATCATCGCGAACATCATCAGCAGGTCGTTGTGTGCGCCGCCCAGGCCGTAGAGGACGTACAGCGGGTTGACGCCGACGGCGACGACCGCCGCGACCGGATCGCGCCTGCGAGCCTTCGCGCAGCGCCAGACGAGCGCGAGCGTGCCGGCGCTGGCCAGCAGCGCCTCGAGCTTCATCGCCCACAACGCGCCGTGAACGCCGAGCGGCGCGAGCGGATAGGAGAGGAGCGTGTAGAGCGGCCCGTAGGCCGACTCGACTTTGCGCCAGTCGTGCCCCACGTACTGGAAGATGGGATCGCTCGAGATCGCCGCGGGCCCGTGCAGGTAGGGGTTGATGCCGTGCTCTACGCCCATCCGTGCGTAGGCGATGTAGCTGAACACATCGGTGGAGAGGAGAATCGGGCCGAGGAAGATCACCAGGTGGAGCGCGGCGATCAGGCCGATCGCCCAGCGCCGGGGCACGGCGCGCTCGCCACGTGCGTAGGCGAGCGCGAGCAGGCCGCCGTAGCCGACCGACGCGGCGATCAGCGCGATCAGGAAGACACGGAAGCCGAGACGCTCCCCGATCCCCGACAGCCAGCCGGCGATCGCAGGCTGTTTCGGGATCAGCGGGGAGTGTTCGACGGCGCCGTCGAGGACCACCTCGACGGTCGCGGCGAGGACCAGCAGGCCGCAGAGCGATGCGAGCGCCGGTGCCCAACGTGCGGGGCGGGAGACTCCCAGCGGCCGGCGCTCGCCGGCGGCGGCGACGCTCACGAAACGGCGGCGCTCACAGGGCTGTCCAGACCGTCTTGCTCTCTAGGTAGGCGTCGAGGCCGTCGTGGCCGTGCTCGCGGCCGATGCCTGAGGCCTTGAAGCCGCCGAAGGGCGCGGATGGATCGACGACCCCCCAGGTGTTGACGTAGACCATCCCGGCGCGAAGCATCGCTGCGAGCTTGTGCGCATTGCCGACATCGCGCGTCCATACACCCGCGGCGAGACCGTAGTCGCCGGCGTTGGCGCGCTCGGCGACCTCCTCGAGGGTGTCGTAGGGAGACGCCACGAGCACCGGGCCGAAGATCTCCTCGCGGGAGATGCGCAGCTCGTCGGAGGTCGTGCTGAACAGGGTCGGCGCGACGAAGTAGCCGCCGCTCTCCGACAGCGCCGCCTCGCCGCCGGTGAGGACCTCGGCGCCCTCCTCGACGCCCGACGCGATGTAGGAGAGGACCCGCTCCTGCTGCTCGGCGGAGACCAGCGGGCCGAGCTGGGTGGCCCCGTCGAGCCCCGGCCCGAGCTGCGTCGCCGCGGCGGCATCCGCGAGCGCCGAGAGGACCTCGTCGTAGCGGTCGGCCGGGATGAACAGCCTGGAGCCGGCGTTGCAGGCCTGGCCGGAGTTGAAGTAGATCGCCTGGAAGGACCCCTTGATCGCGGCCTCGATGTCGGCGTCTGGCAGGATCACGTTCGGCGACTTGCCGCCGAGCTCGAGTGTCACGCGCTTCAGGGCCCGGCCGGCCTTGGCGCCGATCTCGCGGCCGACGGCGGTCGAGCCCGTGAAGGCGATCTTGTCGACGTCCGGATGGTCGACGAGCGCGGCGCCTGTCTCACCGTCGCCGGTGATCACGTTCAGAACGCCCGGCGGGAAGCCGACCTCGAGCGCGAGCTCGCCGAGGCGCAGGGCGCTCAGCGGTGTCTGCTCGGCGGGCTTCAGCACGATCGTGCAGCCCGCGGCGAGGGCCGGGCCCAGCTTCCAGGCCGCCATCAGCAGCGGGAAGTTCCAGGGGATGATCTGCCCGCACACGCCGACCGGTTCGCGGCGCGTGTAGCAGTGCATGTTCGGGGCCGTCACCGGCAGCACGGCCCCCTCGATCTTGGTCGGCCAGCCGGCGAAGTAGCGGATGTGGCCGACCGCTCCGGCGACATCCACGTACTGGGCGAGGCCGACGGGCTTGCCGTTGTCGAGTGACTCGATCTGCGCGAACTCCTCGGCGTGCGCTTCCAGCGCGTCGGCCAGCGCGTGCATCAGCCGCTCACGGCCGGACGCCGGCATCGAGCCCCACGGCCCCGCTGCGAACGCCTCGCGTGCGGCGGCGACCGCGCGAGCGACGTCCTCCGCGCCGCCCTGGGCGACCTCGGCGATCTCGCGGCCGGTGGCGGGGTCGATCGTCGCGAAGGTGCGTCCGTCGGCGGCCTCGAGGTGCTCGCCGCCGATCAGCAGCCGGTGCGAGCGGGAGATGAAGTCACGCGCTGGAGCGCTGAGCGCGTCGGGCAGGGCGTCTGCGGAGATAGTGGTCATCGCTGGAGCCTACCTCGGCGGCGCTCGAAACAGCCCCCGCCCAGCTGCAGAAAACCCTTATGCTGGCGCCCATGGCCGAGCCCTCCAAGGCCGTGCTGATAACAGGCTGCTCGACCGGCATCGGCCGTGCGACGGCGCTGCGGCTGGCGGGGTCGGGCTGGAAGGTGTACGCGACCGCGCGCCGTCCCGAGACGATCGCCGACCTCGCGCAGGCGGGAGCCCGAACGCTGGCGCTCGATGTCACCGACGAGGCCTCGATGAGCGCGGCCGTCGCCGCCGTCGAGGAGGCCGAGGGCGCGGTCGGCGTGCTGATCAACAACGCCGGCTACAGCCAGGGCGGCGCCGTCGAGACGGTGCCGATCGACTCCGCGCGCCGCCAATTCGAGACGAACGTGTTCGGCCTCGTTCGCCTCACGCAGCTCGCGCTGCCGAAGATGCGCGAGCAGCGCTGGGGCAAGGTCGTCAACCTGAGCTCGATGGGCGGGCGCCTCACGTTCCCCGGAGGCGGCTGGTATCACGCGACCAAGCACGCCGTCGAGGCGCTCTCCGACGCTCTGCGCTTCGAGGTCAAGGGCTTCGGGATCGACGTGATCGTGATCGAGCCCGGCCTGATCACGACCGAGTTCGGCGAGGCCGCCGCGAGCGCGATGGCCGACGTGTCGAGCTCGGTCGACGAGGGCCCCTATGCGGCTTTCAACGCCGCCGTGGGCGCCATCACGAAAGGCGCCTACGAAGGGCCGATGCGCAGGCTCGGCGGTGGGCCGGACACGGTCGCCAAGGCGATCGAGCGGGCGATCACCGCGCGTCGTCCTCCAGCTCGGGTGACGATCACCCCTTCGGCGAAGATCTTGCTCGCGACGCGCAAACTGCTCAGCGACGGCGCCTGGGATGCGGCGATGCGCAGGCAGTTTCCGCAGCCGCGCTCCGGGGCATGACGAGCGAGTCGCCGACTGACGTGGGCGACTCGCTCGTCACGCCCTCCGCTTACCGATAAGGACAACGCTCCTCTGCCGCGCCGCGGCCGCAGACGGGCATCAGGCCTCGGTGCCGCTCAGGCGGCGGTTAGGCGACCCTGCGCCGGCGCTCGCTCGCGGCGCCCGCGGCGGAGTGCAACGGCGCCGGCGCGCCCAGCTGGAAGCCCTGCGCGTAGTCGACGTCGTAGGCGCGGAGCATCGCGATCGTCGGCTCGTCGCCCACGAACTCGGCGATCGTCTCACGGCCCATGCCGCGCACGATCCTCGCGATGGCCCGCACGACGAGCTGGTCGGTGCGTGAGGTGGGCAGCTCGCGGATGAAGTCGCCGTCGATCTTGAGGTGGCTGAAGGGGAGCCGCTTCAGGTACTGAAAGGAGCCGAAGCCGGCGCCGAAGTCGTCGAGCGCGAGGCCGCAGCCGAGCTCGAGGACCCCCGCGCAGAAGCTCCGCGCGCTGTCCATGTCGGAGATCGCAGCGGTCTCGGTGATCTCGATCGCGAGCCGCTCCGGGGCGACCTCGTGGCGCGCGAGGGTCGCGGCGATGTAGCGGAGCATCCAGGGGTCGGTGACCGACAGCGCCGAGAGGTTGATCGCGATCGTCGTGTGACCCATCGCGGGGTCGCGTCCCAACAAGCGGACGACACGGCCCAGCACCATGCGGTCGATCTCGCGGATCAGCCCGTAGCGCTCGGCGGCCGGCAGGAACAGCGCGGGGGCGGTGAGCTCTCCCCCCGGGCCGTCGGCGAGGCGCAGCAACGCCTCGTAATGGGAGATGCGGCCGTCGCGCAGCGAGACGATCGGCTGGAAATGAAGCTCGAAGCGCTCCTGCTCGAGGGCGCGGCGCAGGCGGGCGACCCACGGGCGGCTGTGGAGGCCGGCAGGCGAGTAGCTCGAGGACCACGCCGCACCCGGGCCATGCGGGGCGGCCAGACGGAACGCGCGGCCGCGCGCGGGGGCGTTCAGCGAGATCCGCCGGGCGGCGCGGGTCGAGCTCGAAGTGCTCATCGCCCGGTTGATTTCGACGGCTCGCCCGCCCCACCTGCGGACGACAGCCGCCGTGCGTTCAGCTTGCGGAGGACGCGGGGTACGGTCTTCGGGCGCGATCGGAGACGACCAGCAGCAGCGCCACGAGCACGAAGTTCATGACGACCGAGGAGCCGCCGTAGGCGACGAACGGCAGCGTTACGCCGGTTAGGGGAATCACTCGCGTGACGCCGCCGACGATCACGAACACCTGCAGAGCGATCACGAAGGACAGGCCCGTTGCGAGCAGCTTCGAGAAGGAGTCGCGCGCGAGCACGGCCGTCTTCAGCCCGCGGGCGACGAGCATCAGGAACACGAGCAGCAGGGCGGCGCCCCCGAGCAGCCCGAGCTCGTTCACGATCACCGCGTAGATCATGTCGCTTTCCGGCACGGGCAGGATGAAGCTTTTGACGAAGTGGTGGGGCGAGACTTCGGTGCTGTACTGAAGCAGCGAGCGGTCGAAACCGGTGCCGAGGAAACCGCCGTCCGCCTGCGCGAACAGCGACTGCGCCAGCTGGTAGCTGCCCCCGACGGGGCGTTTGTAGAGAGTTTCGTTAAAGGGGTGTTCCCAGGCCTCGACGCGTGCCTGTACGTGGCTCACGTGACCCGTGACGTACCACACGCCGATCGCGAACAGGACCAGGCCGATGAAGGGG
>WNFI01081225.1_pt1 | contig 35405 bp, 27 predicted proteins | sample 5400471 | NCBI WGS metagenome assembly WNFI01 (sample SAMN13153348, study PRJNA577476) | soil metagenome | isolation source: 100 cm saprolite on Douglas fir-dominated hillslope | place: USA:California | collected 2013-09-17 | reverse complement strand
CGTTCAGGAGGGATACAAACTGCTGGTCCAGTCGGAGCCGGATGTGGATGTCGCCGTCCGCTTCCTTGCGGATCTCTTCGACGGTTCCGGTTACCGAAACGCACGGGGCCAGGACGCGGAGCCGGCCGGGATTGTAGACATATTCCCAAAGACTCTGATCACACCGTGCAGCGGATGTTTGTGGGGACTCCTGGTGTCCGGGGACTTGCGGAGAGTGCGAAAACCGATAAGCCAAGAGAGCGCAGCCGCCGACAATTAGAAATAGTGTGATGGCTCTGGCTTGTTTCATCCTTTGGAGAAACTGAGTGTAGCACGGCGAGCGCGTAATGGAGGTCGACACGGGGAAGAGGGAGAGAGATTCGTTGCGCAAAGGACGCGCAATGGTAATGTATCGTGCCCCTACAGGAAGAAATTACCGGGCGCCGCGTTGTGGCCGAAGACGGTGTCTTCGGTGACTTGCTGATGGTTCCGCACGCCCTGGAAAAATCTCCAGAGGTGGGGTTTTTCTTCGTCCCAGGAAGCGCCGCGATAGTGGAAACCTTCGGTGATGGGTTCCTTGCCGGGCTTGGGGTCGTGGTCCTCGTGCCATTTTTTGAGATAGGCGTCGCGCATCGCTTGCGGATAGCCGGAAGTGTAATAGCTGGGAGATTCGTCTTCACCAGATTGCGGGAAGTAGGTGATGGTGAATTCGGTGACTTCGAGGATGCCCTTGGAGCCCTGGAAGCGATAGATTTCCGGCGTATCGCAGCCGAGATTGAGGCGGAGATAAACGGGCGCGCGGCCGTAGTCGAAGAGAGTGCAATGAACGTCGGGCATGTTGCGGCCGTCCTTGAAGCGAAGTATATCGCCGAGAGCCATGGCGCGCCTGGGCGGATCGTTCCAGCCGAGCATGAAGTTCATGCCGCTGACCAGATGGACGAGGAGATCGCCGGCGAGACCAGTGCCGTATTCCTTCCAGCAGCGCCAGCGCGCGAAGATATTGGGATTGAAAGGAACTCTGGGCACGGTGCCTTGCCAGGTGTCCCAATCGAGATTTTCGGGAGAAAGATCGGGCGGCGGAGGATATTCCCACGCGCCGGTGGGATCGTTGCGGCCGAGCGAGCCTTCAACGAGGGTGAGAGTGCCGATGATGCCGTTGGCGAGAAGCTCTTTGGCTTTGGCGCAGATGACGGAGCTGACGCGCTGCGAACCGATCTGCACGACGCGGCCGGTCTTTTGCGCGGCGGCGACCATGGCGACACCGTCGGCGGCGGAATGGGACATGGGCTTTTCGCAGTAGATGTCTTTTCCGGCGCTGACGGCGTCAACGACGACTTGCTTGTGCCAATGGTCGGGGACGGCGGCGATGAGGCAGTCGATTTCCTTGTTATCGAGGAGATCTTTGTAGCGGCGCGTGGTGGGGATTTTCTTGCCGACAATTTCCTGAGCGAGAGTGTGGCGGCCGTCGTAGAGATCGCAAGCGGCGACGCATTCGACGCCGGGAAGTTGGATGGCGTCGCGGAGCAGGCCGGAGCCTTGCATGCCGATGCCGATGATGCCGAAGCGCAGGCGGTCGCTGGGCGCGGTCGATTGAAACGGCAGCGAAATATGCTCCGGTTCGAGAAAAATCGCCGGCGAAGCCGCGAGTGCGCCAGCGGCACCGGCAGTGCGATGGAGGAATTGACGACGGGATAGATCTTTTTTCATGGTGCGCTCCTGAAGGAAGTTGAAAGTCGAAAGTTCAAAGTTGAAAGCGTAAACCAAAAGCCTTGGGAAAAATTGCGGCCATTGCTTTTTCGGATCATGCTGCGCAAATGCGCGGCGGCCGGAAAAGCGGCGGCTAGCCGCCGCAGTCCAAATTACTTCAACGGCTGGATGCTGACTTCTTTGAAAAAGACGATGTCGTTGTCGCTGTGATTCTGCAAGCCGATGTAGCCCTCGATGGGGCGAGGGCCGTGCTGCGGCTCGAAATTGAATTTGCGCTCGGGAACGGGCTGGCCTTCGGTGTAGTCGGTGACGGTGACATCGTTGAGGACAACGATGGTACGCGGGCCATCGAGCGTGATGACCATGGTGTTCCATTCGGGGCCAGGCTTGCCGGGCTTGGCGAGGGGCTTGGTCAGAGAATAGAGCGTGCCGGTGATGTGATATTCGTCTTCGTTGGAGGTTTCGGGATGGTTGTCAATCTGAACTTCGTAGCCGTAGTGGACTGGCATCCATTCCTCGCGCGGCTCGAGGGGGATTCGAATGAAGACGCCGGAGTTGTCGTTGAAGTCGCGCATCTTGTAGACCACGCGGATGCGGCAATCGGAGAGCTTGCCGCCGGTCCAATAGAGCAGGCCCATGCCGCCGTGCGTGCGAATGAGGCCGTCTTCGACGGTCATGTTGCCGGGGCCGACGTGTTTCCAGCCGGTGAGATCCTTGCCGTTGAAGAGCGGCTTCCAGGCCGGAGTTTGCGAGCGGGCGGCGGCGAATGCGAACAGCGTCGAGACGGCAGCGAGCGTCAGCACCGTTAACCGTTTGCGCAGAGTCATGGCGAGTTGCTCCTCAGAGAAATCGAGCCAAGCTAGGGCGCAGCGGTGCTGCGCCCCTACAAAGAAAAATTAAAATTGCAAGGTGTGAAGATAGTCGTAACTGATTTTTATGTCGTCGAAGGCTGATTTGGGATAGTCGTTTTCGACGAAGTAATGCTTGATGCCGGCATTGGCGGAATGGGTGAAAAGATTTTTCCAGTCGATGGAGCCCTGGCCGACGTCGGCCATGCGACCGCCGAATTTAACGGACTGGCCCATCGCACCCTGGTAAGCACTCGGCGTAAAGGCATCCTTCACCCAGTCCTTCACGTGAACGAGCGGGAAACGGCCGGGATACTTTTCGAAATAAGCCAGAGGATCCTTGCCGGCGACGCTGATCCAGCAAAGGTCCATTTCCATGGCGACGAGTTTGGGATCCGTTTGGGCGAGGAGGAAATCGTAAGGGAGTTTGCCGCCGAGAGATTCGGCGGGATCGAATTCGAACGAATGGTTGTGGTAACCGAACTGGATGCCGGCCTTTTTGCTGGCTTCGCCGGCGCGATTGAAAAGAGCAGCGGCGCGCTTCCAGCCATCGGGTTCGGCGCGCTGTTTTTCGTCAATCCACGGGCAAATGATGTAGCTGTGGCCGACGATCTTTGCGGCTTCGAGAGTTTCCGGCCACTTTTTTTCGACGACGTCGTAGCCCACGTGGGACGAAGGCGAGGCCAGGCCATTCTTGTCGAGGATCGCGCGGACGTCCTTTGGAGAATGATCGAAGTAGCCGGCGAATTCGACTTCCTTGTAGCCAATGGAGGCAACTTTCGCGATGGTGCCTTCGAAGTCGGTCTTCATGGCGTCGCGCACGGTGTAGAGCTGCAAGCCGACGCGGTCAATTGAATGTGCGACCGCGGAGCGGTCGACGTGATGAGCGGTGTCCGCAGCCCAGGATGGCTTGGCGGCGGCTGCGAGAGTCGCTGCGATGGAAGTGCCGATAAATGTGCGTCGATTCATGGGCGGCATTTTACTCTTTCCAAAAGTAAAAGGAACAGGAATTCGGTGAAAAAAGAAGGGCGGCGTTTCGAAAATGCGCCGCCCTCTTTCAGTCACGTTGGATTTAGAAGTAGAACCGCAGACCGAGCTGCATGCGGCGCCCATCGTGCGTGTTGGTCAGATGCAGGAATTCGCCGGGTCCAAAGGCTGAGTTGATGGCGTTGAACTGCGTGTGGTTAAACAAATTGAAGTTCTCCCAGCGGAAGTCGAAGCCGGTTTTCTCACTGATGGGAAACTTCTTGAAGACGCCGAAATCAAAGTTAACACGTCCGGGCAAGTTCAGAGTGTTGCGGCCAACGTTGCCGAATGTGAGTCCCGTGGGGATAGCGAAAGCCGCCGGGTTGTACGCAAGCGGTCCACGCTGAGTGGGATCCTGATTAGCGGAGAACCCGGAATGGGGATCGCCCGCCAGATCGGGACGGGAGCCAGCCGTAGCCGTGCCATTGGCCACACCGGCGTTATCGCCGAACGTAGTGCCATTGGTTACAGTGAAGGGTGTTCCGGTCTGCGCGACGGTGATGCCCGAAACCTGCCAGCCACCGAGAATGGCATGGGTAAATCCGCTGCTGCGGAAAAAGGGCAAGCCGTAGACGTAGCTGATCGAGAGGCTGTGGCGCTGGTCGAAATTGGAACTGGCGCGATTGTTGGCTAGGTCGTAGGCATTAACGAAAACGTCCGCGGCTCGGTCCGAGGAATCGTCGATGGAGTGGCTGTAAGTGTAGGCCATGCTCAACGTCAAATCGCCAACCGTACGGTTCGCTGAGACCTGCAGCGAATGATAGATCGAATCCGCTGCGTCCCGAAGTGTGCTGATGTTGCTGTATCCCGGGAAGGCTGTGCGCAGCGGGTCGGCGCTGGCTCCGCAAGCGACATTGAGATTTAGGGCCGCCCCCGCCGGAACCGGTGTTCCGTTGGCAAGCTGACCGTTCGCTGCAAAGCTGGTGCAGTCCGCTGCCGTAATTGGCTGCCCCTGGGCGAATGGATTGCTTCCAGAAAACGGGGCAATCTGGTTGGCGTTGTTGAGCAGGGTCAAATGCGTACCTTTGCTCCCAACGTACGCGGCCGACAGTACGATGTGGGAGGGGAGTTCCTTCTGGATGTTCAAATTCCACTGCTGGACGTAGGGCCAGACCGCCTTGTTCGGTATGGAAACGACCGAAAGCGGAAAGACAGGTATTGTCCCACCGCCAGCGCCGATGCAGGAATAACCGCTTTGTCCTGCGGGACAAGTGCCGACTCCACCGGCGACGTTGGACTGCGTTGCCGCAAGCACGAGTGGTGCGGAGCCTTCCAGCGATTCGGAATTGCCTTCGTTGCCGTTAGTGTGTTCGTAGAAGATCCCGTAGCCGCCGCGGATGGCCATCTTCCCATTGCCCTTGGGATCAAACGCGAAACCGATGCGGGGGGCGGGGTTGAACAGACGTCCCTTAAGGCAGCCGGCGTTGGAGGAAGATCCGATGCTAACGGTCGGGAATGCTGATCCTGGGACAAGAGGCAGATTCCCTCCTGCACCGCCACACTGGACGAAGCCGTTCAGCGGATTGCCGGTCCCAGATCCGGTGTTAAGCGATCCGTCAGAGTTGAGGCCGGGCGCGTTGGCAGCAACCCATTGAGTGGGATCAAAATTGAAGGCCTGCTTGTAGCGCTCGCGGTAAGTCCCAAATAAGCTCAAACGCAAGCCAAGATTAAGAGTGAGACGCTTTGTGACGCGCCAATCGTCCTGGAAGTACGGCTCAACGTTTTTGTAGCGGTTGTAATACTGGGTTTCTTTGCTCCACTGTTTGTAACTCGCAATGTTTCCAAGGAGCAGATCGGCGAAGGCGTTGCCTGTACTGACGGACTTACTGGTATCGAATGTCAGAATGCCCTGGACGTTGGGCGAGTTCGCCTCGTTCTTCTGTGCGAAGACAACATAAGCGCCAAACTGGAAGGTATGTGTACCAAGAATCTTGGTCATGTTGTCGCGGTAAGTGTACGTGGGGTTGGCATTGTGCCATGGGAAATACCCGCTATCTTGCGCAAAGCTCCCGCCGTAGGCATTGTTGGTCTGGAGCTGAATGGCCGGAAGCTTTCCACCAAAACCATTGTTGAAGATCGAGCCCATGGAGAACCCGGCAGGTAGCCCAACGGGTCCACCGGTGGTGAGAAAGATATGGTCGGCGGTATAGCTAGCCACGAATTCATTGAGCAGTGTCGGCGAAATGTTGGCGTTTAGACGAGCCACGAAGCTGGACCCCGGGCCCACGAAATTGGTCGTGACGTTCTGGAAATTGGTGTTTCCATTGCCCCACAGGGGATTCGGTACCACGGTCTGCCAGGAGTCGTGGATATAACGGAACGTCAAGCGATAGTTGTCAGAGAGATTGTGATCGATCCGAACCAATTCTTCCCGCCAGGAGGTCGGAGTCGAAATGGTTTGATGAAAAGCAGGGAAGCCACCGACCAAGAAACCGGGGATAGCTTTGGGAATCAGTGCCAGGAGCGCGGTGCCAGTTGCGGCGGGGGTCACCTTATTGCCGGGGAAAAAATTTCCTGTCGTTGGGTCCTTCGGGCAATCGTTCGTCGTGCCAAGGGGATCCGGACAAAGATCACTAAAGTCTCCGGTCCGCTCGGCATCTGAGGGAACATTCGGCGTAGTAGACACGCTCGACGAGGGGGCCGAGGAGGTATTGCTCTCCTTGCGCCATTCCTCGGAGAAAAAGAAAAACGTCTTCTTTTTGCTGGAATTGTAATGGTTGGGGATGAAAACCGGTCCGCCAACGGTATAGCCGTAATCATGCTTCTTATAGGACGCCTTCTTGGCGGTTGGATCAACGCCTTCCGCCCATGATTTCGCGTTGAAGAAATCGTTCCGCAGGTATTCAAAAGCGCTGCCGTGGAAGGCGTTGGTGCCGCTCTTGGTTTCCACTTCCACCGTGCCGGAACCGTTGCGGCCATACTGGGCGCCGTAGCTTGAGGTGAGAACTTTGAATTCGGCGATAGCTTCGGGATTCGGATAAACATTCAGGGTGGCATTGCTGCCGTTATCCATGTTGTCGCCGCCGTCGAGCTCCCAGTTGTTGTACTCGGTGCGGCCGCCGTTCATGCTGTAAGCGACGTTGCCGTACACACCGACTTTACCTTCATCCGAGCCGGTCTGGTTGATGACGCCCGGCGAGAGTGTGACGAGCTGGGTGAAGTTGCGGCCGTTCAGCATGAGCTGATCGATTTGCTTGCCGGTTATGGTCGAGCCAAGGGCGGAAGACTGGGTTTCCACCTGCGCTACGCTTTCGCCGCTTACCACGATTTCTTCGCTGATTGCGCCGACAGTGAGTTGCACGTCGAGGCGCGCTTTCTGCGCCACATCCAGCACGACGTTTTGCGCTGTGTATTTTTGAAAGCCCTTTGCCGTGACCACGATGTTGTAAGTGGCACCCGCCAAACCGGGAACCACGTAAGCGCCGTCAGCGTTCGTGGTGGTAGTGCGCTTCAAACTGCCTGCAGTGTTGGTGATCACCACTTCGGCGCCGACGACGGCGGCGCCAGATTTGTCCGTGACCGTACCGCTGATGTAGCCGGTGTCTTGTGCGGGCGAAGCGAGGGGAAGGGCCAGTGCAACCATCAGCACGCCGAGCCACAACCACGCGGCTCCCAAACTATTCTTTCGATGATTGGAAAGGTTAGAGTGTTCCTTCACGTTAAGACCTCCAAGAAAGATTCGAATTTGGGGAGACGTGGAATGCAAGGGCCCGGCGCAGAGGGTTAAAGCGGCTACCCCTGTAGTCACCTCGCGCAGAAAGCTCCCTGATCGGACACAGCCTCCACCACTCGACGACCGCAGGCAACGCACCGAAGGTGTCTATTAAAACGAGTTAATAGTGCATTTAAAGGTTGGTGTCAAGCGGGAAATTCATGTCGAGGTGAGATATAGCACTTGCGGCAGCGGAATACGGGCGATAGGAAGCTTTCTACGGCGCCAAACCGCAGAGGCTTCTTGAAATCTCTCTGGGACTGCCGGACACTTAGTGCCGATGGGCGCGCGATTTTTGAACTCCCACACCCTGGCATGCGTTCTGGCGATCGGTCTACCCTTGGTCGCCGCCATGCCTTTTTATGCGAGGCCCGCGGCGAAAGAAGTCACAGAGCCACAGTCCACCTCTTTGCCAGCCGGCGCGAACCAGCGAATGAATCCCCAAGCATGGTTTGCGAAAGGGCAGACGGCGCTTCAGTCCGGAGACCTCGACGCGGCAGAAGCGGCTTTCCGTCAGGTGCTCGCGGCCGACCCGCGTGCTGGCTCCGCGTATGCCAATCTTGGCGTCATCGCCATGCGCCGCAAAGATTGGGACCGCGCCATCATGCTGTTGCAAAAGGCCGAGAAACTCGAGCCAAAGATGGCGGGAATCCGGCTGAATATCGGTCTCGTCGAGTACCGGCGCGGCAATTATGCGGCGGCGATCGCGCCACTGTCCTCCGTCTTGCGCGACCAACCGGACTCGCAACAAGCGCGTTACCTTCTCGGACTCTGCCAGGTCTTTACGAAGAAATTTGCGGAGGCCGTAACGGTCCTCGAACCTCTATGGCCCGAAAAGTCCGATGACGTGTTGTATCTCTATCTGCTGGACATTGCCGCAGTGGAATCGGGGCAGAAGGAGCTGGACGAGAAAATCCTCAAGCGCATGATCGAGGCCGGTGGGGGAACGGCAGAATTTCACTTGATACTAGGCAAGGCGTATCTCAACCGCGATGAAATTCCTGAAGCTACTTCAGAGCTTGAGCAAGCCGCGGCGCTGAACCCCAATCTTCCTTTCGCACATATGAATTTGGGAGTTGCGTATATGCGAGCTGGGGCTGACGAGCGGGCGGAAGCGGAGTTTCGCCGCGATATCGCGCTGGAACCGGATCTCGCTGATAACTACGAACAGCTCGGAATTCTCTATTCGCGCATGCAAAGGGACGAGGACGCGGAGAAATCATTCCGAGAAACGTTGGATCGAGATGCGAAGAGCGCCGGCGCTTACCTCGGGCTCGCAAAGCTTTATCAGAAACAGAAAAAGCCACAACCGGCCTTGAAAATGATTGATACGGCGATGCGTCTCTCGCCGGATATCAATGGCGGGCGCTTCCTGCGGGGACGAATCCTGCTGCAGTTGGGCCGGCAGAAGGAAGCACGCGCGGAATTCGCGGCCGCGCAGAAGGCCATGGAAGGCCGCTTGAATAAGGAACGCGAGTCGCGAGAGGATGATCGGGTGCCCAACCCTGAGCTGACTCGACAACCGCAATAAGAGTCGCCGCCGTTCAGGCAACTTCAATTGGGGGCGCTTGCCAGGGGCCGCGAGCCTGCTCGATGGCTTCTGCCACGGCCAGGGCCAGTTCGTCTTCAAACGGCCGGCCAATCACCTGGACGCCGATGGGCAGGCCTTCGTTCGAAACGCCGACAGGGACCGACGCGCCGGGAAAGCCGGTCAAGTTCAGCCATTGCGAAAACCCCATGGTGTCGCGGTATCCCGTGCCGGGGAGATAATTTCCGTGGCCGTGAAGAAACGCGGGACTCGTGGAAACCGGGGAGAGCAGAACGGGCGTGTCTCGCATTTGGCGCAAAATATCGGCGCGGAGAGAATCCCGGTCGGCGCAGGCCTTCGTGAATTCATGGAGTGTAATTGGATCTCCAGAGGTTGCGTACGAGAGATACTCGCGCAGCATCGGGCTGATTTTATCTTCATGGCCCGCGACGCTGTGATGGAACAAATTACCGATGACCGGGCCAAAGAAAAACCACCACAGATCAAGTACGCGATCGAGTCCTTCAAGCCGAAAAGGTTCGACAGTGAAGCCTCGCTCGCCAAGTGATTTTGCAGCTCGCTCGACGGCAGCGCGCGTCTCCGGAGTCGCCACACCGAGCGCTTCGCTCTCCAGAATTCCGATGCGCATGCCGCGCAGCTCATCTTCCCGGTACGCGCGCAAGGGAACCGGAGCGGAGAGCGCATCGCCTGCGTCCGGCCCAGCCATCACTTCGAAGAGCGCACGCACATCCGCGATGGTGCGGGCCATGGGGCCGACAACGCCGAGCCAGGAAAAAGCGCCGGCGCCCGGCGGAAAATGTCCAGTAGCAGGAATGCGGCCGGGCGTGGGCTTCAATCCGCAGATTCCGCAAAAGTGCGCGGGGACGCGAATCGAGCCGCCGCCATCGCTGCCGACACCGCCGGCCGAGCATCCCGCGGCAATTGCTGCGGCTTCGCCGCCGCTCGAGCCGCCCGCGGAGTGTGCCAAATCCCACGGGTTGCTCGTTTTTCCGGTGAGCAGGTTGTCGGTTTCATAGGCCATCAAAAATTCGGGAGTGTTGGTATTTCCGAGGAGGATGGCGCCTGCTGCTTTCAATCGCGAGACAAGCGGAGCGTCTTGTTTGGGAACAAAATCTTTGCGAAGAAGAGAGCCCGTGGGACACGGCCAACCGGCGACATCAATGCAGCTCTTAATGCTGAGCGGAACGCCATTGAGAGGCCCGAGTTGCGTGCCGCGCAAAACAGAACTTTCCGCCGCGCGCGCCTGCTGGCGTGCTCCCTCGGCGTCCAGATGGACAAACGCATTCAGTTTCGGCTGCAGCGACTCGATGCGTTTAAGATGAAGTTCGACGATTTCGACGGGAGAGACATTCTTGGAGCGAATTTCGTGTGTGATTTCCGCTAAAGTGCTGTAGGGGAAGAAGCTCATGGCTCGATGCGCGAGAGTAAGCGCACCTGCGGTGCAGGTCAAGCGCCCGGCAAACTGCGTAACTCGGCGGGCATAAAAACGGTTGACGATGTGGATGACAGCCGGGAGAATTCCAATTGCGCCCGGATGGGTCGTACGCGGAATTCGGGCATCCCGCGCGGACAGGAAGAAACATTTTCATGAGTTCAACTCATTGGCGTGCGGTAGGCGTGATTTTAGCTTGCTCACTTTTGATTTGCTGCGCGGCGATCTTGGTGCGTTCCAGCGCGCCGTCCGGGCAGGAGAAAGCTGCGGCTGCAAAGAAGTCTGGGTCGCCGGGCGGCGGAATTGCAGACGCGTATCGTTTCAATACGCTGGGCGTTGCTTACATGAACCAGCAGCGCCCGGCAGACGCGCAAAAATACTTCGAACAAGCCCTCGAGGCCGACCTGAAGTTTGCGGTGGCCCGGTTGAACCTGGGTGTTTCTCTGCTCGCCCAGCAGAAGCTGGAGCCTGCGCGCGCGGCGCTGGAAGCGGCAACGCAGCAGCTTTCTAAGGATGCTTACGCCTGGTACAACCTCGGGCTTGCCTACAAAGACCTCGGGGAGTCGGAGAAGGGCATCGCCGCTTTTCAGCACGTCACGGAGATCGCTCCCAACGAACCGGACGCCTATTATTTTGCCGGCTACTTGTACTCGCAGGTGCAGAAATATGACGAAGCCATCGCGGCGTTTCAGAAGGGGCTGGCTCTAAATTCTTTTCATGCTTCGGCGGAATTCGGCCTGGCACGCGCGTTTCAACGGAAGGGCGATGCCGCTGCGGCGCGCGAGCATCTGGCGCGCTTTCAGAAAATCACGACGGAGCATCTCGGAGCGCCGTTCGGCGCGGGCTACGGCGATCAAGGCCGTTACTCGCTCGCGGAGTTGCCGCTGAACTCGGTTGTCGATGTGCCGCCGGCGATTGCGGTGCGATTTACGGCGGAGGCGAATGCCTTTGTGTCGAAGAGTGCAGGGGGAAGCCGCGTCGAGATTGGGCCGAGCACCGGCGCGTGCTTCTTCGACTACGATGGCGATGGCAAGCCCGATCTTTTTCTGGTGAGCGGTGTGGCGGACGGCGCCAGCCGCTTGCTGCGAAACCTGGGCGATGGACGATTCGAAGATGTGACGAAGGAAGCTGGCATCCAGCTCACCGGGAGCGGCTTCGGATGCGTGGCCGGCGATTTCGACAATGATGGCCACACAGATCTCGCGGTTTGTTTGAGCGACGGCGTCCGGTTGCTTCACAACAACGGAAACGCCAAGTTCGAGGACGTGACCCAGGCAGTGGGCATCCGCAGGGAAAAAGGCTGCGTGGGCGTCACGTTTGTGGACTACGACCACGATGGCGACCTGGATTTGTACATTACAACGGCACCGGATGCAGCTTATCCGGGCGCGCCGCCGCACAATATTCTTTGGCGCAACAACGGGAACAGCACATTCACGGACGTGTCCGCGGAAACGGCGCTCGGTTTCGCGGCCACGGGCGCTGGCGTTGTCACCACCGATTTTAATAACGACCGCGCGGTTGACTTCGTCATCGCCGGCGGACAGGCGGGAGCTTCCATCTTTCTCAATCCCCGCGAAGGGAAATTCACGCCGCTCGGCGGCATCGATTTCAGCAAAGAGAAGTTGCCGCCGGCAATGGGCGTGGTGGCTTTCGACTTCGATAAAGACGGCTGGATGGATCTGGCGTTCACGCACGCAGGCGCGCCAGGGATCAGCCTGTGGCGGAATGTGGAAGGGAAGCGGCTGGAGCGCGTTCCACTCCCCGATTTGAGCTGGCAGAAAGGCTGGGGAATTGCCGCACTCGATTACGACAATGACGGCTGGCTCGATCTAGTCGCTGCCGGAGAATCGAGCAACGGAGCGGAACTGCGGCTCTTGCGAAATATGGGGAGCAAGAGCTGGGCCGATGTCACGAAGGATGTGCACCTCGATGCGGTCAAGCTGAATCAACCGCGTGCGATTGCGGTTGCGGATATCGATGCAAATGGCGACGCGGATTTGGTCGTCACGCAGCTCGGCGGCGCGCCGCTTGTTCTGCGCAATGAGGGTGGCAATCAGCACAACTGGATGAGCATTGACCTCAAACCGCTCAATGACAACAAGAGCGGGATCGGGACGAAGGTCGAGCTCTACGCAGGCACGCTTTATCAAAAATGGGAAGTGGCCGGGGCGTCGGGCTATCTAGGGCAGAGCGCCGCGCCGATTCTTGCCGGGCTCGGCTCGGAGCACAACGCCGAAGTCGTTCGGCTGCTGTGGCCGACAGGCGTGCCGCAGGACGAAATAAGAACTCGATCGGCGCGGGAGTTCGTGCCCCGTTTTGTTTTCGTGGAATGGCCGCGAGTATGAATTCATCGCGGACATGATCGGGCCCGGCGTGGTCGGCCACTGGGTCGCGCCCGGGGAAAGAGACGTTCCCGATCCCGACGAATACTTGAAAGTGCCAGCGCGAAGCGTCAAGGCTCGGAACGGCCTGCTCAGCTTCCGCTTCATGGAGCCGATGGAAGAAACGGTCTATCTCGACCAGGTGCGGCTGGTGGCCATCGATCATCCGGCGGCGTACGAAGTTTTTCCGAATGAGCGATTCGCCAGCGCGCCCCCTTTTCCAGAGTTCCGTGTGATCGCGAGCCGTGACGCCCATCCGCCAATCGGCGCGTGGGACGACCGCGGAAATGATGTGCTGCCGCTGATCTCCGTGCGCGACCGCAAGTACGTGACGAGTTTCGAGGAGTTGCCGTTCGCGGGATTCGCCAAGCTGCACTGGATTGAACTCAACCTTGGCGAATGGGATGCGCAGGAGCCATTGCGATTGATCATCGATGGCTACACGGATTACTTCACCGCGACTTCGATGTATGCCGCGGATCAGGCGGGGATCAAAGTGATTCCGCCGTATGTGGAAGCCCTCGATGCGCAAGGAAAGTGGGTGCGTGTCGTCGAAGACATGGGTTTTCCGGCGGGGCTCGAACGGACCATGGGTGCGGACTTGACCGGCAAGCTACCTGCGGGAACGCGGCGGATTCGCATCGTCAACAATCTGAAAGTGTATTGGGACGCGATTCGAATCGACCAGACACCGGACGTACAGGATGTGCGCGTGGCGCAAGTGCCTCTCGCAAATGCTGCGTTGGATTTCGTCGGCTATCCGCGCGAGACGCGGCTGAAGCCGGCGAGCGACACGATCTATTCGTATTCGCACCGGAGTATGACTGGTCCTTATGCCCACGCTGCAGGAAATTACACGCGCTACGGCGATGTGTACGACTTGCTGAGCGCTTCCGACGATCGCTTCGTCGTTTTTGGCTCCGGCGAAGGACTGAAGCTCGATTTTGATCCCGAGCAGCTTCCCGCGCTGCCGGCCGGATGGATTCGTGATTATTTCTTTTACGCCGACGGCTTCGAAAAGGATCTAGATTTCTACGCGGCCCACGCATTTACCGTCGAGCCGCTCCCGCGGCATTCGCTGCTGTCCTATCCATATCCTGAGGGAAGAGACTATCCGGCTGACGCGGAACATCTTGGCTACCAACTGGAGTACAACACGCGGCCACGTTCGGAACGCATGCCGCCGAGCCTCCGCTACCAGTATTCTTCGCCGCACTGAGGCGGCGCGCTCAGTCCCAAAACACCGGAACGCAGACTCTTCGCAAATATACCAGTTGCGCCCTGCCCACCAACCCCAAGGCGATCACCGCTGCTGTCTGTTTCCTCGCCAGGACTCCTGCCTGTTTTAGCTCTTCCACATTCCGGTTTTCATCGCAGATTGCAAGGCATCAAGTTGAAGTGAGTCCACAACCGGAATTTTCGGGAGCCCGAAATTTGGAGTTATCCGGCCTCCAGAGGTAGGATGCTCGGCAAGGAGATACTCGTGTCCACCCCGCGAACAAAGCTTTGGCATATCGTTATTGTACTGGCAGTTTGCACGGTAGTGGCGGTACCGTCCGGCGCCGATGACGCCGCGTCCGGGATCGTTGACAGCCAGACCTTTTTGCACCGAAATCTGCCTCCCGCTGGTCCACCGGCAGGCAATTACGCCTCAGCCGTCGAGAAACTTCTCGCCCGGATGACGCTGAAAGAAAAAATTGGCCAGATGACGCAACTGGAAATCGGCATGGTCAGCGATGGACAGGGCCGGTCCCTTCGAATCAATTCTGAAAAATTGCACAAGGCCGTCGGCGAATACGGTGTGGGTTCCATCCTTAACGTGAATGACGAAGCCATGCCCGCAGAGCAGTGGCACGAGATTATCCGCGCCATTCACGAAGAAGCGAAGAAATCCCCGTTGCAGATTCCCGTGCTCTACGGCATCGATACCATCCACGGGCCAAATTACATCGTTGGGGGCACTCTTTTCCCGCAGCCGCTTGCGATGGCCGCGACGTGGAATCCGGAACTGATGCTGCGCAGCAGCCAGATCGCCGCCGCGGAAACGCGCAAGGCTGGCATTCCCTGGTCTTTTTCGCCCGTCCTTGACGCTGGGCGGCAGCCGCTATGGTCGCGCTTGTGGGAGACATTCGGGGAGGACACTTATCTCGCGACGGTGATGGGAGTGGCCACTGTTCGCGGTTATGAAGGCAGCGATCTTTCCAGTCCCGGCAGCGTTTCTGCTTCGCTGAAACATTATGTGGGGTACAGCTACGCCACCACCGGCGGTGACCGCAGCCCCGCGCTCATTCCGGAAAATACTTTGCGCGAATACTTTCTCCCGGCGTTTGCCGCGGCTGTGAAAGCTGGGGCCCACACCGTGATGGTGAACTCGAGCGAAGTGAACGGAATCCCCGGTCATGCCAACGGCTTTTTGCTCAAAGACGTTCTGCGAGGCGAACTCGGCCTGCAGGGATTTGTTGTTTCCGACTGGATGGACATCAAGAAACTTGTTGGCGTGCACCACATCGCCGCCAATGAGAAGGAAGCCACGCGCATCGCCGTGCTTGCGGGAATCGACATGAGCATGGTGCCGAGCGACTACAGTTTCTGCAATCTGTTGCTCGAGCTGGTGCAGGAAGGGAAAGTGCCCGCGAGCCGCATCGATGAAGCGGTGCGGAGGATTCTCACGGTGAAGTACCAGCTCGGGCTTTTCGACGATCCGCTGCGCGGGGTCGATTCGAAAACGGTCATCGGCTCACCTGAATCACGGCAGGTCAGCCTGGAAGCCGCGCGCGAATCCATCACTCTTCTGAAAAACGAAAACCACGCGCTGCCGCTTGCGAAGACGGCGCACGTTCTGGTGACTGGGCCGGACGCCGACTCCCTTATTCCGCTGAATAACGGCTGGAGCTATACGTGGCAGGGTGACCGCGTGAGCGCGTATCCCAAGGATCGCGCGACGATCCTCAAAGCCATTCAGGAAAAAATCGGCGCCGCCAACGTGACCTACGTTCCCGGCACGACCTACAACAAGGAAGTTGATATCGCCAAGGCTGCAGAAGCGGCGTCAAAAGCGGACGCCGTCGTGATTTGCCTCGGAGAATGGGCCTACGCGGAAACACCGGGCAACATCCCCGATCTCACGCTCCCCGACGCGCAGCTCTACCTCGCCCTGAAAATTATGGAAACGAAAAAGCCCGTCGTCCTGGTGCTCACGGAGGGCCGCCCGCGCATTATCAGCCGCATTGCGGATCCTGCGAATGCCATCGTGATGGCTTACAACCCCAGCAATGAAGGCGGGCAGGCCATTGCCGATATTCTTTTCGGCGATGTGAATCCCAGCGGCAAGCTGCCCATTACGTATCCGCGCTCAGCGAATCGCCTATTCACCTACGATCACAAAGCATTCGAAGGGGAAGATTATGGAGAAGGGAAAATGCTGGGCGCGCCACAATTCGAATTTGGAGCAGGGCTCAGCTATACGAGTTTCTCGTATTCCGATTTGCGCGTTGCGCCGGCCACCGCTTCGGGGAGCCAGACTGTACGCGTGGACGTAACGGTGAAGAACAGCGGTGGCCGCGCCGGCAAGGAAGTCGTTCAACTGTACCTGAACGAACGCTTTGCGAGCGTGACGCCGCCTTTGAAGCGGCTCAAGCGCTTCGCGAAAGTTTTGCTCCAGCCCGGCGAAAGCCGCCAAGTCTCTTTCGAATTGACGTCCGACGACTTGTCCTTTATCGGCGCCGATAACAAGCGCGTCGTTGAACCCGGTGTCTTCGACGTGAGAATCGGCGGGCTCCAGCAAAGTTTTGAATGGAAGTGAGCACGACGAACCCCTCCGCTGACCGGCCAGGAGTCCTGCGCTAAGGTTTACGGGATTCCTGGAACGCCTCCGGCGGATCGCGGTAACACTGCTTCCAGAAGTTTTCGGAAGAAAGTGTGCCGGCGGTGAGCTCCTTAATAGTCGTGAACGTGGCTCCCACGATGCCGCCGTCCGCCGAATCGAAGATGACAACGACGCCCTCGACTGCCGAAGTGGACGCGGTGTTGTCCGTCGCATATTTCTGAAAAAGTGAGCTGGCGAAGGCGAGTTTTACGCTCGCGCCTGTTTCCTTGGCATCCTGCGAAACCGGCTGCACGGTAAAAAGTTTCACTGCCTTTCCCTTCAGCGGCTCCCAATCTCCCGGGAAAAGACTATTATCTTCGCGCACGATTCGGAACGCCGCTGGTTTTTCTGCCGGGGCCGCGGCGGCCAGCGCACTGAGCCGCGCGGCGATGAAGTCCGGCAATTCGAGATTGTTTCGGCGGATATACCCGCGAGAAGGGCCGGAGATCTGCACGTGAATCCACTCGCCTTCCGCGTCAATGAATTCGACGCAGGGAGCCCAATTCATCAGCCGGGGTTCCCGACTTCGCCGCGAGATTGGGCGTCGTGGGAATTGGAACGCTGGGGACGCCACCAAGATCGAGCTTCGGTCTCGGCGCCGAGATCGTTGCATTCGAAAGCGCGCGCGCCATGGAGGACGCCGGTTTGCCGCCAAATTTTTCTTCCAACCGGTCCAAAAGATCAAGTTCCAGGCGCCCATTGGACGGCAGCACCTGATAACCGGATTTGGCGGGATCTTTGTCCGCGTACCAAGCCGTAATTTTCGCGGTCACGCGCACGATCGTGCCGCCGCTCGTTCCCGGCAGCAAGTCAAATGAAAATTGATAGAAGGCGCGCTCGTATTGATTGAGCGGCTTGTCTCCGGTCGCCACGAAGCCGTCCACAATCGGGAGCTTCTGGCCGGCATACGCCTGCAGTTCCTTCAGCGCGCCATCGACTTCTTCTTCGGACTTTGGAAACGAGCGAGCATAAGGAACAGCTTGAGGAAAAACCGCGGCCGTCAAAAGAATGCTGAGGACTCCACCGAGTCCTCCGATTCGCATGATTGCAGTGAGGAATTTCTGCCCGGGTCTTTTCACGGAAGACTTTCCAATTGATCCACGGGCATCCATCCGCGCTGGCCGTCCGGTGTTTCCACGCCGTACCAGCGCTGCGTGACGATTACGATGACCACTTCCGTATACGCCGCGAGGGTTTTCACATTGGCGGCAGCGCGGAAGGGAGCGGACTTCAGGTCCGCGCCGGGCGCCTTCACTCGGCGCTCCACTTCATGCCGCAGTGCACTGATGCGCTGTTCCAGGTCTTGCACAGAAGATTGCGCCGCAGCCAGGCGCGTGGCCTCGTCTTCCCGCTGGCGGATCACCGTTTGCCGCACCAGTTCCGCACTATTGCGCCGGCGCTTTGCGTCCGCCGCTTCCTGTGCTGCAAATTGAATGGCCTGCAGATGTTCTTGAATTACTTTGAATTCGCTGGATTCCACCGTGCCGTCCGACGTGTGCATTCGGCGATGGGCGGTCTCGACAAAAATCGCATCGATGCGAATTCGGGTGCGCTCCTCACCAGCGCTGGTCACCACGTAGCGAACGGCAATCGTTCCCAGATCTTCGCTCTCGCGAAAATGGCGGGGCGCAACCACATCCTTGCGAATCTTATAGAAAATCCGGCCCGCCCCGGTCCACGGCTCGAACAAAGGAGTTGAGGCCACCACTGCGGCGCCGGTCAGTGTCGGCTCCTTGTCGAAGACGTGAGTTCCGTGAATGATCTGGTCCTCCAGGACTTCATTGAGCGCTTGAATGACATCCGTGGAAGAGCCTGAAAGTTCAGCCGTGAAACCGGGGCTTGCAACTTGATCGCGGGATGGGCGGTTCGCGCGGGAGGGCGCTGCTGCTAGCCATGCCAATACAAAACAAAAAAGGAAAATCCGCCAGGAACTGTCGTTGCGGTTCCCGCTCTTCAACTTAATCCCAGTCCGTTTCAATCCCGCTCCCGTGGAATCCTCTCTCGGCATTCCTCTTTGACTTCGCGGCGGAGCGAACTTCGATGCCGCGCCGCTCCGCGAGAGTAGCACTTTTTCTTACCCTTATCTGCACACGACTGTCAAATCCAACGTCTCACTCACTTTTCACATGTCGGACGCGGCAATTCGAAAGAGAGAATTTGGACTATTCCGTAATTCGTAGTTATTCCTAGAGGTTCTGGGACTGATTTGCACTGCCAACATGCCAAGAAACCGCCGATTTTCCGCAAAGTCTTGGTACCAGAACCATAAAAAATTCTTTGCATAAGAATAAGAAATCACTTGCATTCGTTTTTTTGTCGGAGTAGCATCCGCCCCGGTTCAGGGACTTGAGGATTTGGCACTCTTTTCTTGACGGAGAAAAGGGATCCGATCTCAATGGGCGTGTTGTTTAAAGCCTCTTTTCGTGCTTGAGACGATATCGGGGCATTCGTGGGACCCGCCAGGCTACGTGTATCTACGCCTTTTCCCTGCCATGCAGTTCGAAATTGCATTTGCTCGACTACAAGGATCTTCAGCTGTCATGCAGAGGAGGCGGTATGTTCTATTGGGCTTCATCGTCCATGAAGAGGAGGATGTCGTGGCTGGCATCCTTGCTTGCCTGTGGTTTCCTGGTCCTTGCATTCCTATTGATTGACAGCCGTTCTGCTTCCGCGCTGCCCATCCCGGCAGGCAAGGTGTATGCCATCCCCGCTTTCGCGCGGAAATACGGCATGCCCTGCTCGGCCTGTCACGAAGCCTGGCCCAAGTTGAATAACTTTGGCCAGACGTTCAAGGACAACGGTTACCAGATGGGGAACGATCGCGACGCTCCCGTCTTCCAACAGCCGGCCTACTGGCCGATCGCATTGCGCATTACTCCGAACTGGCACCGCGAGAGCTTCGATCACGCGGACATCTCCAATCCCGCGACTGGCAGTACTGCGGAAGGCCGGCTGACAACCCACGGGTTCGATCTGTCGGGCATGGACATTCTCACTGCCGGAACTCTGGCGAAGAACATCAGCTTCCTGCTTGTGCCTTCGTCGGATAACACCGGAGCCTTCCATTTCGAATCGGCGAACGTCCGCTTCAGCAATCTCTTGAACTCCAGCTGGGTCAACGTAAAGGTTGGAAAATTCGAGCTGGATAATATTATTTCCGAAAAGCGCGTTCTCGCTCTTTCGAACAACAGCGGCATCTATCAGATTTACCACTTCCAACCGGTCGGCGAGGATCCTGCCCAATTCACATTTGGTCTCGGCGACAATCAGATTGGGGCCGAACTCTCCGGCCATTCGAAAAACGATTACACCCGTTACTCCGTGGCCTTGCTCACGAGCAACGACGGTAACGTCAGTTTGCCCAACGGCCACGGTTACGACACCTACCTCACCTTCAGCCAGGCGTTCGAAGCTGGCAGCCTGGGCCTTCAGCGTGTAGGCGCCTTTGCCTATATCGGTCGTGCTCCCACCTATCTCGCTGGTGGGTCGCTCGGCGTGGACGGGTTCGGCCAGAAGTCCTTCTACCGCGCGGGCTTTTACGGCCTGTGGTACATCAAGAAACTGGACTTCATGACCATGTATACCCACGCCAGCGACAACGCATTTCTGGGGACTGGAACTGCCTCCTTCAATCCGTTGCCAACAGGAGCCCATAGCCCGATCTGGAATGGCGGAATGATTGAGACCCACTACACCGTCAATCCGCAATTCATTTTGATCAACCGGTATGAGCTGATCCGCATGTCCCGGCAGGCCCTGGACACCAACCCGGGCAATCTCGGCGATATCGATGCCTTTACCGTCGGTTATCGCTACTATCCCTTCATCTCCAGCCGTGCCGGATTTGCTTTCCACAATGAATATTCCGTCGTCCGCCAGCGAGGTGTCTCGCCCCTCCTCGGCAGGGACCTAACCAGCGGCAGCCTGTTCCTGGGTTTTGATTTTATCTTCTGAGGATGGTGGACAACGATGCGCGCAAATAAATCAATGCAGTGGATGTTTCTTGCGGCAGCGCTGCTTGCTCTGCCGACTCTTGCGAGAGCTCAACAGGGCGAGATTCACGTCGGGAAGGTTACGGGACACTCCGAGGCCGGGAAGCAACTGTATTACCGCTTTTGCTGGGGGTGCCATGGCTACCGGGGCGACGGTAACGGGGAGAATGCGCCCTACTTGAACATTTTGCCGCGTAATTTCGTGGCCGGGACCTTCAAATGCCGCTCCACGCCCACCGGCACTCTGCCCACGGACGAAGATCTCTACGATTCCGTGGGGCGTGGTTTCAACAATTCAAACATGCCGGCATGGATTTCCCTCACCAACCAGCAGCGCGCGGACCTGGTCGCCTTCATCAAGACCTTCTCCCCGCGATGGAAGAGTGAGAAGCCCGGCGATCCGATCCATGTTCCTGCTGAGTCTGCGGTGACGCTGGACAGCGTCAAGCACGGAAAAGAACTCTTCACCAAGCTGGAATGCTGGAAGTGCCATGGCCCCGAAGGCCGCGGCGATGGTCCTTCTGCCTCCACGCTCACGGACAGCAACGATCAACCGATTAGGCCCTACAATTTTGCGGCGGGCTCCCGCTTTAAGTGCGGCTCGACCAATCATGATCTCTATAAGATTTTCATGACCGGCCTCGATGGCACGCCGATGCCTTCGTTTGCCGACGTGATCAAACCGGAAGATGCCTGGGATCTGGTGCATTATTTGCGCACCTTACAGGTCACCCACAAGAGTCCGGAGCTCACTCTTTGGCAAGGCTCCAAAGAGGGAGTTGAAATCGTTAACGCACAGAAAATCGTCGGGACCCCGACCGGTTCCGGCATCAAGCAGTAGCTTCAATAAAAACGAAATTCAGGAGGAGCAAGGGGATGCGAACGAAGCATATCTTTTTGGCAGGAGTGGCCATACTTGCTGCAGCCACGATGACCTCCGCCGTACCGGGCGGCGGCACCGTGAGCGGCAAGGTGACCTACGAAGGGACACCGGCAAAGCAGAAGCCCATCGACATGTCTAAGGAGCCCAGCTGCGCGAAGCAGTATGCGACGTCGCCGACGACGGAAACCGTGGTAACCGGTCCCAACAACGCGCTGGAAAATGTGGTGGTGTACATTTCGGCGGGAGCCCCAGATGAGGCGGCGCCGTCGCAAGCAGCAGTTTTCACGCAGAAGGGCTGCCGCTATTTGCCGCATGTCCTCGCGTTTCAGGTCAATCAGGAACTCAAGGTCCTGAATGAAGATCAGACCTCCCACAACATTCACCCTTTGGCAAAAATCAACCACGAGTGGAACAAGTCGCAGCCCCCAGGTACGCCTCCCATTGTCGACAAGTACGACAAGTCCGAGTTCATCCCGGTGAAGTGCAACGTCCATCCCTGGATGCACGGGACGTTCGCTGTGCTCAAAAATTCTCACTATGCGATTTCCGGAGAAGACGGTGGCTTCAAGCTGCCCAATTTGCCTCCGGGCAAGTACACCGTCACTGCCTTCCACGAGTCTTACGGTGAGCAGACGCAGGAAGTCACTGTCACTGGCAGCGAAACCAAAAGCGTAAACTTCGTCTTCAAAGCCAAGCCCTATTGAGCATGCTCGCAATGCCGGGTGCGATTCGTACCGGAATGCGTTTGCTGGCGATTCGAACGAATACAGTCGCAGAGAACTCAGAGTGCAAGTGAGGTGCCATGGGTAAATTTTTCGCAGTGGTTCTGGTGCTCATCGCGTTGGCATCGGCGTACCCGATCGTCACGCACATGTACGTGATGCCGGAGGATATCTCCACCCACGGGCACCAGATCGATGAGCAGTTGTCCGACACCATGGCTGAGGCGGGGATCTCCTTTCTCCTTGCTCAGTTGGTCCTGGCGTTTTTCGTCTGGAAGTTTGCGGAGCGCAAGGACGGCGGGAAGCTCAAGCATTTTCCAGGCGGCGCCAAGGTAATGGTGGCGGCCGCGTTCATCCTCGTGGGCACGGAGGTGCTCGCGCTCGGTGTCTTTGGCCAACGCGCGTGGGCCAATGTCTATTTCACGCCGCCCAGGCCGGATGCTTTGCAGATCCAGGCCCAGGCGGGCCAATTCGCTTTTTACTTCCGCTATCCCGGCGCCGACGGGAAATTCGGCGGCATCCATCCCGACAAAATTGACGAAGGGAACCAGAACTATTTTGGCCTGGACCCCGCCAATGAGATCGAGTCGCGCGATGATATTGTCTCCGCTGAGCTGGCGATACCCGTCAACCGCGAAGTCCACCTGATGATGCACGCGAAAGATGTGGGCCACTCTTTCTACGTCAGGGAGTTGCGCATCCAGCAGGACTTCGTTCCGGGTCTCGATCTTTCCTTGCATTTCACGGCGACCAAAACCGGAAAGTATGAAATTGTCTGCACGCAGCTTTGCGGACTGGGCCACTACAACATGAAGGCGTATCTGAACGTGATGGCCCAGGACGATTTCGAAAAATGGATGAAACAAAAGGCGTCCGAGCTGTGAACGCTTAACCCCAGCCGCAGACCGGCGTGTGATGCATCGCAGCCGGTTCGCGGCGTTCCCCGAGCGAGGAGAGCAGATGGAAGAAACGTCAGCCCAGCAGGCACACGTTCATGCACCGCCGGAGGGATTCCTCCGCAAGTACGTTTTCAGCCTCGATCACAAAGTGATCGGGAAGCAATACTATGCCCTTGGTCTCCTGGCCGTTTGCATGGGCATGGTTCTTTCCTGGCTGATGCGTTTCCACCTCGTTTGGCCAACGACGCGAATTCCCGGCCTGGAATTGCTTTCGAAAGCCGGCGTTCCCGGCGGCGTCATCACGCCGGAATACTACCTCTCGTTGCTCACCATGCATGGCACGCTGATGGTTTTCTTCGTACTCACCAACGCTCCCTTCGCCGCGTTCGGCAATTACTTTCTCCCGATCCAGATCGGCGCGGAGGATATGGCTTTCCCGCGCTTCAATATGATGTCGTTCTGGACGACGCTCGTCGCATTTCTAGTGCTGATCCTCGCGTTCATCATTCCGGACGGACCGCCGATCTCCGGCTGGACCTCCTATGCTCCGTTGAGTGCGGTCGGCAAAGACGCCGGGCCCGGCATGGGTTGGGGGATGAACCTTTGGGGAATTTCAATCGCCATCTTCTGCGTTGGGTCCCTGCTGGGAGCGCTGAACTTTATCGCCACGACCCTCGACTTGCGCGCCAAGGGCATGACCCTGATGCGCATGCCGATTTGCACCTGGGCCTGGTTCATCACTTCCTGCATCGCTTTGCTGGCATTTGCCGTGCTCCTTCCTGCCTGCATACTCTTGATTCTGGATCGCACCGCAGGAACCAGCTTTTTCATTCCTTCCGGCTTGGTGGTCAGTGATCGCTTGCAGCCGCACTCGGGAGGGTCTCCGCTTCTCTGGCAGCACTTGTTCTGGTTCTTCGGCCATCCCGAGGTTTACATTGCGATTTTGCCTTCGATGGGTATCGTTTCGCACATTCTGATCAACAGCATGCGCAAACCCCTCCTGAGCGCCCGCGTCATCATCTACTCGATGATGTCCATCGGCTTCCTGAGTTACATGGTTTGGGGCCATCACATGTTTGTGAGCGGCATGAATCCATTTTCATCGCTGCTCTTTTCGTTCCCCACGCTCACCATTACCATTCCAGCGACGATCATGACGCTGATTTGGCTGGGCAGCCTCTACGGCGCGAACATTCGAATCAACTCGGCATCGCTCTTTGCCCTCGGGTTCATCTCCATGTTCGTCAGCGGCGGCGTCAGTGGATTTTTCCTGGCGCAGCCTTCCATCGACATCGTGTTGCACGCCACCTATTTCGTCGTCGGTCATTTCCACATGGTGATGGGCGTGGCCTCCATTTTCGGCGTCTTTGCCGGCACATACTTCTGGTTCGGCAAAATGAGTGGCCGCATGATGAATGAAACGCTGGGCCAGCTTCATTTCTGGCTCACCTTCGTCGGTACTTATTGCATTTTCATGCCGTTTCATTACCTCGGACTGGTGGGCAACGTCCGGCGCTATTCGGCGTTCGTGAATGATTTCACGGGGCCGCTGATGCCGCTGCACAAGTTCATCACCATCGCGGCTCTTGGCACCGGCGCGGCGCAGCTCATCTTCCTCTTCAACCTGATCTATAGCCGTTTTAAGGGCGCGCCTGCTCCGGAAAATCCCTGGAACGGAACCACGCTCGAGTGGAGTATTCCTTCGCCTCCACCCTGGAATAATTTCGGCGGCAAGCATCCCGTCATTTATCACGACCCTTATCAATACGATGTGAAGGGTTCGAAAGGCGACTACATCATGCAGGATTCGCCGGAGCCGTCCGCCGGCTGAACGGATGGATTGGATTCGGCGCGGAGACGAAAGAGTTTCCGCTCCCTGTCCTCTAAGAAGAAGAACAGGAAAAAATGTCATCGACAATTTACCAGCCCATGCGCACGCCGCCCCCCGCCTTAGGAGGCTCGGCGCCTCCTGCAGCCAGAGTTGCCAAAGTTCTCTCCGGATCAGGAGCGGCTGCGCAAAGCGGCATCTGGGTGGGCATCTTTGCGATCACCATGTCTTTTGCGGCATTCACAAGCGCACTCTTTGTGCGCCAGGGATCCACGGCGGATTGGACGCACATCGCTCTGCCGCCGATACTTTATGCAAATACTTTGGCGCTTCTCTTGAGCAGCGCCACTCTGCAAATGGCGCGGCGCTCGCTCGCTGTCGTACCGACCGTTGAACCTCGTGCCGTTCGAATGGCTCTGCGCTGGCTCATGGCCACGCTCGGGCTCGGCTTCGTCTTTGTACTCGGTCAATACGAAGCCTGGCGGCAGCTCGCGGCGCAGGGCCTCTACCTCGCGACGAATCCCAATAGCTCGTTCTACTACGTGCTGACGGCGATGCACGGATTGCATGTGCTCGCAGGAATCGTCGCGCTTGCTTTGGTGATGGGCCGAATTGTTGCCAGCCGCGCCGCGCTTCGAAAGAGTACGTTCGAAGCGACCGCGACGTATTGGCATTTCATGGGAGTTTTGTGGCTCTATCTGCTTTTCGTTTTGCGCACGAAATTGTAATCGCTTCGAAAGGGGAGAACTTGTGAGCGAGTCTGAAATGGCCATGCACGGGCACGGCGGCGCCCTGATGGAGGAATCGCCCTATTCCATTCCGTCACGCAAGTTGACGATGTGGCTGTTTATTATTTCCGACGCGGTTACGTTCGGGGCCATGTTGTTTGCGTACGGCTATCTGCGCGTTGCCACTCCGGATTGGCAGACGCCCTTCAAGTCCGCGAGCATCATCAATGTGGCGATCATGACCTTCGTGCTGATCACCAGCAGCTTGACGATGTTGGGCGCGGTGGACGCTTCCAAGTCCGGAGACAAACCCAAAGCTCTCCGTTTCCTTGCTTCCACAATGGTGTTGGGCCTCATTTTTGCGGGACTGCACATCCGCGAGTGGTTCGGACTTTTTGATGAAGGAATCAAACTGAGCTCCGGACTCTTCGGCCAAACCTTTTTCAGCATTACGGGATTGCACTTGCTGCATGTGATCAGCGGTGTGGCGGCGCTGGCGGTGGTGGCGCGCAAATATTCCAGCGGGAGCTTGACGCCGGGACATGTGGAAACGACCGGGCTGTACTGGCATTTCGTCGACCTGGTGTGGATGTTCGTCGTGCCTCTGGTTTATCTGACGAACATCGCGCGGTAACGCGGGCGGCCGCAAGAGAACAAAGGAGACGAACCATGGCTGCTTCGGCAAGTTCCGGAAACGTGATCGCGAAATATCTGCCGGTGTATTTTGTTTTGCTGGCGATTGCGGCGATCGAAATTTTTCTCGCGTATCAAAATTTCTCCACGGCGGGGCTGGTGCGCATTTTTCTCTTCCTGGCGATCTGCAGCGCGGCGCTGGGCCTGATGTACTTCATGCACCTGGCGCATGAGAAGCGCAGTTTGTTCCTCTCGCTGATCCCGGCCACCATCTTCGTCCTGCTGATGATGAATATGATCTGGTCGGACAGCATCCGCCTGCTGCACATGCGGCCGTTTGCGCACTGAGCGGGCGCCGAGGGGAAGCGGCACTTAGGGAAGCGCCGCTTCCCCCGCTTTCTCTAAGGTGTTGACCGCGTTCCTCGCGGGAGAGATACTCGGACAGGAAATGAGCCGTATGATGAACCATGTCGCACGAATCGCCGCCCGCGTGACCGCTCTGGCTGCGGCGCTGGCCGTGCCGGCATTTACCTACGCGCAGAATTGCGCGCTCTGCTATACGCAGGCGGCGGGCGCCGGTTCCCGCATGATTGCAGCGCTCAAGAGTGGAATCCTGATTCTGGTCGCTCCTCCCATGCTGATCTGCCTGGGCATCGCCTGGATGGCCTACAAGAAGCGCAATCAGTTCAACGAAGAATGAGTTGGAATTCCGAATTGCCAAGTTGTTCATTCCTGTAGAGATGCCAGCAGAGTTAAAGTTCTTGTTTTGGAATACGTCTGCACCCCCCATGAAAATGGATGGTTATCAAAAGAAAGGAGTTGCGCCAGGGGCATCGCGCAAGTGATTGAAAAGAGGAGTGGATGCGCGAAGTGTGTTCGGGCATTACTAGCGGGGAAAATTGGAGGTGCCCCCTCCCTCCTATGTTTTTGTAAAAGTGTGATTCGGTTAGGTTTAGAGGGTGGGGGTCGGCTAAAAGTGTGAGGGCAAAGGAGTTAGGTGATCCTTTCCGACAGAATCGGAACCTTTGATCGGCTGTGCTCAGGAAAAGCAGGGAGGAGGGAGCAGGTGTTGGGCCAGCGAAAAAATCAGGAGGGCGGCGAGGGCGTTGGGCGAGAGTCACACGGAAAGGTATCATTAAACTATAGCTCGTGTCAAGTAATTACTTGTATATCATTCGAATGGAGCGGTAAGACGTTGAAATGTTTGCAGGTTACAAGTTCGAAAGTTCAAGTTCAGGGATGGGGATCCGGGGCGGGGAAGCGGATAATCTTGAAAAGAGAGGGTGCAACAAAGAGATGGAGGAAAAGTCAGAAGCCGCACCCTTGAAAAAGCAGGCCCCAAAGGGCGCGCCACGCGCGAAGAGCCCTTTGACCTGCAGAAACCAGCAGAGCGTTATGGAGAGCTCCTAAGAACGCCGTAGGTTCGCACACCCCAAGCTCACTTTAGCGCCACCACGCCAGCGGAGAAAAAGCAAAGACAACTTGCAGCTCGGCGGGACTTTTTACTTGGAACACGATTTTCCAGGACCGGTTTTTTCTCTTGAAGTCATAGGTCACAACTATGCGGAGAATTGGATCTATATATTGGACCTATGGTTTATGACGATACTACCCTCCTGAAGTCGGATCACGCCGTTGGAAATGTAGCAGGCGGGATTCTTGAGCAGGCTGAAGTTCACTGAGGAGAATAATGAATCTACTGAAACGAAAGAGCATGTGGGTACTACCCGCGATTGTCAGCTTGAGTTTGGTTTTGCACGTTGCTCATGCCCAGGACCAAGGCAAGACAAGCTACATGAAGTTGGACATCGTCGAGTCATTTACGTCGATCATGGCGCGCATGAAGTCGGCAAAGCCCGGAATTGAGAAGCGGCAGTCTGACCTTCTTAACGAGCGCTACGACCTGAGCAACCGGCCCGCGCGCGGAGTGGCGATGGAACGCGATAAACCGCTGCAAGAGGGCGTTCGCGTCAAGCTGCCCGAAGGGATGAACTGGGAGAAACTGGCCTCCATGAGCCCGGAGGAAATCCGCGACAAGAATCTGTTCCCCAAGGGATTCTACCCCTTGCCGCACCCCAACCATCCCGAAGGAGGAATGGTTTTTCCGCATTTCGAGATCGAAGAGATTAAGAAGCTGGACGCACGCGACCTAACACGCTTCGATTTAGATTTTGATCTTCCGGATCACTTTTTGCCCGCGTTCCCGCCGGCAATTTACCTGACCACGCGCCCGGACCTTGGCGATGTCTCGCAGGGCAAACTGGTGGCCCTGAATAATTACTATGAGATCTTCAACGGGATCCTCAACCCCAAGCAGCTGGAAGGGCTGCGACTGCTGGTGACACCCTTTCCGCAACAGCAGTTCAATGCGACCGAAGATCGCCGCTCGGAAAAAGCGAGCATGGGTGTGGCCTGCCTGGATTGCCACGCCAACGGCAGCACCAATGGCGCGACACACTTGGTCGGCGACATTCGCCCGCAGGAATTCCGCCACCGTATTGAGACACCGGCTCTCCGCGGGGTGAACATTCAGCGCCTTTTCGGATCACAGCGGGCGCTGAAAACAGTGGAGGACTTCACCGAGTTCGAGCAACGCGCCGCGTATTTTGACGGCGACCCCACGATTGCCATAAAAAAGGGCGCCAACATTCTGGAACGCGGCAGCCAGGTCCATGACATGGCCGAGTTCGAAGAGTTGCTGGATTTTCCTCCAGCGCCCAAACTGGACATCAACGGCAAGCTCGACCCCAAGAAAGCCACCGCTGCTGAACTTCGCGGGCAGGCCATCTTCTTCGGCAAAGGACAGTGCTCAACCTGCCATACCGGCGCCTATTACACGGATGGCCTGATGCACAACCTACAGGCCGAACGCTTCTACAAGCCGGTGGCCATCAACGGGATGATGGCCAGCGCGGACGGACCCATCAAAACGTTTCCGCTGCGCGGCATCAAGGCCACACCACCGTACTTGCATGACGGGCGCCTGCTCACGTTGGACGACACCGTGGAATTTTTCAACGTAATCCTCGGCACGCAACTAACCACGCAGGAAAAGAAGGACCTGGTGGAGTTTCTGCGCGTAATTTAGTCCCGCAAGAGTGATACTGGGTCAGTTCGGAAGCCCATAACTGGGCTTTCGAACTGAATTCCATAGTTTTTAGGAAGAAGGGCGCCCGCCTCACCAGTCAGCAAGATTTTGAGAAATGCAGGCTAATCTTTCTGGGAAAGAAGTGAGGTGCGGACGGCCTCCAATTCCTTCTTCTTGGCTTTGTCCACGTCGGGGAAGGCGAGATCGAGCTGGTCCAGCGTTTCGATGATGGCCGAAGCGACGGCCAGCCGCGTAAACCACTTGTTGTCCGCCGGGATGACGTACCAAGGTGCATGCTTCGTTGCAGTGCGCTGAATCATCTCCTCGTAGGCTTCCTGATAATCCTTCCAAAAGCCGCGTTCCTGGACGTCGGCCATGGAGAACTTCCAGTTCTTTTTCGAATCTTCGAGGCGCTCGAGGAATCTTTTTTTCTGCTCTTTTTTTGAAACGTGCAGGAAGAATTTGCGGATCACGACGCCGTTGCGCGTCAGGTAGCGTTCGAAGGAGTTGATGTCCTCATAGCGCTCGTCCCAAATTTGTTTGGTGATCAAGCGGTCGGGCAGTTTCTGGGCCCTCAGAAACGGCGGGTGGACGCGAACGACGAGAACTTCCTCGTAATAGGAACGATTAAAAATGCCGATCTTGCCGCGAGCCGGAATGCATTTGTGGGTGCGCCAGAGATAGTCGTGGTCCAGTTCCTCGTTGCTGGGCGACTTGAAGGAAGAGACATCGCAACCCTGAGGGTTTACGCCGGACATCACGTGCTTGATGGCGCCGTCCTTTCCGGCGGCGTCCATGGCCTGAAAAATCAGCAAGAGAGCCCAGCGATCTTGCGCATAGAGCTTCTCTTGCATGTGGCTGAGAAGCGCGGTCCCATCTTCGAGCAGACCCTGGGCCTGGTGCTTGTCCTTGAGGCCGTTGGTATCGGCGGGGTCGTGGTCCTTCAGCTGGAATTTGTCGCCATTGGCGATGCAGTAGGGTTCGATGAGGCGCGAAGCTTCTTTACAGAGTTTGCCGGGTTTCATGATTGCGGAAGTGTAGTACAGAGGTGCGGCTCAGAACAGTGCGCGGAGATATGGTTCAAGGGTAGGCCTGGAAATGAGAAACCCGCTCTGCTTGTTCAGAGCGGGCTTCTCGTGCGTGGCAAGTTTAGAAAGATGAGGACCGCCAAAAAAACGGGAGGTCCGGTCCGAAGTTATTCTCTATCTGAGTCGAGAACTTGTCCGGTCGCGGGATCCAAAATAAGCCGCCGAGTGTGATCGTGATGGTCTTTGTCGAAGTCGAACATCCCGTTCAGCGTGCCGGCAATCGTGTCCGTGGAACCATTGCCGATTCGGCCGAGGTCCCAATTGTCTTCGATGAAGCGGAGGATGGAAGACTGATCCGTGATCGTGTCATCGATGTAGTTCTTTTTAGTCCAGGGTGAAACTACCAGCAGCGGCAACCGTGGACCAAAGCCGCAGCGTCCATTCTGGGTCCCGCCGCTCACGTCATTCGCTTTTGGCGAGCCGCAATTTCCTGGCCCGAGCAACTGGTCGTCCGACACGTTCGACTGGTTCACAATTGTGCCCATCTGGTGATCGTACCAACCGTCGGAATCATCCCATGCGATGACGACGGCTGTTTCCTTCCACTCCTTCGATTGCATGAGGGTGTTGATGACGTTCACGGCGAAGATTTGTTCGTCGATCGGATCAGAATAGCCGGCATGACCATCCTGGTAAGCTCCGGCCTTCAGGTAGCTCACGGCAGGCAGCCGGCCTTCGTTTAGAGCGGTGAAGAAGTCGGTCAGGTCGTACTGATGGTTTGCCCCGTCCTGCGAAGTACCGATGAGGAGCGGATTGCTCGGGCGAGTGTGGTGTATGTTTGTGCTCTGCGGGTAATACATGAACGGCTCGTGGTGCGGGATGTAGTCGCCGGCGTTCACGACCGCATCATCGCCCGCGAGACCTGTGTGATGCTGGCCGCATATTGCACGTCCTTGAGCGTCCACACCCGTCGGTGCGAAGCCGCCCTGGAACCAGCCCCAAGTGATGCCCTTGGCATTCAGCAGGTCACCTACGTTTTTACCCGACACTGTGATTTGGTTAACGTTTTGGAATTTAGGATTTGACGCCACGCAATCGTCGAGCAACGGCCGAGGATCGCCGATCATCGCGCCGGTCGTCATCGCGTTGGCGATGTTGCCAGACGCACTGGCCGGTTTGCCGTTCGGCCGAGTCGGAAACAAAGTCGCAGGAAACGTATTCCCCGCAACCAGGTTGAGCGCTCCCGGAGTGGAAGGCCCAAACGTGGTGCCCCAGGAGTTGTCGCTCATCGCAAAGTATTGCGCGTAATTCCACATCGCGGTAACGGTGTTGCCGTCGTAGTAGCCCATGGTGCTGGCAGGGCCGAGCACTTTATCGTTACAGCTCAACTTTTCGACGAACTTGTCCATAAGTCCGCCGTCCGCGGCCGCTTGTTCATCGTTGTAATTGTGGTCTTCGTCGCAGGTCACCGGCACGCTCGGGGGGATGCGGAAGGGATTCACTTTGTTGGGGTTGTTGGTGAGCAGCCCGGAAGACAAGAGAGTGTTGGATTCCGGCGTGTCCTCCTTGGCGTGGAAGGGAATCTCGCCCGGGAGGTTAAAGGCGTGAGGATACGTGCCAAAATAGTGGTCGAACGAAACGTTCTCTTGGAAGATCACGACGACATGCTTGATCGGCGTCTTCGTCGAGGAACCGTCTTTGTCTTGTGCGGATGCTGGGTACACCGGCAAGAGCGTCATGGCCGAAGCGGCCACGACCGCCATAGCTCTGGTAAGGCGATGATGCATTGGAAGTCTCTCCTTGGAATTCTCAGTCTTAAACCACAAATGGAAACACAGGGGACGGACGCACTCGCGGGGAGGCGCGGCCTCGAAGGCGTCGCAGCCCGTTTTCCTGCACAGAAAGTTCTAAGCCGGTTTTGTTAGCGGTAGGTTAACGGCTCGTCAAAACTGGTGGCGCAAACTCAGAAGCTGTATAGAATCTGAGCGCACCTTCGAATTCATGGCCACTCTCTCGCGCCAACTCCGCCTCGCCGATTACTTCGCGCTTGCATTTGGAACGATGGTCGGCGCCGGATGGCTGGTCCTGATGGACGACTGGCTCGGGCGCAGCGGGCCGTTCGGCGCGATGCTGGGCTTTGCTCTAGGGGCACCGGGTGGATGATGCTGCTGGCGTACTTCATCGTGTGCCCGTGGGAAGCGGTGGCGGTCGGCAAGCTTGCGGCGTACATCTTTCCATCGCTGAATTCGTTCGAATTGTATCGAGTGGCGGGGCAGCCTGTTTTCCTGCCGCGGCTGGTGCTGGGCGCGGGGCTTACGGTCTTTCTTGCGGTGCTGAACTACCGGGGCATCCGCTGGAGCGCCAGTTTTCAGAACTGGACGACGGGGATCGTGCTTCTTCTGTTTGTCCTCCTCTTGGGCATCAGCGCCTATCGAGGTGCTCCTGCGAATTTTCATCCGGCGTTTCGCACGACTCCCTTCGTTTCGATCCTGCTTACGCTCCAGATCGTGCCGTATTTCATGACCGGATTCGAATCGGTGCCCAAAGTGGCGGAGGAAGCCCATCCGGGATTCCGTTCGACAGGATTTTTTCGCGCGATCATGATGGCAGTTCTCGTGGGTGCGGGTTTCTACGTCCTCGCCGTCGCGGCGGTGGCCTACGTTGCGCCCTGGCAAGGTTTGATTGGAAAACGATTCGCAACCGCGATCGCGTTCGAAGAGGCGCTGGGAGCACAGTGGCCCGTGCGATTGATTGTAATCATGGCCCTTTTTGGCCTGTTTCAATGTTTCAACGGCAATTTCGTTGCATCGAGCCGTTTGTTGTTCGCCTATGGCCGCCGTGGTTCCATTTATCCACGGTTTGGCGAAGTTCACGAAAAATTCCTGACACCGGGCGTGGCCATTCTCGGGATTACGGCAGGAACGCTGGCCGGACTTCTTCTGGGTGATGCGCTCCTCGTTCCCGTCACGGAAGTGGGTTCGATGGCGTCGGCCTTGGGATGGTTTGCGGCATGCCTCTCCTTCTGGATCGTGGAGAAGCGAGCATCGATGCGGATCGTGACCGGGCTGGGGATTGCCGTCTCCTTGCTGCTTTTCCTGATGAAAGTTCTGCCCGCATTCCCCGGGCACTTTTCGCCCGCGGAATGGATCGCATTCGGCATCTGGGTGGGTCTCGGGCTCGTCTTGCGTGTCCGGATGTAGAGTGCAAAATGATTCGGGAAGCTTCAGCAACGAGGAAGGAGAAATCAGCTTTCGAATGAGAGCGACATTCGAGCGAGAGCGAACCCTCGTGTATACTTTTGAAGGCGAAGCACTCTGCCACCGATGATTCCATTTCTCCATCTTGGGCCGCTTACAATACCGACCTTTGGCCTCATGGTTGCCAGCGGCCTCTTGGCCGCCGCGTACCTCTTGCAAGCAGATTTTGACCGCCGCCGCGAGCAATTCCAGAAGGGCGGGTACCTGAAGAGCGGCGGCAAGCCGAGTCATCACGACGAAGGCTTTCTCATTATCGGCGTCGCCGGACTCGCCGGCCTGGTAGGAGCACGCCTGTATCACGTTCTGGAGAGTCCTCGCGAGTTGCTGGCTGACCCGTCCGTACTGATCAGCCGCTTTGGATTCGCATGGTTCGGCGGATTTCTTGGCGGTTTTGTGGCGCTCATTTTTCTGGCCCGGCGTTTTGGGATCCCTGCACTTGAATTTATGGACCTATGCTCGCCGGCAGCAGCGGTTGGTTATGCCATCGGGCGGATTGGCTGCTTGTTGTCCGGTGACGGCGATTACGGCGTGCCGACGACGCGGCCCTGGGGCATGAGCTTTCCCAATGGGGTCGTGCCCACGACGGAGCGCGTGCACCCGACGCCGCTCTATGAGTTTTTTATCTGGCTGGCGATTGCGGCGTTGCTGTGGCACATGGGAAAGAAAGCAGTCAGTGGCACCCGACCCAAAGGTGAGATCTTCTGCGGCTACCTCATTCTGACGGGCGTGGCACGATTCTTGATTGAATTCATCCGCATCAACCCGCGATCTTTTTTCGGCCTTTCGAATGCGCAGGCGGCCAGTCTGGTGTCGGTTGTTGTAGGCACCATTCTGCTTTGGGGCATCAGAAGCCGTTGGCCAGCCGGCAAGGAAGAGAATCGCATCACCGAGCGCGCTGGCTAGCGGAAGGAATTCTCCCCCATTCCATTTCGGCTGAGGCGCCCAACCGGCCGACAAGACCTTCCTTCGCGGCGCCTCAGCTATTCCGGCAATAAATCGATCACATTTATTTCTAATTTTCTTCGATAGCACCCTTACGCTCCTTGACGGGTACCGTCCGTAGAGGTAGAAACGATAACAACGAGGACGCCACGGCTTGGGGACGCGGCGTTCATTCCTAGGCACAGTCCTTGTGCCTCAACGGGGAACGGGGGAGTTATGACATTTCTTCGAAGCATCGCCATTTTTCTATTTGCACTGAGTGCCATTGGTACCGCGTTTGCGCAACGTGGACACGGGCGTGGCACGCAAGCTTGAGACCAATGAGGTAGGCGATTACGTCGCTCCAGACATGCCCGCGGGGCCGTACAAGCTGGTGGTGGAGGCAACGGGATTCAAGAAGCTCGAGCGCAGCGGCATCCGGCTGGAAGTGGGGAAAGATGTCCGCCTGGATTTGACGCTGCAGCCGGGCAGCGTATTGGAAACGGTCACCGTAACGGAACAGGTGCCGCTGGTGGAGACTACCAATGACACCCTTGGCGGGACCTTTGCGAACAAGTCCATCAACGATCTGCCATTGAACGGGCGCGACTATCAAAATCTGGTGACTTTGCGGCCTGGCGTGCAGCGCGGGCCCGGCGGCGGCTTCCTTTCGATCAGCTCGAACGGCAATCGCCCCGAAGACAATAACTTCATTTTCGATGGTGCTGACAACAACGATCCGTACTACGGCTCGCAAATGATCAACACAGAAGGCGTGCAGGGCACGCCTGGCTCGATCCTGCCGATTGATGCAATCCAGGAGTTCAACGCCGTCGAAAATCCCCCGGCGGATTACGGCTGGAAGCCCGGCGCGATCATCAATCTCGGAATCAAGTCCGGTACGAACGACGTTCACGGCACGGC